>Ga0075160_10002339_pt1 | contig 11343 bp, 11 predicted proteins | sample JI91814C2DNA_FD_70969 | JGI IMG/M metagenome (GOLD analysis project Ga0075160, IMG submission 70969) | Wastewater effluent complex algal communities from Wisconsin, to seasonally profile nutrient transformation and Carbon sequestration -... | ecosystem: Engineered > WWTP > Effluent > Algae...
CAACGCCAGGCCACACCGAGAAAGAGCGCCACCAGGGCCAGGCCCGGCAGGATGCCGCGCAGGATCAGGCTCAGGGCCGCTTGATCGGCGCTGACCTCGCCACGCTGCAGGGCGCTGATGCCCAAACTCCAGCGCTGGCCCAAGACCCAAAGCTGTGTTTCGTTGAGGTCGAAGCGCAGCAGGTTCAGGGCCGGCGCCAGCAGGAAGAGGGCGAAGAAGGCCAGCTGCGTGGCGCGCCGGCGGCGCTGCAGGCGCTGGCTGTGCTGAACAGAAGAGCCCGTCGCGGGGCCGGGATCAGGCATCGCCGATCACCGCGCGCAGCACCTCGTGCAGGGCGGCGCCGGTGTCGGCCTCGTCCGTCAGCGCGTCGACGATGGCCGCGCGGCAGGCGGGCAGCAGGGCCAGGCCGGCCACATGCAGGCGCGCCGCCATCACCAGCAGCCGGGTGCTGGCGGTTTCTTCCAGGTCTTGCTCGGTCAGCCGGCGCAGGGCCTGGGCCAGGCGGACCAGCTGGGCAGCCACCTCGTCCGAACAGCCGCTCTCGCTGGCGACGATGGCGCGCTCGATGGCCGGCGCCGGGTAGTCCAGGCCCAGGGCGACAAAGCGCTGGCGGGTGCTGGGCTTCAGGCCTTTGAGCAGGTTCTGGTAGCCGGGGTTGTAGCTGATCACCAGCATGAAGCCGGGCGCAGCTTGCAGCAGCTCGCCGGTGCGCTCGATGGCCAGCTGGCGCCGGTCATCGGCCAGCGGGTGCAGGACCACGGTGGTGTCCTTGCGCGCCTCGACCACCTCGTCCAGATAGCAGATCGCACCTTCGCGAACGGCCCGGGTCAGCGGGCCGTCGCACCAGCGTGTGTCGCCGCCCTGGATCAGGTGGCGGCCGACCAGGTCGGCCGCGCTGAGGTCGTCATGGCAGCTGACCGTGATCAGTGGCCGGCCCAGCCGGGCCGCCATATGCTCGACCAGGCGGGTCTTGCCGCAGCCGGTCGGGCCCTTGATCAGCAGGGGCAGGCGGCTGGCATGGGCCTGCTCGAAGAGCCGGCACTCCTCGCCTTGGGGCGCATAGAAGGGCAGTTGTTGCAACTGCCTGGCACTGTGCATTTCCATGCTCAGGCCGCGCGGGGCAAGGCGCCGTTTTGCTGGGCGCTTTCGTGCAGGGCTTCATCCTCGGCCCGGCCGGGGCCGACGAAGAAGCTGGCCAGATAAGTCAGCAGGCCCAGCAGGAACATCACGCCGCCGACCATGCGCAGCCAGTAGAAGAAACGCAGCTGGTCTTGCGTGGCCATGAAGCTCATCGCGCCCTCGGTGGGCATGCGCTGCAGCCAGACCTGCAGGATGCCGGCGCCGGTCAGGGCCAGCACCATCACGCCCATGCCTATGGTCATGATCCAGAAGCTCCACATCTCCACGCTCTGGGCACGGCGTGAGTTGGCTTCGCGGCCGCGCAGCAGGGGCATGGCATAACTGATCATTGCAATGACCACCAGCACATAGGCGCCGTAGAAGGCCAGGTGGCCGTGGGCGGCGGTGATCTGGCTGCCGTGGGTGTAGTAGTTGACCGGGCTCAGCGTGTGCAGGAAGCCCCAGACGCCGGCGCCGAGGAAGCCCATCACCGCGCAGCCGACGGCCCAGAGCACGGCCGCCTGGTTGGGATGCTCGCGCTTGCGCCGCTGCACCATATTGAAGGCGAACAGGGTCATCATGAAGAAGGGAATCGGTTCGAAGGCGCTGAACACGCTGCCGACCCACAGCCAGTAACCCGGCAGACCGATGAAGAAGAAGTGGTGGCCGGTACCCAGGATGCCGGTGACCAGGGCCATGGTGACGATCAGGTACAGCCACTTGTCGATCACTTCACGGTCCACGCCGGTGGTCTTGATCAGCACAAAGGCCAGCAGAGCGCCCAGGATCAGCTCCCAAGTGCCTTCCACCCAGAGGTGAACCACGAACCACCAGTACATCTTGTCGCGCACCAGATTGCTGGGGTTGACGAAGCTGAACAGGAACATCAGGGCCAGGCCCCACAAGCCCATCAGCAGCACCAGGGTGATGGCGGTCTTGCGGCCCTTCAGCACCGTCATGCTGATGTTGAAGAGAAAAGCCAGGGCGACAACGACGATGCCCAGCTTGGTCGGCAGCGGCTGCTCCAGGAACTCGCGCCCCATGGTGGCCAGCAGGTTGTTGCCGGTCATCTCGGCCAGCGTGGCATAGGGCACCAGCAGATAGCCGAGTATGGTCAGCGCGCCGGCGCCCAGAAAGACCCAGAACAGGATCTTGGCCAGCAAGGGGCTGTAGAGCTCGGTCTCCGCCTCCTCGGGCACCAGGAAATAGGCGCTGCCCATAAAGCCCATCAGCAGCCACACGATCAGCAGATTCGTGTGCACCATGCGGGCGATATTGAAGGGAATGGCCGGGAACATCAGGTCCCCGATCAGGTACTGCAGGCCCAGGGTGATGCCGAAGACAATCTGGCCGAGAAAGAGTGCCAGTGCGCCGACGAAGTAGAGCTTGGCGACGGCCTGGGATTTGTATTTGAGGGTGATGGGTTTCATATGGAATCCTCTTGTTCGGGAGACCCGGCCGACGCGCTTGCAAGCGTGCCGGCCTTCGTCTCGCGTCGCTGAGTCCGCAGTGGACTCAGCTCGGTCGCGACTCAGCCTTCGACATTCGGCGGCCACTTTTCAGTGTCGACACCGTTCGTCCACTTGAGGAACTCGACGAGGTCATCGAGCTGCTTGTCGTCGAGCTGGAAGTTGGGCATCTGGCGGCGGCCGGGAGCGCCGGTCGGCTGGGCCTTGATCCAGGCCTTGATGAAGTCAGGGCCGCGGCGCTTGTAGACATTGCCCAGCTCGGGCGCGAAATAGGCGCCTTCGCCGAGCAGGGTGTGGCAGCCGATGCAGTTGCGGGTTTCCCAGATGTGCTTGCCGCGCACCACGGCCGGCGTCAGTTCGCCGGCATTGGACCGCTTGGGAATTCTTTGTTCGGTGTCGAAGATCAGCGCGGCGAACAGCAGCACGAAGAACAAAGTGCCTCCGTAGAAGATATTGCGCGCCATCTGGCTGGTGAAGCCTCGGCTCATGATGGTCCGTCCTCAGGGTCTGTTGCAGATGCCGCAAGACTAGGGATTTGTTCTCGAGTCTTCCTTGAACCGGAATAAGGAAAGCTGATCCGACGATGAAGCGGAGCACGCGTGATCAGCACTCAATGCCAATGCCGATCAAGAAGGGGCAAGACCTGTGTTTGTCGGCGGGCTCCGACATGAGCCCCAGCGCGGTTCCACCCCATCGGCATCAACACGCAGCTACCTTGGCCCAAAGACGCTCTACCGGGGTGCGCCGGTAAGTAGTTGGGGTGTCTGATGACGGTTTGCTACAAACCTTTTCGTAGAAAGAAGGCCGAACTTGAAGTAGTTCAAGAATTCACGACCTGCGACGCTTGACCAGCTTGCGGACTGGCGCTGACCATCGTCACTGCTGCGTCGCGTGATGTTATAGGCGGCTCGAACGGGACCGGGCGGGACTTGACTGGATGGTTTTTCCTGCCTGGATCGGATCTTACGGAGGAGGTCTTCTCATGAGGTTTGAATACCTGTCGCTTCGTACCTTGCTCAGCCTGGGATTTGGGCTGTTGATAGGCCTGCTGGGCATCGTCGTGAGCCTGTCTGCCTATCGACTTCACTGGATTGGGGCAATGAGCGACTCCATCGTTCACCAAGAGTGGGTCAAGGCAGAGGCCGCGAGCACGGTCAGTGCCACCACGAGAGCCAACGCGCGCAGAACTATGGAACTGCTGATCTCCAGTGACTTGGCTCAGCACAATCGCATCAACGCGGACATTGCGGCCAACAAACGCAGCATCGATCAGGCATTGGAGCGCCTGCACAAGTTGGTTGAGAGGGCCGAGGGGAAGGTACTCCTGGCGACCATCAGCGATCGTCGCGCTCAGTTTGTGATTTCGTTCAGCCGGGTTGCGGAGCTTGTGGCTGAGGGGCGACGCGATGACGCAGTCAAGCTTATGACTCTCGAAACGCTGCCGGCAATCGACGCATTGCAGCAGCCAATCGAAGAATTGGCCACACTTCAGCGTCAGATCGTCTCCGAGAAAGCGAGAGCCATGGCAAGTGGCATCAGCTCAACGGTCGCACTTATGGTGGGCTTGGGCTTGTCGGCGCTGGTGTTTGGCATTGTGGTCGCGATCTGGGTGTTTCGGGCGATCGCCAAACCGATGGGACATGCGGTTCGTCTGGCCGAGGCGGTCGCCTCTGGCGATCTGAGCACGCGAATAGCCGGCGCTGGCGACAACGAAACCGGCCGCTTGTTGAAAGCGCTCGCGCTCATGAGTGGGAACCTTGCCGCGATGGTCGGCGAGGTACACCAGGGCAGCGAAGCCATTTCCACGGCAACTGGCCAGATTGCTGCGGGAAATCTGGACCTTTCACAACGTACCGAGCAGCAAGCCGCAGCGCTTCAGCAAACGGCCGCTTCGCTTCAGGAACTCGCAGTCGCTGTCAATGAGAACTTCAAGTCTGGTCGTCACGCCAATGAACTGGCTTCAGCCGCTGCTGCCGTGGCCGCGAAGGGTGGAGCGGTTGTGGGTCAGGTGGTGCAGACCATGGAAGCGATTGCAGGATCTTCCCGCCGAATCTCAGACATCATTGGCGTGATTGACGGCATTGCCTTCCAGACCAACATACTTGCATTGAATGCGGCGGTGGAGGCCGCCCGGGCTGGCGAGCAGGGGCGTGGTTTTGCGGTGGTTGCCAGTGAAGTTCGAAGCCTGGCAGGGCGGTCAGCAGTAGCAGCCCGCGAAATCAAGAGCCTGATCGCTGACTCAGTGGGCAAGGTCGACGATGGTTGCCGCTTGGTTGAGCAAGCCGGCAGCACCATGGACGAAATCGTTGTCTGTGTGCGGCGGGTCGCTGACTTGATGCGGGAGGTCACCGTCGCCAGCGAGGCGCAGTCCAGCGGCATTGATCAGATCAATCAAGCTGTAGGTCAGATGGACCAAGTGACTCAAGGCAATGCAGCGCTGGTGGAAGAAGCCGCCTCGGCCGCCGAATCGCTGGCCGCTCAGGCGCAATCATTGCTTCGTTTGATTCGCGTCTTTCGCCTCAAGCCGGAACGGACCTGAGTTCACTCGACGTGTTCAGGAGTGCCGAAATGAGCTATTTTCTTTGGGCCAGCGACATGGAAATCGATGGAGGGGCCATCGACCAAGACCATCAGCGCTTGGTGCAGTTGGTCAATGAACTGCACAGTGCGACAAGTGAAGGGCAAGGCCGGGAAGTGGTTGGCGAGATTCTGCAGCGACTGCTGTCCTATACCGCTGAGCACCTGCATCGTGAAGAGCAGTTGATGCGAAACGCAGGGTTTCCTCAATTGCAGCGCCATCAAGAGGGGCATGCTCAGTTCATCGCGCAGTTGCATGTGCTTCAGCTCAAGTACGAGTCAGGGAGCTTGGCCGTGGCCGCACAACTGTCAGCGGTCCTGCGTGACTGGCTGTCTTTGCACATTCGGCGTTCAGACAAAGAGCTGTGGGCCTACCTCAAGGCCCCCCCGTCTCGCTGAACGAGTCGCTTGAATTCGCCTCGATTCATCGGCTCCCTGTCCAACAACAGGTTCAAGCGGCGACCGATGCGCGGCCCGTATGCCGTGAGCCAGTGCCTTTCAAAATCTGCTGACTCAGGATTTCAATGTGAGACCAAGTGTGTTGAAAATGAATGTAATCGCTTTGACTGCTATGCCGGGCGTCGATCCGTGCGTGTCTTGTATGCCTAGGTTTCTGGAAGTTGAAAGGGCTTGATATGGATGAGTCAGGATTCCTGGCGCTGCGCGCAGAAATCATGCGGGCCCTGAGCGGTGTAGCCGATCCAGAGATTGGTGAAAACATCGTGGACCTGGGCTTGATCCAGTCTTTGGATCTGGAGCCTCTCTTGGCATCTTTGATTCTGATCCCGACCAGTGCCACGTGCCCAATGGCCGATCAAATTATGGAAGACGCGGGGTGCGCCATCGAGCGTTTGGTGCCCACAGAATGGCGTGTTGAGGTGGACATGGATTGGTCCTACCCCTGGACCGCTGAGCGCATGGCGCCAGCGCTGCGTGCCCGCTTGGGTTGGTGAGGCGGCTACGCCGAGCATGAATGCCGAGATGAAGCAGGTTGCCCGTTTTTCCCCTAATCGATACGGGCTGTTTTTCAGCCTTCTGCTCGCCAGTGTCAGCTTGCTGGCGGGCATGTTCGGCGGATTGGTCCGCGTGGGTTCTGTGAACATGGCCGCGGAATTCACCATTGGCGATCAATCAGTCGCCAACCACGGTGCTTTCATGATGGCTGGCTTCTTCGGCACCTTGATCAGCCTGGAACGTGCTGTGGCCTTGCATCGCGGATTCTGGGTGCCGCTGAGTTCTGGCGTGGCTGGCGTACTGGCCCTGCTGGGCCAGTGGCCCTGGGCGTCCGGTCTTTGGTTGCTGTCCGCCTTAGGTTTGTGCGAGCTCTATGTTTGGGCTGCTCGTCATCGGGCGATTTCTCTTCCGCTGCTTGTCGAAGCAAGTGCTGCTGTTGCTCTGGTCTGGGCGGCCCTGTCGTTGATCCAGGGTGACCCTTTGCAGGCTCGTTGGGCTTGGAGCTTGTTTCTGGTCTTGACGATCCTCGGCGAGCGGCGGGAGCTGATGCGCTTGCGGCCGCTCCCGGCTTGGGCTTCACAGGCTTTTCTCTGGGTTTGGGGCTGCTTTGCCCTGGCTGCAGCGCTGATGAGTGCCTATCCGCTGCAGTCTGCCTGGCTGATGTGGTCCCTGCTCGGAATTGTCTCGATATGGCTGTTGTGCTTCGACCTGGCTCGCCTGCAATGGCGAAAGGCCGGCTGGGCCGGTCATACAGCGATTTGTCTTCTGGTGGGCTATGTTTGGCTCTTGCTCGCGGGCCTGGCGGGCTTGTTTGGCCATGGGCAAGCTGGTGGTGTGGCCTGGCATCTCTTGTGGCTGGGCTTTGTGCTGGCCATGGTGTTTGGTCATGCTCCGTTGATGCTGCCGGCCTTGCTCGGGGTACGCCCGCGCCACAGCTGGGCGGCCTTGGTGCCGCTGGGTGTTCTTGCGGCAAGCTTGGTGCTGCGGACCTTTGGCTCGCTGCTTGGAGATGCTCGGTACCTGGCTTGGGCTGGAGCGGGTCATCTGTTGGCTTTGCTGACTTTTGCACTGACGATGGCCTGGTTGGTGCGCGGAAATTCAGACAGCAGGCCCTAGCCTGGATGCCTTACGAGGTCTGCTCGGGCGCGTCCGCCGCAGCGATGAGCATGCCGGTTTCTCGCTTCGACTGCCGCTCACCATTGGATACAGCGCCTGGCGGGCTTGCGCGGTCCATACTCTGCCCCTGACGTTTCATGCTTGGCAGTCCGCGCCACGTCCGGGGGCACCTCGGCAGTCAGGGGTAGGACATTCGGTAAAGCCGTCTGCGGCCTGGACTCTCGCAAGGCCATGGTCACACGGCAAGCTTCTGGCTAAGTCAACTTGAACGTGGCCACTCAGACAGCAAGGATCGTGACCTCGATTATTCAATCGTGGAGAGGATGGCAAGCGACAAATCCGCAAAGCGACGGAACTACAGCGAGGTGCTGCAGACAAGGGTAGTGGTCGAGTGCGTAGCGCCGGGCATCTCCGTGGCAAAGGCCTCACTGGCGCATGGCATGAATACCAATGTGGTGCACCCATGGCGACAGGTCGCCCGCGAAGTCCGGCCTTCGGCCCCCACGAGCTCAAGCGACTTTGCCCCGGTGTCGCTGGCGCCGTCACCAGTCCTGCCAGGGCCGGCGCCCTGCAATGACACTCGGGTGCAGTTGCGCCGCGGCGCAACCTTGACGACGATCACCTGGCCTTTGTGCGCCGTTGCAGACTTCGCCGCAAGGACCTGGGACTTGCTCTGGTAGTCCGCGTTGAGTCCGAGTGTTTGGCGGTCGATCCGATGGACATGCGGGCGGGAACCGAAGCGGCGATGACGCGCATCGTCAACGTCCTTGGATCAGCCCGGCTGAACCATGCCTACCTGTTTGCCAATCGGCGCGCCAATCGCATGAAGATGACTGTGCAGGATGGCACTGGTGTCTGGTTGGCTGCGAGACGCCTGAATCAGTTCAAGTTCGTCTGGCTCAGTGATTCCGCAAGACCCTGGCGCTGACTTGGCAGCAACTCGGCGCATGGGTCTTGGGCCTTCCGTGGCAGCGTCTCGGCGAGGCCGGCATCATCAGCGCCCTGTAGCTGCCCTGGCACGGTCGACCAGCGCAGTTTCCGGAAGTGCTGGTGCGAAGCGCTAAAGGCGCAGGTAAGTTCAACTCTCGTGATCGCCACCAACTTCATCGACTCGCTGACACCCGAGCAACTGCGCCAGGCGCTGCATGTGATGATTCGATTGCCCACGCAAGCCGCCAATCGGACTAGAGAATTGCTACCCCATCGCAGGAGTCAGAGGTTCGATGCGAACTTGACCGATGGACTTGCCAAGCCAATCGATGACTCAATCGCTTCGCCTCAATGTTCGCGCCTGCAATAGCAGTAAACGAACTGCTGCGTCACGCCCCACGGAGTTGTGTGTAGCGTCATCGAGTGGTCCAACAACTGGAACGTACTACCGAACTCGTTATGCAGTTCATCCGAGGAGTATCGCGCTACCGGCAGCCCGCTGCATTGCGTCGGACCTTGAGGGCCAAACGCGCCGACGATGGCATGGCCACCGGGTTTTAGGGCCTTCAAGACCTGAGCCACATAGCGCTGACGCTGGACGTGCTCTGTGAGGAAGTGAAAAACGGCCCTGTCGTGCCAGATGTCGATGGATTGCGGCGCAAACTCGTACTCCAGTACGTCGGCCGCCAGCCACCTCACGTTCGCAGCGCGCTCCCCAAGTCTTGTTTGGCAAACTTCCAGTGCTCGCTCAGAAAGGTCCATCACAGCAAGGTTGCTATAGCCCGCATCTAGCAAGTCATCAACCAAAGTCGATTCGCCACCACCCACATCCACAATCGCTATGTCCGTGTTGACACTTGCGCTGTGGATATAGCCCAAGGATTCATCGAGATGCGGGGCATACCAGCTCACCGCGTCCGGAGCCTTGCTTCCGTAAACTTGTTCCCAATGCGACTTGCTCACTTTGCTCTCCTGAATTCGGTTAGCCCGTAGAACCCAAAGTCCTCGCCTTGCGGTTAGGGCTTGAACGTCAATGCAAAGTCGTTCAGGCCGTCCAACTTGAAGGTGATCCTAGTCTTGCATTACATCCCACTACCGATTGGAGGAGGTTGGTAGGGCGATTTCAGACAGCTCGCAGCACCGACGTCGATGGCCTTGTCAGCCGGCAGAGGACGAGGTGCACACGGATGGATGCCATCTCCATGCGCGAGCCACTGGCAGCTTGCTTCCAGTGGACAGCGTGTAAGTAAGAGGCCTTCACCAGGCGCTTACGCCTGGATTTTCGCCCTTCCGGGGCCCCATGAGACTTCCAACTGGAATCAGCAGCGCGCGGACTCGTGTCGACTTGAATCTACACGTCGAATGATTCGCCAGCGTCAACGCCCTGGCGAATCCTGGCGCTTTCAACGGCACTCCAGGTTGATACGAGCAAGAGCGCCAACTTTTGGGGGCGGGGTTGCTCTCAATGGCCGAGGTGGCTTCGTGCGTCCAACTGGCGAATCAAGGCCGGAGGTATCTGTGTGAACTCCACACACTGCCCTCCGCGGCGGCGCGCAAAGTCTCGGGCTGCAGCTTGATTGGCAAACGCAGGCAAGTTGCCCGTCCTCATCGGCCCCAGCGCGTTGGAACCCATGACAAAAACTGCCCGCATTGCGTCGATCCAATCGCCAGGTTGGGCGCGGCTGCCCCGGCTGTCTCGAACCAGTCTTGCAGCGACCTCTGTGTCCCGACGACCACGGGCAAAACGTCCGACGTCCATCAGGTAAATCAGCATCGATACGGGCGAGTCGAAAAACTGAGTGGCACCATCGTCGAAGATCACCTGTGCGGCCCACTCGGGAGTGCGCGCGGGGAACATGCCGCAGACCGGGCAGCGCGCGTCTGCAGGAATCGGCCGCGCTTGCAGCAAGCCCAGCCCTGACGCTGGGTCGTTGACCTGCAGTGGAGCAAGAACGCAGAACTCGAACTCATTGGGAGGAGACGCTGCCGCTTGTCGATGTCGAACCCAGAGTGCCGCTCCGAGGGTCAACCCTGCAGCCGAGATGCCCGCCGCAAGCAGGCGGCGTCGAGTCAGCACGGGCGTTTCCATCGCCCTCACATCCGGCTGTCATGCAGGGCGCCGCCGCTGAGGTCCACCATCTCGGGGCGGATCTCGGCATAGCGCAGCAGGCGGCCGCCCCAGCTCTTGATGAAGGCCTGGGCCTGGTCCTCGCGGCTGAAGCTGGCTAGGGTCGGGCCCATGGAACCATGGCGTTTGCTGCCCAGCACATAAAGGCCGTTCTTGGCCTCGAACCAGTGGCCGCGCGGCTGTTCCCAGTCGGCCAGGCCCATGTCCTGCACAAAGGCGGCGCGCACGGCGCGCACCTGCTCGGGCCGCAGCAAGGTGTTGAACAGCTCCACCGTGTCGCAGAAGAACAGGGGCTGCGGCGTGCCCTCGTAGAAGATCTGCGCCTTGGGGCCGGGGTAGTCGGCCAAGAGCATGCCGTCGAGGTCGCAGGTGCTGCGCGGGTCGATCTCGGCCGGGACCAGGGCTTGCTGGCTGTCCTCGGCCGATTTGCCGCAGGCGGCCAGGCCCAGGCCGGCCAGGCCGGCCAGTCCCGCCATGCCGGCGATCAGCAGGCTGCGGCGCGGCAGCATGGGGGATGAATCAAGCAGTGTTTTCATGAACGGAATCTCCAACGTGCCAGGGCCAGCGGCAGCACGATCCAGACCCCCATGACCAGGCCCATCAACCAGGGCTTGGCCATGGCCGGCGGCACCAAGGTGCCCAGGCCGTAGAGCGTGCGCATGTCCTCCAGCGAAAAGATATTGAGGATGCGAAACACATCGGCCGGGTTCAGCAGCAAGGCATAGGCCAGGGCGTCGCCGGCCAGCCAGCCACCCCCGGCGCCGGCCACCAGCAGGCCCAGCAGCACCAGGTCGAACACCAGCACGAAGAAAAACCAGAGGGCGATGGCCAGGCCCGAGGCCCGGGTGCGCTCGCGCGCCAGCACCGAGAGCAGCACGGCCAGGCTTAAAAAGGCCAGGCCCAGGAGCAGGGCGCTGAGTACAAAGCCCAGGTAGTGATAGAGCCCGGCCCAGCCGAACTGCTGCCAGAGCAGGCCGGCCACCAGGGCAAAGCCGCTCAGCGTGGACAGGCTCAAAGCGGCGGCCAGGCCCAGGTACTTGCCCAGCAGCA
>Ga0075160_10002341_pt1 | contig 11337 bp, 15 predicted proteins | sample JI91814C2DNA_FD_70969 | JGI IMG/M metagenome (GOLD analysis project Ga0075160, IMG submission 70969) | Wastewater effluent complex algal communities from Wisconsin, to seasonally profile nutrient transformation and Carbon sequestration -... | ecosystem: Engineered > WWTP > Effluent > Algae...
CGTTCTGAAAATTCTCAGCGACCCCCGACGCCCTGAGCGGTCGCGTAGGCCTTGGCCACAGCGGCCCGGTCGGTCAGTGCGATCGCCGGATGCCCGCTGCGCACGAACAACTTCACCTTCACGCCGTCGGGCGCCACCGGGTTGTCCACGCGGCCCTCGGCCAGCGCCGGGTGCCAGTCGTAGCCGATGCTGCGCATCATGTCGCGGCGCTTGTTGGGCGGTACCTGACCGGCCTTGCCGCACTCCTGCAACAGTTTGTCGAGCGCGCCCGAACTCACCCACCCGCCCATGAACCCGGTGCGTCCGGCCTCGACAGCCTCGACGACCTCCTGTTCCACGCGGCCCAGGCCTGCGGCGATCGCCGCCTCGGTGCTCGAGGTCCGCGGCGCGCGTTGGCAGTTGGTCGCGGGATTGAACTCGGGAGGAATCGGGAACGTCATCAGGTAGTCGGTTATCACCGCGTAGCCGCCCGACTTGGCCCAGTCGTAGATCCGCTGCATGTAGTCGCCGGCCATGCCGTCGCGAGCGAGGTCTTCCACCATCTGCTGCGCGGTGTAGAGCACGCAGAACCGCCGGTCGTTGCGCGTCTTGCGCAGGCCCGCGTGGTGGTTGGTGTTGAACATGAAATTGCCGCAGATCTCGGTGCTGATCTGGTCGACGTTTTTCGCCTCGATTTCCAAGCCATCCCCGCCCGTGATCATTGGCTTGAGCTCCTCGACCACATCGACGTTCTCGCTGGTGTGGATGTCCTCCACGCAATAGACGATCTTGCCCACCATCCAGCCGTTGAACTGCTTGTTCAACTTGTTCGCCTTCGGCCAGTGCACGTAGCGCCGGCCGACGGCCTCGGCCACGCAGCGTGAGAGGAACGTCTTGCCGTTGCCCTCGACGCCCTGCAGCACGATCGCCCATTGGAACTTGACGCCCGGGTACTGAACGATGGCGGCCATATAGCTCAGGACAATTCCCCGGTCCCTTTCGTCAGGCAACAATCGCCGCAAGTGATCCAGCAGCAACGACGGGTCGCCTTTCTTGCGCGGGACCTGCGCGGGGCTGTAGGTGTTGACGCGAGTTCGGCCAGGCTCGACCAGGATGTGGGCGGGAGGCAGGTCCGGCCTGAAGCACACGCCGTCAACGATCGGGCACTTGAGCATCTGCGACTCGGTGAAGGCCTCGAACGCGTTGCGGGTGGTGCGCTCGTTGCGCTCGTCCATCGCGAACGTGTAGCCGCCAAACTTCGCGCGGAACCGCTCCGGCGTGAGCAACCCGCCGCCGGGCACCAGAACGCGGTGCAGGTCGACGACGTAGACGCAGCCGGCGAACAACCGCTCCTGGTCAGCCCGGCCGGCGAACGTCGAGCCCTGCACGGCCGTCATTCGAGCCTCGGGTGCGCTCGGCGGGATCTCCGTCAGTTCGACCTGCGTCGGCTTGTCCTTGAGCACGTCCCGCTGCATGCGGCAGGCGTTGGTGATCGTGCGGCCGACGAGGTAGTCCCCGCGGTCGTCCCATTTCTCGCGGACCAATTTCGACTGGCGCATCAGGCGCTCGATCCGGGCGACGTCGCAGCCGGTCCAGAACGCAAGGTGCTGAGCGAGCGCAGCGTCGGCGCTCGAACGGTCGTAGGGCTCTTGGCTGTTGGCGTCCGCCGGGTAGGCGCGGCCGAGCGCAGCCTCGTCGGCGTGCCACAGGTCAGCGAACGAGGCCTTGCCGCCGAACGCACCGGCAGCTGACTTGGACATCAGCGCGCGGCGGATCAGGTCGTTGTCGTCAGCCGGGCCGTGCCAGTCAGCGCGAGGGCCCTCGTTGGGGATCTCGCCGCCGTCTGATCGCGGCGGGAACAGCGCGGCAGCCACAGGGCCGATGTTCGAGCAGACCTCGGCCATCTCGCCGGTCGCGCCAGGCTGGCCGAGCGCGATGAACCGCAGCGAGTCGTAGAGTTCGAGGCGCTCGGGGATGTTCTTGGTCGAGTGCGGCGGGACAATTCCCCGACCCCAAATGTGCAGGCCGTTTCCCGACTGACTGACCTCGATCACCGCGCCCGGCAGCGCGGCGCAGATCTCGAGCGCGCGGGCCGACCACCCCGAGGGCGTGCGGCAACCGTCGATGTCCAGGCACCAGAACGGATCGGCCGCGGTGAGCACGAAGCCCACGGTGAACGTCGAGCCCCAGGCCGTTGCAAGGCCGCGAGCCGTGTCGTAGTCGAGCCAGACCGCGGGGTTGTGGGCGTCGCTCGGAACCCCGGTGCGCGGGTCGAGCGGCAGCTTGTCCGTCTTGCCGTTGGGCCGAGGCACCAGCAGCACGACGATGAACTGGCGGTACGCGGCCAGTGGCGCGAGTGGGCCGAGGGTCATCCGAAGAACCCCTCGCCGTACAGTGCTGTTGCGATGCGCCGTTCGGCGATGTCGGCATAGGCTGGGTTCAACTCACACATCACTGCGCGGCGGCCTTGTTTGAGCGCGACGAGGCCGGTGGTGCCGGCGCCGCCGAACGGGTCGAGAACGAGATCGCCGGGGCGCGTGCTTGCAGCAACGCAAGGCTCGATCAGTTGCTCGGGGTAGGTGGCGAAGTGCGCGCCTTTGAACGGCCGCGTCGCCACGGTCCAGACGCTGCGGCGGTTGCGCATGCCGACGTCGTAATCGCTTTCTTCTCGGTCGGGCCGATGCGTGCCCTGAGACTGGCCGAGCATCGCTTCCGCACGCTTGCTGCCGTTGCGTTTGAAAGAGTCGCGCTTGCTGCGGTTGCCGGTGTTGGGCGCCTGCCCAGGTGCGGCATAGCCTGGCCCCGTCAGGTCGTGCAGGGTCTGGCCTACAGCCCGCTCTTGCATCGCTTCGGCATCCCAGTAGTACCTCTCGTTCTTCGTCAGCAGGAACAGGTACTCGTGCGCTTTCGTGCAGCGATCGCGCACACTCTCAGGCATCGGGTTCGGCTTGTGCCAAATGATGTCCTGGCGCAAGTACCAGCCGGCCGCCTGCAGGGCGAAGGCCACGCGCCAGGGGATGCCCATCAGATCCTTGTTCTTCATGGTGTCGGTGCGCAGTCCGGCGCCGGGCTCTATGTACTTGCGCGCTTGCTGCCGCTTGGTTTCCAGCCCGGTGCCGCGCTGGTTCGCCATGTAGCCGTTGTAGCTGTCGCCCAGGTTCAGCCACAGCACGCCATCGTCGGCCAACACCCGCCGCACGGCGTCGAACACCAGCACAAGGCCGGCCACGTACTCGGCTGGCGTCTTCTCCAAGCCAATTTGCTGTTCGTGTCCGTAGTCTCGAAGCCCGAAGTACGGCGGCGAGGTAACGACCGCTTGAACACTCGCCGCCGGCATCGTGGCCAGCACGTCGCGGCAATCGCCCACGTGGATCGCCCAGTGCCCATAGTCGCGCACGTTCATCGCGTCACCCACGCAGCGGCCAGCGCCTTGAGGTCAGGATCGGCCTTGGCGGCGTGCTTGTCGCCGGCCACGAGGCCCTCGGCCACGATGCGCACCACGCGCTGGCGCACCGCCGCCCGCATCACCGACCGGCGCAAGGCCTCCATGGTCCCCAGGCGGGCCGACACGAGGCCTGCAGAGCACCCGGCAGCCTGAGCGATGCGCTCGCGCGTCAGTGAGTGCAGGCCGTCGGCCGCTGCCAGGTTGACCGCGACCTCCAGCAGTTGCGAGGACCGGGCCTCGGGTTCGATACGTTTCGTCATAAATTACGTTTGCTCGTAGTGGTAGAGTCGCGGCTGCCGAAGGGGGATCCCGCTATGAATGTGACTATTTCGTGCCCTGGAAGCTGCCCGGGTCAGCCCGACCCTGTTACCCAACTCCTGGAGAGAATCATGTCGACACTCGACGAACTGCAAGCCAAGGCCGACGCACAGGGCGAACAACTCGTGTCGCTGCGCGCGTACGTGACCGAAATCGAGACCGCCGTGCGCGATCTGTCCACCGGCGTGGTGCTGTCCACCGTCGTGCAGGAACGCATCAACGCGATCACCGCCAAGATCGACGCGAACAACGCCGAGATCGCCGCTGCCGGCGACCGCGACATCGCGACCTGACCGTTCCGGCCCTCACCGGCCCCGGCCGCCCTGCAGCAATGCTCGGCGGCCGTTTTCATGGCAGCGTTGCGCGGATCATTTCGGCAGCCGCTTGCGCAACGATGGCATTGCCGTAAGCGCGCAGGCGCACCACACGGGCGGGAGCGCCATGAGCCAGCGGGAAAGTCCCGGGCTCAACTGGCCGCGCTTTGCCGTCTCGACAGGGGATCCAGTCGCACTCGGACCAGAAGCTAGCTGAGCTTGTCGGCCCAGTTGGTCTGCCCGCTCCGCGTGAACCCCCGTCTTGCCCTCGACTCGGGGTTTCAACGCCCCCGTGTCCTTCCAATCCCTCGTCGTCGTCGTCGTCCACGGTGCGGCCAGCCTCGCCGCGTCCAGCAACGTCGTGCCCGGGTTGCCCTCGATCATGTAGCCGTGCCTCGCCGCTGATTGAGCGTCCATACGCGTCGTCGTCGGCCACGAACCACAGTCGTTGCCGGATGTGCGGAGCGCCGACGCCCGCAGCGCAGAGATCGACCGGCCCGCAGGCGTAACCCGCTGCTTCCAGGTCAACGTGAACAAGGTCGAGCCAAGCGAGGCCGTCCTTGCTCGCAACCTGCTCACCATAGACTCGGTCAGGGCGAAGCTGCGTGATGAGATGAAACCATGCGGGCCAGAGGTGCCGCTCGTCAGCAAACCCAGCGCCTTTGCCTGCCGCGCTGAAAGGTTGGCAGGGGCAAGAGCCTGTCCAAACTCGACGATCGTCAGGCCACCCAGCAAGGCGCAGGGCATATGACCAAACGCCGATGCCGGCGAAGAAATGGCACTGGGTGTAGGGGGCGAGGTCGCCGGGTCGAACATCAAGAATGCTCCGCGTGTCGACGACCCCAGGCGCGATCACGCCGGCCGCCATCAGTTCGTACAACCAAGACGTCAGCCTCGGGTCGTTCTCGTTGTAGTAGGCCGTCACCGAACGACCTCGCTGGCCACAGTCAGCCGCTCGACGTGGCGTAACTGGATCCGCGCCTGACCGTGGTCGGCGACGAACTCGAGCGCCCGGCCTTGCGCCTGCACCAGCGAGAACCGCTTCCAGCGCAAGCACTGGGCCTGGGCCTTGAGGTAGTCCTCCGGCGAGTTGCCTGCCGGCCAGCGGATCTCGATCGGCAGCCCGCCCTCGTTGGGGTCGAGCATCAACAGGATGACTGCCTCGTCGCCCCGGCTGCCGTAGCGCCGCAGTTCCGGGTGGTCGCGCAGCACGCCCTCGACATGCACTCTCATGGCTCAAGTCCTTTGAACGTCAAGTGCAGCGCCTCGGGGCCGCACGACCCGCCGGGCCGGCGCTCGGTCTCGACCGCCACCGGAGTGCGGCCTCGCGAGCACAGGGTTCCGGGCAACAGGCCCCCGCGACCGTGGTCGCAGAGGGACCACGCGCGGTTTCGTTGTGCGTCCCATTCCGCTACGTTTCCTCGTAGCGATTCGGGCACGACGAAAGCGACCTGGTTCACAGACCTTCCTCCGATGTGGCGAACGCTGCGTCGCCGCCGAGGCCGTTGACCAGGTTGGCCCAGTTCAACTGCGCGACCTCGCGCGGCGTGCCGGAATACTTCCAGCTCCCGTGCTTGACCTCGCGGCTGACGAACTGCCCGATCAGCTTGCCGACGTCGGTCGGCTGCACCACGATCGGCCGGATGCCGATCAGGTCGCCCGACTTGATCACCGTGTTGACTTGCTTGCTGTCGTTGGCCAACCCCCAGCGCATGAACGACCCGTCCTCGCTGTAGCCGGCGCCCACGTTGTTGCGCCACAAGCGCATGCCGCGGCGCGACGCCGCCAGCCGCAGACGCGACTGGACGGCCGACTCCGACGACCCGTCGATCACCCCCGGCACGCCGTTGCCCTCGAGCGCCAGGACGCGAGATTGCAGGTCAGCCATTGCCGCGTAGGGGACGGCCCAACGAAGGGCCCAGTCGCTGAGGATCATGGGGCGCGTCTCCTGACTTCGGCGTCGGTCAGCCCGCGCCACTCGACCACATCGGGGTTCATCCCGTGATCGGCCATGCGCTTGATTCGTGCGCACACCTCGTCAGGCGTCCCGATGCGGGCGGGGCGCGACCACACGTGGCCGTTCCACCAGCGGCGGACCGTCTTGTTGCGTTGGACACTTGCGTTCCACCACCCCTTGCAAGGGGGCGGGCCTTTACGCCACGGGGTTGGCATTGGAAATCTCCAGTACGTTGTGTTGTTGAAGTTCTGCAGCGACACGTTCGAGTAGCGCGTACGCCTCCCGGGTGCCGAGCGTTTGCGCAGTGGCAATGTCGACCCCAAAACGATGGTAGAAACGTCGGTAGGTTTCGTTCAATCCCCGGCCTAAGTGCTCCTGCCACCCGGCCCATAACGCGATCGTTCGCTCCAACTCAGATTGCGAGACGCGGCGTTCCGAATGTCGTTTGAAAATGGCATGGCGCGTGTCAATACCCGCTGAGGAGGGATACGTCGGCTCATCCCTCAAACGCTGCGCTTCGCCTCTCAGCGCGGCGAGCACCGCGGGGTCGAGTTCGAGTAGATCGCCATCGACGAACTCGGGCGCCGAACGATCCGCCGGCACCGGCGCGAAGCCGCAGAACGGGCAGGCCGGCAGCACGCGCTCGTAGACCTGGACGCACTCCTCGTTCAAGCACGTGCGCAGCGGGATCGCGTCGTCGGCGGCCGAGCGAGCGCGGCGTTCGCGGCGGTCGAGAGACCACTCACGCGGAGCGTCCGGCAGCCGATGCCGGATGACGTTGCTCACGTGGTCGATGATGATCGCGTGAGTCTTACCGTCAAGCGGGCGCAGGGCTCGACCGAACTGCTGGCAGAAGAGTCCGTAGGACATGGTCGGACGCGCCATCGAAACGACTTCGATCGCAGGTAGGTCGAACCCTTCCCCGAATAGATCGACGTTGACAAGCTGAAGCACTTCACGAGCGCGGAACCGGCGAAGGATCTGTCGCCGCAATGCTTCTGGAGTCTTGCTCGAAACGACTTCCGCCGTAACGCCTGCTGCTCGGTAAGCCGCTGCTGTTTCCGTTGCGCTATCGATATCGACTTCAAAGGTCACCCCCAGTTTGCCCGGCGCAATTCGTAGGTAGTGCTTCACCACATCGCCGGTGATGTGGGAGCGGCGGCGAGCCTCACGCAGCTTCGGAGGGCTGAAGTCGCCGCTGTCCGTCGTCGTGACTTTGCTCAAGTCGATGTCACTCGGCGGCGCGAACACCCGGTACTCCGACAGGTAGCCGCGCTCGATCAACTCACGCATCGAGGGCCCGACGACCATCGCATCGAACAGCCCGTCAGCGTGACTGCCGAGGCCTTTGCCGTCAGCGCGTAGCGGCGTGGCCGTCACCCCCAGGCCGAACGCGTTGGGGAACAACTTGCAGGCCTTCCCCCACAAATTTTCGGCCAGAACGTGGTGGCACTCGTCTTGCACCCACATGCCGACCTGCCGGACCCACGGGTCCTTCGGGTCCATAAGCGCCAACGTGTTGACACTGGCGACAGCGACGCGAGCGCCCGGGTCGTAGAACGAGCGGTTGAACTCTTCCATGTGCACCGCGGTGATCGACCGGCGCAACGAGTCCGGCCCGACAACCCGGTGGCGGACGCCCTCGCGGGCCAGCGCCGTGCTGAGTTGCGTCACCAGCTCACCCCGGTGCGCGATCACACAGGCCGCGCCTTGGTAGTCGCTGACCTCGCGAGCGACGACGAACGACTTGCCGCCGCCCGTTGGGAGCACCGCGAGGACGTTGCGCGCCCCCTGGCCCCAATGGGTACGGACGCCCCGGCTGAGGTCGTCCTGGTAGTCGCGCGCCTTGTGGGTCGTTGTCATAGACGGCACACCCGGCAGGCGCCTTCCCCGCGCATTGCGGCCTCTGCCCCGCGAGGCACCCTTCCGCTTTCAAACACCGCGCGCAGTTCCGCCAAGGGCGCGGGCCAGGTGTCCCGCTGCGGCGACCGAAACGTGTGGCCTAGCGAAACCTCCAGGCCTTCGCCGATCGAGTAGAGGTCGGGCCGTTTCTTCCACAGGGCGTACCACTCACCGAGGCGCTGCCCGTAGCAGAACATGCAGTCGGTGCGGACGGGAATCTTGACGCCTCGCTCGCTGAGGAACCGCCAAACGTCAGCCTCGTTCATGCCCCAGCGACGAAGCGGAAAGTCAATCAGCAGGTCTTCCCCAAAGATCCCGGTCCGCTCCTCCTCGTCCGCCCGCAAGCCGACGTAGAGCGTGCTCCCAGGGGGCAACGACTGCATGAACTCAATCGTCGGCTCGATCTTCAAGATGCGCGTGCACCAGCGCGCCCGGAAGTTCGGGAGCATCCGCATCTGCGCGATCAAGTTCAGAAGCGAGTCCTGCGGCGAATCGTTCAGACGTATCAAGGGGCGCCCCAGACGTTGCTCAAGGTTCGCCCAGTGCGCGTGCATTTCCCCGAGTTCGTTGCCCGTCGGCGTGCAGAGAAATTCGTACGGGCGGGGCTCCCTCTCCACAAGGGCGAGGGCCATCGCGGTGCTGTCCTTGCCGCCAGAGAGACCGACGATGTGCCGGGGGGTCGTTGTCATAGGCGCCGTGTCGCGGAACTGATAATGATCACGAGAAAACGTACTGTTTTGCGTATTGACGAGGGCGTCATTAGCACATAAATTACGTTCCGTCGTCAACAACTTTTTGCCCAAACATGCTTACCGTCACTTTCCAGTTCAATACCCCGGCCGAGGCGATCGACGCCCTGAACCGGCTCACCGTGCAGGGCGCGAACGTCGTCGCCTTCGCCGATCGGCCCGATGTGGGCGCCCCGCTCGTCGTGCCGCCGTCGGCCGCTCAAGTGTTCGGGGGTGCCGGCGTGCCCATCCCCCCGCCTGCCCCCTCTACTGCGGCTGTCGCTCCATTGCCGACTGCCCCCGTGGCTCCGACGCCTGGGCTTCCGACGCCGCCGCCCGCTGCCGTACCGAGTGCTCCGAGCCCCGCAGCTACGGTCGCTGCCCCCACGGCACCTGCGGCCCCAACGAGCCCTGCCGGCGGCGTTGAAGTCGATGCCGACGGCCTGCCGTGGGATCACCGGATCCACGCATCGGGGGAAGGCGGCAAGCGGCCGAAGAACGCGGACGGTCGCTGGCGCCAGAAGCGTGGTCTGAACGACGGGGCGCTCAAGAAACGTGTCGAGGACGAACTGCGCGCAGCGATGGCAGCCCCTGGTGCGGCCGTGCCCGCGACACCGGCTGGCCAACCCTCGGTGGTTGTGCCTACGCCGCCGCCGGTCGCCGCGCTGATTGCCCCCTCGGCACCGCCGACCCCTCCCGCCCCGCCGGCAGCCCCCGCGGCTGACACGTTCGCCACGCTGATGGCCCGCCTCGGCCCGCCGATGACGCAAGGCAAGATCACGATGGAAGCGGTGTGCGCCCTGATGGCCCCGTTCGGTCTGAACGCCCCGGCGCAACTCGCCGCCCGGCCCGATCTGGTGCCGATGGTTGCCTCGGTGATCGACGCCGAACTGGCGAGGCTCGGGTGAGCGCGGCCGACTGCGTCATCGTGCGGGCGCTGGTCGCACAACACGGCACCGCCGCGGAGGTCGCGGCGTTCGACCGCATCGTGTCCAAGGTCGGCGCCTACGAGTGGGCGCTGCCCATCCTCACCGGCGACGACGAACCGGTCGCGAGCGACCGCGCGCTGGCCCTCGTGTCCGCGATGGGCCGCGGCGCCAAGGGCTACGACATCGTGCCCGAAGCGATGCGAGGTGCGCGATGAGCGAGCCCGCGATCCAACGCCTCGCGAAGTGGCGCGTGCTGCTGACCGGCTGGCAACTCGGCACGCGCCCCAAGGGCGACCCCGAGGGCGACGCCGTGCGCGACCACCGCGAGACCACACTCATGCTGCGCGCCGAGTTGAGTGCGCTGCTTAGCCTGCTGTGCGACAAGGGGGTGTTCACTGTCGAGGAGTTCACGGCCGCCCTCGAGCACGAGGCGGGCCTGTTGTCGGCCGATTACGCCAAACGTTTTCCCGGCATCAGGGCGACTGACCACGGGCTAGAGTTCGTCCCGCACATCGCCGCCGACACGATGAAAGGCTGGCGACCATGAGCGGGCACTCGGTACTCGCGCCGAGCAGCGCCGGCCGCATCGTCCAATGCCCCGGCAGCGTGACGATGCAGCAGGCGTACCCCGAGCAGGGGCAGTCTCCAGACGCGGCCGACGGCGAGGCCGCGCACTGGGGCGGCTCGGAAATGCTGCAGGGTCGTCTGGTCGAGGTCGGCCAGCAGGCGCCCAACGGGGTGTTTCTGACCGAGGAAATGGTCGAGGCGGCCGACCTCTACTACGACGACGTCGCGACCACACTGGCGGCGCACGGCCTGAAGACGACTGACGCGGCCGTTGAGTCTGCGGTGTCGATCCCCGCGGTGCACGAGTTGTGCTGGGGCACGCCCGACGCTCGCGCCTGGGCACCGGGGAAGATCCTGTACCTGTGGGACTTCAAGTTCGGCCACCGCGTGGTCGACGTGTTCGAGAACTGGCAGTTGATCGCCTACGTCTCGGGCTGCCTGTCGGGCGTGAACCTGAACGACCAGGAGGTCACGGTCGTTTGCCGGATCGTCCAGCCCCGCGCGTACCACCGCGACGGCGCGATTCGCGAGTGGCGCTTCAACGCCGCCGAGATCCGGGCGCACGTCAACATCCTGCGCAACGCCGCGCACCAGGCGCTGGCCGCCAACCCGCCAACCCGCGTCGGGGTCTACTGCCGCGACTGCACGGCTCGTCACGCCTGCGTGACGCTGCAGCGGGCCGCCCTGAGCGCCTGCGATGTGGCCGGCGACGCCCAACCGTTCGACCTGCCGACGTCCGCGATGGGCACCGAGCTTCGGTACCTCAAGCGGGCCGCGGCGGTCCTCGATGCGCGCATCTCCGGCCTGGAGGAACAGGCGCTGGCCAGGGCGAAGCGCGGCGACCTCGTACCGGGCTGGCGCGTGGCGCAAGGCTCGGGGCGTGAGCGTTGGGCGCGACCGGCAGCTGAGGTCATTCTCGTGGCCGAAATGCTGGGGGTGAAGGTGGCCAAGCCCCCGACTGCGCTCACCCCGAAGCAAGCGATCAAGGCAGGCCTCGACGCCAGCGTGGTCGCCGCCATGTCCGAAACCCCGCGGGGCGAGGTCACGCTGGTCGAGGACGACGGATCTCGGGCTCGCTCGATCTTCGGGAGGCTGCCGCGATGACTCTCGACGAAATGGAAGCGCGAGCGCAACGCCAACTCGACGGACTCACCGTCAACCGCGATGCGATGGCCCGCGACGTGTTGCTGCTGGTGCG
>Ga0075160_10002346_pt1 | contig 11323 bp, 7 predicted proteins | sample JI91814C2DNA_FD_70969 | JGI IMG/M metagenome (GOLD analysis project Ga0075160, IMG submission 70969) | Wastewater effluent complex algal communities from Wisconsin, to seasonally profile nutrient transformation and Carbon sequestration -... | ecosystem: Engineered > WWTP > Effluent > Algae...
TGGCGAGCAGCTCGTCCTTCTTCTGGTCGTCGAGGACCCAGTGGGTCTCCTTGCCGATGTCGATGCGGTAGAGCGGCGGCTGGGCGAGGAACACGTGCCCGCCCTCGATGAGCCTCGGCAGGTAGCGGTAAAAGAACGTGAGCAGCAGTGTCGAGATATGGTGCCCGTCGCTGTCGGCATCCATGAGGAGGAAGATGCGGCCGTAGCGCAGCTTGCTCGCGTCGAAGCTGTCGCCCAGGCCGCAGCCGAGCGCCGACACGATGTCCTGCAGCTCCTTGTTCGAGAGCAGCTTGCTCGTCGAGGCCTGCTCGGCGTTCAGGACCTTGCCGCGCAGCGGCAGGATCGCCTGGTTGCGCCGGTTGCGCCCCTGCTTGGCCGAGCCGCCGGCCGAGTCACCCTCGACGATGAACAGCTCCGACTGGCTGGGATCCGAGGACGAGCAGTCGGCCAGCTTGCCGGGCAGGTTCAGGCGGTGGCTGACCACCGACTTGCGCGGCACCGCCAGGCTCGCCGCCTTGGCCGCCTCGCGGGCGCGCGCCGCCTGGATGATGCGGCCGACGATCGCCTCGCCGAAGGTCTTGTTGTTGTTGAGCCAGCTCTCGACGAAGGTGCGGATCGCGCCGTCGAGCTCCCCGGTGATCTCGGGGTTGTTCAGGCGCTCCTTGGTCTGGCCCTGGAACTGCGGCTCGCGCACGTAGCACGACAGGATTGCGCACAGCCCCTCGCGGATGTCCTCGGCCGACAGCGTCAGGCCCTTGGGCAGAAGGCCGTGGGTGTCGATGTAGTTGCGCACGCCCTTGACGACGCCGCCCTTGAGGCCGTTCTCGTGGCTGCCGCCCGACGAGGTCGGGATGCCGTTGACGAAGCTGCGGATGAACTCGTCGGTGGCCTCGGTCCAGCAGAACGCCAGCTCGAAGCGGGTGCCCGACTCGCCGTCCGGCTCGCGGGCGAAGTACACCGTCGGGTTCTGCGCCGGCTTGCCGCGGTCAGTGACCAGCTTCTGCAGGTAGTCGGCGATGCCGCCCTGGTGGGCGAACTCCTGGCTGGTCCCGGCCTCCTCGTCGAGGAACACGAGGCGCAGCCCCTTGTGCAGGTAGCTCTTGGCCTCCAGCCGCTCGCGCACCAGCTCGACATCGAAGCGCGCCTTCTCGCCGAAGATCTCGGGGTCGGGGCGGAAGTAGATCTTGGTCCCGCTGCCCCGCGCCTTGCCGACGGTGCGCACCGGGGTCACGGGGGCCCCGCGGGCGTAGCCCTGCTCGAACTCCTTTTCCTCACGGCGGACGCGCACCCACAGCTCTTCCGACAGAGCGTTGACCACCGAGGCGCCGACGCCGTGCAGGCCGCCCGAGTGGGTGTAGCCGCCGGAGCCGAACTTGCCGCCGGAGTGCAGGGTGGTGTAGATGATCTCGAGCGCCGACTTGCCGTACTTGGGCATGACCCCGACCGGGATGCCGCGCCCGTTGTCGTCGACGGTGGCCGCCTGCAGGCCCTTGTGCAGGGTGACCTTGATCGTCGAGGCGTAGCCGTTTATCACCTCGTCGACGGCGTTGTCGACGATCTCCCACAGGAGGTGGTGGTAGCCGCGGCTGTCGACGCCGCCGATGTACATGCCGGGGCGCTTGCGCACCGGCTCCAGGCCCTCTAGTACGACGATGTCTTGCTCGGTGTAGTTACTGCTCTTGGACATCAACAACCTCTAAGGTCCCGCCCTAGGAGCGGGACCCGAACAGCGGCCCGAAGTCGCTCTTGCCCGCCTTACCGCCCTCGCCCTCGCCGTCCCCGGCCTCCCCGCCAGCGGCCGGCGCGGCGGCTCCCGGGGCGGCGGCGCTCGCCTTGCTGGTGGCGCTCTGCGGCAGGGTCGGCGGTGGGGTGATGACCCGCGCGACCTTGGCGCGCTTGGCCAGCTCCTTGCCCTTGCCGCCGCGTGCGGTCAGGTCGCCGGCGCTGCCGCCCAGCGCCAGCGTCGCCGCCTTGTCGGTCTCGACCAGCAGCGGCTCGCCGACGCTGAAGCCGAGCACGCGGTCGCCCTCCTGCAGCTTGATGAAGTGGGCCCCCTTGCCCGCCCCGGACAGCACCGGCACCTCCTCGGCCTTGCAGGTCAGGGTGCGGCCGAGCGCGGTGGCGGCGGTGACCGGCGCGTCCGCGCGGCACGGGCGCACCGCCAGCACCGCGTCGCCCTCGCTGACCCGGGCAAACAGGCGGCCGCTGCGGGTCGAGGCCTCGCTGTGCGGCGCCAGGCTGAAGCGCAGAGAGAGGCCGGCGCGGGTGAGCGCGATCATCTGCAGCTCGGCCGCCGGCCGCACCCGCGGATCCAGCGACAGCGCCGAGACCACCGTCTCACCGTCGTCGAGCTTGAACAGCTTCTGCACCGGCTCGCCATAGCCGGTCGAGGCCGGGATGTCGAGCGCCCGGCAGACATACGCCGAGCCCCGGCTGCTGAAGAACACCACCAGCTCCTTGGTCGAGCCGAGAAGGACGGTCATCACCTCGTCGCCCTCGCGCACCCGGGTGCTGGCGATGTCCTTGAGCTGGCCGACGCGCTTGACCCAGCCGTCGCGGGTCAGGATGACGTTGCAGTCCTCCTGGGCGATAAACGCCGTCGGATCGAAGGCCGGCTCCTCGGCGAGGACGCCGATCCGGGTGCGCCGCTTGTCGCCGTATTTTTCGCGCAGCTCGGACAGCTCGCGGCGCACCAGCTCCCAGCGCTTTTCGTCGCTCTTGAGCAGGGCTTCGATCAGCCGGTGATCTTTTTGGCGCTGCCCGAGCTCCTCGCGGATGAGCTGGATCTCCAGCCGCGCCAGCCGGTACAGCTTGAGCTCGAGGATCGCCTCGGCCTGGTCCTCGTCGAGGCCGTAGCGCTCGACGAGCTTGGCCTTGGCGTCGGCCTTGCCGTCGCTCTTGCGGATCATGGCCAGGATCTCGTCGAGCGCGTCATAGACGCGGGCGAAGCCCTCCAGCACATGGATGCGCTTATTCAGCTCGCCGAGCGCGTGCTCGAGCCGGCGCCTTACCACCGCGAAGCGGAAGTCGAGAAAGTGCCGCACGCAGTCGCGCAGGGACAGCTTCTGCGGGGTACCGATCTCGGGGTTCTTCGTCGGCACCAGGGCCGTGATATTGACCTGCACGCTGGCCTGCAGCGGCGTGCTCTTGAAAAGGTACGCCATGAGCAGCTGCGGCTCGGACCCGCGCTTGAGCTCCAGGACCATGCGCACGTCGGTGGTCGACTCGTCGCGGCAGTCCTGCACCATGGGCAGCTTCTTGTCGGCGAACAGCTCCCCGATCTTTTCCATGATCGAGGCGCGCACCACCATGTACGGGATCGAGGTGATGACGATGCGCTTGCCCTCGCGGCGGTCGCTCGGCTCCTCGATGTGGTAGGTGGCGCGCAGGCGCAGCGAGCCGTGGCCGGCCTCGTAGATCTCGCCGAGCTCCTGCTTGCTGGTGAGCAGCTCGCCGCCGGTGGGGAAGTCCGGTCCGCGGACAAAGCGCAAAAGCGCCCGGGTGTCCAGCGTCGGATCGTCGATGAGCGCCAGACAGGCGTCGAGCACCTCGCCCAGGTTGTGCGGCGGGATTGAGGTGGCCATGCCGACGGCGATGCCCTGGGCGCCGTTGACCAGCAGGTTCGGGAGCTGCGCCGGCAGCACGATCGGCTCGGAGCGCACGCCGTCGAAGGTCGGCCGCCAGTCGATGGTGCCCTGGCCGAGCTCGTGGAGCAGGGTCAGCGCCGCCGGGCGCAGCCGGCACTCGGTGTAGCGGTAGGCCGCCGGGGCGTCGCCGTCCTGCGAGCCGAAGTTGCCGTGTCCGTCGACCAGTGGATAGCGCAGGGAGAAATCCTGCGCCATGCGCACCAGCGCCTCATACACCGACGCGTCGCCGTGCGGGTGATACTTGCCCAGCACGTCGCCGACCACCGACGCGCACTTGCGATACTTGGCGTCGGGGAGCAGCCGCTGGTCGTGGTACATCGCGTACAGGATGCGGCGCTGCACGGGCTTTAAGCCGTCGCGCACGTCCGGCAGCGCGCGCGAGGTGATCACCGAGAGCGCGTAGCTCAGGTAGCGGTGCTGCGCCTCCGCATCCAAGGAAACCAGTACTTCGTTAAGCTTCTCCATCTAAAGTCCCGCCCTGTCGTTTTGGCAGGCGGTGAGGATAGGGTCGAGCTACGACAAAGGCAACTTCTTGACGACGCTGGGCCGCGGCGCGCGACAAAGCCTGCCGCCGGGAGATCGGCGCTCGGCGGTACACCCAAGGGGCGGCGGGGGTTTGCTAAATTTCGGCTAGATCTCGTCGCACTCGCGCAGGAAGCGCTTGAGCAGGCCATCGACCATCAGGTTGCGCTCGCGGGCGTCCAGGCGGTTCTGGCGGTAGCCGGTCTGGGTCTCTTCAAAGCTCTCGCGGGTGCTCGAGATGAGCTCGCGGAAGCGCGCGGTCTTGGCGATGATCTCGCGCTGGTTGCGCACAAACAGGGCGATGAGCGAGGCCAGCGACACCCCGGTGAGGATGAGCCCGAGCGGCCCGGTGATCACCCGCACCAGGATGACGCGCACCGCCATGACCCCCATGGTGCCGAGCGCCAGCCGCTTGAGGCCGCCGGAGCTGCCGAGCGCGGTCTTGGCCATGGTGCCGGTCTGACCCGAGGCGATGAGCAGGGCGAGGAAGTTCGGCCGCTGCCAGCCGCGTTCGTAGTAGTCCCGGATCGCCGCCTGGAGGAAGTCGTCGAAGGTGTCATACTGGGCTTTGGATTCGGCGCGAGCGTCAGCGGGGTTTGTCATGCGAACAAGGTAGCTACGCCCGCGCGGGTCCGCTAGGTCTGCAGTTCACGCCAGGTGGCAGGCGACCAGGCGGGGCGGCCCGGCGGCGGGTTCACCGTCGGAGATCGGGCGCAGCACCGGAACTTCGGTGCGGCACACCGCGGGCGAGCCGGCGCCGGCGTAGCGCGCGCAGCGGGGGTGGAAGGCGCAGCCGGACGGCGGCTTGAGCAGCGAAGGCGCCTCATCGACGAGCAAGAGGCGACTCGGGCGGCGCGACGGCGAGAGCACGGCGGCGGGGGTCGGCTCGCGCGCCGGCGGGGCCTGGCCGCCCTGGTCGCCCGGGCCGCTGGAGTCGCCGGCGGACGGGCCTTCGCTGTAATCGGCGCTCTCGGGCGGGGCCGGGATCGCCGCCAGCAGCGCCTGGGTGTAGGGGTGCCGCGGGCGGTAGTACAGGGGCTCGGTGGCGGCGACCTCGCACAGGCGGCCCAGGTACATCACCGCCACCTGATCGCACATGTGCTCGACGACCTTCAGGTCGTGCGAGATGAAAAGATAGGTCAGCCCCTTGTCCGCCTGCACGTCGCGCAGGAGGTTGATGATCTGGGCCTGGATCGACACGTCCAGGGCGCTCACCGGCTCGTCGGCGACGATGAAGCGCGGCTGCACGGCGAGGGCGCGGGCGATGCCGATGCGCTGGCGCTGGCCGCCGGAGAACTCGTGCGGGTAGCGCCCGAGGCTGGTCGCCGGCAGTCCGACCTGATCGAGCAGCTCCGCCGCCCGCTCGCGCTCCTCGGCCGGCGAGCTGCACAGGCGGTGGATGCGCAGCGGCTCGCCGAGGATCTGCTGCACGTTCATCCGCGGGTTGAGCGAGCTGTAGGGATCCTGAAAGATCATCTGGGCCTGCCGGCGGAACCGCCGCAGCTCGCCGCGCGGCAGGGCGGTCACGTCGGTGCCGGCGATGAGCACCTGCCCGGCCGTCGGCTCGACCAGGCGCAGCACGGCGCGCCCGAGCGTCGACTTGCCGCAGCCCGACTCACCGACCAGGCCCAGGCTCTGCCCCGGCCACAGCTGCAGCGAGACGCCGTCCACCGCGCGCACCACGTCCGGCTTGTGAAACAGGCGGGTGCCGAGCGGGTAGTGCTTGCTCAGACCCTTGATCTCGACGAGCGGCGCGGTCATTGCGGCCCCCCGGTCGGGGCCTTGGCCGGCGGCCGCGGCGGCTCTTCCAGCGGCAGGTGACAGCGGACCAGCTGCTCGGGGTCGCTCTGCCCGGGGGCCTGGCGCAGCAGCGGCGCCTCGCGGCGGCAGCGGTCGATGGCGCGCTCGCAGCGGTCGGCGAAGCGGCAGCCGGGCGGCATCTCGGAGAGGCGGGGGACGCGGCCGGGGATCTCGCGCAGGCGGTCGCGCCCGCCGTGCAGCCGCGGCAGGGCGGACAGGAGCCCGGCGGTGTAGGGGTGGCGCGGGCTCTGGAACAGGGTGCGCGCCGGGGCCTTCTCGACGAGCTGGCCGGCGTACATGACGGCCACGGTGGCGCACACCTCGGCCACCACGCCCAGGTCGTGGCTGATGAGCAGCAGCGACATCCCGAGCTCTTCGCGCAGGCGGCCCAGGAGCTCCAGGATCTGCGCCTGGGTGGTCACGTCCAGGGCGGTGGTCGGCTCATCGGCGATGAGCAGATCGGGGCGGCAGCCGAGCGCCATCGCGATCATCACCCGCTGCCGCTGCCCGCCCGAGAGCTGGTGCGGATAGTCGCGCGCCCGCCGCCGCGGATCGGGGATGCCGACGACATTTAGCAGCTCGGCGGCCTCCTGCAGGCCCTGCTTGCGGCTCATCCGGCGGTGGGCGCGCAGCGCCTCGCCGATCTGATCGCCGACCGCGAAGACCGGGTTGAGCGCCGTCATCGGCTCCTGGAAGACCATGGCGATGCGGTTGCCGCGCAGCCGGCGCAGGGCCTCGGGCGCCAGGGTCCGCAGGTCGACCGGCTGGGTGGGAATCTCGCGCTCGGTGAGCAGGCGGCCGAGCTGGCGGGCGCGCGTCGGCGGGTCCGCGGGCGGCTCGTCGAGCGGCCCGTGGTAGAGGATCTGGCCGCCGTCGATGCGGCCGGGCGGCTCGGGGATGAGGCGCAGGATCGACAGCGCCGTCACCGACTTGCCCGAGCCCGACTCGCCGACGATGCCGAGCGCCACCTGCGCCGGCACCTGCAGGCTCACCCCGTCGACGGCGCGCAGGTACGAGGGCGCCCGCGCGGGTCCGCTGCGAAAGCTCACGCACAGCTCGCGGAGGTCGAGTAGCGGCCCAGCCATTTGGCCCGAGCATTGCACGCCTTCTCCCAAAGCGTCAAAAAGAGGCGTCAAAAAGAAGCGTCAAAAAGAAGCGTCGGGGCGGGCCCCGGCGGCGCCGCGGATGGCGGCGAGCAGGGCGTCCAGCTCGGCGAGCGTGGTCAGGGGGTTGATGAGCGTCGTCCGCAGGTGCACCCCCGTCGGCAGCCGGGTCTTTACCAGGTAGAACGAGCCGTCCTTCAGCAGGCGCTGGCGGATTTTTTCTTGGAGCGCGTCGCCGTCCGCCTGGCTCGCGGGGTGGGCTCGGTCTCCGGCGGGCGGCGTGTAGCGGAAGCAGACGATGTTCGCCTCGGGCGCGACGGCCACGGTGAAATCTCCGGCGGCGCGCAGCCGGTCGGCGAAGGCCCGCGCGAGGTCGAAGGTCGCGGTGATGTAGTCGGAGAACAGGCGCGTGCCGTACTGCGACAGCGACACGAAGAGCTTGAGGATCATCATCTTCTTGGTGCACTCCAGGGTGCGCAGCCCGGGGTTCCACCACTCGTGGGCCGTCATCGCGTGGGCCGTCATCGCCTGAGTCGCCGCGGGACCCGGGCGCTGCGCCGGGGCGGGGTCGCTCTCCGGGGCCGGCTCGGTAAACAGATACGAGGCCCGCTGGGCGAACGTCGCGTACGAGTCGCGGCCGTCGCGAAACAGCACCAGCGTCAGCAGCGCCGGCTGCAGCAGCATCTTGTGGGCATCGAGGACCACCGAGTCGGCGCGCTCGATGCCGGCGACCAGGTGGCGGTAGCGCGGGGACAGCGCCGCCGCCGCGCCGTGCGCCCCGTCGACGTGCAGCCACAGCCCGTGCGCGGCGCAGAAGTCGGCGATCGGCGGCAGCGGGTCAAACGCCCCGGTCGCGGTCGAGCCGGCGCTGGCGACCACCGCGAAGACCCGCCGGCCGCGCCGCGCCGCCTCGGCCAGGGCGGCGGGCAGGGCGTCGGGTCGCAGGCGGAAGTGGTCGTCGGTGGGCACCGCGATGACGCCGTCCTGGCCCAGGCCCATCACCTTGGCGGCGCGCGGCACGCAGTAGTGCGCCTGGTCGGCGGCGAGGATCGCCAGCTGCGGACCGCCGGCGAGCCCCGCCTCCCAGCTGTCGAAGCCGGCGCGCGCCTGCCGCGCCGCCAGGAGCGCGGTCAGGTTGCCCGCCGAGCCGCCCGAGGTGAAGACCCCCTCGGCGGCGGCGGGCAGGCCGAACTGCGCGGCGAAGAAGCTGCTCAGGTTGCGCTCCATCGCCACCGCCACCGGGCCCATCTCGAAGACCGCCATGCCGTTATTGAGCAGCGCCGAGACAAGCTCGCACAAGGCGCTCACCGGCAGCGGCGCCGACACCTGGTGGCCGACGTAGCGCGGGTGGTGCAGGTGGTTGGACTCGGCGAGGATGCGCGGCAAAAGCGCGAGCAGCCCCGGCCCCGGTCCGGCGGCGAACTGCGCCGGCCAGCGCGCGAGGAGCTCGTCCGGCTCGCCCGCCGGCAGCACCGGCAGCTGCCCGGCCTGCGCCCGCGTCAGGTAGTCTGCCAGCTGGTCGACCAGCGCGTGCCCGTGGGCGCGAAACGACTCCGGTGAGTAGGCGCTGCGCAGGGCCTCGGGGAGCGCCGCCGCGGTCCCCGGCGGACTGAGCTCCTCGACGGTGTCAGCAAAAGTGGAGGTCGACATGAGGGCAGGATAGCGGGTTCGCGGCGGGCTCGCGCGGGTTTACTCGAACATGAACGGCTCGGTGTCCTTCTGGCCGCTGGTCACGACCGCGCTCTTCTTGGTCGCCCCGCACGACGAGCGATAGACATTGATCGACCCCAGCGCGGCGACGATCTGCGTCGGCGTGACCGAGACGATCTGGGCCTGGGTGGCCGCGGCCTTGACCGGGCCAATCTGGTAGCTCATGCAGCCGTCCGACACGGTCAGGGTCGCGTCGGGCTGAAAGCCCCAGCCGTTGACGATCACCAGCGAGATCTCGGCCCCATTGCTGGCGCTGACGTCGCGCTGGAGCGACAGGTTCGTGATGACCAGGCGCGAGGTCACACAGACCGTCTGGTCCACGGTCCCGTGCAGGAAGGAGATCTCCAGGGTGTCGGGAGTCCCCAGGGCCGCCGGGTCGATGATGACCTCGGTGACCACGTTGGACAGGCAGCCCTTGCTGCTCACTCCGGCGACGCCGACGAGCGCCGCGCGGCGGGTCGTCTTCGGGTCGCTCGGGTAGTCCACCCCGAAGCTGTAGGTGCGCTTGTTCTCGGCGCAGTCGGGGTCGCCGGCGGCGCACGGCGGGAGGGTGAACTGGCTGAAGTCGCTCGGCGGCTGCTCGGCGATGAGGTCGCTGTAGCCGCTGCTGAAGATGCCGGGCGCGGACGGCGGGGTGCCGAGCCACAGGCTGGTCAGCAGCGCCTCGGTCTCCTTGCTGATGTCGGTGACCTGGACCTTGAACTGCGGCCGCGGCTGGCATCCGGTCAGGACCAGAGCCAGCCCCAGACCAGCCAGCCAGCGCCTCTTGAGCAAACAACGCATGGAGTCTCCTTGAGCCGACTCGTGGGCCTGGGTCAGGGAGCGGTGAACTTGAGGGTCCCGCCGTTGGTCACGTAGGTCGCGCCGGTCACCCCCAGGCTGATCCCGACGATCACCACCACCGCGGCGGCGCCACCGACGACTCCCCAGAACCACGGGCGGCTATAGATCTTCTTCTGCTTGGCCTTCTCGGCGGCGAGCGCGTGCTGCGCTTCCTCGGTCTTGCGCTGCTGCACCATCAGGTTCTGGCGCACCCGCTCGGCCTCGGCCTGCTTGTCGACCAGGCTGAGCTCGATCTGGCTCGTGCGCTCCTGCTGCTCGACCAGGACCACCAGCGTGTTCTCGTAGCCGCGGGCCTCGGAGACCAGCGGGTGGTCGGGCGCCGCCTGGGCAAAGCGCTTGTAGGCGGCGATGGCGTCGGCGTAGCGGCCGGCCTTGCGGAAGGTCTGGCCGACGTTGAAAAGGAAGATCGGGCGCGGCTCGCGCTGGTAGGCGAGCTGCAGGGCGTCGCCGGCTTCCGAGAAGCGCTGCTGCTTGAACAGCTGGGCCGCGTACTCGGCAATCTGATCCGCCTTGGCCCCGGCGGGCGGTGGCTCGAGCTGCACGCTGGCCGGGGTCTTTTGGGCCGCCGCGGACGGAGACGGCGCTGCTCCGGGTGGAGACGGCGCTGGTGCCGCCGGCGCTTCCGGAGCCGGAGCCGCCGAAGCCGCCGCGGCCGCCGGAGCCGCCGCCGCTGAAGCCGGGGCGGCCTTGGCGCGGCTGCCGGCTGCCGCCGCTGAAGCCGAGAGCAGGCCCAGCAGCATAAAAGCGACCCCAATGTGCGACCTAGCCATGGCAGTGCCTCACCGTGTCTGGCGAGCCAGCCGCGCCGGCGGCCGGCGGGCGGGCCGGTCCACCGGCGGCTCCGCGTCGACCCCGAAGCTGGGGCCGCCCTGCTCCGCTGCCGGGAGCTACAGCTTGTCCGGGTCCCACGCTTCGCCCGTCTCCTTGGCCTTGCCGGCGCGCGCCTTCTTGTCGGTGGCCTCGCTTGCGCCGGCGTCACCGTCTTCGGCCTTGGCGGCGGGCTCGCCCGCTTTTTTGTGGCGCTTGGGCCTGCGCTTGGCATCGCTGCGGTCGGGGTCCTTGCCCTCGGCCGGGGTCGGCGGCGCGGCCGGCTTTACCGCGGGCGCCGCGGCGGGCTCGGGTGCCGGTGCCGGGGTCGGCGGTGCCGGGGTCGGCGGCGGCGGCACCGGGGCCGCCGGCGGCTGGACGACGGGCGCGGTGGGCCCCGCCGCGGGCTGCTGCTGCTGCTTGGCCAGAGTCCGCCAGCCGAACACCCCCAGCCCGAGCAGCACGGCCACGGCGATGATCAGGTTCACCGGGCGCCGCCCGATCGCCACCACCGCGTCGGTGCGATTGGCCGCGCCGTTGGGTCGCGAGATCGGTCCGAGGCTGCTATACGAGGCGGCCCCGCCCCGCGGCCCGCTGCTGGCAGAGAACGGCCCGCTCATCCCCCCCACCCCGGACGAGCCGAGCTCGGGAAATCCCCCGCCGCCGAGGTCCCGCGGGGTGGGCAGCGCGGCGCTGTGGCCCGCCAGCGGCGTCGCCGACCGGCCGACCGGCTGACCGGCGCCCCCGAGCGTCGCCGCGAACGGGTCGGTGGCGCGCGGCGTCTCGGGCGGCGCGAACCGGTGGCGGGCCCCGACCACCCGCCGCGCGCCGGTGACCGCGCCCGGCTGCGCCACCTCCTGCAGCAGCGCCTCCAGCGTCTCGACGATCTCG
>Ga0075160_10002348_pt1 | contig 11320 bp, 7 predicted proteins | sample JI91814C2DNA_FD_70969 | JGI IMG/M metagenome (GOLD analysis project Ga0075160, IMG submission 70969) | Wastewater effluent complex algal communities from Wisconsin, to seasonally profile nutrient transformation and Carbon sequestration -... | ecosystem: Engineered > WWTP > Effluent > Algae...
CTGCCAGTCCTCGCCAATGCTGCCTTGGGCGGCCATATCAGCCAGCAGCATGGCAAGGCTGTAGGCCTCGTCCCCAAAAGACGAGGCGGCGCTCCAGATTGAAACCGCACTCGCGCGGGTGCGCGCCAGCTCTTTGCACATGAGCTCGAAATGAGCCGGCTCGCGAAAGAAGTAGGTTTCGTTGGTGGTCAGGAGATCCACCGCCATCTGGAACTCGCCCGCGTCGTTGGGGCCAGAAATCAGTTCGACATAGTCTTCAAAGCGCTGGATGTCCAGCTGCAGCAGCCGAGGCGTGAGCCGGGACTGGATCAAGGGTTTCTTGGTGTCAGGAAAGGACAGTCCGACCGATTCGTGCATCAAGCTCCTGATGCGGCGGAAGGTGGCGTCGTTGAGTGGTCCCATCATCGATCCTCGGTAAGCTTGTGGTTCAGGCCGCTTCAGCGAGCTGATTGCGTTCGCACAGCACAGCCATATCGTCCAGATCGAAGGCGCGATCGGGCTCCAGCACGATCACAAAACGCTGACCCAGCCGCCCCATGCCTTGGATGAAGTCGCGCCGAACGGCCGAGCCGAAGTCGGGCGCGGGCTCGATGTCCTCTGCCGGGATGTCCACCACTTCGCTCACTGCATCGACCAGCAGCCCCAGTTCCACCCGCTCGCCCTGGCGCATGGCATCAAAGATCACGATGCAGCTCTTTTTGCTCAGGCGTGCGGCCGGCCGGCCGAAGCGGGCGTGAAGATCGATCACCGGCACCACGGCGCCACGCAAATTGATCACCCCGCGTACGAAGTCGGGCATCAGTGGCACCGTGGTCACGGGGCCGACCTGGATGATCTCTCGCACCGTTCGTATGTCCATGCCGAAGACTTCCTCTCCCAGAGAGAAGGTGAGGTACTGCGATGTTGTGGCTTGCGTGTTCATGGCGTCGTGCTCCTGGCGGCTCAGTAGGGGCGGAAGTTGCCGCGCGTTCCGGTGGCGGCGACACGGGGAGGCAGAGCCGAGACCGGCGGGTTGCCACGCATGGGCGAGTTGGGCGCGCGCCGTTCGACGGGCCGCGCCACTTCGCTGCGTGGCTTGGGCGTTAGGACGGGTTCGCTGTCAAGGCGGAAAAAGGCCACGGCCTCCTGCAGCTGACCGGCCTGGTTGGACAGCTCCTCCGAGGTCGCGGCGAGTTCTTCCGAGGCGGAGGCGTTTTGCTGCGTGGCCTTGCTGAGCTGGGTCATGGCACTGCCGATCTGGTTGACCGATTGGCTCTGCTCTTGCGAGGCTGCCGCGATTTCCTGCACCAGATCGCTGGTTTTTTGAATGCTGGGCACGATCTCGCCCAGCAGGCGCCCGGCACGCTCGGCCGTGCTGACGCTGTCGCCGGCGAGGTCTCCGATCTCCTTGGCGGCCTCCTGGCTGCGCTCGGCGAGTTTGCGCACCTCGGCGGCGACCACGGCAAAGCCTTTGCCATGCTCGCCGGCCCGAGCGGCCTCGATGGCTGCATTGAGGGCGAGCAGATTGGTCTGGTAGGCGATGTCGTCGACGATGCTGATCTTGGCGGCAATCTGCTTCATGGCGGCCACGGTTTGCGTGACGGCGACACCGCCTTCGCCGGCCTCCTTGTTGGCTTTGGTGGCCATGCCGTCGGTGACCTTGGCGTTGTCGCTGTTTTGCGCGATGGACGCGGACATCTGCTCGATGGACGCGGTGGTTTCTTCCACGGAGGCCGCTTGCTCGCTGGCGCCTTGAGACAGGCTTTGCGCGGTGTCGCTGACCTGGTTGGAGGCGCTGCCCAAGGCCTCGGCAGCGGCCCGAACCTCGGCGATCACGGCGGCCAGCTTCTCGCAGCTGCTGTTGGCGTCTTGCTTGACTTGCTCGAAGACGCCGGTGTAGTCACGCGTTACGCGCTGTGTCAGGTCGCCCGAGGCCAGGGCGCTGAATACCCGACCCATGTCATCAAAGATGACCCCGGTGGTTTCCATCAGGGCGTTCACGCCGGAACAAAGATGTTCGATCGGACCCGTCTTGCCTTGAAGCGGGATGCGACCGCTGAGGTCGCCCAGGCGTGCGGCGGCGGTGACTTCTTGTGCTTGCTCGACCGCTTCGCGCAGCATGCGGCTGGCCAGCACCTCGGTCGTGATGTCGGTCGCGTACTTGACGACCTTGAAGGGCCGGCCGTTGAGGTCGCGAATCGGGTTGTAGCTGGCTTGGATCCAGATCTCGCGGCCGCCTTTGCCGATGCGCTTGTACTGCCCAGCGTCGAAGTCCCCCCGGGCCAATTTCTCCCAGAACTGGCGGTATTCCGCGCTCTGCGCGTGGCTGGGCTCGACCAGCATGCTGTGGTGCCGACCCTTGATTTCGTCGAGGCTGTAGCCCACCGTGGCCAGGAAATTCTCGTTCGCGTTCAGGATGGTGCCGTCGAGCTGGAACTCGATCACCGCCTGTGACTTGCTGACGGCCTTGATCTGCCCCTCGTAGTCGGCGGCCAGAAGCTTCGCTGCGGTGATGTTGGTGGCGTATTTGACAACCTTGAACGGGCGACCTTCTGCGTCCAGGATGGGGTTGTAGCTGGCTTCAATCCAGATTTCGCGGCCCGCCTTGCCGATGCGCTTGTACTGGCCGGCGTCGAATTCGCCACGGCCGAGCTTCTCCCAGAACTGCCGGTACTCAAGGCTCTGTACATGGCTCGCTTCCACGAACATGCTGTGGTGGCGACCCTTGATTTCGTCCAGGCTGTAACCGACGGCCGCCAGGAAGTTCTCGTTCGCGCCCAGAATGCTGCCGTCGAGTTTGAACTCGATCACGGCCAGCGACTTGTGGACGGCCTTGAGTTGACCCTCATGGTCGCTCGCTTGCAGTTTGGCCGCTGTGATGTCGGTCGCGTACTTGACGACTTTGAAGGGCCGGCCGTCCATGTCGAAGATGGGGTTGTAAGTGGCCTGAATCCAGACTTCACGCCCACCCTTGCCGATGCGTTTGTACTGCCCTGCATCGAACTCACCGCGCCCCAGCTTGTCCCAGAACTGGCGGTAGGCCACGCTTTGCGACACCCCGGGCTCGGTGAACATGCTGTGGTGACGGCCCTTGATCTCGTCCAAGCTATAGCCCAGGGCGGTCAGGAAATTCTCATTGGCCCAGAGAACGGTGCCGTCGAGTTTGAACTCGATCACGGCCTGAGATTGGCTGACGGCTTTCAGCTGCACGGCCTGCTCGGCGGCCTGCAGCACAAGCGCGGTGATGTCGGTGGCGAACTTGAGCACCTTGCTGGGTTTGCCATCCGGTCCGAAGACGGGGTTGTAGCTGGCTTGGATCCAGACCTCGCGGCCACCCTTGCCGATACGCTTGTACTGGCCGGTATCGAATTCTCCGCGTGCCAGCTTGTCCCAGAACTGACGGTACTCGGAGCTTTGTGCAACGCCGGCCGCGGCAAACATGCTGTGGTGGCGCCCCTTGATTTCATCGAGCTGGTAGCCGAGCAGGTGCAGGAAATTGTCGTTGGCGGTGAGCACGGTGCCGTCCATGGCGAACTCGATCACGGCCTGCGACTTGCTGAGGGCGCCAAGCACGGCTTGCAGCTCGTCCGCGCGCTCTTGCGCCAGGCTGGAATCCGCTCGTGCGAGCTCCGCGCTTTCATGGGCCTGCTGCAGTTCGGTGCCGGCCACAAGTTGGGCGAGCCAGGAGGTGCGAATCTGCGTCATGATGTGTGTCCTTCACGAAGTGGAGCGGTGTGACGATTGGCGTGGCGGTGGGGAGGATCGGTGGCGAGTTGGCTCAGCGAGTGCACATCGAAGATCAGCGCGACTTCACCGTTGCCCAGAATGGAAGAGCCCGACATGCCGCGCAGGCTGCGGAACATTCGGCCCAAAGGCTTGATGACGGTCTGATGCTGGCCGAGCAACTGGTCGACCTGAACCCCGTAGCGCTGGCCGCTCGACTGCAGCACGACCACACTGCTGCGTTCGGGCGTGGCCGAGTCGATGGCATACAGTTCGCGCAAGCCCACCACCGGCAAGACCTGACTTCTCAATTCGACGGTGCCCCGGCCGCGCTCATCCATGGCGGCCAAGGCCGGGCGGTTTTCGATCACCTCGACCACCGCATCCAGGGGGAAGATGAATTTGGACTGGCCGACGCCGACCAAGAAGCCGTCGATGATGGCCAGGGTCAAAGGCAGCCGGATGGTGATGCGCGTGCCTTGGCCTTCGACGCTGTCGATGGCGACATTGCCGCGCAGCTGCTCGATATTGCTGCGCACCACATCCATGCCGACCCCGCGGCCGGACAGATTTGTCACCTTCTCGGCCGTCGAGAAGCCAGGGGCGAAGATCAGGCGCAGGATGTCGGCATCACTTGGCTGTACGCCGGCTTCGACCAGCCCCCGCTCCCAAGCTCGCTGCAGCACTTTCTGGCGGCGCACGCCGCGCCCGTCATCCTCGATCTGGATCAGAATGCTGCCTGCTTCGTGACGTGCCGAAAGCGTCAGCCGCCCCTGGGGTGATTTGCCGGCTGCGATTCGTTCCTCTGGCGATTCAAGGCCGTGGTCGAGTGCATTGCGAACCAGGTGCATCATGGGGTCGGCAATGCGTTCCACCACCGACTTGTCCAGCTCGGTGTCGCCGCCCATGATTTGCAGGGCAACATCCTTGTTCAGTTCGGCGGCCGTGTCCCGCACCACGCGGCGAAAGCGCGAGAAGGTCTCGCCGATCTGCACCATGCGCAGTTGCAGCGTGCCGTTGCGAACTTCTTCGACCAATTGTCCGATCTGTTCATTGGCGGCCATCAAGGCTCCCTGGCGGCTCTGCTTGGCGAGCAGGGACGCGCCGGCACTGGCAATCACCAGTTCACCGAGCAGGTTGATCACCAAATCCAGTCGGTCGGCGGGCACGCGGATGAAGCGCGGTTCATCGCTGGCGGCAGGGGCTGAACTTGGGCTCGGCGGAGGCGTCTCGTCCGTTCGAGCCGAGGCCGATGTGCTTGTTGCCGCGGGGCTTGAACTCAAGGAGGCCGTTGAGTCCAGACTGTGGGCGCGATCGAGAGAGGTCCCCTGGAGTGAGGCATCCGGCTGGGCTTCGATGAGCACCTGCGATTCAGCGCGGATGAAGTCGAACGCGGCTTCGAGTGTGCTGTGTTCAACGGCCGAGCTGAAGACGAAGCTGAGCGTCAGGTAGCAGGCTTCCGGGTCCATGGCTTGGAATTCCGGCAGCCGGGCGCTGGCGCACTGCAGTTCGTTCAAATCACCGAGTCCGCGCAAGTAGCTGAGAAGCGCCAGGGGGTCCATGCCATCCCGAAAGGTCTCGATGCCGAAATCGACCCGGATCCGCCAGGACCTCAGGCCTGCATTGGGGGCTGACTCGCTGCTCGGAGCTGTGGCGGCCTGAGCATGCTGCATAGAAGGCGTGGAGATTGCTCGCAGGCCTTGAACCAGGGCCTCTCGCCGGGAAGCCGACGCGGCATCGGCAGGCGCTTGTCGTTCCGCAGCGCAAATGAGCACGCGTATTTCGTCATTGCAGCGCAGCAGCAGCGTGCTTATTTCTGGCGTTAGGGCCGCCGTGCCGTCGCGCAATTGGTCCAGCAGCGTCTCAACATGATGGGTGAAGGCGGCGACCTCGACCAAGCCGAACAGTCCCGCCGACCCTTTGATGGTGTGTGCGGATCGGAACAGGGCGTCGAGCAGTTGGCGGTTGCCCGAGTCGCCTTCCAGCTCAAGCAGCAACTGCTCCAGTGCGGCAAGATGTTCATGCGCTTCGCTGATGAAAGCGGGCAGTGCTTCGGCAATGAAGCTGGTGTCCTGTTCTTGCGGGCTCATGAAGCGGCTCCTTGTTGGGTCGTCAGCAGGTCTTGCACGCCTAGGGCGGTGCTGGCCTGAATCAGGGCGCTGCTGGGTGCCACCAACTCGATGGCTTGGCCGCGGTGATCGCAGGCCTGCGCCAAGGCCAGCAGCAGTTGCAGACCTGCAGAGTCGATGTCGGTCACCTGTGATGCGTCGAGAAGCAGAGCGCTTTCTGCGGCGGGCAGGTCACGGATCAGACTGGCATGCAAATCGCCGACCGTGTAGATCGTGAGCTCGGCAGGTAGGGCATAGGGTGCGTTCACGGTGGTCTCCTTAGGCTTGCACCAAACGTGCCACGGCGGTCAGCAACTGCGTGGGGTCGAAGGGCTTGACCAGCCAGGCCTTGGCGCCGGCCGCGCGGCCCTTCTCGATCATGGCGTCCTGGTCTTCGGTGGTGAGCATCACCACCGGTGTGAATCGATGGCGCGGGTGCGCCTTCAGCTTGTGAACGAAAGTGATGCCATCCATGCGCGGCATGTTCACGTCGCTCAGGATCAGGTTGACGCGTCCGACTTTTTCGAGTTCTTCCAAAGCGTGGAGGCCGTCGTGCGCTTCCAGCACGTCATAGCCGGCCCTTTGCAGCGCCATGCGCACGAACATGCGCAAAGAGCTGGAGTCATCGACGATGAGGATCAGTTTGGGCATCACGGCCTCCGGGTTCAGAAAAAGGTCAACTTGGCGCCACGAGACGCTTCGGGCCTTGGCGAGCCCGCCAGCTGGCGTTGCTCGGGCGTTGTGTAGCCTTCGCTGAGCAGGGCTTGCCAGTCCGAGGCATCAGGGGGCTGGCCTGAGCGCAGCGCTTGACTCAGCTGCTTCGTGCCACGCTCGATCGATGCGCTCACTTGCTCGAGCATTTGTTGCACCCGATCCTGAAACTGCAGTGCGACCATCAGGGCCTCGACCTGTTGCCGCACCGCGGCACCGCGACGGCTCAGTTCAGCAGCCCGCTCATGGAGGGCGGCTACGGCGTGGTCGACCTGCTGGACAACCTCATCGATGCTGCGCTCCGCATGTTCAAACACCTGGTTTTCTGTGGCCTGGTCCGAGGTGGCTTGCTGCAAGATCTGCTGAATGCGATCCGTGAAGCCGGTGACTTGTTGGCCAATGCGGCGGCCTGTATCGCCGGATCCGGTCGACAAACGCCTGACCTCGGCGGCGACGACGGCGAAGCCTCGGCCGCTCTCTCCCGCACGGGCAGCTTCGATGGCCGCGTTGATCGAGAGCAGATTGGTTTGGCGCGCCAAAGTGGCCACCTCTTCGGCCATGTCCTGGAGCTGGGCCGAGGTGCCGGCCAGTGATCGCACGTCGCCAAGCAGCTGCTCTCTCGCGTCGAGGAACAAGTGGAAACGTTGTGTCACGCTGCGCAGCTGTTGCTCGCATTGGCTGAGGATGTCCGCACGCGCGTCCAAGGCATCGGATTTGCACGGGGCGCCATCGGGCTGGTCGATGATGGCGTCCAGGTGCACCAGGACTTCGCCAAAGCCTTGAATGACCGATTCAGTGGCAGTCTGAATTTGCGTTTGGGCAGTGCTGAGATGGCCGCGCCAGAGTTCGCTGGCTTCATCCAGGCGCTCCAGCCAGACTTCAGTGTTTGCTTCTGCGCTCTGAATTCCGCGCGCGACAGCGAGAGCGCCCAGCCAGCCGAACGAGACCCGGGCCAGTCGCTGGCGCAGCAGCAGAAGCGCTGCTTGCCACGGCGGAGACGCAGCCAGCTCCAGCGGCATCCGGCCATCGGCGGGCAAGCGATTCGGACGGCTGTCAGTGCTGTGCATCCTGCTCTCCCAGGGGCTCTAGAACGTATCTTGAGTCAATTGATAAAAATGATTTAAATCAATTGTTGAGCTGATTGTCTGGCTTTATTTGATAAATATGTTTGTTTTGCTGACCTGCTTCCGTGCTGGTCCTCACGAAATGCTTGGGTGTTGATGGTTGTTGCCGATTCCAGCGTCCTCGCTACGCTGCGGCTAGGCAGCAGGCATGGCAGCGGCTGCTCCTTGTTTGCTCTGCACTTACGCGTGCACGCACGATGGCCAAGCAGGGGAAGGCGTCCATGCTTTCGTACTGATCGTCGGCGCCGAAGACCTCATGGAAGACACTCAGCGCTCCGAGCTGAGGCCCTCCTTCAGACCGCGATAGAAGCTGCGGTCGACCAGGTCCGTGATCACCGGCGATGCCGGAGGGCAGAAGTCCTTGTCTGCCTCAGCGGCGGCAATGAGGGAAGCGGCGATCTCGCTGGCGTCAGAGTTGGTCGATGCGGGGCAGGCGTTCGCTGAACAGAACCTGGCGGTCGAGCTAAACGACTCGCTTCGCCCGCTGCAACCAAGCGCCCCGAACCTTCCTGAAGATTCGCGCCCCGGTGTTCAAGCACGGCAAGAACTGAGCCCCGCACGGATTCCGGAAAGAGTCTGTAGCGGGCGCTTGGCTTCCCTGAAATGCGGTCGCTGCATCCCTTGGCTTGTAGCGAATCGAGGGGGCGACCATTGCTTGTTCACCTCGCTGAATCGCTGACAATGGTGTTTCGTTTAGGGGCTAAGCCCAAAATCACGTGCACAGCAGCGACAGGCGAATGGCTACGATAAAACTCGGTCGCAACGACCCTTGCTCCTGTGGGAGTGGCAGAAAATTCAAGCAGTGCTGTCTGGTGGCCACGCCAGTAGAGGCGCAGCTACAGCCACCGCCGTTGGAGCCCCGACTTGCGCAGCAATTGATGGCGGGATTCGCTTGTTTGCAAGGGCGGCGTTTCGACGAAGCAGAGACCATAGGCATGGCAGTACTGGGGCAGCGCCCTAGTGCGCCCGACGCGCTGCACCTGCTCGGCCTGGTTGAGTATGGACGGGGACGTCCGGAGGTTGCACTTGTCCACATAGAGCGCGCCTTAGCCCAAGGTGGGAATTTCTCTATGCACTCTAGTCGAGGCAGGGTCTTGACGGCCTTGGGGCAACATGCCGATGCGGTGGAGAGTCACCGCCGAGCGTTGGCGGCTGGGCAGGATTCGGTGCCTCTGTTGATCAATCTCGCCTCCGCGCTACATGCGCTTCAGGCTTGGGAGGAGTGTACGCAACTACACCGGCGTGCTCTCCTGCTTATGCCTAGCTCTGCCGATGCTCACAATGGCCTGGGCTTTGCTTTGCAAATGTTGGGTGACTCTTGCTTGGCAGAGCAGCATTACCGTCAAGCGTTGATGTTATCGCCGAGGAATGTCAATGCGCTGACGAACCTTGGGAATATGACCTGGGCTCGAGGCGATGCGGAGCAGGCGTTCGAACTCTACGAGGCGGCGGTTCAGGCAGATCCCCAGAATCTGCTGGCTCTTGGCAACTGGGGTGTTGCTCTCCAAAGTCGCGGCCGAGCCGACGAGGCACTGGCAGTTTTCGAGCGGTCGTATGCTTTGCAGCCATCCCTTGAGCGGCGCATCAAACGCGACTTGCTGCTACCGGTGATATGTGAGTCCCGCGAGCAAATGTTGAAATGGCGAAACCGTTTCGAGGCAGGTCTAGATGCTCTGATGTTGGAAGTTGACACGTTTCCAGAGCCGACGCCCCAGGTGTTCTGTACCAGCGCCTTTCTGCTCGCGTTCCACGGCGAGGATGACCTGCCGCTGATGCGCAAGCTGGCAGCCATGTATCTGAAGCTCTGCCCTGCGCTGGACTACAGTGCACAACATCTGGACCGAGCTGCAGAAGCGAGAGTCGACAAGGTCCGCATCGGCTTCTTCTCAACCAATGTCCAGGACCACTCGGTATCGCGCTGCTTTGCCGGGCTCGTCAACCAGCTGGCGGAGGATCGCCGTTTCGATGTAGTGCTGCTGTCGCCCCAGCCCGTGCAGGGAGTTGGCCCGAATCTTTATGCCGACTTTGGAGGACGATTCGTCCAACTTGACAGGCGATACCGTCCCGCCCGGGATGTGATCGAGGCCCAGGCGCTGGACATGCTGATTTACCAGGACATCGGCATGGACGAACTCGGTTACTTTCTGGCTTTTTCGCGTCTCGCGAGAATCCAGTGCGTGCTCGGTGGCCATCCGGTCACCACGGGTATTCCCAACGTTGACCACTTCATTTCGACTGCGCTTGCAGAAGCGCCGGATGCCCAGCGGCACTACAGCGAGCGGTTGCAGTTGATCGCGGACCTCCCCGTGGTCTACCGACATCCGGAGTTGCCGGTCGTGTTGAAGGGGCGAGCTGAGTTTGGCTTGCCCCAAACAGGCAGCCTTTACATCTGCCCGATGATGCTGCAAAAGCTGCATCCGGATTTCGACCAGGCAATCGACGAGATTCTGACTCGTGATCCGCATGGCTTCGTCGTGCTTTTCATGCATTCAAACTCCCGCTGGGAGGATCAGCTGCATGCGCGGTTCGCCGGCAGCATCAGCCCAGGGAGCCGGCCGCGTATCCTGTTCCTGCCATGGTTGAAAGACTATGCCGACTTCATCTCGGTCAATGCCCTTGCGGATGTGGTTCTCGATCCCTTCCATTTTGGCATTGGCTCAACTGTGATCGCGACGTTCGCAGTGGGCACACCCATCGTCACGCGCCCGAGTCCCTATTTGCGAGGGCGAGCGGCCTTGGCATACACCACCCTCATCGAAGTGTCGCAGGAATGCGTAGCTGACAGCCTGGAAGCCTATGTAGAGAGAGCGCTTGCGTTTGCCCACGATGGAGAGTTGAACCGTAGCGTCCGTGCAAAGATCATGGCAAACAAGCACCGCTTGTTCGATAACGAGGCACCAGTTGGTCAACTGGCTGAACTGCTGGCCCAATTGGCAGCGTTCGCGGCTTGACCTACTTTGTTGGAATAATTCAATTCATGATGAACATGAAAAAAATCTTTGGCGAGGGAAAGCTGTCGCATCGCGCTTTCCATGATGGCAGATGAGTGTGGCAGACGGACAAGTGCTGATGCAGGCTTTTGCGCTGATGCAGCGAGGAGATGTTCTGGAGGCTCATCATGCGTGCCTAAAGGTGTTGCAGCGCAATCCAGGGTCGCGTGACGCACTTCACTTGATGGGATTGTTGCTGCAGCAGCAGGGAAGGTTGGATGAGGCGCTGAGTCACATTGATCGGGCCCTGGCGCTACCGGGCAGCAACTATTCGATTCATGCCAGCCGCGGTGCAGTATTGCGCGCATTGGGGCGTTTGGAGGATGCGGTTGAGAGCTATCGGAGCGCGATCGAGCTGGAACCTCAGGCGCCTCAGCCCTATTGCCAGTTGGGTGCTACCCTGCAACTGCTGCGCCGCTGGAGCGAGGCCTTGTTGGTCTTCCAAGCGGTGCTGAGGCTGTCGCCCGACCTAGCGCTGGCGCTGAATGGCGCAGGTTTGAGTTCACTGGAACTGGGTGACCTGACCGGAGCTGAGGCGCGACTGCGGGCTGCGATTGCGGCTGCGGCAAATCAAGAACTACTGCGAGCCAGTGCACTCAATAATCTGGGTAAGGTGCTTTGGGAGCAGGAGCGGCTTGAAGAGGCGCTTCGCTGCTATCAGCAGGCTGCGATTCTGGTTCCGCAG
>Ga0075160_10002350_pt1 | contig 11315 bp, 10 predicted proteins | sample JI91814C2DNA_FD_70969 | JGI IMG/M metagenome (GOLD analysis project Ga0075160, IMG submission 70969) | Wastewater effluent complex algal communities from Wisconsin, to seasonally profile nutrient transformation and Carbon sequestration -... | ecosystem: Engineered > WWTP > Effluent > Algae...
ATCAAGCTGTCGACCGGCCTGATCGCCAGCGGCATCCCGCTGTTCATCGGCGGCCTCGCCCTCGGCGTGGTCGGCAGCAACAACTACCAGGACCGCGTCAACGCCGGCTCCCCCGCGGGCGAGCTGCTCGGCCCGGTCCGCACGCGCACCGCCGGCATCGCCCTCGTCGGCTCCGCCGTCGGCCTGTGGACCACCGGTCTGACCGCCGAGTACGACGTGAAGCCCCGCGCCTGGTACGCGGAGATCGGCGTCGGCGCGGCCCTCCTGACCGCCGGCGCCATCTGGACCGGCGTCGGCACCAGCCGCTGGAACAACAACAAGGTCGCCTCGTTCCACTGCGCCAACAGCGACGGCGTCGACTGCTTCGCCAGCCACCGCATGGCCGCCGGCTTCTTCCTCGGCGCCGGCGCCAGCCTGCTCGCCGGCGCCACCATCGGCATGCTCGTCCAGCGCAAGTACCTCAAGGCCCGGCCCCGCACCGCCATGAGCCCGTACTTCGCCAACAGCGGCGCCGGCGTGGTGTTCCAGGGGCGGTTCTGAGCCGCCGCCTCGTGGGGGCCGCCAGCCCGTGTCCCCTGCGGACCACGTCGTCGCCCCGCGGCGACACGTGGTCCCACGCACTCTGACGCGCCGTCACACATCGCCGGCCGTGCGCCGTCTCGCCCGCGGTCGGATACGATGCGCGGATGATGGTCCGTAACGCCTGCCTTGCCCTGTTCGCCTGCTCCACCCTCGCCGCCTGCGGCGATGACCAGTCCGGCGACACCGGCGACAGCGAGGCCACCGGCGACACGGAGCCCGGCACCTCCGACCCCGGCACCACGAATCCGGGTACCTCGGGCTCCGGCAACGACAGCGAGGACGCGCCGACCACCGCCCCCGACGCGACCAGCGGCGACGACGGGACCGAGTCGCAGGGCACCACCGCGGCCCCCGACACCGGCGACGACACCACCACCAGCGACACCGGCGACGACACCACCGGCGGCGTGGAGCCCTCGCCGTGGGACGGCGAGCCGCTGCCCGACGCCGACGACGGCGAGTGGAACTTCATCGAGTTCCCCGACGCGAAGTGTCGCGACGGCAGCCCGACCGGCATCGGCGTGCGCTACGGCAGCGGCGACGGCCTGGTGTTCTACTTCGAGGGCGGCGGCGCCTGCTTCAACGCGACCACCTGCGGCCTCAACCCGTCGAGCTACAACGCCGGCAACTTCGCCCAGTTCGCCGGCGGCGGCGGGACCCAGAACTTCTTCTCGACCGACCCCGAGAACCCGGTCGGCGACTGGTCCTTCATCTACATCCCGTACTGCACCGGCGACGTGCACGCCGGCGCGCGCCCCGACGGCACCCTGCCCGACGTCGCGATCCCCCAGCAGTTCGTCGGCTACACCAACGTCGAGCACTACCTCGAGCGCGTCGTCCCGACCTTCCTCGCCGACACCACCAACGTGCTCGTGTCGGGTCAGAGCGCCGGTGGCTTCGGCGCGGCTTTTAATTACGACCGCATCGCCGACGCCTTCCCCGGCGTGCGCGTCAGCCTGCTCGACGACTCTGGCCCGCCGATGTCCGACGACTACCTCGCCCCGTGCCTGCAGCAGCAGTGGCGCGACGCCTGGAACCTCGACCTGACGATCCCCGCCGAATGCACCGACTGCTTCCCCGACAACGGCGGCGGCATCTCCAACCTCGGCACCTACCTCGGCGAGAAGCACTCGGGCCAGCACCTCGTGCTCCTGTCCTCGCTCGCCGACGAGACCATCCGCTTCTTCTTCGGCTTCGGCAACAACGACTGCAACACGATCTTCCCCAGCACCCCCGCCGACAAGTTCCAGGAGGGCCTCGAGGACCTCCGCGACAACCAGCTGACCACCCCGGCCGGCGTGTGGGGCACCTACTTCATCGACAGCTCGCAGCACACCTGGATCGGCGGCGGCGGCTATTTTGATCAGGAGGTCGACGGCGTGAAGCTGGTCGACTGGGTCGCCGACCTCGTCAACGGCCAGACGTCCCACGTCGCCCCGTGATCCCGGCCCGGATCGGGCGAGCAGCCCACGTCACCGCGCTATTGTGCTGGCGGACCACGTCGGGAGATACTGCGCGAGGATGACCCGCCCCCGGGTCGCGAGGTCGTGCATGTCGGAGCCCCTGAGTGTCGTCGAGCTCGAGAACATCCTCGGACCTCACCTGCACATGGCGAACGCGGGCCTGGCCCCGCCGCTGGTGCTCGCGCACCGCTACCTGGTCCAGAAGATCGTGGGCAAGGGGGCCCGCGGGCTGGTCTGCAAGGGCCGTGACGTCCGGCTCGACCGCGACGTGGCGATCAAACTGTACCCCGCGGATCCGGCCCTGATCCGCGAGGTCGAGGCGGAGGCCAAGGCGCTGGCCCGGCTGCGCCACCCGAACATCATCGGTGTGTACGACGCGGGTCAGGCCGAGTTTCAGCTCGGCGAGCAATACGTGTCGTGCCTGCTGCTGGCCATGGAATTCGTCGAGGGTACGAACGCCCGGGTGTGGCTGCAACGCACGACCCGGCACTCGCGGGAGATCGTCGCGCTGTTCCTCGCCGCGGGCGACGGGCTGGCCGCGGCCCACGCCGCCGCCACGGTCCACCGCGACATCAAGCCCGAGAACATCATGGTCGACGTCGACGGCGTCCCGCGCGTCGTCGACTTCGGGCTCGCCCGACCAACGTCGGCCCGCGCCGGTGCGGTCGCCGGCCCGGGCCACACGCAATTCGGAACGATCACCGGGACCCTCGAATACATGGCCCCGGAGGCGCGCAACGGCCTCGCGGACGAACACAGCGATCAATTCTCGTTCGCCGTCGCGTTGTGGGAGGCGCTGACCGGACAGCTCCCTTATGACCCACACCGCGGCGAGTGGAGGCTCGCCGATTCAGCTGACTTCCATGGTGCCGAGCGACTCCCGCGGCGGCTGGCGACCCCGCTGCGCCGCGCGCTGAGCCGCTCCGCGGATCGGCGCCACGCCGACCTCGCCGCACTGCTCACCGCGCTGCGCCAAGCCCAGGCCAGGCGGACCGCGTGGCTCGTGTGGACCGCCGTGGCGACGATCGCGTTGGTCGTCATCACCTGGCGGTCGCTGCCCGCGACCGCCGAGCCGCCCGCGCCCACGCCCGTCGCACCGTCGATCGGGTCGCCCGTGTCTGCCCCGCCGCCGGCCCCCACGCCCGCCGCCGCGCCCATCCCTGCGGTCGTGCACGAGGCGTGGCTGGCTTACCTCGCCACCATGCGCGCGTACAACCGCGGCGACGCGGAAAGCTACTACGACGGCTTCCTCGCGCCGATGGACTGTTTCTACAGCGTGCCCGGGGCGGATGTCCGCGCGAAGCGCAAGAAGCTGGCCGGCTACATCGAGGTCAGCGAGCGGGACCTTGAGCTGATCTCGACCGACGGCGCGAGCTCGGTGACCTTCTGTGAGCGCGGGTTGTTCGACTACGAGAGCGGGCGCGGCCGGGTCCACCACGGCAAGGCGATCGTGATGCGCAAGGTCGACGGCGCGTGGAAGATCGCCGTCGAGACGACCCGCAAGCACACAGAGTGCTTCCTGTCCCCGTGCGCCCAGGCGCCCGCCGCAGGCGGCTGATTCCCGCGAGAACGGCGTTCATTTGGGTATTTTCGCCATGCTTGAGCCGTTGGCCGCCGGTTTTCCCACTTAAGCGGGCAGGAAGGTAGGCGAGGTTTCCGTGTCAACCACCGCAACGTCTCATGCCCGCGTCGCCAGAGACTACTGGCCCCGGCTCAAGTGTTACTTTCGCAGCAAGGTCCCCGAGCCGGACTGCTACGACCTCGTGCAGCAGACGCTGACCGAGCTGGTGAAGTGCGACCTGACGCAGGTGAAACGCATGAAGCCGTACGTCATGCGGATCGCTCACCGGGTGCTGCTCGCGTACATCGAGACCCGCCAGGCCGCGACGGTCCAGTTCGACAGTGTGGTCCACAGCGTGTCCGCCCAGACGTCGTTTAGCGCCCGCCTGGACAAGCGCAACCGGATCCTCAACGCCCTGCGCGCGCTGCCCCTCGCGCAGCAGGAGGCCGTCGAGCTACGCCTGTGCGAGGAGCTCGAGCTCGAGGAGATCGCCGTGGTGATGGAGCGCGGCCTGGCCACGATCAAGCGCTACGTCGCAACCGGCACCGAACGGCTGCGCGAACAGCTGCGCGGCACCGTGACCGGCGATCCCGACGCCGCAGTTGCCGACGCCTACCGCGCGGGTTGAGCGACGTCGCAGTAGCGACATTCATTGGAGTCCGTGGCCCGTCGACGTTGTGTCGGCGGGCCTAACAATCATCGTATGGAAGGAAGGTTCGAATGTCCATCGAGGGACCGATCAGCGTCAATTATCACCTGTACAGACCGTGCAACTACCACTGTCAGTTCTGCTTCGCCACGTTCAACGACGTCGCGGGGTCCCTCGACCTGCCGGCGCAGCGGACCCTGCTCCGCCGGCTGCGGGAGGCCGGCTGCGAGAAGATCAACTTCGCGGGCGGCGAGCCGACGCTGTACCGCGGCCTCGGCGAGCTGCTGCGCGAGGCGCGGGCGCTGGGCTTCGTCACCTCGATCATCACCAACGGCGCCCGGCTGGCCGAATTGTTGGCTGACGACGCGGATGCGATCGACTGGGTCGGGCTGTCGATCGACTCCGCGGACGAGTCGACCCAGGCGCGCCTCGGCCGCGGCCGCGGCGATCACGTGGCCCGCAGCCGCCGCCTCGCCGCCGCGGTCCACGACGCGGGGATCAAGCTGAAGCTCAACACCGTCGTCACCGCACTCACGTGGCACGAAGACATGCGCCCGCTGGTCCGCGAGCTCGCCCCGCTGCGCTGGAAGGTGTTCCAGGTGCTGCCCGTGGGCGGGCAGAACGAGGGCAAGGTCGAACCGCTGCTCATCACCGCGGCGCAGTTCGCGGAGTTCGTGGGACGTCACGCCGACCTGCCCCCGCGGCTCGCTCCGGTGGTCGAGGACAACGCGGCGATGACCGGCAGCTACGCGATGATCGACCCGCTGGGCCGGTTCTTCAGCAATGTCTCCGGGCAACACACGTACAGCCGGCCGATCCTCGAGGTGGGCGTGACGACCGCGCTCGCACAGTCGCACTTCATGCCGCACCGACTCGTGCGCCGCGGGGGGGTGTACGCGTGGTGATCCAATACATATGTCTGTGTGGTCGCTCCGGCGCCGGCAAGGATACGGCTGGAGACTACCTCGAGCGCACCCACGGGTTTCGTCGGATCGCCATCGCCGACCCGCTCAAGCAGGTCGTCCAGCAGCTGTTCGACCTCGATCACGACCAGCTGTGGGGCGAGCAGCGCAACGCCCCCCACGCGCGCCTCGGTCGCACCCCGCGCGAGCTGTACCAGGCGTTCAGCGACATGTGCCGGGGCCTCGATCCAGACGTGTGGATCCGCCGCTGGTCCGCCGCGGTCCAGGAGGCGCTGGCCGCCGGCCACAGCGTCGTTTGCACGGACCTCCGCACGCGCGAGGAGCTGCTGGCCGCGCGGGCCCGCGGCGCGCGTGTCTGGCGGATCCACCGCGCAGGGTCGGGCGCGCCCGGGCGGGCCGGCGAGCACCCGACCGAGCGCGCCCTCGCCGAGCTGCCCGATGCCGAGTTCGACCGCTGCATCAACAACGACGGCGACCTCGCGGCGCTGTACGCCTGCGTCGAGGCGGCGCTCGCGGCCGAGGCACTCGCATGAGCAAGCGCCCGCGAGACGACGCCGATCCCATCTCGCTCACCATCCTGCCGCACGCCAAGATGGTCCGGCGGGCGCAGGATATCCTGCGGAGGATCGGCGCCGGTGAGCCGTACGTCCGGTTCCACGGCAAGCGCCTCGTTTACGACCGAACCCGCATCAGCGTCCCGCTCGGTCGTCACTACCGGTTGATCTTCCAGGAGGTCGGCGATGGCCTGCGGCCGATCGCGTGCATGTCGCACGCGACATACAACGGTACAAAGCCAGGCACCCGCTGATGCACGGTCATGCGGACCGGCGTGTCAGAAGTTGAAGTCGTCGATCAGCATGAAGTCGATGGCGACCGGCGCCGCGTCGTCGCAGCCGTTCGGATCCACCAGCCGGCTCGCGTGCGCGAGCCACCCGTAGGTCCGGCTCGGGAAGCCGACCGCGGCCGCCTCGCCGCTGCGCAGCGCCATGTCCAAGTCCATGTCCTCGATGCTGTACGGCACGCGGACCTCGAGCCCCTGCCGCTGTCCGCACGGGTCCGGCAGCGGGTCGCAGGGCGCGAGCAGGGATATCTCGCGCTGGTAATAATCCATGACCGTGACACCCGGCGGCGCGAGTCCGTCGGCCCGGACCGCCCAGAGGTCGGTGATCTCGCCGTCGAGCCGCAGCCACTCGCGGGTCCACGGCGCCGCCTCGAGCCGATAGTCCAGCTGCACCGGCGTGTTCGGCTGCCAGTAGGGCATCTGGATCGGCTTCAGCGTGTAATGCAGCGCGATCGGTTCGACCTCGCCGAGCACGGTGCAGCCCAGGTTCAGCGCGACCTCTTGGCCCATCATCTGCACGTCGACGACGCTGCACGCGGCCGTGATGTCGACGCCGATCAGGGCGGGCGGGACCTCGAGCAGCCACGGGATCTCGACCTCGCCCGCGTCGGCCTCGCACACCTCGCCGCCCGTGGTGTCCGGGATGTCGCCGGTCTCGCCGGTCTCGCCGGTGTCCGAGCTCTCATCGCCGGTCGTGCCGGCGGTCGTGCCAGTGGTCGTCACGTCGGTGGTCAACACGCTGGTGGTGTTCATGGTGTCCACGTTCAGCGTGGTGCCGGGGTCGGAGCTACTCGTGTCGATCGTGCTCGCGCCGCCGCTCGAGCTCGACGATCCCTGATCCGTCGTGGGTGTGGGGTCGGCCGCGCTCGACGTGTCGGTCTCCGCGGCGGACCCCGAAGTTGTGTCGAGGTCCTGGCCGCCCTGCGGACACGCCGTGAGCAGCGCGACCGGCAGGGCGTGGCGGGGGAACGAAGAGCGGTACATCTCGCCCATGGTATCGCCGCGACCGCGCCGGGGTGCAGCGAATCCGGTCGCATCAAATGCGCCGAGGCCGTCGCCACCGCCGCGATCCGGCCGACTCCGCCGACCCGGCCAAACCCGCCGCCCGACGTTCCGCCCCCCCCGTGCCACCACACGGCGAACTTCGCTGGCACGGAACTCGCTTTACCCGATGGTGTGCGCCACCGAACCTCGCTGCTCCTCCTCTCGCTCGCCGACGTGTTCGCCTGCGGCGAGCCCGACGCTCCCCTCGCCTGCGAATCCGCGTGGGATCAGCTCGCCGATGCTTTTCCTGACGCCGGCACCCTCGTCGACTGCGACGCCTCTGTGGCGCGCAGCCTGCTGATCGTCGACGACATCACGATCACCGCCGACGGCGCCGCGATGCAGCCGTGCGTCGAGGTCCGCTGCGACGACAAATACGCGTACATCGCCAGCAACGACCTGCCGCATTACGACTATGTGCAGACCACCCCGAATGCGCTGGTCGAGGCCCCGCTGCTCGTGCGCTTCCCGCTGACCCCGTCGCGCCCCGCGGGCGACGTCGCCGCCGACGACCCCGATGTGCAGGACGGCTGCATCGCGGCCTACGACCAGCACATCGACGAGCCCGGGCAGGCGACCGCGCGCGAGCCGTCCGGCCTGTGCATCGCCGAGGACGGCGACCCCGCCTACCTGCGCGAGACCCTCGCCGACGCCACCACCGTCACGTTCGCCAAGCTCGCCTGCCTTGGCAACACCGCGGTCATGATCAACGGCGTGGCGATCGCCGGCCCCAACGAGGCGACTTTCCCCGACCCCTACGGCGACCCGCTGTTCTACATGCCGAACACAGCGGGCGAGCCCTACCTCGACACCGGGCTCGGCATGGGCGCCGCGCTCGACCTGTGCGGCGCGCACAGCGGCGGCAGCATGCACCACCACGGCGTCAACGAGGCCTGCTTCGCGCGCGCCGACGACGGCACTCCGTCTCGCTCGTACGCGACCGCCTCGCAGGCGTGGGACCTCGATACCATGCTGCAGGGCGAGTGCACCGCGCCGTCCCCGATCGTCGGCTGGAGCCCCGACGGTTACCCGATCAAGGGCCCGTGCGCGTGCGTCGACGCCGACTGCACAATTATCAAACGTGCGCGCTCGTCGTGGGTCTACAGCGGCCTCGGCGCGTGGGGCGACGACCCCGAGGCGGGCGACCTCGGCGTCGAGAACCAGCCCTGCACCGTCGACACCGACTGCTGCGATTCCGACGACTGCAACTTCCGCTGCGCCCCTCTGGTCGTCGACGACGCCGGCCCCGACGGCACCACGATCGCGTCGCGCTGCGCCCTGCTCGACTACTCGTGGTGCACCCACCGCCCGCGCGACCGCAGCGCGCACGTCGGCGGCGACGGCTTCGTCTACCTCGACCGCTGCAACGGCTTCGACGGCCCGACCGGCTACGCCTACCACACGACCGCGTCGTTCCCGTACATCCAGGCCTGCTACCGCGGTCAGCCCGAGCCGGTCCCGATGCTCGGCGGCGGCGGCGGTGGTCCGATGGACGGCGGCGGACCGATGGACGACGGCGGCATGGACCCGCCCGCGTGCGCCGCCGGCCAGACCATGTGCTGCGGCGACGGCACCTGCGACGGCCCCGAGACCGCCGACAACTGCCCCGGCGACTGCGCCTGATTCCGGCGGACTCCGCCGCCCCCGGCAGATTCCGCCACCCGCGACCCGCCGCAGCGCCGCCACCCCTGCCGAAACCACCTGGCACGAATCTCGCTACCAACCTCCGCGTGCGCATCCAACTGCTCCCGCTCCTCCTCGTCCTCGCCGCCTGCACCGACCCGACCAACCCGGGCGCCGAGGGCAGCACCGGCGCCACCAGCACGGCCGGCACCGGCAGCACCACCGACACGCCGACGAGCACGAGCACGGACGCGCCGACGAGCACGTCCACGCCCGGGTCGACGAGCACGGGCGAGCCGACCACCGCCGACACCACCGACCCGACCGCCGACACCACCGACCCGTGGACCCCGGCGAGCTGTTACGACGGCTGGGATCAGCTGACCGACACCTTCCCCGACGCGGGCGCGCTGATCGACTGCGAGGGCGCCGGCTTCACCGTGCAGCGCTCCCTGCTGGTCGTCGACGGCATCACGATCGACAACAACGGCGTCGCCATGCAGCCGTGCGTCGAGGCCCGCTGCGACGCGAACTACGCCTACATCGCCAGCAACAACCTGCCGCACTACGACTTCGTGCAGACCACCCCGAACGCGCTGAACGAGGCCCCGACGCTGCTGCGGATCCCCCTGACCCCCGCGCTGCCCGGCGGCGACGCCGAGGCCGACGGCCCCGAGATCCAGGACAGCTGCATCGACGCCTACGATCAATTCCTCGACAGCGGCCAGGCGACCGCCCGCGAGCCCTCGCACCTGTGCCGCGCCAACCAGAACGACGTCGGCCTGCTGCGCGAGACCCTCGCCAGCGGCGACACCGTGACGACCACCAAGCTGGCCTGCCTCGGCACCACCGCGATCGTCGTCAGCGGCGTCGTGATCGCCGGCCCCAACGAGGCCGGCATGCCCGACCCGTTCGGCAACCCGATGTTCTTCATGCCCGACACCGCCGGCGAGCCCTACCTGAGCGACGACCTCGGCATGGGCGCCGCGCTCGACCTGTGCGGCGGCCACACCGGCGGCAGCATGCACTACCACGGGGCCAACCTCGCCTGCTTCGAACAGGCCGACGACGGCACCCCCGCCAACTCCTACGCGACCGCGTCGCAGGCGTGGGACCTCGACACCATGCTGCAGGGCGAGTGCACCGCGCCCTCGCCGATCGTCGGCTGGAGCCCCGACGGCTACCCGATCAAGGGCCCGTGCGTGTGCGTCGACGCCGACTGTACAACGATCAAGCGCGTGCGCTCGGCGTGGGTCTACGCCGGCCTCGGCGCGTGGGGCGACGACCCCGGCGAGGCCCAGGACCTCGCCGTCGAGAACCAGCCGTGCACGACCGACGAGGAGTGCTGCGCCGGCAACGACTGCAACTTCCGCTGCTCGCCGGTGCTCGTCGAGGACGACGGCCCGGACGGCACGATCATCGAGTCGCGCTGCGCCCTGCTCGACTACTCGTGGTGCACCCACCGCCCCGTCGACCGCTCGGTCCACCCCGGCAGCGACAAGTTCGTCTACCTCGACCGCTGCAACGGCCGCGAGGGCCCGGACGGCTACGCCTACCACGCCACGATGTCGTTCCCCTACCTCCAGGCCTGCTACCGCGGCGTGCCCGCGGAGATCCCCGCGCAGGGCATGATGGACGACGGCGGCCCGATGGACGGCGGCATGGACCCGCCGATGTGCATGCAGGGCCAGACGATGTGCTGCGGCGACGCCGTGTGCGACGGCCCCGAGACCGCCATGAACTGCCCGGAGGACTGCGGATGACCGCCACATCCAACCTGTCCCCGCGGACATCTACCACCATTACGAACCTGTCCCTCCGGACAGCCGCGCTGACCCTCGCCCTCGCCGCCTGCGGCCCGCCGCCCGCGCTGCCCGACTCGTCGAGCCCGGCCGCCCCGCTCCACCTCACGGCCGGCACCCCCGTCGCCTACGTGCTCGACTGGTCGTGGGACGACGCCCGCCGCGACGGCGACGCGCACGTGTTCACCACCGACCGCGGTTACACCGTCACCCTGTCGACCGCCTACCTGGCGACCGGCCGCGCCGAGCTCGTCCCGTGCCAGGACACCGGCACGCTCGCCGGCGCCGTCTCGGCCCTGCTCGTGCCCGCCGCCCACGCCGCCCACAGCCGCGTCGGCGACGCGTCCGCCGTCACCGCCCCCGTCGTCGAGTCGGCCCACGCCGGCCAGCCCCACCTGCTCGGCCGCGGGTTCGCCAGCGGCCACACCTACTGCAGCGTCCACCTGCTCGGCGTGCCCGTCGACGCCGCCGCCGCCGACGGCTTCCAGCTGTCGCGCGAGACCCTGGTGCTCACCGGCCACTGGACGGCCCCCGGCAGCGCCGCCCGCCACCCGCTGCACGCCAGCATCAACCTGCAGGACGGCAGCCTGCGCCCGCTGTCCGGCTGGACCGCCTTCCCCGGCGAGCTCGCCCCCGCCAGCGCCGACCTCGCCGTCATCCTCACCCGCCACCCGACGCTCGCCTTCAATAATTTGGACCTCGCCGCGCTCAACAACACGGACCTCGCGTTCGCCGTGCTCGGCAACCTCCTGCAGACCACCGAGGCCCGCCTCGCCACCCGTCGCTGACCCGAACCTGTCCCCGCGGACAGGTCGCTACGCGGAGAA
>Ga0075160_10002352_pt1 | contig 11311 bp, 8 predicted proteins | sample JI91814C2DNA_FD_70969 | JGI IMG/M metagenome (GOLD analysis project Ga0075160, IMG submission 70969) | Wastewater effluent complex algal communities from Wisconsin, to seasonally profile nutrient transformation and Carbon sequestration -... | ecosystem: Engineered > WWTP > Effluent > Algae...
GTGCTCAAGGACGCCACCATCTATTCGCTCGACCTGGGCGCGCTGGTGGCCGGCACCAAGTACCGCGGCGATTTCGAGAAGCGGCTCAAGGCCGTCATCAACCAGATCAAGAAAGAACCGGGCGCCATCCTGTTCGTGGACGAGATCCACACCATCATCGGCGCGGGTTCGGCCTCGGGCGGCACCATGGACGCCTCCAACCTGATCAAGCCCGTGCTGCAGAACGGCGAGCTGCGCTGCATCGGCTCGACCACGTTCCAGGAATACCGCGGCGTGTTCGAGAAGGACCGCGCGCTGGCCCGCCGCTTCCAGAAGATCGACGTGGTGGAGCCCACCATCGCCGAAGCCGTGGCCATCCTCAACGGGCTGAAATCCCGCTTCGAGGCGCACCACGACGTGGAGTACTCCGGCGACGCCATCCAGGCCGCGGTGGACCTGTCGGTGAAGCACATCAACGACCGCCTGCTGCCCGACAAGGCCATTGACGTGATCGACGAGGCCGGCGCCCGCCAGCGCCTGGTGGATCCCGACAAGCGCAAGAACGTGGTGGACGTTGAGGAAATCGAGCTGATCGTGGCCAAGATGGCCCGCATCCCGACCAAGCAGGTCAGCGCCTCGGACAAGGACGTGCTCAAGAACCTCGAGCGCAACCTCAAGATGGTGATCTTCGGCCAGGACCCGGCCATCGAAACCCTGGTGTCGGCCATCAAGCTGGCGCGCTCGGGCCTGGCCAATCCCGACAAGCCGATCGGCAATTTCCTGTTCGCCGGTCCCACGGGCGTGGGCAAGACCGAGGTCACCAAGCAGCTGGCCATGCAGTTGGGCATCGAACTGGTGCGCTTCGACATGTCCGAGTACATGGAAGGCCACTCCGTGAGCCGCCTGATCGGCGCGCCCCCGGGCTACGTGGGCTTCGACCAGGGCGGCCTGCTGACCGAGAAGATCGTCAAGACGCCGCACTGCGTGCTGCTGCTGGATGAAATCGAGAAGGCCCATCCGGACGTGTTCAACATCCTGCTGCAGGTGATGGACCGCGGCGTGCTGACCGACACCAACGGCCGCGAGGCGAACTTCCGCAACGTGGTGGTGGTGATGACCACCAATGCCGGCGCCGCGCAGGCGGCCCGCCGCACCATGGGCTTCGTCGAGCAGAACCACACCACCGACGCGATGGAAGTGATCCGCAAGGCCTTCACGCCCGAGTTCCGCAACCGCCTGGACGGCATCATCCAGTTCGGCGGCCTGGGCTTCGACCACATCCTGCGGGTGGTGGACAAGTTCCTGATCGAGCTCGAGGCGCAGCTGCACGAAAAGCACGTGTCGCTGTCGGCCACGCCGCAGGCGCGCCAGTGGCTGGCCGAGCACGGCTTCGACCCGCAGATGGGCGCCCGCCCGATGTCGCGCCTGCTGCAGGACAAGATCAAGCGCCCGCTCGCCGACGAGCTGCTGTTCGGCTCGCTGGTCAACGGCGGCAAGGCCTCGGTGGACGTGCGCGACGGCGAACTGGTCGTCGACGCCCAGTCCGAACCCGAAAAACTCCTCCCCGCCACCGTGTGAAAATGTACCAGGTACATTTTCACGCGGCGCCCAAGCGGTGACAGAACTTTCGGGAAAATGTACCTGGTACATTTTCACGTCCATGCCCGCCCTGGTGGCGGGCATTTTCGTTTTTGGCGGCTTCACGCGTGGCGCCTTGGCTGGCCGGACTTTCGACACTGTTGGCGTGACGCCGCGCATGGGCCAATGCCACTCCGGGGCAGGGGGCGATGCGATGGGTTCAAGCGGCGGACGCGGATGGCTGATGGCCCTCCTCCTGGCGTTGGCCTGGCCCGCGGCCGGTGCGCCGGCCGACGACAGTGCGGCACTGCAGCGCGAGGTCGAAACCGTCCTCCGGGAGGAGGGCATGGCCGGCGCCGTCTGGGCGCTCGTTGATGCTGACGGCGCGACCCGAACCGGCGCGGCCGGCACGGCCAACGCCGCCAACGGCGAGGCGATGTCGCCCGATCGCAAGGTGCTGGTGGGTTCGATCGCCAAGTCCCTGGTGGCCACCGGCCTGCTGGCGCTGGCCAGCGACGGGCGCGTGGACCTGGATGCACCGGTAGGTCGCTACCTGCCGGGGCTGGCGTTCGACAATCCCTGGCCGGACGCGCCGGTGCGGGTACGGCATCTGCTTGACCACACCGCCGGGCTGGACGACGCCCGCCTGTGGCAGATTTTCAGCACCCAGGCCACGCCCGACACGCCGCTGCGCGAGGCCTTCGAACGCGATCCGTCGGTACTCGGCCTGCGCAGCCGTCCGGGCAGCCAGTTCTCCTACTCGAACATGGGCTACACGCTGGCGGCGATGGTGATCGAATCGGTCACCGGCGAGCGCTACGAAACCTGGCTGGACCGCGAGCTGCTCAAGCCGCTGGGCATGCGCGACAGCACGTTCGCCTTGGTCAGCCAGCAGGGCCCGCGGGCCGATCCGCGGCTGGCCTGGGGCCACCTGGACCGCGAAACGCCGGCCGCCGCGCTGGCGGTCTACCTGCGGCCGGCCGGGCAGCTGAGCACCACCGCGCAGGACCTGGCGCGGTATGCGCGCTTCCTGATGGGCGACGGCCGCGTGGACGGCCGCACCCTGGTGCGGACCGACCTGCTGCGCGCGATGGGCCAGCCCGGCACCACCGACGCCGCCCGCGCCGGCCTGCAGGTGGGCTTCGCACTGGGCCTGGTGCGCCGCGACCACCACGGCGTCGTGGGCCTGTGCCACGGCGGCGACGTGGTGGGTTTCCACGCCATGCTGTGCCTGCTGCCGGACGCGTCGGGCGTGCCGGCCCGCCATGCCTTCGTGGTCGTGGAGAACACCGACTGCGACGGCCGCGACTGCGGCCGCTTCGATGCGCTGATGGTGCGCGCGCTGGCGCCGGCGCCAACCCCGGCGACCACGCCCGCGCGGGCGCCGGACGACGTCGCCCGGTGGCAGGGACGCTACGTGCCGGCGCCCAATCGCATGGCCAGCTTCCGCTACCTCGACCACCTGTTCGACAGCCCGCAGCTTGCGTGGGACGGCCGCGTGCTGCAGCTTTCGCCGCTGCAGGCGCCGGCGCGTACGCTGGTGCCGGCCGGCGGCCGGCTGTTCATCGCCAGCGATCGCAGCATCGCCTCGCACGCGTTGCTGCGCGGGCAGGGCGGGGAGTACCTGTTCAGCGATGGCCAGCGCACGTATCGCCTTGTGAACCCGGTGGCCTACTGGCTGATGGCGGCCAGCCTGGCAGCGGGCCTGCTCGGGTTGGCCTGGTTTGCGCTGGCGGTGCCACTGCGCGCGCTGCTGCGCCGCGAGCCGGTGGCGGTGCCGGGCGTGGCGGCGGTGCTGCTGCTGGCGCTGCCGGTGCCGCTGTTCCTGCTGCAGTCCTACACCCAGCTGGGCGAGCGCACCGCCGGCAGCATCGCGCTGTACGCCGTCACCGCGGCGCTGCCGCTGCTGATGGCCTGGCAGGCCTGGCGCAGCATTCGCCGCCGCGAAGGACTCGTTCGCGGCCGAATCAACCTGGCCGCCGCGCTGCTGGTGCTGCAGTGGTGCGCGGTGCTGCTGGCGTGGGGAATGTTGCCGTTCGCGCTGTGGCGATGACCCTCAGGACGCGAAGGCCTGCTGCCTGAGCCGCGCCACCGCTTCAGGCGCCAGCTCCACGCCCACGCCGTGGCCGGGGTTGATCACTACGCCCACGGTCGGCCCCAGCCCCTGCATCAGCCAGGTGAAGCTGACCAGCAGCCCGTACTGGAACTGCGGCAGGTGCCGGTACCACGGCGCCGATCGCTCGGGCGCGGAAAACGCCGCCACCACCGGCGCACCGGCGGCATTGGTCAGCAGGCACAGGTTGATGGACGGATCCCACTGGCCGTCTTCGCCAATGGCCTTGTCCACCAGGATGAACACCTGCGACTGCAGCAGCAGGTGGAAGAAATCATCGGCCGGGGCCGCGCCCAGCTGCACCTGCAGCAGCGATTCTTCCAGCGGGTTGAGCGGGGAAAAGACCGCTTCGTTCATGGCGACTCCTGCCGGCGCGGGCCGGGTGGGGCGGCGGACAAAACAAAACGGCGGCCCAGGGCCGCCGTTGTTGTTGCCAGCACCGCGTATTACTTCATGCGGTAGGTGATGCGGCCCTTGGTGAGGTCGTAGGGCGTCATTTCGACCTTGACCTTGTCGCCGGTGAGGATGCGGATGTAGTTCTTGCGCATGCGGCCGGAGATGTGGGCGGTGATGACGTGGCCGTTCTCGAGCTTGACCCGGAACATGGTGTTCGGAAGGGTCTCGAGCACCGTGCCTTCGAATTCGATGGAATCGTCTTTGGACATTCTTGGTTTCGCTGGCCGGGAAAGCCGGACTTGGAAGCCGCGCATTCTGCCATGTCCCTGCCGCGCTTGCAAAAATTTGGTTAAGGCGGCTCGGGGAAGGCCAGGCGGGAGGCCGGGAACGGGGCCACGCGGGTGGCCCAGGAGTCCGGCGTGTCGGGCTTGGCGGACCATCGCGCCACTTCGGCCAGGAACTCCGGCCGCGGCAGGCGCCGGGCGCCCAGCGATACCAGGTGCGGGTTTTCCACCTGGGCGTCGATCAGCGGCCAGCCCCAGCCCGACAGGATCCGGGCCAGGCCCGCCAGCGCCACCTTCGAGCCGCCGGACTCGGCGCTGAACATGCTTTCGCCGAAGAACATCCGGCCCACGGCCACGCCGTAGATGCCGCCCACCAGGCGCTCGCCGTCGAACACCTCCACGCTGTGCGCGTGGCCCCGCCGGTGCAGCTGCACGTAGGCCGCGCGCATCTCGTCGGTGATCCAGGTGCCGTCCTGGCCCGGCCGCGGGCTGGTGGCGCAAGCGGCGATGACCTGTTCAAAAGCGCTGTCGGTGCGGACCTGCCACGTGCTCGAGCGAAGGCGGCGCCGGAAGCGCGAGGGCAGGGCGAAGGCGTCGGTGTGGAACACCATGCGCGGGTCGGGGCACCACCACAGGATCGGTTCACCGGCCGAATACCAGGGGAAGATGCCGTGGCGGTAGGCGTTGAGCAGCCGCTCCGGCGACAGGTCGCCGCCCATCGCCAGCAGCCCGTTGGGCTCGCGCAGCGCGCGCCCTGCGGGCGGAAACGCTGCGGCCGGGTCAGCCGGCAGCAGGGGCAGCCGGATCGGCATCGCGGTAGGGGCTGTGGGCCAGCACGGACTGGCGGTAATGGGCCGTGGCCGCGCGTTCCTGGGCGCACCAGTCGCCCACGGCCGAGGCGAAGGCCGGGTCGGCCAGCCAGTGGTGGCTGAAGGTGGTGACGGGCAGGAACCCGCGGGCGATCTTGTGTTCGCCCTGGGCGCCCGGCTCGAACACCTGCAGGCCTTCGCGCAGGCAGTAATCAATGCCCTGGTAGTAACAGGTTTCGAAGTGCAGGCCGGGCGTGGGCTCCACTTCGCTGCTGCCCCAGTAGCGGCCGTACAGCGTGTCGCCGCCGCGCAGGCAGAGCGCGCCGGCCACCGCTTCGCCTTCGCGCTCGGCCAAGAACAGCACGAGCTGCCGCGGCATGGTCTTTGCCAGGTGCCGGAAGAACTCCAGCGTCAGCGCCGGGTGGTTGCCGTAGTCGCCGAAGGTGCGGCAGTAGAAGAAATGCATCGCGGCCAGGTCGTCGTCGCTGGCCTCGTCGCCGTGCACGGTGCGGAAGCGGAAGCCGGCGCGGGCCACCTTGTCGCGCTCCTGGCGCAGGTTCTTGCGCTTCTTGGGCTGCAGCGCGGCCAGGAAATCGTCGAACCCGGCCCAGCCGCGGTTGCGCCAGTGGAACTGCGCGTCCTCGCGCGCCAGCCAGCTTTGATCGAACGCGGGCGATTCATCGGCGGCATGAAAATTCACGTGCAGCGACGACAGGTCGTCGCGCCCGGCCTGGGCCTGCATCGCCGCCAGCAGCGGCGCGCGGTCGGCCGGGTCGCGCGCCAGCAGGCGCGGGCCGGTGACGGGCGAGTAGGGCACGGCCACCAGCCACTTGGGGAAATACTCGCGCCCGAAGCGCTGGTAGGCGTTGGCCCAGGCGTGGTCGAACACGAACTCGCCGTGGGAGTTGGTCTTGAGGTAGGCGGGCGCGGCGGCCACCAGTTCCCCGTCGCGCCACAGCGAGGCATGGCGCGGAGTCCAGCCCCAGCGCGGGCGCAGGCAGCCTTCGCGCTCCAGGCCGGCCAGGAAGGCGTGTTCGACGAAGGGATTGCGGCGGTCGTGCAGGGCGTCCCACGCGGCGGCGGGGATCTCGTCCAGGGTGGCGTGCAGGCGCAGCTCAGGCATGCCGACACCTTACCCCGCAGCGCGTGACGAAGACTTGGGGAATACCTGTAGGAGGGCCTTCAGGCCCGACGCCTTTCGCGAAGGGCTTCGGGCCTGAAGGCCCTCCCACAGGCGTGGCTCAGTGTTCCTTGTCGAGGAACTTCTCGGCGTCCAGCGCGGCCATGCAGCCGAAGCCCGCCGAGGTGATGGCCTGGCGATACACCTGGTCGGCCACGTCGCCGGCGGCGAACACGCCCGGCACCGACGTGGCCGTGGCGTTGCCATCCAGGCCCGACTTGATGGTCAGGTAGCCGTTGCGCATGGCCAGCTGGCCCTCGAACAGCGACGTGTTGGGCGTGTGGCCGATGGCCACGAAGAAGCCCTGCAGCGCGATCTCGCGGGTGGACGATTCGTCCCTGGTGGAGCGGATGCGCATGCCGGTGACGCCGGTGTCGTCGCCCAGCACCTCGTCCACCGAGTGGTCCCAGATGATTTCGACCTTGCCGGCCGCGGCCTTGGCGAAGAGTTTGTCCTGCAGGATCTTCTCCGAGCGCAGCTTGTCTCGGCGGTGCACCAGGTAGACCTTGCGGGCGATGTTGCTCAGGTACAGCGCCTCTTCCACGGCCGTGTTGCCGCCGCCGATCACCGCCACGTCCTGGTCGCGGAAGAAGAAGCCGTCGCAGGTGGCGCAGGCCGACACGCCCTTGCCCATGAACCTGGTTTCGGACTCGATGCCCAGGTACTTGGCGCTGGCGCCGGTGGCGATGATCAGGCCGTCGGCGGTGTACTCGCCGCTGTCGCCCACCAGGCGGAACGGGCGGCTGCCCAGCTCCACGGTGTGGATGTGGTCGAAGATGATCTCGGTTTCGAAGCGCTCGGCGTGGGCCTGCATGCGCGCCATCAGGTCCGGGCCCATCAGGCCGTGGGCGTCGCCGGGCCAGTTGTCCACCTCGGTGGTGGTCATCAGCTGGCCGCCCTGCTGCAGGCCCGTCACCAGCACCGGCTTGAGGTTGGCCCGGGCGGCGTAGACGGCGGCGGAATAGCCGGCCGGACCGGAGCCGAGGATGAGCAGGCGGCAGTGCTTGGGGGCTGTCATGTATGATTCTTCACAGTGGAAAGGGGCGGCGCGCCGGCGCCGGACGCAGGTCCGGGCACGCGGGCGGTGATGGGGTAGCTTGGCGGTCGCGACGGGTCAATTCAAGGCGGCCCGCGCCATGGCTGTGTCCTGCGACGCTGCCCGATGGCCCGGGACGGCCATGGTTCAACTGCTGTATAAACAAAACCCTACACCGTTTTCCTGAGGTCTTTCCTCTCAGTGGCGCGATCCCAAGACAGAAGCTCCGACGCCGGCCTGGAACGCCGCCAGAAACTCTGGCGCGAACTCGCCCTCGTCGCCATTTCGCCGCTGCTGCTGTATCTGCTGGCGAGCCTGCTGAGCTACCACACCGACGACCCTGGCTGGTCGCGCACCGGCAGCGTGGCCGGGCCCCTGCACAACTTCGGCGGCCTGGTGGGGGCCAAGCTGGCTGACCTGGCGTTCTGGTTCTTCGGCTACGTGGCCTACACCATTCCCGTGGTGCTGGGCGGCATTGCCTGGATTGCGCTGTTCGGGCTGGATTCGGACGGCGACGGCCGGGTGGATTTCGGGCCGGCGCTGCGGCTGATCGGCATCGTCGGTTTCCTGGTGTCGGCCTGCGGCCTGATGCATGCGCTCGGGGGCAATGCGCCCAACCTGCCGGCACCGTCGGGCGGCATCCTGGGCGAACTGGTGGGCAGCTCCATGCGCACGGTGTTCGGCGGCATGGGCGGCAACCTGTTCCTGCTGTCGCTGGTGCTGATGTCGGTCACCCTGGCCACGGGCCTGAGCTGGTTCGCGCTGATGGACTGGATAGGCGCGAAGGTGCTGGCGCTGTTCAGCCGCTTCGGCCAGGGCGCCAAACAGGCGGCGGAATGGCAGCGTGCGCGGGTGCTGCGCGAGGAGCGCGAGGAAGTGCGCAAGGTGGACACCGCCAAGCGCGCCAAGCGCGAGCCGGTGCGCATCGAGCCCCCGGCCAAGACGGTGGTGGAAAAGTCCGAGCGCGCCCAGCGTGAACAGCAGATCCCGCTGTTCAACGTCGGCGGCGGCGAAGGCCTGCCGCCGCTGTCGCTGCTCGACGACCCGAAGGAACAGCCCAAGGGCTATTCCGAGGACACGCTGGAAACCCTGTCGCGGCAGATCGAATTCAAGCTCAAGGATTTCCGCGTCGAGGTGCAGGTGGTGGGTGCGTATCCCGGTCCCGTCATCACCCGCTTCGAAATGGAGCCGGCGCCGGGCGTGAAGGGCAGCCAGATCAGTTCGCTGGACAAGGACATCGCACGCGGGCTGTCGGTGAAGTCCGTGCGCGTGGTGGACGTGATTCCGGGCAAGTCGGTGGTGGGGCTGGAAATTCCGAACTCGCACCGCGAAACCATTTACCTGAGCGAGATCCTGCGTTCGAAGGAATACGACAAGCTGGCCTCGCCGCTGGCGATGGCGCTGGGCAAGGACATCGGCGGCCGGCCGGTGGTGGTGGACCTGGCGCGCATGCCGCACCTGCTGGTGGCGGGCACCACGGGTTCGGGCAAGTCGGTGGGCGTGAACGCCATGGTGCTGAGCCTGCTGTACAAGGCCACCGCCAAGGAAGTGCGCATGCTGATGATTGACCCGAAGATGCTGGAGCTGTCGGTCTACCAGAACATCCCGCACCTGCTGGCGCCGGTGGTCACCGACATGAAGGAGGCCGCCAACGGCCTGCGCTGGTGCGTGGCCGAAATGGAGCGCCGCTACAAGCTGATGAGCGCGGTGGGCGTGCGCAACCTGGCCGGCTTCAACCGCAAGGTGAAGGACGCGCGCGACGCCGGCCAGCCGCTGGTGGACCCGCTGTTCCGCCCGAACCCGGACTTGGGCGAAGTGCCGCGCACGCTGGAAGAACTGCCCTACATCGTCGTGTTCATCGACGAGTTCGCCGACATGATGATGATCGTCGGCAAGAAGGTGGAGGAGCTGATCGCCCGCCTGGCGCAGAAGGCGCGCGCCGCGGGTATCCATTTGATCCTGGCCACGCAGCGGCCTTCGGTGGACGTGATCACGGGCCTGATCAAGGCCAACATTCCCACGCGCATCGCCTTCCAGGTGTCGAGCAAGATCGATTCGCGCACCATCCTTGACCAGTCCGGCGCCGAGACCCTGCTGGGCAACGGCGACATGCTGTACCTGCCGCCCGGCACGGCCATGCCCGAGCGCGTGCACGGCGCGTTCGTGAGCGACGACGAGGTGCACCGCGTGGTGGCCCACCTGCGCGCCAGCGGCGGCGGCCCCGACTACATCGAGGGCGTGCTGGAGGAAGTGCAGACCCTGGGCGATGGCGTGGTGGTCGGCCCCGGTGGCCTGCCCGAGGCCGGCAGCTCGGGCGACGAGTCCGACCCGCTGTACGACGAAGCCGTGCGCGTGGTCACCGAAACCCGCCGCGCCTCCATCTCCGGCGTGCAGCGCCGCCTGAAGATCGGCTACAACCGCGCCGCCCGCCTGATCGAAGCCATGGAAGCCGCGGGCATCGTCTCCGGCCCCGAACACAACGGCGACCGCACCGTCATCGCCCCCCCACCGCCCCGCTGAAGAACGGCAGGAACGGGGTCAGATCAACTTAACCGCACCATTAACCGGCAGAGAACGGAAACGTTGGGCCGGTTAAGTTGATCTGACCCCGTTCCTGCCGTTCAGCTTGCGCCCGCCAAACTCTGTCCATCGAACACACGGCCCGACGACCATGCGCCTTCTTGCCCTTGTCCTGCTTGCCCTCGCCAGCACCGGCGCCCACGCCGCGGCGCGCGAGAAGCTGGACGCCTTCAGCCGGGATATCCAGGGTCTGTCGGCCAATTTCTCCCAGCGCGTGTTCGATTCGCGCGGCGCGGAGAAGGAATCGTCCAGCGGCAAGGTCCAGCTGCAGGCGCCGCGGCAGTTCCGCTGGGAGTACCTCAAGCCCTTCCCGCAGCTGCTGGTGGCGGACGGCGACCACATCTGGATCTACGACCCGGACATGGAGCAGGTGACCGTTCGCCAGCAAAGCCTGGAAGAGCAGAACAGCCCCCTGGCCATGCTGATAGACCCGGCCGAAATGGAGCGCCAGTTCGTCGCTAAGGAAGGCGGCCAGGCCCAGGGCCTGGACTGGCTGGAACTCACCCCGCGAAAGCCCGACGACGCCCCGTTCGACCGCGCCCGCCTGGGCTTCGGCGCCGGCGGCCTGGTGCGCATGGAGATGTACGACGGCCTGGGCCAGCGCACGGTGATGGGCTTCTCGGCCTGGAAGCGCAACCCCGCTTTCGCCCCCGGCACCTTCACCTTCAAGGTCCCCGCCGGCGTGGACGTGGTGGGCGAGGTCGCCGAATCCGCCGAAGTCATCCCCCTCGCGGAATAGGCAAGAACGGGGTCAGATCAACTTAACTGCCCGACCCGTTCTGCGTTTAGCCGGATAACGGCACGGTTAAGTTGCTCTGACCCCGTTCTTGCCTGCTTCTGACAGAATCAGCGCGTGGCCAAGAAACCCAATACTGGCGAGTCCCTGTTCCAGCCCCCCGAGGGACTGAAGCCGCTGGCCGAGCGCATGCGCCCCGCCTCCATTGACGAAATGGTCGGCCAGCGCCGCCTGGTGGCGCCGGGCTCGGCGCTGCGCCGCGCGGTGGAATCGGGCCGCGTGCATTCGATGATCCTCTGGGGCCCGCCCGGCTGCGGCAAGACCACCCTGGCCCTGCTGCTGGCGCGTTACGCGCAGGCCGAGTTCGTCGCCATCTCCGCCGTGCTGTCGGGCCTGCCGCAGGTGCGCGAAGTGCTGGCCGCGGCCGAGCAGCGCTTCAACGAAGGCCGCCGCACCGTCCTGTTCGTGGACGAAGTGCACCGCTTCAACAAGACCCAGCAGGACGCCTTCCTGCCGCACATCGAGCGCGGCAGCATCCTGTTCGTCGGCGCCACCACCGAAAACCCCTCGTTCGAACTCAACTCCGCGCTGCTCTCGCGCTGCCGCGTGCACGTGCTGGA
>Ga0075160_10002356_pt1 | contig 11286 bp, 12 predicted proteins | sample JI91814C2DNA_FD_70969 | JGI IMG/M metagenome (GOLD analysis project Ga0075160, IMG submission 70969) | Wastewater effluent complex algal communities from Wisconsin, to seasonally profile nutrient transformation and Carbon sequestration -... | ecosystem: Engineered > WWTP > Effluent > Algae...
CTTTTTTAAATTCTGAAATATATTAATATTTTAGGATTTTAAAAAGGAGTAAGTGCTTATTTTTGAAGTAGTTTTAGTTTGTAATAGATTTCTAATGCGTAATTTGGGTTTAATAAAACTCTAAAAAACTTTGCCCCTAAATGAAAACTGCATTATAAAATAATACATTTTAACAAAAATAAAGGGATTCAAACGGATTTTCGTAAATTTTAATAAAAAAAATGATAATATGAGAAATCCGTGGCGTTTTTTAATTTTATTGTGTTTAGATATTTTCGGCAGAACTTAAATAAACCAACATCCTTTTCAATAATTGGTTGTTGCACTAAAGTTGATAATGTAAGAAATCGCCATAAACAAAATCGTTTGCTTGCAAACACCTATGAAAATAAAGCGATACCATATGACTATTAAAAAACAATAAATATTTACATATGAAATCGCCATAAACAAACTCGTTTGCTTGCAAACCCCAATGAAAATAAAGCGATACCATATGACCTTAAAAAAACAATAAATATTTACATATGAAAAAAATATTCACGATAAGAACGTAAAAAAAGAAAATATTGCTATTCGTTATGTAAAAAAGCTTGTCGGTTTAACAATGTTTCTTCGTTTTCTATATGATTATCATCAGGAATACAACAATCAACAGGACAAACTGCTGCGCATTGTGGTTCTTCATGAAAACCTTTACATTCAGTACATTTTCCAGGAACAATATAATAAATATCATCTGATATGGGTGTTTGGGGAGCATCTGCATCTACTTCAGTTCCATTGGGTAAAATAATTTTTCCTCTTAATTTTGTCCCATCTTTATATCGCCAATCATCTGCACCTTCATAAATTGCGGTGTTTGGACATTCTGGTTCACAAGCACCACAGTTAATACATTCGTCTGTTATAATAATTGCCATATCTTCAAAAGTTAGAAGTTAGAAATTAGAAGTTAGAAGTTTTAAAAATCTACTAATTAGTCTAACTAAATGTTTATTTTTGTACAAAATTACAACGTAAACCACATATAAACAAGTTACAAATGTTACAAAATGAAATAAAATCGAGTTTTGTTGAATTGGGAAATTTTTTACGTCAATTTTCTTTAGAAAAAAACACAAAAGACGTGTCGGTTTTACAAACTAATTTATTTTATGATGATTTTATTTCGCTAATTCAATTATCACAATCACACAATGGATGGTTTACACCTGAGCAGGTTTATTTTAGTGTTCAATCCTGGGCAAAATCATTAACAGAAAACAACCTAAATCAATGGCTATGTAGATATGATTTTTTTAAAAATAAACCAAAAAAAGTTGGATTAGTTATGGCAGGAAATATACCATTAGTAGGTTTTCATGATTTTCTTTCAGTACTAATTTCAGGGCATGATGTTCTTGTAAAAACATCTTCAAATGATCAACATTTATTAAAATTTTTAGTTAGATATTTAATTTCCATTCAACCAAAACTAAAATCAAAAATAGCTTTTATTGAAGGAAAATTAGAAAGTTTTGATGCTGTAATTGCTACTGGAAGTAACAATACAGCTCGCTATTTTGAATATTATTTCAAAGACGTACCAAATATCATTAGAAAAAACAGAAATTCGGTTGCCATTTTAGATGGAACAGAATCGCATGAAGATTTAGTAGGTTTAGGGGAAGATATTTTTAGATATTTTGGTTTGGGCTGCAGAAATGTTTCAAAAATTTTTGTTCCAAAAGGCTATAATTTTGATACTTTTTTTAAAGCGATGTACGAATATCGTAAGGTGATTCAATATGAAAAGTATGCGAACAATTACGATTACAACAAAGCGGTTTTCTTGATGAGTAATTTTCAAATATTAGACAATGAATTTTTAACAATTAAAGAAGATTCGAGTTACTCCTCTCCTATTTCTACGCTTTTTTATGAATTTTATGATACTATGAACGAAATAAAAAAACGACTAAACACTGATGCAGAACAAATTCAATGTGTAGTTTCTAACAACCTAATTGAAAATAGTATTTGTTTTGGACAAACACAACACCCAAGATTATGGGATTATGCAGATAAAGTTGATACACTTTCTTTTTTATCAAAAATATAATTACATAATTATGGTTTTTTTATAAAATATACAAGGTTTTCGTTAATAACATGACTAAATAATTATCAAATTATAACTCGATTTTCAATAGCTATTTCCGAAATTTGCTGTTTTTAAAACATAGATAACTACATAAACATAATGAAAAAACACAACTACAGCGCTGGTCCATGTATTCTTCCACAAGAAGTTTTTGAAAAATCTGCACATGCAATTTTAGAGTTCAACAATTCTGGATTATCAATTTTAGAAATTTCGCACCGAAGCAAAGATTTCGTTGCTGTGATGGATGAAGTAAGAGCATTAGTAGTAGAACTTTTAGGTTTAGAAGGCAAAGGATATCAAGCTTTATTTTTAGCTGGTGGAGCAAGTTTAGAATTTTTAATGATTCCTTATAATTTAATGAAAGTTGATGGAAAAGCAGCATATTTAGATACGGGTACATGGGCAAATAGTGCTATCAAAGAAGCAAAACATTTTGGAGAAACAATTGTTGTAGCTTCTTCAAAATCAGAAAATTACAATTATATTCCAAAAAATTATTTAATTCCTACTGATGCATCTTATTTTCATTGCACAAGTAACAATACTATTTTTGGTACCCAGATGAAATCGTTCCCACAAGTTCATGTACCTATGGTGTGTGATATGAGTTCAGATATTTTTTCACGTGTATTAGATTTTTCAAAATTTGATATTATTTATGCAGGCGCTCAAAAAAATATGGGACCAGCAGGAACTACCTTAGTAGTGGTTAAAGAAGATATTTTAGGAAAAACTGGTAGAAGTATTCCTAACATGTTAGATTATCAACAACATATTGCGAAAGAAAGTATGTACAATACGCCTCCGGTATTTCCGATTTATGCGTCACTTTTAACACTCCAATGGTTGAAAAAAATGGGAGGAATTGCCGCTATTGAAAAAATTAATGAGGCAAAAGCAAACTTACTTTACACTGAAATTGATAGAAATCCTTTATTCAAAGGAACTGCCGCAAAAGAAGATAGAAGTATTATGAACGCAACTTTTTTATTAGTAGAAGAAGTGCATCAAGAAAAATTTGACAGTTTGTGGAAAGCAGCTGGAATTTCTGGATTAGCGGGTCATCGTTCTGTTGGTGGTTATCGTGCTTCAATGTACAATGCGCTTCCTTTAGAAAGTGTACAAGTTTTAGTTGATGTAATGCAAGAATTGGAAAATAAAATGTAGTAATTAGTCACTAGTAAATAGTAACTAGGATAATAAAAATAATAAATAGAATGAAAGTTTTAGCAAACGACGGAATTTCAAAAAGTGGTATCAAAGCATTAGAAAAAGGAGGTTTTGAAGTAATCACTACAAAAGTGGCTCAAGAACAAGTTTCCAACTATATTAACACACATGATATAAAAGTAATATTGGTTCGTAGCGCTACCAAAGTCAAACAAGATATTATCGATGCTTGTCCAGGATTAAAAATCATTGGACGTGGTGGCGTTGGAATGGATAACATTGATGTAGATTATGCTCGTTCAAAAGGAATTCACGTAATCAATACGCCAGCATCATCATCTGAAAGTGTTGCCGAATTAGTCTTTGCACATTTATTTACAGGAGTTCGTTTTTTACATGATGCTAACCGAAATATGCCATTAGAAGGTGATACCAATTTTGACGGATTAAAAAAAGCTTATGCAAACGGAATTGAACTTCGTGGAAAAACATTAGGAATTATTGGATTTGGTCGAATTGGGCAAGCTGTCGCTAAAATGGCTTTAGGACTGGGTATGAAGGTTATTGCAGCAGATAAATATGTAAACGAAGCTGTTATTCGCATTGATTTTTATAACGGACAATTTATTAATGTTGAAATTGTTACCGAATCATTAGAAGATATCTTCAACCATTCAGATTTTATTACACTTCACGTTCCTGCGCAAGATGGTTATGTAATTGACAAAGCAGAATTTGAAATCATGAAAGAAAATGTTGGTATTGTTAACTGTGCCCGTGGAGGCGTAATTAATGAAGTTGCATTGATTGAAGCTTTAGACAAAGGAAAGGTATTATTTGCTGGTTTAGATGTTTTTGAAAATGAACCAACACCCGAAATTCAAATTTTAATGCATCCAAAAATCTCTTTGACACCACATATTGGCGCTGCTACTGAAGAAGCACAAGATCGTATTGGTACAGAGTTAGCCGAACAAATAATTAGTTTATTAAAAAATTAATAGCCAAATTGTCAATTCAAATAATTATTTTTAGGGTATGCATAATAGTATGCCTAATATGTTTCTGAATCTGAAATAATTTCTTTGTTTTGAATTTTTAATAATGCTATGTTTGTTACTGCTGTTTCCCAAATTATTTCTAACTTCATACTGTAATACTCGTGAGATACAAAATTTCTCATACCACGTATTTTATGCCATTCAATAGTTGGGTATTTCTGTTTTGTTTCATTAGAAATGTGATTAGAAACTTCTCCAATAATTTCAAAAATTCTAAGCATTGCATCTTGTTCTATCCATTTACTTTTAAAAACTTCAACTGTTTTGCAAGCATCTACTAAAAAAGTAATCAAATTTTTGAATATATTGAAATTTGGTACAAGCAAAAAAAAAGGCATTCAGCTTTAAATTATAGGACAATAAAGGAATTTAATAATCAATCAAATAAATATAAAAATGTCGCTTAACTTAAACTCCATTTTTTATTTACATACCCAGTACCTAATAGTATGCCTAATTTTTAGAATTTAAACATAGAATAAGACTAAAAGTGTAATGTATAGAAAAGTAAAATAATCTGCAAACCCCAGCAAAAACAAGGCATAAAAAAAACTCCAACATTTCTGTTGAAGTTTTTTGTGGGCGATGAGGGGTTCGAACCCCCGACCCCCTCGGTGTAAACGAGGTGCTCTGAACCAGCTGAGCTAATCGCCCTAAAAATTGCAGTACTATTTCTGTATTGCGAATGCAAATATACAAAGATTATTTATTTCTGCAAGTATTTTATTGAAAAAATTACTTTTTTTCTATATTTTCTAACAAGACTTTGTTCGTGTAATTAACCATTGTGATAGTAATTTCTTCATTATTAGTGGTTTTACCATCAATAACATAAATCTTGCCATTCTTGTAGGGAATGTTACTTTTTGAAAAATCTACATCACCATAACGTAAACTTTGCTTAATATCTTCCAATGTGACCCATTTTTCAGCTAAAGATTTTTTGGCAACCGAATCAATATCTAATGATTTACTTCTTAAATCTTTTAAAACACGACAATTGGGCAAGTAGCAAAATTCCACACCTTTGTCGCTGGCTTTTGCTTTTAAAAACCAAATTACAAATATTGCTCCTAAAAACAATCCAAACAAATAATAAGCCAAACGAAACTTAAACTTCATAGGTAAATATTTTTTGCGAATTTAGCATAAATCAAACACATAAACACAGAGAATTATTAGCGTTTTTTTTGATTTTAAAAAACAATTAGGTTGATGTCTTTGTGTTCTAAATTAAACCAATCAGCAATCGTTTTATTGGTTAATAAACCGTGATAACTATATATTCCATTTTTTAAACCGTTATTACAACGAATTGCGCTCTCAATTCCACCATCTTCAGCTATGTTTAGTAAAAAAGGCGAGATGATGTTACTAATCGACATAGATGCTGTTTTTGAATAACGAGAAGGAATATTAGGTACACAATAATGAATTACACCATTTTTTAGAAAAGTTGGTTTTTCATGTGTTGTAACTTCGGAAGTTTCGAAACAACCTCCTGTATCAATGCTTACATCAACAATAACTGCCCCTTTTTTCATGTGCTCTACCATGGTTTCTGTTACAACTATTGGAGCACGATTTTTACCTTTCATGGCTCCTATCGCTACATCACATCTACGTAAGGCTTTTAAAAGTGATTTTTCTTGTATGGTTGAAGTAAATATTCGTTGATTTAAAGTGTTTTGTAAACGACGTAATTTAGTTATCGAATTGTCAAATACTTTCACACTTGCGCCTAAACCTAAAGCGGATTTTGCAGCGAATTCTGCAACCGTTCCCGCACCAATAATGACTACTCTTGTAGGTGGAACACCCGTAATGTTTCCAAATAACAATCCTTTTCCTATATTTTCACCAATCATTAATTCTGATGCGATTAAAATTGACGCTGTTCCAGCAATTTCAGAAAGTGATTTCACTGCAGGATATGTACCATCTTCATCTTTTATAAATTCAAATGCTAATGCCGTAATTCTTTTGGAGGCTAAAGCTTCAAAATATTCTTTTTTTTGTGTTTTTAATTGAATGGCTGAAATTACAATGGTTTGAGGATTCATCATTTCGATTTCAGCTAAAGTAGGTGGTTCTACTTTTAAAATTATGGGACAAGCTAACACCTTTTTAGTGTCTTGCGTTATTTCGGCACCTGAATCACTGTATTCTTTATCGGAATAACTTGAACTTTCTCCTGAACCGGATTCAATCATAACACGATTTCCATGAGAGATTATTGAGGAAACAGCATCTGGTGTTAAACAAATACGGCGTTCTTGGTAGGAGGATTCTTTTGGAATTCCAATAAATAATTCGCTTTTATGTCTTGCAACTTCTATCTTTTCTTCTTGAGGAAGTAATTGAGATTTTGAGAAAGGACTATAAATAGACATTACAATTATTTTTTGTTTGAGGCAATTTAGGAAATATTTTAGAAATAAGAATATAGAATGTAGAAAAAGATAAATGAAAAAAGAAAATAGATAATTAAAATTCTAATTTACTAAAACCAATTCTCTTTTTCCATCATTCATCACTTGTATCGAAATGTTAGCGTGATCTATTGGAATTAAATTTGGAGTTCTTTCTGGCCATTCAATAAAGCACCAATTATCAGAATAAAAATACTCATCCAATCCCATATCATAACCTTCTTCCTCTGAATTCAATCGATACAAATCAAAATGATATATAATTTCTCCATTAAATGTGCGGTATTCGTTCACTAAAGAAAATGTTGGACTATACGAATTGTCTCTAACACCTAATTCCTTAACTAATTCTTTTATAAGAGTTGTTTTACCAGCGCCCATTTGTGCGTGAAATGTAATTACTTTTTTTAAAGAAGGCGTTGCTACTATTTGTTTGGCAACTTTTGAAATTTGGTCTAATGAAAAAATTATTGTCATATTAATTTATAACTTTACTGAAAGCTGATTACTGAACAATGAATACTCCTAACGTGGTTCTAAAACTAAAAAAGGAATTACCATTTCTTCTAGTGAAATTCCTCCGTGTTGATAGGTATTTCGGTAATAACTTACATAATGATTGTAGTTATTTACGTAAGCCAAAAATAAATCGTTTTTTGCAAAAATAAAAGAGCTACTCATGTTTAAAGCTGGTAAACCAATTTTTTTTGGGTCTTTTATTGCAAAAACATCCTTTTCTTCATAGGTTAAACTTCTCCCAGTTTTGTAACGAAGGTTTAAACTCGTGTTTTTATCACCAATTACTTTTGATGGATTTTTGCAATTTATTGTACCATGATCTGTGGTTAAAATTAATTTAAAACCTTGTTGTTGAGCTTGTTGAATCATGTCTAACAAGGGAGAATTCTTAAACCAGCTCACTGTTAATGAGCGATATGCTTTATCATTAGAAGCTAATTCTTTGACAACATCCATTTCAGTTTTTGCATGTGAAAGCATATCTACAAAGTTATAAACCACAGTAGTTAAGTCGTTGTTTTTTAACGATTTGAAGTTATCTGCAAGTTTTTTTCCCGAAGCAAAATTAGTTATCTTATAATATTCTTGTTTGATGTTTAATCCTAAACGCTTTAATTGCTCGGTCAAAAATTCGCCTTCATACAGATTTTTTCCTCCTTCATCTACATCATTTTTCCAATATTGTGGAAATTTTTTTTCCATTTCTAAAGGTGTTAAACCAGAGAAAATGGCATTACGCGCATATTGTGTAGCGGTTGGTAAAATTGAGAAGTAAGTCACTTCTTTTTCTAATTTGTAATAATTGTTTACAATACTTTCAAAAGCTTTCCATTGGTCATAACGCAAGTTATCAATTACTACAAATAGAATGGGTTTGTCTTTTTTTCGGATTTCTGGTGCAACTAACTCGCCAAAAATTTCGTGGGAAAGTAAGGGTTTGTCTGCTTTTGGGGTAAACCAATCTTCATAATTACGTTCGATAAACTTACCAAACTGTGAATTTGCTTCGGCTTTTTGGCTTTCTAAAATTTCAACCATACTTTGGTCTTCAATATTTTCTAATTGTAATTCCCAAAATAATAATTTTTTATACAATTCAACCCAATCTTCATAAGAGCGAACCATGGCTAAATCCATCGCAATTTTGCGGAACTCTTTTTGATAATCTAAAGTTGTTTTTTCGGAAATTAAGCGTGAATGGTCTAAATTTTTCTTTAAACTCAACAGAATCTGATTTGGATTTACGGGTTTTATCAAATAATCGGCAATTTTAGAACCGATAGCTTCTTCCATAATGTATTCTTCTTCACTTTTTGTTATCATAATAACTGGAACTGAAGATTTTTTTTCTTTGATTTCTGCTAAAGTTTCCAAACCACTCAAACCTGGCATATTTTCATCTAAAAGAACAATGTCAAAATTTTCATTTTCAAATAAATCAATAGCATCTTTGCCGTTATTGCAAGTAGTTACATGGTAATTTTTCTTTTCTAAAAAAAGAATATGTGGTTTTAATAAATCAATTTCATCATCGACCCACAGTATTTTTATCTGGCTCATTTTTTCTTAATTTGAGTGCAAGTTAGTATATTGTTAACGTTGAATGTATTAAGAAAAGTATAAAGTTTTAACTTATTCCCATAAAAAAATCCTGACAACATCAGGATTAAATTATCTTTTTTATAACTCTTAATTTATGGGTGTGTCGATTAACGTCTGGGTTATAGATTCCTAAATGGTCTAAACGATCAATTCGCACTTTTCCTGAAGCGTGAATAATGTAATTATTCTCCATCATAATGCCAACGTGAATAATATTGCCTTCATCATTATCAAAAAAGGCTAAATCACCAGGCTCACTTTCTTCAATAAAACTCAAAGGTTCGCCTTGTGTCGCTTGTTGCGATGCATCGCGAAGTAAATGATAGCCGTTTAATTTGTAAATCATTTGGGTAAACCCAGAGCAATCAATTCCAAATGGCGATTTTCCACCCCATAAATAAGGAGCATTCAAATACATAAAAGCTGTTTTTACTAATTCCGATTTTGATTTTTCACCACAAACTTTCAAGCCTTCAAAACTATATTTACTTGTATTTATTTCTTCATTCTCTAAAAACGACAATGAAGCACCTAAAGGAATTGGAATTAATTGATTATTTGAAGAAGTTATATATTCGATTAAATCGGCATTTAAAACACAAGGCACTTCGTTTAAAAACAGATATTGTTCCTCGTTTATTGGTTCATATTGTTTATTATCTATCCAACCTACATAGCTATCATACGCTAGTTCTACTTTTGCCCATTTAGCGGTAAGTTCAATAATTTTAAAATGTTCGCCAAATAACAATTGAGAAACCTGCTCACTTATGTCGCTGGCTTCGGCTCTCATGGGTACAATGGCTAAATTACAAATTCCAAACATAGTTGGTAGAATAAAAATGATGAATTAATAATTCGATTACAAATGTAACTAAATTTCAAAATTCATCATTCGTAAAAGTTATAAATTATGCTCTTTCAATTACAATTGCAGATGCGCCACCACCACCATTACAAATTGCGGCCGCACCAATTTGTGCATTATTTTGATTTAAAACACTAATTAATGTTACGATAATGCGTGCACCTGAGCAACCAAGAGGATGTCCTAATGATACTGCACCACCATTTACATTTACTTTGTTATTGTCTAATCCTAAGATTTTTGCATTTGCTAATCCAACTACAGCAAAAGCTTCGTTGAATTCAAAGAAGTCCACATCAGAAACTGAAAGACCAGCTTTTTCTAGAGCTTTTGGTAATGCTTTTGCAGGTGCAGTTGTAAACCATTTTGGTTCTTGTGCGGCATCTGCGTATGATTTGATGTACGCTAAAGGAGTTAATCCTAATGATTTTGCTTTTTCTTCGCTCATTAAAACTAATGCTGCTGCTCCGTCATTAATAGTTGAAGCATTAGCTGCTGTAACTGTTCCATCTTTGGTAAAAACGGGAGCTAATGAAGGGATTTTATCTAATTTAACATTGGTATATTCTTCATCTTTTGTTACAATTATAGCATCGCCTCTTCTTTGAGGAACTTCTACAGGAACAATTTCTGCATCAAATTTACCAGCTTCCCAAGCAGCTGCCGAACGTTTGTAAGACTGTATGGCAAAATTATCTTGATCTTCTCTAGTGAAGTTATGTTCTGAAGCACATAAATCCGCACAAACCCCCATTGCGTTATTATCATAAGCATCAGTAAGTCCGTCTTTTTGCATGCCGTCAATTAAAGAAGTAGGTCCAAATTTTACACCATTTCTTAAGTGTACATAATGAGGAATCAAACTCATGTTTTCCATACCACCAGCAACCACAATTTCTGCATCACCAACCATGATAGCTTGAGCACCTTGCATAACGGCCTTCATACCCGAAGCACAAACTTTATTTACAGTAGTACAAGCAACATTTTCAGATAAACCGGCATATAAAGCGGCTTGTCTTGCAGGAGCTTGACCGTTTCCAGCTTGAACTACATTGCCCATTAATACTTCATCAACAAGTTTTGGGTCTAAATTAATTTTATTTAAAGCACCTTTGATAGCAGCTGCTCCTAATTTTGTAGCAGGTACACTTGATAAAGCTCCCATAAAACTTCCAATTGGAGTTCTAACTGCAGAAACTATAACTACTTTTTTGCTCATGATTATGATTTTGAATTGAATTGCGAATTTACTAATTTTATTCTAATTTGGATAAATAAATTGCTATAATTCTAACAAAAAGAGGCACTCAAATAGGTTTTTGATAATTTGAGAAAATGAGCAAAAACCAAAAGGTTTTTTAGTATTTAGGGTCTGCTGAAAAAGAAATCCACTCATAAACTGAAACATTTTATTTTATAAAAAGCCACGGATTCCACAGATTAGCACAGATTTTACTCAATTTATTACAGAAAATCCGTGAA
>Ga0075160_10002363_pt1 | contig 11278 bp, 19 predicted proteins | sample JI91814C2DNA_FD_70969 | JGI IMG/M metagenome (GOLD analysis project Ga0075160, IMG submission 70969) | Wastewater effluent complex algal communities from Wisconsin, to seasonally profile nutrient transformation and Carbon sequestration -... | ecosystem: Engineered > WWTP > Effluent > Algae...
GAGCCAGTCAGCGTGCTAGCAGTAGAGGCGCCGCTTGCTGCTGCGATTGTCGAAGCAGCGGACCCGCCCGCAGTGACAAACACCCGCTTCGGCCGCTTGGCGTAGATTTGCCAATAGTTCGAGTAGAGCGCTTTTACATCAGCAGCCGACAGCGCCCGAGAAGCCCAGATTCTGGCGCTAACTATGTCAACGTTGGCTGTCGGCGAATGCTCATCGCTAAGGATGCGCAACAGAGAAAACGCGCCGTCAGTCGCAGAGAAATAGTTTGTCGCGGCGTTAGAGGATGACTGAACGCCATCCACATACGTCGCTATTCCTCCGGCATTTACTGACCAAACCAGCAACGTCGGCGTGTCTAGCGGTAGCGGCCCCGTCGTCGTAGATATGTTGGTGGCTGGCCAACCAATAAAAACAAGCCCGTTGGACGCATCGGCGTCGATGTCCCAACCGCTGGTATTTGGTGAGCGTAGCGCGCCGTTTTCAACAACGCGCCGATACTGAGTTAGCGTCCCCCTTCGTACAAGATACGCCGCCAGAGTAAACGGCGGGACGCTGCCATATCGCGCATTATTGTTTGCGTAACGGACGTAATTTGTGCCGTCGCCGACTAATGCAGTTCCGGCTGCACTTGGCCGCAGACTTTGCGTGTCTACTGTCGCGCTTTGCGGCGTATTCAGTACATCGACAAACTTCCCCGCCTGCGCCTCAAATGCGGCAGTTAGCCCGCGTGCCAGCGGGTGCGAACGATCAATCCGCCGGACACCTTGCGGCTGTCTAGTCCACTTGTCGTCCAGCTCGATCATGGTCTGTCAGGCCGTGTCGAACTTGATGCCGGTGTAGGTGACTGCGTGATTGCCGCCAGTACTGTTGAGGTTGACGCCAGTGTTGTGGGTCACGAACAGGCCCCAATATTTCGGCATCTGCCCGAACAGGTCAGCCACCGAGAACGGGCCGAACGGATAGGCGCGGTCGCTGGTCGTCGCGTCGACGTTGATCTGGGCGCCAAGTCGCATGAAGCCGTCGCGCACACCTGCTGAGGTGATCGTCTCGGCCGAATCGGTGCCATCGATCACGTCGATGGCCGTCGTTCCCGCGGAGGTGTCAGAGCCCCACACATAGACCAGGATGAGCGTCGATGCGGTCGGGGTCGTGCCGACAGTGATCTTGCCTTGCACGAGCGCGTCGTCGTACTTGTTCGTCGTGTTGTCGACCTCGGTCGACTCACGGCCGGCCACCCACGTCGACGAAGTGGCAGTCGACGCGACGCTACATGTGATCGTCGTCGGGCTGCTGTAGCTGATGGTCGTCGTCGCCATGATTCAGCCCTTACGGCAGCTCGCGGGCCGCTTGAACGTCTGCGCCGCTCAGGTTGCCTTCGAAGCCGAGGACGTTGGCCGAGACTGTGCCGGTTTGCTCCAAGGCGCCCGACAGAATCTTTTCGCCTTCGGTGGCGCTGCGGATGCACGCGGTCAACACGTTGACGCCCGAGGCACCGCCCGGGGAAGTGTTGGCGCCGCCCACGCCAGTCGGCACGAGGATGACGGCATCGCGCAATCCGGCGCGCAACGTCGCTTTAGATGCGTTCAGCGTGTCACGACCCTGCAGCATCAGTTGCAGGTTCATCTGCTTAGTCTGCGCAGTGAGCAGCCATCCGATTTTGCGGGACAGCAGCGGGTCAGTGTCGGAGCCGCCGACAGCATCGTTCGGGGTGTAGTTAGCCCACGTTACAGCGTCGATGATGCCCGCCACTGGTGCGTCGGTGCGCCACACGGTAAACGCGGGGCTTGCCGTCTGGTTCAGGACTACCGCCAGGTCGGCATAGCCATCGCCGTTCTGCGGGTATGCAGCCCATGTCGGATTGCCGTCGATTGCAGCCTTGAGGGCCTGCTTTTGCGCAAGGGTGAGTGACATGTCGTTAGTCCTCGGAGACAACAGAGCCGGCCGCAAGCTGTGGAGTAACGCCGGAACCGCAAACAATGGTCGGGCTAATCGACCCCTTGTAGAGCAGCGTCCCAGCGCCAGACGAGTCGGTGCCAAGGCCCCAATGCGTCGCGGTGCCAGAACCGCCAGTGCCGGCCGGGAATGTCACGGCAGCATCGACGGAAACCGCATTGCCGGAGACTGTCCAGCCGGACGAACTGCGAGCCACTGCGACGCGGGCATAGCTAGTATATGCGATCTCATTCGTCGTTTGCGAACCGGCTTCGCCTGGGTCTGACGTGTGAAGCGAAAAGTACAGACTGCCAGCAGTCGTTGACCCGCGAACGCCAGTAGCATCGCCGAGGTTGGCAATGTTGGAGTTCTCGAAGATCAGCGACAGAAAGGCTGTCTCGAAAGCATTTGATTTGCTCATGTCGTGACCTCAGAAAGCCGCCACCCGTGCTTCGCGTAGTTCGCCACCTCGTCGGGGTGAACGTCTGCGGAGTACGGAGGCGGATTGGTGTCAGGAAGGCGCACCATTCGCACGGCGCGCGCCTCAGTTGGCGCGGGCGGGGTTTCCCCCAAGGCTTTCGCCTTCTCTGCCCGCATTTCCTTCGTGTAGGCCATTAGCCCAGGATCAGAGCGATGTGCTCAGACTGGACAGCCTTGAAGCCCCACGCGAGGTGGAGTTCCCAAGTCGTCATGCCGTACTGCGCGATCTGGACGAGCATGTAGGTCATGCCCATGCCGTCGCTGATGAGCTGCACTTGATGCAGCGGGTTCGCCGGCATCACCGGGGGACGCATGATCCCAACGATGGCGTTACGCTCGAACGCCATGTTCGGCGTGTAGGCAGCGCCAACGGTCACGGCGTCATTGTCGGCTTCGACAGCGCGCGAGCCCGGACGACCAATCACGAACGTGCCGCCAGTCAGCGCGGTGTTCACAACGTACTTGTCCGACGTGCCAGCGAATGTCACGATGTCGCCGGCCAGGATCGTGCCAGAGCCGGTGTCAACGATGATGCTGGTCGATCCAACGGCCAGCGCGCCGTTCAGCAGGTAGCTAGCGCCAGTGCCAATGGTGTGCGTAGCGATACCGGCCGACTCGCGCAGTTGGAAGCCGAACTGGCGCTGAAGGTTGCCGGTGCGACGCTCATCATCCGAGCCGGCCTGATAGACGTTCTGCAACACGCCCAGCTTGCGCAGATTCGCGCCGGCCGAGGTGTTCATCACCATCTGGAGGTCGGACAGTGGAGCGCCGTTGTCAGCCAGCACCTTACGAGCATCGACCATGAGGTCAAGCGTCGATGCAAAAGGCGTGGTGCCGGCAGTGCCGACAGCGCGCGAAGCGCCTTGCTTGATGGCGACGCAAGCGTCAACCTCGGCTTCGTTGCGCAGGGTACGCATGCCTTGCGCGACAAGCTGGCGAACCCACTCAGCAGAGTCGGCACCGTTGTCGAGCGAGCGCAGTTGCTCGCCGGTCAGATTCCAGTCAACCTTGCGGCTCTTGGTGATCTGCACGGCAACGCTGGTCGCGGTCGCGTCAGTGCCTGCGGTCGACGTGGCGGCCGGCGTGAAGTCAGACGCGGAGCGGGTCGGAGCGATGGGAACCGTAACGGTGTCGCCCTTGGCGACCTGCTTGTCGTCAAACGACATATTGATCGACGAGACGACGCCGAAGGGCTCGTTGGAAACTTCTTGCGCAGCCGAGAACAGAACGGGGGCGAGTGCGGTCAGGGTGTTGGCCATGATGGCAACCTTTCAGAAATGAAAAAGGCCGCTCAATGGCGGCCGGGCGGGTGGAGAGGAGAAACGAGAGTCAGACGATGCGGTAACCCTCAGCCATGCGCGCGGCCTTTGCCTTTGCGGGCAAGGCGTTGAACGCGGCTTCGGTCATCGTTTTTGAGCCGCCACCACTGGAACCAGTGGCGCCGCTGCCGGTTGTCCCGGTGGGCTCGAAAGCGCGGCCAAAGACATCGGACTGGCGCATCTCGCTGACCAAATCCGCAATCGAGAGAAAGTCGCCTTTGCCATTCACGCGGGGGTTTCCCGCTTGATCGACGACGCGTGCGACGAATTCGCCATCTTCTTCGACTACCTTTACCTGAGCGCGGACATGCGGCAGCAGCAGGGCGGGAACACCCTTTGCAGCAGCAATGGCCGATGTTGCGTCAGCGTCCACGATGCGCCCATGAATGGCGCGCGTGAGCGCATCAATGCGTCCGTCCTTCTTGCCGAGTTCGGCCTGATGAGCGGTGAGCATCTGAGCGCGCAGCTTGTCGAACTCGCCGCCCTTCATGGCCTTCTCTTCCTCGGTCCTTTGATGGGACTCCAGAAGCGACTGAATCTCTTCAGGCGTCTTGCCAAGGTCCGCCCATGCTTTCGCCTGGCGCGACGCATCACGCGCGGCCTTGCGCTCTTTCTCAAGGGCTGACTTCAGGTTCGCGGGGTCTTCGTAGCCGTCAACGTCAAGTCGAAACTTGCCGTCAGACTGCACGTAGTTCGCGCGGAGGGGTTCGGGTACGGTGTCGAGGTTGTCGACGATCAGGGGCAATGGCATGGGTTGGCCTTCGTCTCGAAGGTTCGGTTTGTGCGCATCTCGCGCGGGGGATGGCTCGCCTGCATCGCGCGAGCGGGCCGGAAACGAAAAAGCCGCCTCGATGGGCGGCTTTTGGTGTTGGGTGCGGGCTAGGCTAGAACTACGCGCTCGCCCTTGCTAAAGCATCCGGCGCACAGCGTCTGCGGAGTGCCGCCTCGCGCCTTTCCGTTCACGTACATCACGCCGATTTTCGTCGTGATCGTCTCGCGGCTTGCGCACCTCGGACACTGTAGCAGCGCAGCGGGTCGCGGATCAGTCGCGCGGGCTCGCTTGCGTGGCGTCGTCTTGACGAGGTGGAGAGGCACGGCGCGAATCATACGCCGGTCACTGCGCGCCGGCATCCCTACTTAGTGGGCCTCCGCTGCATCAATTCCTCGATTGACAGATATCGGCCCTTGTCGCTGTAGAACTCGTCTAGCGGCATGCCCTTACGGAACAGGCCGGCGCGAACCGGGCCTAGAACCTCGTCCTGTCGCCCTGCGCTCTGCTTCTTCAGCCACTGGCCGAACGTCTGCTCTGCCGGGACTGTGCCGTCCATACTGGCCCGCTCTGTCGGCGTCATCTCGTCCATGTTCACGCCGAGTTCGCGCCATGACTTCGTGATCGGCACCGCCACGCTACGGCAGTTGAAGTGCGCGCGACCTGGCCCGCCGAGCCACGGGAACCCATGCCCTATCGGCTTGTATGGGCTCTTTGGCGTGTATAGCTTGCCGTCACGAGGTCGACAGATTGGCGATGTCCTCGTGTCGAGCGTAGCGGTCCAAGACTGCGCTTTGATGAGGTCGGAATTCACTTCCATCATCCGGTCGCGCACCGTGCCTGCCGTGTGGCTGACTGCCGTCCTGACGATTGTCTCGGCGTGCCTGCGGTCCAGTTCAATGATGCCGTCCGAGTAGCCCTTCGCCCTCGTGCCGATGACCCTGCGGACAATCTGCGGGATCGTCTCTTGCTCGACGTAGCCAATGCGCACAGCGTCGCGGATTCGCGCGGCCTTGTCCGCCTCTAGGCTCTGCGCCCACTCACGCAGTAGCCGGCCCTGAAACGGGCGAGCCATCGCGGCTGCGTAGACCTGCGCCACCTCAACCTGAGCGACGCCCACTGTAGCGATGACCTGCGGCGGGATCGCCGCGCGGAACAGCTCTAGCTGATACGTCGCCTCGGCCTCTGCTAGCCGGAGCATCTCCGCAGGCAGTTCGCGCCCTAGCTGTTGGTACGCCTGTGCTAACAGTTGCCGAACAGAGCCTAGCAGCGAATCGAGCCGCTCCACAGAGAACGACTCAGGCGGCATCGTGTCCAGCGCCTGAAGCAGCGCGCTACTGATGTCCGCATCGGCGCGATTCAGCACTGCGAGCATCCTGCGCACGACGCCGTTCGCGTATTGGTGCAGGTCTACAGCGCGATCAATCGCAGCGTCTGCTAGTCGTTCATTGACTGATGGCATAGCGCCTCGCCATCTTTACACTTGTTACCGTACAAATATGCTTGACTGCTGGCTACTTCGTGCCGTACATTAACACCACTGCACCAAACAACCCGGAGAAACGAAATGCAAACCTTCCAAGTCGGCCGCACCTACACCACACGCAGCATCTGCGACCACGACTGCATCATCCGCGTGACCGTTGCCAAGCGCACCGCCAAGACCATCACGACAGAAGCCGGGAAGACCCTGCGCGTCGGGATCGACTACACGGGCGCCGAGTACGTCAAGCCGTGGGGCTCGTACAGCATGGCCCCGATGGTCTGCGCTAACTAAATCAACCAGCCCCGCAAGGGGCTACACCGGAGCCCGCCATGCTGACCATTCAAGAATTCTCGACCTCGATTGCCAACGGCAAAAAGTACATCACGACGATCTATCGCGGCAGCGAATACACGCTTGTTCAAGGTGCTTTCGGCTGGACGATCTGGACGCGCCGCATCGGCTACGGCGGCAGCACTCACGCAGGCTCTGCGAAGCGATTCGACACGCTGGCCGACGTTGCCAAGTCCTGCAAGGCGTTTGGCGCCGCCGAGCAGATCATCACCCTTGCTTATGGAGCCTGAATGACCGAAACGAAACGCATGGGGCGCCCACCCCTTCCCGATGGTCTCGCCAAGACTGCCCGCGTCGAGCTTCGATTGCTGCCGGCCCTCAAAGCCGCATGGCAAGCCAAAGCAGACGCGGAAGGCTTGACGCTGCAAGCGTGGATCGAAAAGAAATGCGGCAAAACGCCGCTTAAGCAACAGGAGCAAAAATGACGCAATGGCAATTCAAGCCGCCCGGCGTCCTAATCACTGCCGGAACTCCGGGACACAATGAGCACGGCGTACCGCTGCACGCTTGCGCAGGACACCGGCACGACGAGCACTATTGGCTGTGGGTCAGAGCCAAGATCGACAACGCAAAGAAACCGGAGCAAACATGAGAGACGAATGGGATCAGAAGTACCTGCCCGTTGAGCGGGTCATCGAGCTACTGCGGCAACTTCCCGCCGGATCGTGGGTTTATCCAAACTCCGTTGGCAATCTTCGCTTCACGTCTCCGAACTTTGAAGACGAACTAGGGTTTGTCGATTTCCTGCTAGCCGGAGAAGTCAATTTCTACTCTACCTAAGCAGCATCCAAGCAAGTAGAGCCGCCCGGTTTCGCTTGTCGGTCGCCTTGGCCTGCTCTTTGGCCTTATCGATCACTGATTCTGCAATCTCTACGGCCAAAGCGTCGCGCGCTGCGACTGCCTGAGCCAGTTCTTGGCGCAGCGCCTGAGATTCAAGCCCGGCCTGCTGCCTTTGCTGTTCGGCAAGCCGGGAGACTTCTTCAAGGTCGACGGCCGAGACTTCCGGCAGCGCCTGCGTTAGTTTGCGTACCGGCTGACGAACAACCGCCGGCCTGACTGCGGTCGCTACACCCCCGCCAGATCCGCCTTCGTCTTCTTCCTCAGCGAGCGAGCCGCCGAACCATGCGCCCGGCCACTGGCCTAGCCATCGGCCTTGCGCGCCCATAGCTAGTCACCGTCGACTGCGTTGATCGTTCTGTTCCCGGCGCTGTAGGTGCCGTCAATGCGCACCGTGGCGCCATCCAAGCCGATGAACTGCGGATTCGCACCTTCCAGCCCCGTGGCCGCACCAGCAGCGTGCGCCGCGAGAATTCGCAGGATCTGCGCAGCGGTGAAGCCTGATTCGATGATCTCGGCCCAGGGGTTCGAGCCGCTTCCGGCGTCGTTCAACTTCTCGCCCATCGTGCCGGCGCCGTTGTTTGCTGCGGCCAGCGCAGCCCATACGGCTTGGCCGACGTTTGAAGTTGTCAGGCCCGTTCCGGTCACGAGCAGGTCTGCAGTCAGTTCGCCGGTCCCGGTCAGCGTGGCTTCCACCGTTCCGAGGCCCGCAAGCGCTGCGATCAGTTCGCCGAGCCCTGACGCCTGAGCGTCTGAGATTCCGCCGGAGCCGCCGATGTCGGCCAGCGCCTGAAGAAACGCCTTCAGGTCGCTTTCGCTGATGCCGCCGTCGCCTGCGATGTCGGCCAGAAGTTGCACGATCAGCCCGCCGACAGCCTCAAGCGAGCCGGAGCCCGTCAGCGCCGCCTGCGCCAGCTTCACGGACCACGCATCGGCCCCTGAGACGCTGCCCTCTCCGGTCAGCGAGTTCCGCGCAGCCAGCGCCCCAGGCTTCTGCGGCATCATCCAGGCACTCGGGTGCCGGTTGCCGGAAGGCTTCGACACGAGGCCGCTTGTGATGCCCTCTCCGGCCGTGATGTTGCGCGCGGCGCCGGTGCGGGCGAAGTTCGCCAGGCGCGCGGACGGATAGGCGTTGTTGATCACCGTGGCGCCTTGGATCTGAAAGACCCCGGTCGCCCCGATATACCCGTTCGCCAGGATGCCCACTTTACCCGCCGTAGCCGTAGTCGAAGTCGACGTTGACCGTACCGCCCGACGTGGTGGCGCCAGTCTGGAACAGCAGGAACTGAATATTGGCGCCGTCCGGGATCTTGCGCATCGAAGGCAGCGCGTTGACGAAATCGGCCTTGCAGTACAGACCCGTCGCCGGGACTGGAATCATCCACAGCGGCTTGCACAGCCCGATGATGCAAGCGCCCGAAGCGTGCGCAGTGCCTGCCCAGACGAGCGACACGATGTCGGAAACGCCTGTATCACCTGCTGCCAGCGGGAGAAACGGGTTGTATTTGTTCGCCGCTGCGCCAGTGTTCAGCAGTTGGCCGATGCCCATGCTTGCGGTCGACGTGAAGGTAGTCGTCGCGCCAGCGCCGCCGCCAGTGTCCAAGTAGTTGACGATGCACGTCGGCGCGTTGGCACCCATCGCCGTGTCAGCCGCGACGAACATCCGAAGGCCCTGCCCGTTGGCGTAGCGGTCACCTTTGCTGCCGCTCGATCCGAGCGCCGTCATGGTCACGGTCTTGGTGCCGGTCGTGCTGACGTTCGTCCCCGACAGCGGCACAAAGCCCACGAGGTCGATTGCCATGATGTACCACGGCGCACCCGCAGCGGCCACGCACGCAGCGCCGCCGGAAAGGAAATGCTTTGTGGCTGGCGACACATCGCCGCCCGTGTAGATCGTGCCCTCGGACCATGTGTCATCGGTCGGGACGTAGGTCAGGTCCGTGCCGGTGAATGTGGCCGCAGGCGGGTAGCCGGCATGCCCAGCGAGAAGCGTCCAGGCGCCCGCAGTGCCAGCACTTGAAAGCGTCTTGGTCGTGACGACGGTATCGCCCTTGCCGTTGGTCGTCAGTTGGTTGATGAGGTCATCTTGACTGGTCCAGCCCATCGCTTATCCCCAAACTATTTCAAGTGCGCCGGCCAGGATTGACGAGGCGAGCGAGCCCGCATATCCAGAAGCAAGCAGGCCGAGCACCGCGCCGTCGATCACGCGCGGGGCGCCGGCTTGGTGAATGATTGACGCGAGTTCCGTACACGCGCCGTAGCTCTCAAGGTTCCCGCTCGTGGTCCTTCTGGATTCCTGAGACACCACCGACTTGAGCAACGGCTTGACGATCACAAGGCACATCAGCCCGCCGCCGGCCGCGCTCATGGTCACGCTCTCGATCGAACGGACCCCGGTGTCTCCGGCTTGCAGGTAGCAAAACGGGTTGTACGAAGCGCCAGCACCCGATGCGCTCACCACCTGCCCGCCGCCAGCCACTGCGAAGGTGAAGTTGTTCTGAGATACCCGGCCGGCCACGCCGTCCTGATTCGTGTAGGTGAAGGTGAACTGACCGACCGTCGATGCCGCAGACTGCGAAACCGCCACGACCTTCCCGCCTGTGTAGCGCGGCATGGTCACTGTGTTGTCGAAAACCTGTTCTTCGCCGATAGCGTCGGTGTCGATGAACGGGTAGTAAAGCAGGTAGTCGCACAGCGCGACCTCTTGCCGGCCGTTGGCTGTTGACGCCGCAGCGCTGGCCGCCGACATCAGTAGCAGATTCTTGAGGTGCTTCGTTGCCGGGGCGACATTTCCACCTGTGTAGATGCCTTTGTCGGCCTCGATCAGTGCCGCAGCGAGTGGCGTGCTTGCGTAGAAGTTGGCAACCGGCGAGCCAGCAAAATAGGTGTAGTCCGTCCAGGCGTTTGTCGTCGTCGCCGCACTGGCGACAGTCTTGCGAAACGAGCTGACCCAGACTTGCCCGGCCTCGTCGGCCGCAACATAGTCGGAGACGGACGCGAATCCCATTCAGACACTCCGGCCCGTTAGGGCGGCGGCGATCTGCCACCACTTGACGGTAGCGCGATCCTTGAAGTTTAGCCCGCCTTCGCCGGCAAGGATCGACTTGCGCGGGGCAATGATCGCGTGGCCGCATTCCTGCTTACAGGGCCGCTCGACGATCGGCTCTGCGCCTTCGACGATGGTCACCTTTACTGCACGCTTGCAGTCGTCGCAAAAGTACAGAGGCGGCCCGATCTTGGCGTCTAGCGCCTTTTCAAGCGGGCTGCGCTGGTCAGGCATCAGGCTTCCGCGTCGGTGACGATCACAAACCGCACCGCCTCTATGGCCTCTTCAATGACGCTCTGCGCGTTGAAGTTCGGCGCCGTGTCGTGCAATTCCTGCAGAGTCAGCAGAGCTTGAGTGCGCCATTCTTCCGGGGACTTTTTGATCGACATTACGCCTCCGTGATGGTCAGCGCGCCTGCCGCAAACTGCGGCGTGATGCCGGACGACACGGCGAGCGGGGAATTCAGCGCGCCATAGTGCCAGACGGCAGTCGCACCAGAAGACGCAACGCCCGTCGAGACGTGGGTCAGCGTTGCGCCCGATGCGCCGCACTGCGGGAAACTGATGGTGGCCGCGTTCTCAGTGGCTCCACCGCTGGCCGCAGACCACCCGGTAGAACGCGCGACAGCCTGCCGGGCGTAGTCGGTGTAAGCCGTCTCATTCTCGGCTTGGCTGTTCGTGCCGGCCGTAAGGTTGCCAGTGTGCAGGCCAACATGGGTGTTGGTCAGCGGGCTCGATGCCGCGTTGTCTGCCACGTTGGCCCATGCCGTTGCCCGGTACATGAGATTCACGACGGAATTGCAGGTTGCGGTACTTTTTGGCATGGGATCACTCCATCACTGCGCCGGTCAGGTTGCCGGCTGCGTCCTCGATAAAGCGGACGTTCCCGCCCTTCTCTACCGTGACGGCTACGTTCGGTGGCGCCACATTGACAACTGGCGCGGCTTGTTCGGGCATATTCACGGTCACAGTAGCGGGTGCCACGTTGACCGCAGGCATCGTGATTTCTGGCGTGTTCACGGTCACCGGGGCTTGATTCACGGTCACGCTCGGGGCTTG
>Ga0075160_10002367_pt1 | contig 11267 bp, 9 predicted proteins | sample JI91814C2DNA_FD_70969 | JGI IMG/M metagenome (GOLD analysis project Ga0075160, IMG submission 70969) | Wastewater effluent complex algal communities from Wisconsin, to seasonally profile nutrient transformation and Carbon sequestration -... | ecosystem: Engineered > WWTP > Effluent > Algae...
CGCCACCGCCATCACCGCTGCGGTCTGCGGCGGCAGGCCCCACACCCAGACCGACATCGCCACCAGGGCGAATCCGAAACCGGCCACGCCCTGCACGAATCCGGCCAGCACGGCACCGGCGAGCAGCAGAGAAATCTCGGCGGCAGTCATGCCGACGAGTGTCCCACCGCCGATGCGGCGGCTACTTCTTGATCTCGAACTTCTCGACGCGCTCGGTGGCCACGTTGTCGGACCGGGCCATGTAGTAGTTGCCGTCGCTGGCCTCGAAGACGAAGCGGCACCACTCCTCGGTGGGCACGCCGCGCCACTCGATCAGGACGCAGTAGCGGCCGTCATCGGAGATGTGCCACTTGGCCGGCACGGTGGTCGGCTTGCCGTGGGCGCGGGGGTCGAAGCCCGTGCCCATGTTGTCGGACGTCGCGTAGAACGTTCCGCCGGCGTCGTTGGTCCAGGTGTGGCGGTTGCCCCGACCGCTCACGCGGGCCATCTTGGCCCCGGGGATCAGCGCGGTGACCTCGTCCTTGGACAACTTGCGCGGGTTCTTGTCCGCGATGTCGCGCAGCGTGAGGGGCCCGCTCTGGGCCACCGCCACGGCGGCGACGAACATCAGCCCCGAAAGGCCCCAACGAAGCTTCATGCGCGATCCTCCAGTGCCAACCGAAGGCGTCATGGTGTGCCGGTGGCAAGGTCGCCGCAATGGCTGCGTGGGCCTCGAATTGGGGGGGCGGGCTCCGCCGGTGCGGAGTGCGCCAGCGCAGCGACGCCGTGCAGCACGTTGCCCACGATCAGCACCGCCGGGCTGCCGATGCCGGCGTGCTGCGCAGCGACGGGCAGCCTGCCCAGCGTGGCCACGAGGCGCCTCTCGGCTGCCGTGGTGGCGCCCTGCACCAGGGCTGCCGGGGTGTGCGTCGGCAGGGCGCCGGACAGCCCGGAGCAGATCGCCTCGAGCTGGCTCACGCCCATGTAGACCACCAGCGTCAGGCCCTGGGCTGCCGCAGCGCCCAGGGTGGGCCAGTGCGGCGCGCAGCCGCCGTCGCGGGCATGGCCGGTGACCAGCATCACGCCGCGCGCATGGTCGCGGTGCGTCCACGGCACGCCCAGCGCGGTGGCCGCGGCCAGGCCGGACGTGATGCCGTTGACCACCTGCACCTCGATGCCCGCCGCGCGCAGGTGCTCGGCCTCCTCGCCGCCGCGGCCGAACACGAACGGGTCGCCGCCCTTCAGGCGCACCACGCGCTCGCCGCGCTGCGCCTGCGCCACCATCAGGCGGTGGATGAAGGCCTGCGGCGTGCTGGCGCAGCCGCCGCGCTTGCCCACGTGAACGACGCGCGCGCTGCGGCGCGCGTAACGCAGCACGCCGTCGCCGACGAGGTCGTCCACCAGCAGCACGGTGGCGGCACGGATCGCACGCACCGCCCTGAGCGTCAGCAGCTCGGGGTCGCCCGGGCCGGCACCCACCAGGGTGACGCGGCCGGCGCAGGCCGTGTCGCGGAGGCAGGCTGGCGTCGTCATGCCGCCGCCAGCTGTCGCCGCACCATGGTGCGCAGGCGCGGCAGGCACGATCCGCAGTTCGTGCCGCAGCGCAGCCGCTGCTGCAGCTGCGCGAGCTGGGTTTCGGGGGCGCCGGTGCAGTGCGACAGCACGGCGTCGATCTGCGGCTCGGTCACGTCGAAGCAGCTGCACACCTGGGTGCCGCGTGCCGGCACCGCCGCTGGCGGGCTGGCGCTGCCGGCCAGCAGCGCGCGGCCGAAGGCGTCGGCCGGCAGCCGCTCGACCAGCAGCTCGCCGATCCAGCCGGCCGCGCGTGTGTCGCCGGCGAGCAGGAACGCGCCCACGCGCGTGTCCGTGGCGTCGCGCTCGGCACGGATGCGGCGCGACTGGCCCAGCGTCGGATCGTCGTAGCGCAGCACTTGCGGCCCGTCGATCGCCAGCAGTGTGGCCAGGCGGGCCAGCAGCGCGTCGGGCAGTGCCGTGGCCGACGCCGCGCGCAGCCACAGGCCGACCTCGTCGTGCGGCTCGCGCCCGAACGGCACGCAGGCGGCGAACGGCAGCGACGCCAGCAGCGTCATCAGCTCGGCCCGCCGCGCCAGCGCCTCGCCGGCCGGCAGCCAGGCGCGGGCCACCAGTTGCCAGGGCAGCTCCGCACGCGTCAGCCGGATCGCCGCATGCTTGAGTTCGGGTTGCCGGCTGTGCGGGCACAGCGCCGGCGAGGTCAGCGCGTTGACGCCGCCCGCGCCGGCCAGGAATTCGTCGCCCCAGTGCATCGCCACGAAGGCCTGCGCCGGTGCCACCGTGTCGGTGGCGGTCACCGGCAGCACCAGGCTGCCGCGGCGCGACTTGATCGTCACCAGGTCGCCGGGCGCCAGGCGCAGCCGGGCCAGGTCGCTCGGGTGCAGTTCCACCGCCGGCTCGCCGACATGGCCGAACAGCCGGCCGAGCGTGCCGGTGCGGCTGGCGCCGTGCCACTGGTCGCGCAGGCGGCCGGTAGTGAGCGAGAACGGATAGTGCGCGTCGCGCTTCTCGGCAGTCGGGCGGGCCTGCGCAGCGACGAAGCGAGCGCGACCGTCGGTGGTGGCGAAGCGACCGTCCTCGTACAGCCGGGCGCGTCCCGCGGCAGCGCCTTCGGGGCAGGGCCACTGCTGCGGGCCGTCGCCATCGAGCATCGGCCACGACAGGCCGGTGATGTCCAGGTCGCGTCCGCGCGTGGTGGCGCGGTGCTCGTTCCACACCGACTCGGCGCTGTCGCAGGGGAACAGGGTGCGGCCGTCGGCGCGCCGCGCCGGGCGCAGCACTTCGAGCCGGCGTGCCACCTGCACGGCGATCTGCCAGTCGGCGCGCGCCTGCCCGGGCGGCGCAACGGCGGCGCGCACGCGGCTGATGCGCCGCTCGCTGTTGGTGACGGTGCCCTCCTTCTCGCCCCAGGTGGCCGCCGGCAGCAGCAGGTCGGCGTGGCGCGCGGTGGCCGTGGTGGCAAAGGCTTCCTGCACCACGACGAACGGGCAGCGCTCGAGCGCGCGACGCACCATGGCCTGGTCCGGCAGCGACTGGGCCGGGTTGGTGCAGACGATCCACAGCGCCTTCACCTCGCCGTCGGCCGCGGCCTGGAACATCTCCACCGCGGTGCGGCCGGGGCGCGACGGAATGTCGGCGTCGGCCAGGCCCCACAGCGCGGCCACCTCGGCGCGGTGCACGGGGTTGGCCAGGTCGCGGTGTGCCGACAGCAGGTTGGCCAGCCCGCCCACCTCGCGCCCGCCCATCGCGTTGGGCTGTCCGGTCAGCGAGAAGGGGCCGGCGCCGGGCTTGCCGATCTGGCCGGTGAGCAGGTGCAGGTTGATCAGCGCGGCGTTCTTGTCGGTGCCGCTCGAACTCTGGTTCAGGCCCTGGCAGTACAGCGACAGCGTCGGCCCGTGGCCGCCGAACCAGCGTGCGGCCTGCACCAGCGCGTCCTCGCGGATGCCGCACAGCTGCGCGGTGAGTGCCGGCGTGCAGTTGCGCACCACGTCGCGCAGCGTGTCGAAGCCGGCGGTGTGCGCGTCGATGAAGCGCCGGTCGGCCAGGCCTTCCCACAGCAGCAGGTGCGCCAGGCCGTTGAACAGGGCCACGTCGGTGCCGGGTAGGATCTGCAGGTGCAGGTCCGCGGCCTCGGCGGTCTCGGTGCGACGCGGGTCGACGACGATCCACTTCTGGTCCGGCCGCGCGCGGCGCGCGTCCTCCAGCCTGCGCATCAGCACCGGGTGCGCCCAGGCCAGGTTGCTGCCGGCGATGAACACCGTGCCGGCGTGGTCCAGGTCCTCGTAGCTGCAAGGCGGCGCGTCGGCGCCCAGCGTGGCCTTGTAGCCGGCCACCGCGCTGGACATGCACAGCCGCGAGTTGGTGTCGATCTGGTTGGACCCCAGCAACCCCTTGGCCAGCTTGTTGAAGACGTAGTAGTCCTCGGTGAGCAGCTGGCCCGACACGTAGAACCCGATCGCGTCCGGGCCGTGCTCGCGCGCCACCTGGTCCAGCCGCGCGGCCACTTGGTCGAGCGCGCTGTCCCACGACACCGGCTGCGGCGCCTCGTCGCGGGCGGCACGGCGCATCGGCTGCAGCAGGCGCGCCTGGCGCGTCACTTCCACCGTGGCGGTCAGGTGCAGGGTCTGGCCCTTGGTGCACAGGCGCCCGAAGTTGGCCGGGTGCTGCGGGTCGCCGCGCACGCCGGTGATGCGATCGCCGTCGCTGTCGATGATCACGCCGCAGCCGACGCCGCAGTACGGGCAGGTGGAGCGGGTCTCGGCCATCGGGAGCGCGCGCAGAGCTCAGTCGGCCTGGGGCCCGACGGCCCGGGTCCGCAGCTCCTGCGCGTCGAGCAGCACGCGGCCGTCCTCCACCTTGCAGGCAAACGGCGTGGTGCAGCCCTCGTCGGGCGCGCGGGCGCAGCCGTCGGCCAGGCCGATGGTCCAGTTGTGCAGCGGGCAGGCGACGCTGTCGCCGAAGACGATGCCCTGCGACAGCGGCCCGCCCTTGTGCGGGCAGCGGTCGAGCAGGGCGAACACCCGGTCGTCGGCGGTGCGGAAGACCGCCACCGGCACCGCGCCGTCACGGGCCACGCGGCGTGCGCCGAGCACCGGGATGTCCGCCACGCAGCACACCGCGGTCCACTCCGCGGTCTCGATCACGTCGGTGGTGTCCTGGCTCATGGTGCGGCTCCTTCGGCATGCAGCGGCTCGAACTGGCGCATGTCGACGCGCGCCTTCTCGAACTCGAACCAGGGGTCGGGCTCGCCGTCGAGGCTGAACTGCAGGCGGTCCCACAGTGCGCGCCGGCCCTCGGCGTCGTCGAGCACGCGCTTCTTCACGTGGTCCAGCCCGACGCGCGCCACGTAGTGCACGGTGCGCTCCAGGTACCAGCCCTCCTCGCGGTAGAGCTGCAGGAACGCGCCCGACACCTCCAGCACCTCCTCGGGCGTCTTCACCTTGCACAGGAACTGCGCCACCTCGGTCTTGATGCCGCCGTTGCCCGCCACATGGATCTCCCAGCCGGAATCCACGCCGATCACGCCCACGTCCTTGATGCCGGACTCGGCGCAGTTGCGCGGGCAGCCGGACACGGCCAGCTTCACCTTGTGCGGCGCGTACATGCGCCACAGCGCGCGCTCGAGGTCCTTGCCCATCTGCGTGCTGTCCTGCGTGCCGAAGCGGCACCACTGGCTGCCCACGCAGGTCTTCACCGTGCGCAGCGCCTTGGCGTAGGCGTGGCCGCTGGGCATGCCGATGTCCTTCCACACCGCGGGCAGGTCCTCCTTCTTCACGCCCAGCAGGTCCAGGCGCTGGCCGCCGGTAACCTTCACGGTGGGGATGCGGTACTTGTCCACCGCGTCGGCGATGCGGCGCAGCTCGCTGGCCGTGGTTTCGCCGCCCCACATGCGCGGGATCACCGAGTAGGTGCCGTCCTTCTGGATGTTGGCGTGGCTGCGCTCGTTGATGTAGCGGCTCTGCGGGTCGTCCACCACTTCCTTGGGCCAGGTCGACAGCAGGTAGTAGTTCAGCGCCGGGCGGCACGACGCGCAGCCGTTGGGCGTGCGCCAGCCCATGCCGCGCTGCACCGCGTCGATGGTCAGCCAGTGCTGCTCGCGTATCGCCTGGCGCACCTCGGCGTGGCTGGCGTCGGTGCATCCGCACATCGCCTTCATCGTCGGCGGCCTCGAGTAGTCGCCGCCCGCGGTGGCCATCAGCAGCTGCTCGACCAGGCCGGTGCACGAGCCGCACGAGGCGCTGGCCTTGGTATGCCTGCGCACGTCGTCCAGCGTGAACAGGCCCTTTTCCTTGATCGCCTTGCAGATGGTGCCCTTGGTGACACCGTTGCAGCCGCAGACCTCGTCGCTGTCGGCCATGGCGGCCGCACGCGAGTGGCCCTCGTGGCCGGTGTCGCCGATGTTGTTCTGGCCGAACATCAGCCGGTCGCGGATGTCGGCCACCGTGCGGCCCTCGCGCATCAGCTTGAAGTACCAGCTGCCGTCCGCGGTGTCGCCGTACAGGCAGGCGCCGACGAGGCGGTCGCCCTGGATGACGAGCTTCTTGTAGACCCCGCCCCACGGGTCGTTGAGCACGATCTCCTCGGTGCCCGCGCCGCCGGCGAAGTTGCCGGCCGAGAACAGGTCGATGCCGGTGACCTTGAGCTTGGTGCTGGTGGTGCTGCCGGTGTAGCGGCCGATGCCGAACTGCGCCAGGTGCGTGGCACACACCTTGGCCTGCTCGAACAGCGGGGCCACCAGGCCGTAGGCCACGCCGCGGTGCGCCGCGCATTCGCCCACCGCATAGATGCGCGGGTCGGTCACGGTCTGCAGCGTGTCGGTGACGACCACGCCGCGCTGGCACAGAAGGCCGGTGCGCTCGGCCAGCGCCGTGCTGGGCCGGATGCCCGCGGCCATCACCACCAGGTCGGCCGGGATCTCGCGCCCGTCCTTGAAGCGCACCGCCATTACGCGGCCGTCGCGGTCGGGCAACAGGGCCTCGGTGTGCGCGCCGATCTCGAAGCGGATGCCGCGCTGCTCCAGCGACCGCTGCAGCAGCCGGCCAGCGGTCTCGTCGAGCTGGCGCTCCATCAGCCACGGCATGATGTGGACGACGGTGACCTCCATGCCGCGCCGCATCAGGCCGTTGGCGGCTTCCAGCCCGAGCAGGCCGCCGCCGATGACCACGGCCTTGCGGTACTCCTGCGCGGCGTCGATCATGGCCTGTGTGTCGGCGATGTCGCGGTATCCCACCACGCCGGCCAGGTCGCGCCCCGGCACGGGCAGGATGAACGGGTCGGAACCGGTGGCCAGCAGCAGTCGGTCGTACGGGGCCTGCGTGCCGTCGTCAGCCACCACGACGCGGCGCACGCGGTCCACCTCCACCACGCGGCGGCCAGTGTGCAGCGTGATGCAGTGCTCGGCGTACCAGGACAGCGGGTTGAGCACGATCTCGTCGATCGTCTGCTCGCCCGCCAGCACGGGGCTGAGCAGGATGCGGTTGTAGTTCGGGTGCGGCTCGGCGCCGAACACGGTGATGTCGTAGAGCTGCGGCGCGAGGGCCAGCAGCTCCTCCACGGCGCGGATGCCGGCCATGCCGTTGCCCACCACCACGAGTCTTTGCCGCAGCGCGGCGCCGTCGTCGCGCTTCATGCGGCGGCCTTCTCGGGATGGCCGTGGCGGGTGTAGAGGAACTCCAGCACCTGCTTGCGGCAGTGCACGTAGGCCGCGTCCTCGGCCAGCGCGATGCGGTCGCGCGGCCGCGTCAGCGGTACGGTCACGATCTCGCCGATGGTGGCGGCCGGCCCGTTGGTCATCATCACGATGCGGTCGGACAGCAGCACTGCCTCGTCGACGTCGTGCGTGACCATCAGCACCGTGCTGCCGGTGCGTGCCACGATCTTCAGCAGCTCGTCCTGCAGGTTGGCGCGCGTCAGCGCGTCCAGGGCGCCGAAGGGCTCGTCCATCAGCAGCACCTTGGGCTCCATCGCCAGGGCGCGGGCGATGCCCACGCGCTGCTTCATGCCGCCGGAGATCTCGTGCGGCCGCTTGGCCGCGGCATGGCCCATGCCCACCAGTTCCAGCGCGGCCTGCGTGCGCTGGCGCAGGCGCGCCTTGCCCTCGGCAGCGCCGAACACGCGTTCCACGGCCAGGTGCACGTTGTCGAAGCAGGTCAGCCACGGCAGCAGCGAGTGGTTCTGGAACACCACCGCTCGCTCCGGCCCCGGCGCGGCGATCTCGCGCCCGTCGCACAGCAGCACTCCGGCGCTGGGCTCGAGCAGCCCGGCCACCAGGTTGAGCAGCGTACTCTTGCCGCAGCCCGAATGCCCGATCAGCGCGACGAACTCGCCCTCGGCCACGGCCAGGTCGATCTGGCGCAGCGCGTGGAAGCGGCCCTTGCGGGTGTCGAACACCATCTCGGCGTTCTCGACCTTGATGAACTCAGTCTTCATGGCTGAACCTCCGTGCGACCGCGATCAGCGCCTGCTCCAGCAGCAGGCCGACGATGCCGATGATGAAGATCGCCACCAGGATGTGCTTCACGTTCAGGTTGTTCCACTCGTCCCACACCCAGAAGCCGATGCCGACGCCGCCGGTCAGCATCTCCGCCGCCACGATCACCAGCCAGGCCGTGCCCACCGACAGGCGCACCCCGGTGAGCATGTAGGGCAGCACGGCCGGCAGCAGGATGCGCGTGATGACCTTCCATTCCGACAGCGCCAGCACGCGCGCCACGTTCAGGTAGTCGGCCGGCACGCGCTGCACGCCCACCGCGGTGTTGATCACCATCGGCCAGATCGAGCAGATGAAGATGGTCCAGATCGCGGCCGGGTTGGCGCTCTTGAACACCAGCAGGCCGATCGGCAGCCAGGCCAGCGGCGACACCGGCCGCAGCAGGCTGATCAGCGGCTGCACCATGCGGTTGAAGAACGTGAAGCGCCCGATCACGAAGCCCAGCGGGATGCCCACCAGCGCGGCCAGGCCGAAGCCAAGGCCGACGCGCTCGAGCGAGAACAGCACGTTCCAGCCGATGCCCTGGTCGTTGGGGCCGTTGCGGTAGAACGGGTCGGCGAACAGCTTGGCGGCGGCCTCGAACGTGGACCACGGCGTGGGAAAGCCCTTGCCACCCTGCGTGAGCAGGGCCCACACGCCCACCAGCACGGCGAAGCCGATGACGGGTGGCAGCACGCGCAGCCACAGCTCGCGCCAGTCGAACGCGGGCCGGCGGACCGGCGCGGTGGGGGCAACGGGTACGGTGGCTGCGGCGGGCGCACCGGCGGCGCCGGCGCGGGCGGCCTCGGTGTCGCGGTCGGCACGCGCCTGCGCGGCGGCGTCCAGCGGCGAATGGAACACGGCACTGACCATGGTGCGTCCTCCTCAGGCCGCGCTCGCGCGCACCTTGAAGCCGTCGGCGTAGCGAGCCGGGTCCTTGCCGTCCCACACGACGCCGTCGATCAGCTTCGATGTGCGCATGTCGCTCTTGGGCACGCTGATCTTGAGCTGCGCAGCGGCCTCCTTGTAGAGAGATGTCTGGTTGATCTGGCGTGCGACTGCCAGATAGTCCGGATGCGCCTTCAGCAGGCCCCAGCGCTTGTGCTGGGTCAGGAACCACATGCCGTCGGACAGGTACGGATAGTTCACCGCGCCGTCGTTGAAGAACTTCATGTGGTCCGGGTCGTCCCAGGTCCTGCCCATGCCGTCCTGGTAGCGGCCGAGGATGCGCTGGTTGATGGCGTCCACGCCCGTGTTCACGTAGGCCTTGTCGGCGATCGTCTCGGCCATCTTGTTCTTGTTCGACAGCCCGGCGTCGATCCAGCGTCCCGCTTCGAGCACGGCCATCGTCACGGCCCGGGCCGTGTTCGGGTACTTGCGCACGAAGTCGCCCGTCGTGCCAAGCACCTTTTCCGGATGGTCCTTCCACACCTGCTGCGTGGTGGCCGCGGTGACGCCGATGCCGTCGATGATGGCGCGATGGTTCCAGGGCTCGCCGACGCAGAAGCCGTCCATGTTGCCCACGCGCATGTTGGCCACCATCTGCGGCGGGGGCACCGTGATCACCTTGGCGTCCTTCATCGGGTTGATCCCGCCGGAGGCCAGCCAGTAGTACAGCCACATCGCGTGGGTGCCCGTCGGAAAGGTCTGCGCGAACGTGTAGTCGCGCTTGTCGGCGGCCATCACCCTGGCCAGCGATTCCACGTTCACGGCGCCCTTGTCGGCCAGCTTCTTGGACAGCGACAGCGCCTGCCCGTTGTTGTTCAACGTCATCAGCACTGCCATGTCCTTCTTGGGGCCGCCGACGCCCAGGTGCACGCCGTAGATCAAGCCGTAGAGCACATGCGCCATGTCCAGCTCGCCATTGACCAGCTTGTCGCGCACGCCGGCCCACGAGGCTTCCTTGGTCGGCACGATCTTCACGCCGTACTTCTTGTCGAAGCCCAGCACGCTGGCCATCACCACGCTGGCGCAGTCGGTCAGCGGGATGAAGCCGATGCGCACCTCTTCCTTCTCGGGCTTGTCGCTGCCGGCGGCATAGGCCACCGCGCGCAGCGCGGGGTCGATCACCAGCCCGGCACCTGCAATGGCGGCACTGCGGATCGCACGGCGGCGTGTCATGTTCGGTCCCTTCGTCATGCTCGGCTCCTGGAAAAAAAACGGGCCCGTCGCACCGGCGGTGCGACGGGCCCCATTGCCCTGACAGCTCTCGACTCCTGTGCCACGACGCCATTGCCGTGCCACGCAAGCGTTCTCATGCAATCGACGTGCCAACCCAGACGGCGGTTCTGGAGTGCGATGGCCGCGTCCGGCGCCCGGTTCGGGTGCCGGACCGCACCAAACTGGCACGGTTCAGCCCAGCAGTGATTCCAGGTCGATCACGCGCTCGGCCGCGTCGCGCAGGCGCAGGCCCTTCTTCATCGCCAGGTCCTGCAGCACGCGGTGCGCGGACGGCTCGTCGAGCTTGCGGTTGCGCATCAGCAGGCGCTTGGCGCGGTCGATCAGCTTGCGGTCTGCCAGTTCATTGCGCGTGCTGGCCAGTTCGCTGCGCAGCGCTTCCTCCGCAGCGAAGCGCTCGACGGCCACGTCGATCACTGACTGCACGCGCTGGCGCGCGAGGCCGCGCACCACGTAGGCCGACACGCCGGCGCCGAGCGCCTCGCGCATGGTCGGGCGGTCCTCGCTGTCGGTGAACAGCGCGATCGGCCGCCGCGCGTGCTGCGTCGCCACCGCGATGTGCTCCAGCACGTCGCGCACGCCGGAGTCGCTGCGAACCACCACCACGTCGGGCCGCAGCTGCTCCACAGCCTCGGGCAGCGTGGCGTCGCCGGCGCGCACGCCGAGCACCAGCGAGCCGGCGTCGGTCAGTGCCTGGGCGATGGCATGGGCGTCGTCCGAGCGCTCGCGGTCGGTATCGAGCGGGTCGGTGACGATCAGCACCGACAGGCGGCGCGGCCGGTCGGGGGCAGGGGGCGAGGAGGGCGGCGAGGCCGACATGGTCGGCCGGGCTGCAAGACGCGGGCCAGCGCCGGGCCCTGCGCCGCCGGCTACACCGCCACCGGCGCCTTGATCGCGGGATGCGGGTCGTAGCCCTCGACCGCGAAGTCCTCGAACTCGTATTCGAAGATCGACGCCGGCTTGCGCCCGATGACGAGGGTGGGGTAGCGCCGCGGCTCGCGCGACAGCTGCAGCGCCACCTGCTCGGCGTGGTTGCTGTAGATGTGGCAGTCGCCGCCGGTCCAGATGAAGTCGCCCACGTCCAGGTCGCACTGCTGCGCCAGCATGT
>Ga0075160_10002373_pt1 | contig 11246 bp, 18 predicted proteins | sample JI91814C2DNA_FD_70969 | JGI IMG/M metagenome (GOLD analysis project Ga0075160, IMG submission 70969) | Wastewater effluent complex algal communities from Wisconsin, to seasonally profile nutrient transformation and Carbon sequestration -... | ecosystem: Engineered > WWTP > Effluent > Algae...
GGTGGCGTGGACGAGAAGGAGCGCAAGCTCTCGATCGTCGTCGCCGTCGCTCGGCCTGCCTACCGGGTCCCGGGCTCGGCTCCGGCCCAGCCGCCCGCCAGCACGACTCCGGACCCCACGGGCTCGGTGTTCCTGCCCGTCGAGCGCCGGGGGCTCTTCAAGGGCCAGACGACGGACACCGCCAACATCTTCGCCTTCCAGATGGAGCTGGCGGCCGTGAGCCCGATCTTCGACGCACACTCGGAGGCGGCATTCCAGGCCGAGCGCAACGCCATCCAGTTCGGCGATCAGACGGCCTGGCGTGCTCACGCCTTCGTCCAGATCCTCCAGCTGAACGGCAACCGGGAGTTCGACACGCTGCCGTCCTCGGTGGTGAGCCCGCAGCTCTTCAAGGCGCTGGACTTCGTGTTCTGGCTCCATTCCGGCAAGACTCAGCAGCCGGTCCCGGCCAGCTGATAGGGAGTATCACATCATGAGTGACGAGTACATGGAGTCCCAGCCGACCCTCCTCTCCGTGGAAATGGGCCTCACCGAGGACATGGTGCCGGTCATCGTGTTGCGCCTCGGTGACGAGATGGTCGGCATGGACACCTCCGATGCCGCCACCCATGCACGGGAGATCCTCGCTACGTGCGCCCTCACCGACCAGTTCGCCTCGGAGATCGTCGGCCTCGACCGAGATCAGATCCAGCAGAAGGTCTACGACCTCCAGGCGAAGCTGGCAGGGCAGGCCGTCGAGTACGCCCAGAAGGAAGACCTCCGGGGCCAGGCCGGGCTGAACTAGAGGGTGTTGTTCAACGCCCTGAGCAGATCAGCCAGCCGGAACACGGTCAGCTCCTCCGAGCAGGAGTCGCACCCCGCCCAGATCTCCTCGATGCTGCCGTCGAGTGAGAAGCTGGCCGCCGGGGAGCCGCAGTTCGGGCAGAGCTTGGGCAACTCCCTCCCGGTGACCAGCCGCACCAGCGACTGGAGCAGGGCCTCGTTCACCTCCGGCGCCAGGGGATCGGGTTCGGCGTGATGCGGGCCTCGTTCAGCTCCTCCAGCATCTTGCGCTCCTCGTCGGCGGCGGCATCGGCTGCCGAGAGGTACACGGCGCCGTAACGGGCTGCGTCGAGCCCTGCCTGGGCGAGGCTGGTGATGGCTCCCACGCCGCCGCCGATGACGGCGAACTTGGCTGCGTCCTTCTGTGTGTCGGTCATGATAGGAGTGTGACACTCATCTATCGACTTGTCAACTCCCCCATTACAGCGGGGAGCCCCCGACCCGAAGGCCAGGGGCTCGTCCACCTGTCGTCATGGCGTTTGCGACACCAATTTCCTACCACATATCGGCCACGGACTGCGCCCACGTTGGCTGTAGAGAATCTTCGCTCTGCGATCCTGCTCTGTCCGGGAAGCTGCGGCGGGATCCCCGCCACCGGGTCCGACGCCAGCCCACGTTCGGTAGTCGAACTGGTAGGCGCCTCGGTACTTGCCGTTCGGGCTGATGGCGCCGTAGTTGCCGCCGGACTCGCACTTCCGCAGGGCGGCCCAGGACGCCTCGGTGGCCTGCTTGGCCAACCGCACCTCGGGAGGCCGGGAGGCGACGTAGGACGCCAGGCTGGCGGCCTGCTCCGGGGTCACCTCCACGCCGACGCTGCGGGCCACCTCACGGACCTGCTCGGGCGTACACGCCGAGACGGTGAGGATGGCCAGGACACTGACGATGAGCACCCTGATGGGTCTCTGCATTAGCTTGCTCCTTGTTAGGGGACATGGCAGCGGCCCCACCGAGAGTGATCCGGAGATCGCCCTCAGTGGGGCCGTAACACCACTGTAACACGGAACGTAAGCGGTGTATACATCATCTGCCGAGCAGCTGCCGATCCCCGACGGACAACTTGGCGTCGGCCTCAACTAGCTTCTGCCGAGTGACGGCCCGCATGGCCAGGTCCGGCGCCGGGCTCGTGATCTCGCACGTGAACTCGTAGGCGGCCTTGGCGAACTCCCACACTGCTGGGCTCACCTCACGGGATTCACTGCGCCGGAGGGGAAGGCGTGCCTCGGCCCAGCCCATCAGGCGCCCTCGTCCTCGCCGTGCTCATCGAAGTGACGATCGGTGCCGTCGGCGATCATTTGCTCCACGTCCACGCCGGGCGTGGTGGTCTCGGCGGGCTCGTCGCCCCAGAAGACGTAGTGGATGTTGTCGATGGCCTTGCGGACCGAGTACTTCCGTGGCGGGTCACACTTCGGCCCGATGCGGGTCGCCATCGTGCGTACCGACTTGATATCCATATCAGCCGGGACGGGGAGATACTCACTCTCCGGCAACTCCCGGATCTTGGCCGAGAAGCTCTGCATGGCCTTCGTCTTGGTCCGGTTGGTCGTGAAGGTGGGCCGCTCGGTGACGGTCTCGTAGGTGGCCTGTTGTGTAGACATGTTGTCATTATCTCCTGTTATCAACTCAAAGTCCAGGGGGAGTGCTTAACTCATCCCCGGGAGCTTCTGCTGGCCGGGCATCTGGCCCTCGTCGGACGACGCCAGCAGGGCCTGCGTGGCGGGGTCGAGCTGGGACTTGGCCAGCTCGACGGCTACCTGGCGCCGGAGGGCGTCCTGAGCCTCGGCAGCACGCACCAGCTCGGCGCCGAGGCGGCCGACAGCCTCCTCGTGCCACGCCAGATTGAACTCCTTCAGGAGCTTCTTCAGCCGCTCCTTGCCCTCAGTGGTGACCGTGGCGGTGGAGCGCACGACGTTGTTGATGGCCATGGTGAGGCGGTTGGGGTCGCTGATGAGGTCGTCGTGGGTCCGCTGGATCTCGGCGGCCTTGCGGCGATCCTCGTCGGCCTGCTTGGTGATCTCAGCGTGGGAGACCTTCAGCTGGTCGATGGCGTCCTCGTCGCCGAGGCGGGAGACGAGGTTCTCGACCATCGGGACGACCCGGCTCTCGATGAACGTACGGCCCATGATGCCGTCACGCAGCATGTCGAGGGTCTCGGTGTGGTCGATCCGCTGGGGGGCGGCGGTTGCGGGAAACTGTGCCATGAGGTGATACTCCTTATCGGGCGGCCTAGAGGCCGAGCTTGGTCTTGGTGGCCTGGACGGTGCCCTGGCTGATGCCGAAGTGGCGGGCCATGGCGGCGAGCGAGCCGTGCTGGGCCTGGAGCTTCTTGAACTCGGCCTTGGTGAGGCGCCCGGCCCACTTCGTATCCACCGAGCCGATGACGGGGCGAGCGGGGGCCTTCTTGGCAGCAGGACCGTTCGGCGCTGCCTTCTCGGCCTTGTGGGGCTTCAGGGCACGCTGGCGCCGCTTGTCGGCGTTGCTGGCCTTCTTGGCGGGGCGGCTGCGGTGCGAGCGAGTCTCCTCGTTGACGATGGCGGCCAGCGTGGGGTCGAGGTCGGCGGGGGTCAACTCGTCACCGGGAAAGAGCACCTCGACCACGGGCTCCCACACCTTGTGGGCCCAATCGGCGCCCTGGGGCACGTCGTCCACGACCCGCATCTTGAGCGCCCGGCCCTTCGGGTACCAGAGATCGACGTTGATCACGTCACGGGGGTCGATGGTGACGAGCAGGTACCGGCCGTTGTTACGGTCGTAGTACGCCTTGGCACCCTTCCAGGGGCCGAAGTGGAGCCCGTTCGAGCAGGCAGCCCGGCTGGAGTCGGTGAGCTTGGGGTTGTCGATGAGCTTCTGGTCGGCAATGACCTCGCCGATGGTGTACCGGATCGTGCCGGTGTGTCGGTCGTAGTAGTCACTCCGAACGCTCTTGACGAAGAGCAGGTCGCCCTCGGTCGTGATCGGCGTACCCCAGCGGTCCATGAGCTGGCAGAACATCTCGATGGCGTCACGCCACGGGTTCTGGCGGCACTTCTCCAGGCACAGGTACCACGGGTCCACGTCGCCGCCCTGGGCGATGATGTCCAGCACCTTCTCGGTGAGCACCTTCGGGACCTTGATGTCGTCCACGTAGAGCACGTCTTCCCCATCCTCGTGGCGCACGTGTGCCCCCGGCAGCTTGCCCAACACCGTCACGGCCGCCTTCTTCACGTCCATGAGGGCAATGATGTCCTCGTCGGTCGTCTTGGGGTCGTGGATGGCCGCCAGCACGGCGTTGACGACGCCGACGTTGGTTGCAGGGGCCGAGAGCGGCTTGCCGCCGACGAACACCTGGAGGGTGTTGCTGGTGTGGATGTACTTGTAGAAGGCTTGCCGGGTGGCGGTCATTGTGGTGATACTCCTTATCGAGCGGGGTAGGGATGGTAGAGGTCGATGTACATGCTGACAGCCTCGGTGATGCCGTCAGGCGTGCGCTCCTCCTTGGCGGGAGAGAAGAGGAGCGGGAAGTGGTTGGCGATGCGCCGGGCACGATCCTGCGCCTGGTAGATGGGCTTGGCCCGCCCCGGTCGGTCGAAGAACCGGGCCACCAGGGTCTCGTTCAGACTCGGCAGCTTCACGTCGGACTCCCAGCCCAGAATCTTGGTGATGATGTCCTCCCTGCTGATGATGTCTCGGTCATAGCGCATCCCGTAGCGGTACTTCCCGTCGGTGTAGCAGTCGTGCTTGACAGCCAGCTCTTCCAGCGTGTCAATCAGCGTCTTCCGCCCGATAAGAGTATCATACTCATCGACCAGATGCGAGTGTGACTCCCTCAAGGACCGCAGGTAGGTGTTCACCTCCCACTTCGGGTCCGGCTTGAACCTCTTCTGGCCGGTCTCGGTGAAGCCCAGGATGGTCGGCAGAGGCCCGAGCCCCAGGACCCGGAAGAGCCGTTCCAGGCGGGTGTCGAGGTGCAGCTGCGGCACGTGCTCGACGCCCTTGCGGTGCCAGTGCGGCTGGTCGGGCTGGTCGTCGCCGAGGCCATCGGCCAGGAAGTGGTCACGCAGACCCTTGCCCGGGGAGCTGAACCAGAGGTAGCGCTCCGGGATCTCGGTGACACGCTCGAACATCTCGGTGTTGCCGTTGCGACCACCCCAGGTGGTCGCAACGCTGTAGACGCCGGACAGGCCCGTGGGCTTGCGGGTGGCGCCCTCGACGGGCGGATCGGGATCCGGGATCGACGCCAGGGACACGATCTGGCTCTTGGAGAGCCCGAGCAGGGTGACCAGGCGCTCCAGCTGCCGAGAGGAGGGATCGTGGAGCACGTAGGTGTTCTCCCACCCATGGCGGTAGTTCTTCCGCAGCCACACGTGCGCCCGCTCCTTGGCACGGGGGATCTGCCGAGGCCGATACACGAGGAACGCCAGCTTGGAGATCTCCTCGACACGGAAGGAGAAGCTGCGCCCGCTCGGCTTCACGCCGATGGGAGACGCTGGGTGGTTGCCTGAGGCGAACTTCGGGAGCTTGGGCCGGTGGTCCTTGGTGGTCTCCCAAGAGACGGGGGCGTAGAACTCCGGCGCCTTCCAGTCGCTGCCGCCCGTGACGTGGACCCGGGTCGAGAAGGACTGTTCGCCGTGGTTGTACCACGTCAGCGACTGGATGAACTTGCAGCGCTGGAGCCAGGTGGCCTCGGCCTCCAAGAGCATGGTGACGGTGTAGTTGACGTTATCGAACGCCTCCTCGACAGCCTGCTTCACGTTGGCCGTGGTAGCGATATCGAACGACAGGTTCTCCCGGTCGGGGGCCGGATCGGCGGTACCGAGGGGGATGTCGATGATGAGCGTGGCGTCGCTGTGCTTGGCCAGCGGCTGGTGGAACTCCTTGAAGATGTCGTCCGGCACCGGGTAGAGCACGCAGCCCTGGCGTACGTAGTACGTGCGGTCGAAGCCGTCGTAGTTGACGATGCGCCAGTTCTCGCCGGACAGGATCTCCTGGTACTCGGGCTCGGGGAGCGACTGAGCGCCGTTGCCCATGAAGCCGAAGCTCAGCTTCTCGGCCTTCGGCCGGAACTGGCTGATCAGCTCGGAGGGCACCGAGATGATGACCTCGAAGCCATCGGGCTCGCCGGTCTCGGCCTCGCCGAGGAGGGACATCACCGGGACGCCGCTGGAGGACCGAGCCATGACGTAGCTGGTGCTGACGCCGCCGAGGTGTCGCACGAACACCACGGCGTCCACGATGGCGAACCCGACCTTGGACCCGATACCCATTTGGCCGTTGGTGAGGTTGCTCTGGTCCTTGGTGGACTTCATCATCTCCATGAAGACGGAGGTGAACACCTCGACCGTCATCGACGGCCCGAAGTCACGGACTCGGAAGGTCGGGTCGTCGGGGGTGGGGAGCTGCACCTCACAGGGCTCGTCGCCCTTGCCCGCCTCACGATGAGCGTCCCAGGCGTTGGAGAGGTACTCCCTGATGACTGCCAGCACCTTGTCGGAGTACACCCGGTTGGTGTACATGTCGAAGAACTTCGCCGTGGCGTTGACCCGCAGTTCCTGGGTCTCCTCGGGGGCGAGGTTCGATTCGACCTCGATGGACGGTGCGGGCGAGATGGCCATGGTAGGGCTCCTTGGGCGGGCTGTGGTGACAAGTCAATGATGACACACATCTCATTGACTTGTCAACACATTCCGAGGAGATACTCCTAGAGCTTGGCTCCGCTGGCGATGTCGATCAGAGCCGAGGCCGTCTGGATGGCCAGCGTGGAGCCCCGGGAGGCGCCGGGCTGCCACGAGACGTTGAAGAGACGCCGGGCCTCGGCGGCCGTGAGGCCGAGGGCCTTCTGGGCGATGTCGGTGCCCCGGAACGGGGTGCCGTCGGCCTTGCGCCACCAGGCGCCCGCCTGGCCCATGCCGAGATCGGGGACCCACCCGCTGAGCAGGCACGTCCAGCCCACGATGTCCTGGAGATCGCCGACGGGGACCCACTCGTACACCTTGCCGCTGTCCATGGTGACGTGCTGGATGTCGTCGCCGAGCTGCACCGGGCGGCCCTGCCAGAAGACCAGCGGGCTGTACTCGTCGGGGAATGAGAGGATGCACTCGGCCACGTCGAGGATGAGGTCCTTGTTGCGGACGGGGGCGGGCGCCGCACCAGCGGCGGTGATGGTCGTGACTGCCATGACATTGACTCCTTGTTGGGTTGCGGTCTGATAACCGTATCACACTCTTGACCTGTTGACTAGTGTGACACTCAGGAAATACAAGAGCCCCCGGACCGTTCCCTGGCACCGGGGGCTCTCGGAAGACGTGCGACGAGGGGGGTTCGCCGACGGCCTCTACCGTCCGGAGCGAGGGGGGTCACTCCGGGGGTTCTGGCTCAGCTGCCGATCGGGCCGACGGGGCCGGTGGGTCCCGCGGGTCCGGTGGGGCCGGGGTTGCCTTGGGCGCCGAAGATGCCCTCGAACAGCGAGGCGAACGGGTTGTTGGCCCGAGCCGAAGCGGCGTCGAAGCGCTCGTTCAGGTCGTCCAGCTCGGCGTCGAGCTGCGGGCTCTCCGAGGAGATCCCGGCCAGCTTGTCGAGCACGGTGAGCCTGCGCTGGAGGTCGCCGATGACGGCGTTCGTGACGTTGGCGTTGTGGGCGCCGAGGCGGCAGTGGTCGTCGGTGTGGCTCTTCACGGCGTCGAGGTCACGCTGCACGGCGGCGATGCGCTCGTGGATGCCCTGGGCGATGTCGCTGACTTCCTTGCGGAGGACGGTGGCGAGGTTGTTGACCTCGTTGTCGATGTACTCCTTGGTGTCCTGCTTCATGAGGTGGTACTCCTTGTGTTTGGTTGTGGGATCAAGTATGTCACTGTCAGCAGGGGGTTGCAAGGATTCCCCGGCCGAGGCGCCATTGGACAGAATCTAGGGCGTCGATGAAGGTGCGACGGTGGCTCGATTGGTGCGCACGGGCCATGTCGGGCTCTTCGCCGAAGAACACGGGCAGATGGATGACGTAGTAGGGGGTATCGGCCAGCTCGTCCTCGGACAGGCCGATGAAGGTCCAGTCCCCGGACTCCCAGCGCCAGCCGAGCGCCGTGGGGTGGGTGAGCACGTGCGACGGCCGGGAGAGGTGGATCTCCTGCTTGCGGGCCGCCAGCTGGCAGTCGTTGTACTCGTCGCAGAGCGCCTTGATGCGGCGCTTGGTGCGGCGGCCGTTCTCGATGTCGGCCCGGAACTCGGCCGCCGAGCGATTCATCAGGTCGCTGGGCGCCATGTGTGTGATACCCCCTATCGAGGCACGGCCACGACGATGGTCGCCGTGATGATCTCGGTGGCCGTCTGGATGACGATGGTCTCGTCGCCCCGGGCCAGGAGCTGGGCTCGCTTCGGGTCGTCGGGGGTCGGGAAGACCGGCAGGATGGGCAAGCGTCGCCGCTCCGGCGGCGTATCAGCCAGCGCCGCCCGGTTCGCCCGGTCGGACTCGATGATGGCTGTGGCCAGCTCAGGTACCGGCGTGATCGGCTGCGGCGCCGGGAAGGGCAGCTGGAGTTGCTCGTCGGCACGGGGGTGCTCGACCACGATCTCCTCGTGGTCGGGGAGACCGGGCTGGCAGCGGGCGGGCTCCGACAGGGTGGACGAGTGGAAGATCGGGAACTGGTTCCGCTTGATGCCACCTGCCTTGCCGACCCGGTAGAACGCCTCGGTGTCATACACGTAGGTGGCGTGAGCGCAGCGGTACACGAGTCCCTTGGCTACAGCGTCGTTCGTGGAGATGTTGAGCGAGCTGAGCAGCTCATCCGTGCTGGGGGCGCCACTGTTGCGCCGCCCGCTCGCACGGGCCACGACCCGGTTGTGGACCTGCCCGAGCACGGTGTTGGCGGGCTGCTGGTCCTCGCCAAAGAGTTCACGGAGCTTCTTCGAGTCGATCGGTGTGTTGGGGTTCGCCACGAACCAGTCCTTGAGCAGGTCTCGCAGGGCATCTCGCTTGGGGCTCGTCTTCGCCGACATGAAGTCTCCTTGGTGGGTTGCGGTGTGTCTCCATCATACACACATACAATGACGAGATGTCAACTATTGAGAGGAAATTAGTTGCTATGAGCAGCCGTTCCAGAGCCCCATGGCCCGGCGGGGCCTGCTGACCAGCTCGTGGGCGTTCGGCATATCCGGAAGGTCTCCGAAGATGGCGTTGATCGGGCGCCTGGTGATGGGGCTGTAGAGCAACTGGATGTCCGGCGCACGCCAGGTGTTGCGCACCGTCCGCAGCGCCCCGAGGAGCGGCTCCAGGCTGTAATCGACCCTGACGCCCTCCAAGATGGGCGACGTGCGCTCGGGCAGCACGAGGCCGGTGACGTGGCCCGGCTCCTCGTTGAGGGCGATCGTGAGCATCATGGTGGAGCGGGCGATCGGGTTGATGGCCTCGTCAGAGCCGAACATCGGGTCCCACCAGAAGCTCTGGTAGACGAACACCCGCTGGGTGATGAGGTTCCACCCGATAGCGATATAGTCACTCTCAACGATCTGATAGTCCGGCGGCGGTAGCGCTGAGACCTGCTCCTGGAGCATCTTGATGAAGTTCTTCAAGTGCCGGTGGACCTTCTGGCGCTTGTGGGCAGCCTCTCGATCGAGGGCGGCGCCCCACCCAGACTGAATCTCCTGGGGCGTGTTGTTGCGGAATACGGGGACGTGGGCCATGCCCCCACAGTATCACCATCACGGCGTGCTTGCGCAAGTAGCAACTATTCGCTACAGTGTCTCCATGACCACAACCGACCGAATCTTCCCTGACAGCAACCCCATCGTGGAGCTGCGCCAGGTCCCTAAGACGCTGGCCCTCGGCCGTGAGTACGACGACGGCGTGGCCGAGTGGCTGAACGGCGTCGTGGTGTACTCCCCGCCGAGCTTCATGGCGGACACCCGAGGCACCTGGCTCATCGCCTACGCCCAGGACGGCGACGACCTGCCCCAGGTGAAGTATCTCGGCGGGCCGCCCACGCTCGATGAGCGCCAGGCACGGGCCGACGGCCTCATGGTCTTCTGGGCGCAGCCGGGCAATTGGGTCTACAAGCGCTTCGACGGCACGCAGTGCGGTGGCACGGCCGACCGGATCCTGGAGGAGCTGGTTCACTCCGGGCTCCGTGGACCTGCGTCCGGCGCCGTCGAGCTGCGCAACGAGATCGCCAACCTCGTGAGCACCGGCATGCGGGACGCCAACCACCCCCAGGCCGTGAGCCCCGCCGAGGACACCGCCGACGAGATCATGCAGCACCTGTGGTACACCGCCGATGATCTGCACCCGCTGTGGCCCGAGGTGAACTGATGGCCAAGACGATCTGGCACTGCGTCAAGTGCTCCTCGGTGATGCACGGCGAAGCTGCCGCCTCCTGGCACGCCCTCGAAGGCCACGAGGTCCACGAGGAGTCACTCTGCTACCGCTACGGCGACGAATTGGGCCACAGCGACTGCCCGGCCTACCTGCCGCCGGACTCGGCGACCCGGAACGCCTGATGGCCGACGACAAGCCGACCACCTACTCCGTCCGGGAGATCGCCACCATCGACGTGAGCGTTGCCGAGGAGATCCTGGCGGCCCACCCCACCCTGGCGGGCTTCATCAAGATCCACAAGACGGTCGCCAATTCCAACCTCACTCCCTTCGTGACCCAGATCCGGGAGGCAGGGCACCTCCGTGAGAGCGAGCTGCCGGGTACTGAGGCGTTCGAGGTGGTCGATGGTGACACTCTCCAGCCGGTAGTGCCTCTCCCCAGCGTGGAGGAACTGCGCAGTATAGCTGCCGGGCTATTGCGCCAAGGCACGGGCACATTCAAGGACATCACCAGCACTACATAGCCCATATCGCACAAGGACCCCTCCCCCTCCAGATTTCGGGTCCCATGCCCTTCCCCATAGCCATTCCCATTCGGCCACGAACCGGCCAAATCCGCCCATTTTCCTCAACTTCTTGATATCGGCCTGCCGGACGAACGGCGGCACGGAAAGGACCATCGACATGGCACCGCACACCGGGGTCCGCTACGTCCTCGACACCGGGGTAGCACTGAAGATGCTCTCCCAGGAGCCGCACCTGAGGTCGATCATCACTGCCGAACGGTACGTCAACCGACTCAATTCACCCGACGCCATGACGGAGGCGATGTCGGACGGTTTGCTCAATGCTCAGACCGACCCACGCCCGGGTGAGCTGCTCGTCATCGACTTCAACAACCTCGACTTCACGATGCACTCGGGTACTGGTGCTCGGAACCGCTCGTGGTCTGCTCAGTGGGAAGCACATGGGGAGCTGTTCGTGTTCTGACGTTGCTCAACTTCTTGATATGCCTATGAACCATGCTCCATGGGTACTACAGGCGGGGTTCTTGCTACGTGCCCACTTGGAGGAATGTGAGCCCTAGGCCCCCCGTGCCCAGCTCCGATCTTAATGGTGCCCCCCTCCAAGCACATGGCTTGCGCTTG
>Ga0075160_10002374_pt1 | contig 11238 bp, 9 predicted proteins | sample JI91814C2DNA_FD_70969 | JGI IMG/M metagenome (GOLD analysis project Ga0075160, IMG submission 70969) | Wastewater effluent complex algal communities from Wisconsin, to seasonally profile nutrient transformation and Carbon sequestration -... | ecosystem: Engineered > WWTP > Effluent > Algae...
GCGGGCGAGGAAGTCGTTCCCCGGCCAGGCGCGGAAGTGGGCATCGTGCTCGCCGCTGCGAAGGTAGCGTTCGGTAGCCTGTTCAGGGGTTTCGGGCATCGGTCTTCGTCCTTTGGAAGGCCTATTGTCTTCGCAAATCGATATTCCAACACGGGTATTGTCCGGGTCGCGTTGGGCGCGCCGGGACGAACGTCGACGACGTCAAGTACTCTCGGCTCGTCAACGAAAGATCCGCCTGTCGCTGGCCATGAATGGGAGCACGCTTGCCACGGCTCCTTCTGTTCGCCGTCGGTGAGCAAGTTCTGCAGCGGCAAGCGAAGCGCCAAGATAAGTCTGCGGACGAGCAGGTCGGTGTGGGTGGACTTGCGAGGTGACCGGAAAGTCGAAGCGGGGTTGCGGGTCGAAGAAAGGGCGCTTTCGTGCGTGGCAACGCCCGCGTGGCCTAGCGATGGGTAGATGAGCACTGTCTTGAGAGGCCTGAGGGAGGCCTCATTTGGTGGCTTTCAGCGATGAGCAGAAACGGTCGCGGCTTTTCTCAAAAGCCAACGTTGACCTGCAGCGATCAGCCGAAAGCGGTCATTCGGCTACGCACGTGACTTTTTTCGCCTGACCGACCGCTACGTGGCGGTAAGCAGCCAGTGGGCGCAGAATGGCGTCGGTCGGCAGCCGGCCAATTGCGGTCGTTCGATGATTCCGGCAAGCAGCCATCTGAACGGCTGCTGTACTTCGCAAGCTGCCACAGGGCCAATGCACACAACTCGGCCGATGCGGACGTTCGGCTTCCTTTCCCCGTTGGTCGGCAAGGCATCTGGGAGTAGCCCCTCAGCGCCATCACGTAAAGAACGCCAGCTGTTTATTTTTTTCTGAACGCTACCATCCGACGGGTGCAAACAGTCAAGCCATCAGCATTACAATGAAGTCCTTCGGCACTCGAGATTGGGTAACCAGGTTCTCTGACATTCAGGAAACAAGGATTTCAACCACCCAACCAGACGCCGTTATCCGGAAATGGGTGGCCTGGAGAATCAGGCAGGGCAGTGGCGGTTTTCAGGAAATATATTGATGAGCAGATTCGAAGAAATAAAGCGGCTTGACAAAAAATCCAGAAACAAGCTTCGAGCGATCCTCAGCGACGGCGAGGTCAACGCAATCAACGCTCTTGCGCACCTCCGTGGCAGGCTGGGCAAAGACCAAGCAAATGCGTTAGAAGAAATTCTCAGTAGCTCGGTGCCGCTTAAAGCAGTACGGAGATCAATACCCTTTCCGATGAACCCTCCATTTAAGGACTCTCTCCAAGCCCACCGCAGGGTCGGCATTGAAGAACTCCTTGGCATCATCGAGACCAATGCAGTTGCATTCAAGGCGAGACTACTTCGTGTTGCGACGTCTTTCCATAGAATAGACGAAGCGTATGCCATCGGCGACGTCGAATACTGCCGGCAGCTCATTTGCGACTCCATTGCGCAGGATGGTTGGAGCCACGCAATCCTTCGCCGAATTGTCCTGATTCGGGAGAACCGCCCTGAGGGAAAAGCAGACGAGAAGATCGAGGAACTGCTCCAGCAGGCCGACCTTAAAGCGGTCTTGGTCAGCTCACTCATCCACTCGTACTCAGTTGATCAAAACTATGTAACGATCAAAAGGTCAATCCTGAACATTTCGGATCGGGGGGTGATTAACCGGTATAGCAGGACAGTATCCCGTCTCCCTGTTCAGCCCTTTGCGAAAACAGGAAACGACCTAGCTGCATTCCTCTTAGAAGTTGAGAAATGCTCACTCGTCGATGCCATCATATTGGCAAAGTTCAATTCGCACCTGTTCCGAATTGAAGATTACCCAACTATCGAAGAGATTGCGAACAAACTCGGGCAGGCAAATCTTTTTGAGCGCCTCGTTGCCACCTACGATGCTGATGACCACGAGAGTGAGTATGCATTCTTTAAGCAATGCAGCGCATGGCTTGAGTATGAACCGGTTCGGCAATATCGCGCCCTTCTAGACAATTATTACGACACATCAACAGAAGATGTCGACGAGTTACCCGACGGGTTTGCCAGAACACTGCATGATTGGGTCGGCAATGCGACGCTAAGCGATCTAGTAGGGAAGGGGCCTTTCACAAAACACCCATACAGATCCCTGGCAAAGCTTGAGCTGTCGGGTGGGGCAACTCGGTCGGCAATGTTCAACTATTGGCTCTACCATTCCGACGGGCAAATCGGTTTCGAAAGGGAGGACCTGCTCACCCTCATGGGGCTGACGCGCGATCTTGCACGGACCGTTCCGATAAAGGCTGTTCGGACGGCAGCAAGGCTGGCGAAGGATGGTTTGGTTAGACTGATCCTGCTGCTGCTTCTAGCCAAGCGGAGCAAGAATGAACTTGATAGCTTTCATCTCAGAAAGCTTTTGGAAGACATTACGATTAAGGACCATGGTGGATCGCTCGTCAAACTCGTCGAAGCCTCCGAGTCCACCCACCCAGCCGTCGCTACGTATATCTATGACATTGCCACCGAGGACTTCCTCGCAAAACTGAACAAGCTTGTGCCGCACCGGGCTGATATCCCAGAAGTACGAGCATCACTCCACGAGTGGATGGCCCGTTTCACCATAGACGAGCATTACCTTCAACGCGCTAGGGCAGTTCGAATCGATCATCAACTCAATCGGGTTCGAAATGAAATTGATGATCATCGGATCTATGTAGATCCGTCGAGATTTTCGTGCTGGATTGAAGACGAAATGATGATCGAGCTTAACAGTGCGCTGACATCCACTGGCTCGGGCAAGAAAGGGATTTGCGTAAATTGCAATGAAACGATTCTTTCGCTAGTAATGAAGCAATGCTACAACGCGTTCTGCTCGAATTCGGTTTTCGGGATCGCATCCTACATCGGCCGGAGAATTCGGCATGGCACCTTCCACGGACACCTGTACTCCAGCATTATAAACCAGATCGAAAAGAACGAGAAGTTTCAACTACTATTCCGCTCCCCGCTTTTCACAGCGAAATGGAATTCTTGGAAAGATGCTTACAATAAAGCAATTGAAGAGATTATTAGGGATCGCTTGCACGTGTATTCAAAAGCTAAGCCTCTTGGTCTTCTGCAGCCCGAGGTGTACGGGACTCACAAGCTTGAGATATTGAGTGCTGCGGTCAAGAACATAAGCATCAACTACACTGAGACGAAGTCGGTGATAGGTATCGACCAGATCATCATCGACTATTGTTGGAGGCTTGCCGAGGGTGACCTGATTAATGTCACTAGGTTCCTAAAGGCGCAGCAGACGCCATTGAAGAATCTGCGGTTCCTGGAAAACGAATTACTTCCGAGCGCAGCTCCAACTGATGCCAAGCTCGCGGATGCATTCCGTCGTGACCTGGTTCTTACCATCGACCGTAAGCTCGCCGCGATGTTCGGCTGGTTCAAGCGACCAACGATTGTAGCGCCCAAAGCATCTCTGTCTTTGCTGTTTGACGCCATCGTCGCCGAGGTGAAGGACACCATCCCTGAATTCAATCCGCAAGAAGACCAGAGCAGCAACGGCGATATTGAGTTGGTTGGCGGCGTCTATCACATCGTCTACGACTCGCTTGCCGTTGTTGTTGCTAACGCAGCAAAGCACGGCGAACGCAGCCGCCCTGTTCGGAGGAGTTTCGTAATTCCGCCGGGAAAGGAAAAGCAGTTGATCGTCGAAATATCTTCTTCGATTCGGTCATCAGATAACCCAATCGAGGTTTCTGCTATTATTGAGAGAAGAAAGAAGGCCAACTTTCAGGATGCCAATTTATATCAAGGAAAGAGCGGCATTTCAAAGCTTATGCTGCTCGCCCATGCACGCCATGATTTCTTCCTCGAGCAGTACGAAGTCGTTGGTAACGAAGTCAAGGTGAGACTTGCCTATGCTCTCGAACACTGAACGCATTCGATGCCTGATCGTTGAAGACGATCCGTTCAAGATGGATAGCATACGTTCGCATCTAATGGATGTTTTTTCTGGGCGTATCGACACCGTGGAATGCCAAGCGCTATCCACAGCTACGTCGTTCTTAGCGTCGTCCACCTTTGACTTGGCGATCATCGACATGTCGATCCACAGTCATGAACCAGAAGCCGGCGCGGGTTCTCCTTTCCCGTTGGCGTCAGGTGGCCTAGACGTGCTGTTTGAAATTGAGCACTCAGGAAGTAATACGGCATGCATCATCCTTACGCAGTACCCAGACATTGAGATAGAGGGCACTCCGGTTCCAGTGGAATTAGCGCGGCGGGAAATTCTCGAAAAATTTGCGATCAAGGTAGCTGGCTGCGTGAGGTATTTCGAAAACAACAATCGATGGAAAGCCGAAGTCAATTCCATCTTGGAGCAATTATGAAGATTTTGATCTTAGAGGATGAGGACGGCAAAAACGAGGAGATTCAAAACGAGATCCGTCTAATCATTCCCGACGCAGACATCCAGCGAGAGAGGAATTGGTACGACTATGCGCGCGCAATACTCAATACGAAGTTTGATCTGATCCTCCTCGACCTCTTAGTGCCTAGGTCAGGAAAAGACGACACCGTAGAGGATCATCATGAGCAACTGGTAGAAACAACCCGCGACTACGAGAGCAAGTCATTCTCCACGCCTGCAATCGTGCTTACACGCCACACAGGTGGATCAGAGGATTTCGTGTTCGACCTGAACAAGGTCGACATTAACGTGATCCCCTTCAATGATCACAGGGAGTGGAAAGAAGCTCTGAAAATCAAGCTCAAGGCGGCGCAACCAAAAAAGAAGTTTGGGTTCGTCATCATTTGCGCGTTGGAAAAGGAGTCTGCTGCCTACGAACAATTGGCCGATCGCTGTGGCCCGGTCAAGACCATTTCAGGTCTCGTTTGCCGAGAGGTCCAGATTGGCGAATACAGGGGCGTGATCGTCCGTGCCCACCGAATGGGTCTTGTCGCGGCAGCGGTCGTTTCGACCATGGCACTGGAGCGCTTCGAGCCTCGTCTGATCTGCATGAGTGGGATTTGTGGCGGAATACCAGGTGAGTCGGGAATATATGATTTGCTGGTCACCCAAATTTGCCACCAGCATGACGCGGGAAAGTGGAGTGACGCGGGTTTCAAGTCTGAACATTATGATGTGCAGCTTGATGTAGGCGTCCAGAGCAAGCTGGTCGAGCTGTGTTCTGAAGCGGGGCTGATTGGGGCTCTTGTGGAAGGGCTAAACGCCGGGAGATCGGAGCTTCCCGATGGGATGGAGAGGCTTTCATGCAACGTCCGATCCGAGGCCGTTACTAGTAGTGGGAGCGCGGTCATTGCGGAAAGCGGAAAAACGTCTTTCCTCGCGGCAGGACAACGAAAGCTGGCAGGCTTCGATATGGAGATTTACTCGATCTATGAGGCGGCGAGGCACGCAGCTAACAGACCTGTTTTTTTTGCGGCCAAAGCCGTCGTTGATGATGGGGACAAGAATAAGGGCGATCAATTCCATCGAATCGGGTGCCTGCTCTCCGCCAAATTCGTCGTCAAGGCAATTCGGTCCGGGATTGCCGATGTGGGGATGCGACATACGCAATAGCTATGAGAGGCTATTGCCGATCAAACAGATCCGACTCAGCGGTGAGTGGTTGCGAATTCAGTTGGTCAACATGCTGGATAAATCGATTGCGCCTTGATTTCGAGTCGTGCAATAGTGGGGAGTGCCAAGCGTCATTTGACCGGTGGCGGATTCGTAGCGGCCATTGGCAGGGCTGAAGCAGAATGACCGCTCAGGCCGATCACTTGCCAGTGAGCACTCGCCTGGAACGGCAGCTCTACTTTGTGACCTGCGATTCAGCAGGCGGCTGGATGAAGGTCAGCTCTGGGTCGATCGCTGCCAGTGGCCTGAAGAATCTGAACGACGGCTCTCAGTCGGGTCCGGCCTTTGGCGCTCGGCCTCAGCAGTAACTGTTCTGGCTGGCCGCTTGTGGCTTGGGAGCGGCCACTGAACTTTCGTGTTTTTGGTGACGGCAATCGACCCATTGCTGCCCTTGGCGAACGGCAGATATCCGGCAAGCAACTTAGCGACACTGAATCTCCAAATAACCCGAAAGAGACATAGCATCATCGAAATTCGCTGCTCGATAACGATCCTTCGCCAAGGTTAGCCTGTCACTTTTATTAAGTTTGGCGCCCGAGTCGGTTAACGCGGCGGTTTGACGCCGCCTTTTCGTTTAATACCAAAGCCGACACGAAAAATATCTGGGATGTTAAATCGCCCATCTTCAGTGCGATAAAGAACAGCCAGCTCTACCAAATCGTCCACCAACGCCTGCACATCCCCCTTGCGAGTAGGGTCGTTACTATATCGCCGGGGAGGCAACCGATTTTTTTGTTTCGCAGCGTCGAGTGATGCTTTGATGCAGCTTTCTGTCCATGTTGCAGTCAATTCTCTCGTCGTCAGCGGAACAGTTTCACCTTCTAATGCACCCAACAGCGGGCCGACCCAAGGGTAATCTTCTTTTATCTCGCCGATTCTAATCTTTGAAGCCTCTACTACGCCTTGTTTAATCCCCTCGTAGTGTAAAGCCGCCTTATGATTTGGTTCATTATCCGCAGTCCATTGAGCCGCATGCTGGAACGTAAGGAGAATACTGCGAGGACTGAGCCCCCCCTTTGCATCCGACAAGTGGGTGGGTATCCAGGTGAATGTGAACCCGCGCTTGGCAGTTGTACCAACCCAGGGCCCAGCCAGAGCCTCAATGATGCGGCGCAACGGCTGGTCACCGGCCGTTAATTCTCGTGGCCATAGATACACGTTATCGACTTCGCGCCATTGAACATTCTCTTGTCGATTAATAGCATTCCTGAATTGCAAGCCAACAGATTCTGAATTAGCCAAGTGGAGCAATATCAAACCAAACAAATCGTTTGGCCGCCACGTCAATGGATTCATACTGTGAAGTAACTTCGAACTGTCGGCAAAACGCCAAATTTCATCATCTTCTTCAACCATGTCCGGGCGCAAGAAAAACTTGAAACGAATAGCTCGCCTAGTGCGACACTCCAAGCCAAGTTGCAGAGCAGAAGAAAGTAGTTCTCGAATACGTCCCCAATCCTTTGCCAAACGATCCAAAGAGTCGAAAAGTAGCAGCAGCACTTTTTCCTGATGATACAATTCTCGGTCACACTCCGCCAAATATCGATCCGCCTGATCGCGGTTTGCTACAACCCAAAGCGCGGAAGCATCCACACTATCAGCAAAAGACAATGGTTTTTCCAACGCACTTAATGCGTGCCTGAGCAAGACTGAACGCCAAATATCATCCGCAGTACAGCCCTGATCCATTAGTGAGCTTATTCGTTTGTTGGTGGGAAAATCCTCATTGTCTTCGCTTAGACCAAAACCAACCTTGACGAATAAATTAGAGCCCGGCTGAATGCCAGCAACGTTAGAAACGAGCTCGCGAGTCTTGTCGTTGGCCAATACGGCAGTCCAGAAGCTTTTTCCAGCACCTCGCATTCCTACCACGATGCTGACTTCAGGCAGTAACGCCTTATTGTGCTGCGCGGGGATATATATTTCTGTCAGTTTTGGCGGATCAAGATTTTCCTTAGCAGTAGTTAGTGGTAAATCACTAAGCGCCTGCCTGAGGGCTGCGGGATCAAAATGGAATTCTGGTTGTGTCATTTCTGGGGCTCACTTGAGTCAACACCATTCTGAAATGTCCGCGCGGCTGCCCCAGCAAAGAAACCACCAAACGCAGTTTCAATAACATTCCAGTCGGGGCGGTTTTCTAGATTAACTAAGTCGAACCCTTTAACTCTTGAATCAAATTGAACGAACAATGGGAAGTGAGGCGCACTATCGTCCTTGAGGTCGAACACTTGAGGGATCGGTTTGCTGAGTGCCTTCAGTTCTATTTCTTCATTTGGGGTGGTGCCTTCATCATATAACTTGTCGCTCCAAACACTATATGAGGCCTCTGTAAATCTCAATTTCGCTGATTCGGTAGTGTCAACTTGCGCACCAACCATCTTCAAACGCCACCGCAGATCGTCGTCGTTCATGCCCACAGCAACGCTCCTCGAGTGGCTTAACTGCTCAAACAGATGAGCATAAGCCTGCCAGCTCTGATAATCATCGCGTGCGAACATAAAAGTCTCAGCACCTAAACGAGTCACGGCAGCAGAGCCTATATCATGAAGGCCTGCGCGGCTGTCAAGCATTACCAAATCTGGTCTATTTGACAGGTTGGACAACTGTTCCAGCAACAGCAATAACCGTTCCGCTAAACCTATAAACTTACCAGTTTCCGGAGCGAAGGTAGGCATATAAACGCGCCCCAGCTTATTGACGTATTCTCTGGTTTTTGTACCAAAAGCTGGTAGCACCTGAATTCGTCCTGGCGTGTTACTGGCCAAAGCACAATCAACTAGGCAGTCTCGCAACAGAGCTTCATCAGCTTGCCCGTTCAACGCCTCAATCAGCCAATCCACCAAACCGTAATCGGGCATTCGGTCTTTACTCAGCAACAAACCGGCAACGCCCGGGGCTTCCAAGTCGAGATCAACTAGCAGAACACTTTTACCTGCACGTGCAAGAGACCACGCCCACAAAGCAAAAGCTGTCGTGCGGCCTACACCTCCCTTGATGCTGAATGCGACTGCGGTACGTATCGGAGGACGCTGAACAAAAGGCTCACGCAACCAGTCCTGATTGGTCTGCAAACGGTCCACCAGCCAAGTGTTCGGTAGATCAGCAAGGTGGACACGATCTGGCGATTCAAATATATCGGAAGCATCAATGAGATCTTTCTGCCTCAAAAGAACTTGGCCTTCACCAGGGCTATATACCCCTAACGCTTGGTGTAATTGCAAAGCTAAGTTATTCCAGACGCCCGCGCCCGTTAACGCGTCATCTGGCAACACGACCGTCAAAGCGCCAAAACTGTCTCGGACCATCGTTGTTTCAAATGAGCATCTAGCAACATGTTTATTGAGTATATCTATGGTTGCTGGAATAACCTCATCAAATCGAATTGATGTCATGCTCGTCTGACTCCAATTATATTAACACTACCGAGAAGTCGAGTTGCTGCTTTCTTATGTGATTCCATCGCCAGTTTGGATATTGCTCTGTCTGCAAAATAGCGCTGATTAACATGCCAATCGGAAAATTGATTAGTTGATTTGAGCAGCGCAGAAAGTGCGGGATAGGATTTCTGCAAGCTCTGATAATTAACTTTTTCCCACAGAATGTTGACGTGTACCTTATAAGCATCTCCCAGCATGCCTGTGGTGGAAAAAGCAGGGAGTACGACCAATACTTTTTTAATGGCACACTCCGCCACAAACCCATAAAGGTGATCCGCATTCTCTACACTATTTTCTCTCTCAAGCAATCTGGCGTCATGCCAATGCCGTAGAGCAGCGTCCGCGTAGTTTTCCATCTTATGGATGTTGCCCTGATTAAAAAATGTTTTCTGAATATTTCCCGACTGGTTTCGAGCGTATAAAGCCACATTCCGGTTGGCAAGCCCCATGGGATAATTGCTCACAGCACTAAACAGAAATGCATTTAATGTTCTTCGATGGCAGAAACCGGCATTGCGCCAGCATCACGCCCCGGCATATTACCGCAACTCAAGTTGACATTAATGTCGTCGGAAAGCAACCACTCGCAAGCGACATAAGTTGGCCGCTTGTTGACGGTCACGACCGTCAGCTTTCTTGCTGGATATTTTACACCTCGACCGGCAGCAAATGGCCGGTTGCCGACCGACGCTATTCTGCGCCCACCGGCTGCTTACCGCCGCGTAGCGGCCGGTCAGGCGAAGAAAGTCACCTGCGTAGCCGAATGACCGCTTTTGGCTGATCGCTGCAGGTCGACGTTGGCTTTTGAGAAAAGTCGCGACCGTTTCTTCCGGGCCGACAGCTGACCTCGGTCGGCCCCTTGACGGCGCTTCTTCTACCAAGAGCAAGCGCTCAAGCTCAAGCATGCCGAAAGGCGCGGCTAGCGGTAGTCCTCACCCTCAATCCCTTCTACCGCGGCGTTGTGGATTAGGCTGATCACGCCTTCGGCGATCTGCCCACAGATCTCTTCGGGCAGGTTCAGTTCCTGACGCAGTCGATTCATGGCGCCGAAGTGGCGCGTCAGCGCATGATCCATCTGCTCGAGATCGATGGAGGCCACGCCGGGGATCACCTCGATCGTGTCGCACAGGCAGCTTTCCAGCATCTGGATTGAGTCGTCGGCCTGGGAGAGGAAGAAGAACCAGTAGGGCCACTCCTGGTCGAGACGCTTGAGGTACGCTCGCACCTCGGGAATCTCAAAAAGCTCGCGCGGGTCGTCGTTGTAACCATCGATTACCAGACTGACGCGACCGCAAAACTCAAGGGCAACCTTTCGGTCAGCCGTCAGCTCGCGCAGAGACGCCAAGGGTTCATCAACGTCGCAGGTTTCTACCTGCCGGCGCGAGAACATCAAGACGACGGGTTCCGTAATGGCAGGTCGCAAACGCTGGTTCATACACGTTCCACGAACGTTGAGGAATCGTTGCGGGACGAATTGACCGCCCGGCTCACTGGGTAGGCGATCATATCGCCACATTCGGCAGGGCGAAGCATAGCCCGCAGCGTTTCTGTATCGGTGTTGGCCGGGTCCAGCCATTCGTCGAAATCGTTGGCGGACAAGATCGCGGGCATCCGGTCGTGGATGGGCATCATCAAGGAATTGGCGGCGGTCGTGATGATGCATCACGAGTGGATTTCCTCCCCGTTGGGCGATACCCATTGTTCCGTGAGCCCGGCAAACCCGAACAGCTTTCCTTCATCTCGTGGCCGAATGTAGTACGGCTGCTTTACCGCACGACCCGTTTCCTGAACGGACTTCCACTCGTAGAAACCGTTGGCAGGCACAAGGCATCTGCCGCGACGAAAGGCGGTGCGGAAAGCGGGTTTCTCCGCGACGGTCTCCCCACGGGCGTTGATGAGTTTCGCGCCGCTGGTGGTGTCCTTGGCCCAGACCGGAATCAATCCCCATCGGTAGAGGCTGGCAACTCTCACGCTTTGCGATCCCGAATGAACCACCAGCGCCTTCGTCGTCGGTGCAATGTTGTAGTGCGGCGCGAAGTCGAACTCGTGATCCAGGTCGAACTGCTCCCGAATGCGGGAGGTCGGACCGTAGAGGGCATACCGACCGCACATCTCAATGGACCTTCGGAACGTCTTCGCGCAGACGACGCCAAAGTGCTTCTATGATCACCAG
>Ga0075160_10002378_pt1 | contig 11229 bp, 5 predicted proteins | sample JI91814C2DNA_FD_70969 | JGI IMG/M metagenome (GOLD analysis project Ga0075160, IMG submission 70969) | Wastewater effluent complex algal communities from Wisconsin, to seasonally profile nutrient transformation and Carbon sequestration -... | ecosystem: Engineered > WWTP > Effluent > Algae...
CCTTGCTGGGCGCCGGTGGCCCAGTCCTGCAGCAGGTCATGCTGCTTGAACAGGTCGTGGACCGGACGCTCGCTCTCGACGTGGTAGGGCGACTTGAAGAACAGCGACAGCTGCTTCTGGATGCCGCGATCGCCGCGCCGGTGGGCGAGGTCGAGCAGCCGCACCAGATCCAGCACCAGCGGCGCCGCCAGGATCGAGTCCTTGCACAGAAAGTCGAGCTTGAGCTGCATCCGCTCGCCCAGGAAGCCGACCAGATCGATGTTGTCCCAGGCTTCCTTGGCGTCGCCGCGCGGCCGGTAGTAGTGGATGTGGACCTGGTGGTCCTCCACCTCGTAGCCGAGGATGTCATCGAGCACCGACTGCTTGCTGAGCACCTTGGTCTTGTTGCTGGCCGGATCGTTTAGCACCAGGCCGTCGTTGTTGCCCAGGATGTTGGTCGAGAACCAGCCCTCGACGCGCAGCTCGCGAATAGCGAACGCCGGGGCGAGCACCGTCTTGAGCAGCGTCTGCCCGGTCTTGCCGTCCTCGCCGGCGATCGGTACGCCGCTCTGCTCGGACAGCTTGCGCAGCGCCGGCACCATCGAGCGGCTGGGGGTGAAGTTACAGTGCGACATCCCGAGCTTGCACGCCAGGTACAGGAACTTCATCGCGGGGCTGATGCGCGAGTCGCTGGCGTCCAGGCCCGCCTCGAACGCCTCGACCGTGCGGTGCACGTCGTCGATCTCGCAGAACTTCTCGGTCGACGACAGGTTCACCATCACCAGGCGCGTGAGGTTGTGCTCGCGCTTGAACGCCTCGATCTGGTCGCCGAGGACCTTCAGCTCTTCCCGGAAGTTCGCCGTCGCGACCAGGTTCTTGCCGCCCATGCTGTGCAGGAACTTGGAAGAAGCGACCGTCGGCCAGGGCCGGATCGCGGTCAGCTCGTCCTTGACCTGATCGAGCAGCGGACGCGGCACCACGCCGTGGGAAATCGCCGCTTCATAGGCGTTGTCGGCGCGCAGGTCCCAGCCGCCGAAGACCAGGTCCTCCAGCGGGACCATGTCGCTTACGACCTTGTTCAGGCCGTCGCCCTCGGTGATCATTCCCTCCCGGGGGACCAGGCCTTTTTTCATCAGCGCGACGCCCGCTATCACGGTGGTGGCAACCGCGCCGTTGGATCCTACGATGCACACCCCCACTCCAGATCGCTTCATGCTTTTTCTCCGTACTAGTCCTAAATATCGCCAGTGAAGGTACGCAGCACATCCCGCCGCCGCTCATCCACGATGCGGGGGAACTTGTTCTGCACACTGGCCTGCCCCAGCGCCTCCATGAACTTGCGCGTTGCTCCACGCGCAAGCGGAGTGACTACCGGAGGCAGAATCGCGACGTTGTTGGCGCGGTGCTCCCGGTACACGCGGTTAAGCTTGCACAGCTCGCGGTCCACCGCTGCCCCGAACTCGGCCAGGTCGGCGGGACGGCGATCGAACTCGAAAAAGAAGACGTAGCGTCCCTTGGCCGTGCCTTCGACACCGACCTCGGACGAGGCGGCGAAGTCGACCATCGTGCACGGGTGCTGCGCCGCGGCCTGGGCGACTGCCTGCTCCAGCTCCAGGTGCGTGGTGAGCTCCTGCGTGACCGAGAGCACCCCGGAGGCACGGCCGGCGAACTGCAGGCGGTGCGGGAACACCGAAGTGAACCGCACGAAGTCGCCGATCTCGTAGGCGAACAGCCCCGAGCTGGTGGTCAGGATGACCGAGTAGTCACGGCCCGCCTGGACCTCCCACAGCGGCACGCGGGGCGCGTCACTGCGGCCGTGCTTTTCGCGCGGGACGAACTCGAAGAACACCCCGCGGTCGGGAACGATGCGCATGCCGTCGTCGGTCAGGCTGTCGGTCGCGGCCAGGATGCCGCCTTCGGTGGCGTTGTAGTTGTCGATGAGGACGACCGGCTGACCGCTCGGCCTGCCGATGCGCTGGTTGATGATCCCTCTGTACGGCTCGGCGTGGACTCCACCGCCAAACAGAACGCGGAGGTTCGGCCAGATCTGGGAGACGCAGTCGGCGCGTCTTCCTTTAGTACGAGCCACGGCCAGCAGGCGATCCAAAAATATTGAGAACCAGCAGGTCGTCCCGCTAAGTCCGATCACGTCGTAGTCGAGGTACGCCTCGGCGATCGCGTCGAGCTTCTTATCGTAGTCTTCCATCTCGCGCAGCGGCGACTTCGGGAGGAACAGCTGCCGGCTGACCCAGGGCATGTGCAGCGACATCAATCCGGGGTTGGTGGTGATTCCCACCGGTCCGTCCGGTTTGACAACTGCTGGTGGTAATAATCCGACCGTATAACCGCTGATGAGCGAGCGGTCATCGGTCAGAGTCAGGTAGCGCGCCACCAGATCGAACCCGGCGCGCTGCTGCCAGCGAATCTGCTGCTCGGAGATCGGAAGAAACTTGTGCAGCGCCGCAGTCTGCGAGGTTCCCGAGGACTGGCCGTAGTAGGGGATGAGACCGGGCCAGAGGATGTCGCGCTCGCCCTTGCGCATGCGGGTGAGGTAGGGCTCAAACCCGGCGTAGCTGCGGATCGGCACGCGGGCGGCGAAGTCCTTGTAGCTCTTCACTTCGCCGAGGCCGTGGGCGCGGCCGAACTCTGTGCGGGCGGCGGTGGCGCAGTGGGCGAGCAGGGTCGCGGTCTGCGCCCGCTCGGGAGAGCGAGCTCTGTGATCCCACTGCGCGACGCGCACCTTGGCGGCGGCCCATAACGCCGGCCCGGCGATACCGGTCAGACCTGTCAGGATAGATCTTTGCATGGATCCGGGAACGGAATTCAACACAGCTCCTCGTTGAAGGTGCGCACTGTACAAAGTTGGGAAAGGAGCCGTCAAAACATTACGACAGCCCGGCCTATATAATGATGGGTTAGAGACGAGAGCCTTGTATCCGGTGCGCTTTCTATACTGGCCGGTGCGTTTCCATACTGGCCGGTGCGTTTCCGTACTGGCCGGTGCGTCTCCGTACTGGCCGAGCGAGTTCGTACCGGCGCGGATTTACACTGAGCGGCGAGTGATCCGGAGCTGAGCGGCTTGGGACTGCGGCGCCTTTAGTACTACCAGGGCGCGCGATTGGGAAGCCTTATATAGAGTCCGCCCGGCTAGGTCGTCGGCTGCGGGCCGCGGGCGATGATCTCGGCGGCCAGCTCATCAGAGATTTCGCCGGGGGGGCGACCGGACTGCGCGGCCCGCTGGGCGATCTCGCGGATCGTGCCGTAGATCTTGCTCGCCTTGTCGCGGGCCTTGGCGGCGTCGTAGCCGACGACCTCCTGGGCGACGTTTATCAGGCCGCCGGCGTTTATCGCGTAGTCGGGGGCGTAGAAGATACCGCGGCGGGCCAGCTCAACGCCGATGGCGGCGGACTCCAGCTGGTTGTTGGCGGCGCCGGCGATCGCGCGGCAGCGCAGGCGGGGCAGGGTGGCGGTGTTGATCGCGCCGCCGAGCGCGCACGGGGCGAAGATGTCGCACTCGACATCGAAGATGGCGTCCACGGTGGTCACCGCGGCCCCGGTCTCGCGCGCCACCCGGGCGACCCGCTCGGGATCGACGTCGGCGATGGTGAGCCGGGCGCCCGCCTCGTGCAGCTCGCGCGCCAGGTGGCCGCCGACCGCGCCCACGCCCTGGACGGCGACATGCAGGCCCTTGAGGCTGTCGCGGTTCAGGATCACCTCGGCGACCGCCTCGATGCCGCGGCGGCAGCCGAGCGCGGTGAACGGCGACGGATCGCCCGAGCCGGACGAGGTGCCGAGCACGTGCGGGGTCACCGTGCGCACGATGTCCATGTCCCGGGTCGAGGTCCCCGAGTCCTCGCACGTCAGGTAGGAGCCGTGCAGCTGGTCGACGAAGCGGCCGAACGCCTGGAAGTAGGCGGTGCGATCGAAGCCCGGCTGGTGGATGGCGGAGGTCGCCCAGATGACCGCCTTGCCGCCGCCGTGGGGCAGCCCGGCGACCGCGGCCTTGTGGCTCATCGCGCGGGCCAGGCGCGTGACGTCGTGGATGGCTTGCTGCTCGTCCTCGTAGATGCGCACGCGGCAGCCGCCGATCGCCGGCCCGAGCCGGGTCGAGTGCAGCGCGATGAGCGCCCGCAGTCCAGTTGCCGCATCGGTCCCGAGGTGGAGCTGACCGTACCCAAGATCCCTGAGGATATTAAAAATCATACTCAGCTTATGCCAGCACCGGCGGGCGCCAGGCAATCAAAAACCTCGCCGGGCCACTTACCAGACCACTTAGGCCAGTCATTAGGCGGTCATTAGGTGGTCATTAGGTGGTCATTGGCCGGGCATTGGCCGGGCATTGGCCGGGCATTGGCCGGGCATTGGCCGGGCATTGGCCGGGCATTGGGCGCGCGGCTCAGGTGCCGTGAAAAGAGGGCTTGCGCTTCTGCAGGAATGCGCTGACCCCTTCGCGCGCGTCGTCGGTCTTTGACAGGATGCTCTGGGCCTGGGCCTCCCACTCGAGCATTGCGCTCAGATCGAGCTCCGCGGCGCGGCGCAGCCCGCGCTTGGTCATCGCCTGGGCGAGCGGGGCGCCCTTACACAGCCGCTCGCACAGCCGCAGGGTGGTCGCCGCCAGATCCTCGGGCGCGACGCAGTGGTGGACCAGATCAAGGGCCGCGGCGCGCTCGCCGTTAAAGACGTCGGCCTCATAAAGAAGCTGCGCCGCGCGCGCCGGGCCGACCACCCGCGGCAGCAGCCACAAGAGGCCAAAGTCGCCGGTCAGACCGACGCGATGGAACACCGCGCCGAAGCTCGCGGTGGCAGCGGCGATCCGCAGGTCACAGGCCAGCGCGAGCGACAGCCCGGCGCCCAGGCAGGGGCCGGCGATCTGCGCCACGACCAGCCGATCGAGCTCGTAGAGCTGCGCGATGACCTGGCTGTCGCGGTAAAGCTGGGCGTGCCGGGTCGCCACCGGCCAGGCCAGCCGCTCGGGCATGGTGCGCAGATCGCCGCCGGCGCAGAAGGAGCCGCCGGCCCCGGTGAGCAGGACGACGCGCACCTGCGCATCGGCAGCGATCTCGCGCAGGTGGACACCAAGCTGATGCCACTCGGCGGGGCCGATGGCGTTTTTGACCTCTGGGCAGTTGAGCGTGAGCACCGCCAGCTGACCGTCTAGAAGGCACGATAAATCAACCGACACGGGTCCTCCTGACCAAGAACACCTGACCAACAACAAAGCAAAACAAGAATAGACAAGAACAACGCGCAGACAACGGACAGAGCGAAGGCATGTTACCTTCCTTCGCGGAAAACGACGGGTGCGTCTTGCTGGGGCGCCTCTACTTGAGCTCGGAAAGGAGTCGCATGATGTCGCAGTCCGGTGGGGTCTGGTCTTGGTCTGCTACCCGCGGGCGACCCGGCCGGCGCCGCCGGTGCGCCGGGGCGCCGGTGCTGTGGGCGGTGCTGTGGGCGGTGCTCGGGCTGCTTTTTGCCGGGCGCGCCGAGGCGCAGATCCAGAACGGTCAGATCCAGGGCGTGGTGACCAGCGACGCCGATGGCAAGCCGCTGCCGGGCGTCACGGTGACGGTCAGCGGGCCGGCGCTGCAGGGCGATCAGGTCGAGATCACCGGCGCCGACGGCCGCTACCTGGTAAACCAGCTGCCGTCCGGCGACGAGTACGTGGTGCGCTTCTACCTCGGCGACGCCGTCGTCGAGCGCCCCGGCGTGCGCATCGTCCAGAACAAGACCCTGAGCATCAGCGTCACCATGCCGCTCAAGCAGATGACCAAGGAGGTCAAGGTCATCCGCGAGCGCGCCCCCAACGTCGACACCGCCACCGCGAACTCGGGCCTTGAGATCAACGAGGACGTGCTGCGCAACACCGCGGTGCGCGGCCGCACCTTCGAGAGCGTGCTGGCCCTGGCCCCGGGCACCGTCGACCCGCCGCGCGGGCAGGGCGGCGACATCGGGGTGTCGATCTCGGGCTCGACGGGCAACGAGAACAACTTCATCATCGACGGCCTCAACACCTCCGACCCCAACACCGGCGTCGTCGGGACCGAGCTGCACCAGTACTTCATCAAAGAGGTCAACGTCATCACCGGCGGCTACCAGGCCGAGTACGGGCGCGCCACCGGCGGCATCATCTCGATCGTCACCAAGAGCGGCGGCAACGAGTTTCACGGCAGCGTGTTCGGCTCGATCCAGCCGTTTCAGCTGCGGCCGAGCACCATCGGGCGCCTGGGCGAGGCGCTGGCGCTGCGGCGCAACGCCGACGGCCTGCTGTACGACTATGGCTTCGAGCTCGGGGGGCCGATCATCAAGGACCGCATCTGGTTCTTTGTCGGCTTCGCGCCGACCACGACCGTGTTTCAGAACGAGCGGGCGGTGCGCCAGACGCTGGTCGATCCGCTGACCGGGCAGGCGCAGCCGCTGTCGGACTACCAGTGCCCGTCGTATCTGGCGACCAGCCTGTACTGCCGCGGCGGCCGCCAGCTGGCCCAGGCGACCCAGGAGCTCGACGGGCGGACGCTGCCCTACGACGAGACCAAGCGCCTCTATAATGGCCTGGTCAAGCTGCAGTTCAACATCAACAAAGACCACAACATCACCATCGGCTACACCGCCTCGCCGAGCACCTTTGACGGCTACAACAACCTGAGCCCCTTCCGCTCGGCCAACATCGACGACTTCGCCTACTCCAGCACCCAGCAGGTGCACGACGCCTCGGCGCGCTACGTCGGCAAGGTCCTGGACCGGCGGCTCCAGATCGAGCTCCTGTACGGCTACCACTACCAGGGCCTGACCCAGACGCCCAGGCAGCTTGACAAGCAGAACATCCAGTACCTGGCGGGTGCCGACAACCCGTACTCGCTGGCCGACTTCGAAGACATCCCCGAGTGCCGGCGGCAGGCGGCCTTCAACCCGTGCCCGATCACTTCGTACGAGCGCAACGGGTTTGGCCAGTACAACCGCACCGTGCTGCAGCGGCACCAGGCGCTGGCGGCGCTCACCTACTTCCTCAACGCGCTCGGCAACCACGCCTTCAAGCTGGGCTTCGACTTCGAGCACCTGAGCAACGATAACTTCCGCACCTACAGCGGCACCGACGCCGACCCCACCGATCCGGCCACCGGCCACGTGCTGTACCAGACCAGCGCCGACGGCCAGCGCTACCGCAACTTCGCCGAATACTCGACCATCGATCCGGCCACCGGCGAGACTCGGCTGCTCGACGGCTTCAGCTCGCTGACCTTCACCAACAACTATGCCCTGTACCTGCGCGACAGCTGGAACATCAGCAAGCTCCCGGGCGTGGTGCTAAACGTCGGGGTGCGCTGGGAGGCCCAGGAGCTGTTCGGCGCCGACGGCAGCCGGCAGATCGGGATCTACGACAACATCGCCCCCCGCATCGGCGCGGTGTGGGACTTTACGGCCCGCGGGCTGTCGAAGCTGTACGTAAACTACGGCCGGTTCTACGAGTCGCTGCCGCTGAGCATCAACGATCGCCAGTTCAGCGGCGAGGGCGTGTTCACCGGGGCCGAGGTCGGCGACTGCCCGCTGGTGCCGCTGCAGCCCGGCGGGCGTGCGCTGCCCACCGCCATCGGCGGCAAGGCTGCGGGGACCTGCGACCTCAATAATCAGGCGGCGGACGGGGCCAACCAGAACGGCGGCCGCTACGGCAACGTGGTGCCGGGGCTGAAGGGCCAGTACCTCGACGAGGTGGTGGCGGGGCTGAACTACGAGGTCGGCTACGACATCGTGCTCGGCATCGGCTACATCTACCGGAGCCTGGGCAACATCGTCGAGGACATGTCGGTCGACGGCGGCACCAACTACATCATCGGCAACCCCGGCGCCGCCCCCGACCCCGGCCGCCTCGCCGAGCTGCAGGCGCGCGTCGCCAGCCTGCAGCAGGCCGCCCCGACCCCGGCCAACCAGGACGCCCTGCAGCGGGTGCAGGCGCAGCTTACCGCCTATCAGTCGGTCGGTCGGCTGTTCCCGCGCGCCAAGCGGGTCTACAACGCCCTGGTGCTGACCGCCAACAAGCGGCTGTCGAACCGGTTCAGCCTCATCGCCAACTACACCTACTCGCGCATCATCGGCAACTACCCCGGCACCTTCGACGGCACGATCGACGAGAACCTGCCGAACTTCTCGTCGCAGTACGACCTGACCGATCTCCTGGCGAACCGCAACGGGCCGCTGTCGAACGATCGGCCGCACAACCTGAAGCTGCTCGGCACCTACCAGCAGCCGATCGGCTCGGGCGGCACCCTCACCGTCGGCCTGACGTTCACCGCCTACTCGGGGCGGCCGATAAATGTCCTCGGCGCGCACCCGATCTACGGCTTCAGCCAGGTGTTCATCCTGCCGCGCGGCTCGGGCGGGCGGACGCCCACGGTGACCCAGTTCGACCTGCACCTTGGCTACGATCAGAAGTTCAATAAGCGCATCACGCTGTCGGTGTTCGTCGACGTCATAAACCTGTTCGATCAGCGCACCGTCATAAACGTCGACGACGACTACACCTACTCCAGCGTCGCGCCGGTCATCCAGGGCTCGCCGGGGGACCTTTTGCACCTCAAGGACAACGAGGGTAGCCCCGTCGTGCTAAACAGTAACTATGGGCAGCCCACGGGATATCAGGCGCCTCTGTACATGCGCTTCGGCGCCCGCCTTTCGTTTTAGCGCCGCAGCGGCCAGCGGGCAGCTTATTCGCCGGGTACATGTTGTAGTGTTGCCGCTATGATGTTGTTATCTGCGATGCGGTGGGCTGGCTGATGCCCAGGGTGCCGCTGCCGGTGAAGCTGTTTCTGTCGTACCTGTGCATCCTGCTCCTTGGGGCCGGGCCGACGGTGTTCTATATCAGCGAGGTGCTGCCCACCGACGTCCTGGCCGACGCCGCCCGCCAGCTCGGCGAGCGCACCAAGCGCCTGGGGCACCAGATCGGCGAGCTGCCCCCCGCGGCCCGGCTGGAGCGGCTGCGCGCCATCGGCCAGGTCAGCACCGACCGGATCAGCTACATGACCCCGCAGGGCGACGTGCTGTTCGACAGCGACGTGGCCGAAGGGGCGATGATCGAAAACCACGCCAGCCGGCCCGAGGTCCGCCAGGCCCTGGGCGACAGCTCGATCCACCGCGAGCGGTTCGCCAGCGATCCGATCTTGGAGGGCGCGGGGGTCGCGCGCCGGATCTCCACCACCCGCAACGTCGACACCTTGTATGTAGCGGTGCGGGTGGCAAACTCGCAGAACGAGACCCTGGGCGTGCTGCGCCTGGCCATGCCCACCTACCGGCTGGAGACGATGAGCCTGGGCACGGTGCGCTTTATCCGCAACGCGACGGCGGTGGCGGTGTCGGCGGCGATCGGGTTCTCGCTGCTCGCCGCGATCGTGCTCGTCCGGCCGCTGCAGCGGGTGCGCAGCATGGTGACGGCGCTGACCGCCGGCGACATGGGGGCCAAGGTGCTGCACTCGGGCAACGACGAGGTGGGCGATCTGGCGCGCGCCCTCAACCACATGGCCACGGCGCTGCGTCGCAAGCTGCTCGACGCGGGCCTGGGCGAGGCGCTGATCATCCAGCTCGTCGAGACCCTGCCGTGCCCGTGCGTGGTCTTCGCCGAGGCCGGCGAGGTGGTGGCGATCAACGGTCCGGGGCGGCGGGCGCTGCGCATCGAGGGACCGCTCGCCGGTCAGCACATGCGCGAGTTCGCCGAGCACGCCCTGGTGCAGAGCGCGGTGGCCGCCGCCGAGCTCGAGGGTGAGCCGGAGCCGCTGAGCGTCTCTTTATCCGACCAGTTCACGGTGCGCGGCTTCCTGCACGTGCTCAAGCGCCCGGGCACGGCGCCGCTGCGGGTGTTCTTCGGCGTCGAGCAGCCCGAGCAGGAGTCGACGCTGCTGCCGGCGGTGAACCAGATCGCGGCGCGGCCGCTGGCCGACGTGCTGGAGCTGGCGACGCGGCGCTGCCGGCGCGAGCTGGAGCAGTCCAAGCTGCACCTGGAGCTGCCGGCGCCGCGGCCGCAGCTGGTCGTCGCCGACGCCGACGAGCGGATCGTCAACGCGGTGCGCAAGACGCTGCTCGCCTGCGGCCAGCTGCACGGCGGCGTGGCGACGGTGCTGCGGGTGGGCCTTCTGGAGGAGCCGACCCGCATCGGGCTGCACTTCGAGCTGGAGGTGCCCGAAGACACGGTGGCGATGGTCCGCCCGCTCATCGAGCCCCTGGGCGGGAGCATAGACGTCTCGTCGCTGGAGACCAGGCTATGGCTACCCCGCGGATAGTCGGACGCTTCACCGCCGCGCGCCGCCAGCCCGCCTTGACCTCGTCGGGGGACGGGCGGCGGGTCGTCGACGACGTGACCGCTCCGATCATCACCATCCGCGACCCGCGCACCCTGGAGATCCGTCAGTTCCTGCCGCTGCCGCGGGCGCGCGACGAGCAGTACCTTTACACCTTCGACGCCTACTTCTACTTCCCGCGCAGCTTCGGCATCTCGGCCGAGAGCTGGAGCCAGGCCGACTTCTACCGCGACGCCGACATCTTCATGCGCCTGCACGCCCCGGGGATGGAGCTCGGCGAGCTGGCCGACCTGGACAACGCGCAGAACCCGGGGGCGGTGCTGCGGCGGCAGCTGCCGCTGCTCCTGTCCGACGATGCGCCGCGCGCCAGCTCGCTGGCCAAGCTGGCGCAGCTGTACAGCGCCGAGCTCGCCGACGCGGCGGTCGGCGCGGTGGAGAAGCTGCGCGGCGCGGTGACCGCGGCGGCGGCGCGCGGCGAGACCGCAGGCCTTGAGGGCATCGTCCAGCGGACGTGCGCCGATCTGCTGGCGGCGCTCGGCAGCGTGCGCCGGCTGCGCGCCAAGATCGCCGCCTTCCGCGCCCTGGAGCCGCCCGAGCTGCCGCAGGCGCTCGCCTTCGCCGAGGAGTACGCCAGCGCGGTCATCGACCAGGAGCTGTCCGAGCTGCCCCTGCTCATCGAGCAGCTGCCCGGCCTGCGCGACGGCCAGGCGACGGCGGCGCGGCTGCGCGTGCTGGTCTCGCGGACCCTGGCGCAGATAAACCACCGCCGCCTGGAGCAGGGGTTCGCGACGCCCTGGGGCGACGCGACCGAGTACTTCTCCTACCGCATCGGCCTGCTCAAGGCCGAGCTCGAGCGCGCCCTGCACATCGACACCCGCCAGCGCGCCAGCGACCCGTTTATCCGCAACAGCGCCGCGATGGTGGCGGCGGGCCTGGCGGCGACCTGGGCGGTGCTCGCCCAGGTGCAGTT
>Ga0075160_10002382_pt1 | contig 11224 bp, 12 predicted proteins | sample JI91814C2DNA_FD_70969 | JGI IMG/M metagenome (GOLD analysis project Ga0075160, IMG submission 70969) | Wastewater effluent complex algal communities from Wisconsin, to seasonally profile nutrient transformation and Carbon sequestration -... | ecosystem: Engineered > WWTP > Effluent > Algae...
GCCGATCGAGGTGGTGCCCGAGCGTCGGCGCTGGTTGGCGGCGTTCGTCACGGTGCCGCTCGGGCTGCTGCTGGTGTGGCGCGCGCTGGTTCGGCGCGCCGTGCCGCTGAGATGAGAGCGCCGGTCGTGGTCAGGGCCGCGCGTGTGCGCGTCCCTTCCCCATCTCACTTGCCGAGCACGCGATCGACGTGGCCCTTGACGGTGCGCAGGTCCGCGTTGCCCATGAAGCGATCCACTTCCTTGCCGTCGCGGAAGAAGATGCAGGTCGGCACGCTCTGGATCCCGAAGCTCGCCGCCGCCTCCTGCGCGTTGTCGATGTCGACCTTGTAGACGTCCATGCGGCCCTTGTACTCGCCGGCGACCTTGTCGATGGTCGGGGCCAGGGCCTTGCAGGGCTGGCACCAGCTGGCGGAGAAGTCGACCAGGACCGGGACCTTGGCGTTCCGGACGGTGGTCGTGAAGTTCGTGTCGGTGAGTTCGGTGACCATGTTGGCTAGCTGCCCGGGCGGGGCCTCGGGCGGCGGCGGATTTTGACCGTGCGCGGCGCTGGCGCAAGGGTTCGGCTCAAGTGACTTTTCCTGGGCTGTCGATCTTCACGACGGCACGGCGATCGCACCCGCATGAAGTTGGTCTCGATTTCGATGGTGAAGGACGAGGAGTACTGGATCTGGTACGCCCTCAGCTCCGTCGCCCCGCACGTCGACGAGATCCTGGTGTTCGACAACCACTCGCGGGATCGCACCGTCGAGATCGTCAAGTCGATGCCGCACCTTGGTGACAAGTTGGTGCTGTTCGAGGACTTCGGCGGCGACGACGAGCAGGCGAACCGCGAGGCGACGCTCGCCGAAGCCCGCCGGCGCGGTGCGACCCACGTGCTGACGCTCGACGGCGACGAGGTCTACGCCGACGACGTGCTCGGCTTCTGTCGGCGGCTGCTCGAAGTGCACGAGCACCATCCGCGGCTGCAGGATCCGCCGCACAACCACGGCCGGCCGTTCGACCCGACCCCGACGCAGGGGGCGCTGGTGAAGAATCTCGGGCTCCGGCCGATCTGTCCGGGGTTCGCGGGCCCCGGGACGTGCCGGCCGGCGGACTACCTGCAACCCGACACCGACCATGGCGCCTACAACTACCTGACCCGCATCACCGCGCTGGCGAACCTGCGCGGCAACGGGCTCGGCTGGGGGCAGCACGGGTTCGTCGAGACCGGGGACCTCTACGTGCAGTCGTCGCCCCACACGCTGTGGCTGCCCGGACTGTGGTTCTGGCACTTCTCGTTCCATCCGCGCTCGAGCCTGCGCAAGCCGGGTTCGATGCAGTGGCTCCGCCGGCCGCAGGACCAGGGCAGCGTGCCGATCCACGCGCACGTGCACGTCCCGGAGGCCTTGCTGCGGCCCGACGGCCCGGGCAACCCGACGCTCGAAGCGTGGGGCCTCGTGCCACCACCGGCCGGTTCGGCGCGCCGCAGCCTCAGCGAGTTCGTCGCGAACTGCGGCTGAGGCTCAGCTCTCGCGGTTCATCGCCGCCAGCAGGCGCTCGGTCGGAATGCCGTTCTGCTGGGCGACGGCTTCGATCGAGTCGTGCGGGTTGAAGCCGCAGTTGCGGCAGCCGCCGAGGTGGAAGTCGCGCATCAGTACCATGCCGAGCGACGGGTCGGCGGTCAGGCACTCGAGCATCGTGCTCTGGGGGGTGAACTGGCTCTTCTTGGTCTGGTTGTTCATGGCGAAGGTCTCCGTGGTTCTACTCTGCGTTGAGGATGCTGATGCGTTGGGCGATCTTGCCGGCGATCGCGAACATCGCGGCGGCACTCGCCGAGTTGGGTTCCACCAGGGTGATGGGCTTGCCGCGGTCGCCGCCTTCGCGGACCGCGAGTTCGATCGGGATCTGGCCGAGCAGTGGCACGCCGAACTCGCGTTCGATGCGCTGGCCGCCACCCTGGCCGAACAGGTGGTAGCGCTCGGTCGAGCCGGGCGGCGTGAACCACGACATGTTCTCGACGACGCCGAGGATCGGCACGTTCACGGTCTGGAACATGCGGATCGCCTTCTTGACATCGAGGACCGACACGTCCTGGGGCGTGGTGACGATCACCGCACCCATCAGGTGCGCTTGCTGGCTCAGGGACAGCTGCGCGTCGCCGGTGCCCGGGGGCAGGTCGACGACCAGGTAGTCGAGGTCGTGCCACGCGACGTCGAACAGGAACTGTCGCACTGCCGAGTGCAGCATCGGGCCGCGCCAGATCACCGGCTGGTCTTCGGCGACCAGGAGCGCCATCGACATGACCTGCAGTCCGTACTGTTCGAACGGCACGATCTTCTGGTTCACAGTGGTGGGTTGACCGCTGAGGCCGAGCATCATCGGCACGTTGGGGCCGTAGACGTCGGCGTCGAGGATGCCGACCTTGGCGCCGGCCCGGGACAAGGCGCAGGCCAGGTTGACCGCGACCGTCGACTTGCCGACGCCGCCCTTGCCCGAGGAGACCGCGATGACGTTCTTGACGCCCGGGATCATCCCCTTCTCGCCGAGCACCGGTCGGCTCGCGGTGACGCGCGCCGTCATGGTGATGCGCACCTCGTCGACGCCCGGCAGCGACCGGATGGCGCGCTCGGCCTGCGACTTCATCAGGTCCTTCACAGGACAGGCCGGGGTCGTCAGCTCGATGTCCAGGGCGACCGAGCCGCCACAGACCTTCAGATTCTTCACGAATCCGAGCGTGACGATGTCCTGGTGGAGGTCGGGGTCCTGGACGGCGCGCAGGGCTTCGAGGACGGCGGTATCGGTGGGAGCGACGGGCGGAACAGGCATCGGAAGGGGCTAACTAGCCTCGGACTGGGGCCCTTTCAAGCGGCTCGACGGGAAGGCTTGGGACCTGGGTTCGTCGAAGGCTGGTCGTACCCGTCCTGAGCTAGTATGTCCCGCCCGCGTCGATGCACATCTTCATGAATCCCCTCCGAGTGTTGTTCCCGTTCCTGGGCCTGCTGCTGGCCGCCGTGCTGCCGGCGCAACGTGGTGGGGATGGGGACAAGCCCCAGGATCCACCCAAGCTGGACAAGGCCCGCCAGGAGCTTCTGCGTCAGTACGGATTGCAGGGCGAGAAGATCGAGAGCGAAGAGGAACTGCGGCGCTTGGTGGAGGAATTCGAGAAGCTCACGCCGGAGGAGCGTCTGGCGCGCAACATCACCAATGGGGCGTCGGCGCACTGTCGCTTCTACACCTCGTTCCGCCCCGCCAAGCTGATGCCTGGGGAGAGTGGCACGATGCTCGTGACGATGACCTTCCACGGGGCGGCCGTGCTCCCGGCCCCGCCGGCGATCGAGATGCTCTCGGGGCCACGGCAGGGCCCGGTCACGGTCGGGGCCCTGGCGGTTCGGCCCGCCGAGGCTGGCCGATTGGCGTCCGGCTACCTAGGTCGCCCCGTCTACGACAACTTCGCGGTGTTCGAGATCCCGGTGACCCTGACCGGTGAGGCCCAGGTCGGCTCGAAGCAGCCGGTCGTCGTCGAGTTCAAGTTCGACCTCTACGATGGGGTTTCGGCCCAGCCGATCGGCCGCTTCGTCGATCGGGCGACCGGCGAGATCGAAGTCGGCCAACAGCCTGACCCCAAGGTTGCGATGCCGCGGCGTGCCGACGAGCCCGCGGCGCCCCCCGTTCGCACCGGGCCGGTGGCCGCGGTCCCCGCCGGGGCGGCGATCACCCCTCCGACGGCGACCGGGCCGGCGGTGCTCACGGGCCGGACAGGCGAAGCACCGGAGACAACACCCAGCGTGCCGGTTGCCGCAGACAACTCGGGCAGCCTGCCATTGCCTTCGGCGGCGGAAGGCGACCTGCCACTTCTGCCGATCCTCGGGGGGGCCGTGCTGATGATCGGGGTTGTGATCCTGTTGGCGAAGAAGCGCTGAATCATCGGTCCCGTCGGGGCTTGCAGCGCGATCGTGGGCTTCGGTGTCGAGGTCCCACCGGTTGTTGGCACAGCAGTTGGATCAGAGGGGCGCTGCCTCCGGGCGTAGCTCACGTTCGAACGGAGTCTCCGGCTGCGTTCGTCGTATCACCGCTCCCTCCCCCTCTGGTGTCCCCATGGTGCTCGCCAAACTGCTCTCCGTCGCTGGTCGCCGCCGCCTCGTGCCCGGTCAGGTCGTGGCGCTCTCGGATCTCGATCGCTGGCTGGACGTGCCTACGGACCGCTTCCCCAACGCGGTGGCCAAGCTCGGGGTCGAGTTCGTCAAGGCGCGCGTCACGCTGGACCTTGCCACCTACCGCACCGAGCGCCGCGTTCCTGCCAATCTGGCTGGGTCGCAGGATTTCCCTGACGTTCGCGACGCCTTCTACCAGAGCGACCTGCGGCGCATCGTGCCGATGGACCGTGAGGAGGAGTTTCGGATGGCGCGCCGCCACGAGTTCCTCGCGACCCTGGTGACGCGCTGGCTGGTGAAGTTCGGCGTCGACGAAGTCGAGGCAGGCGAGTTGGTGCGCGGTACCGCGCGCGCCGTGCTCGCGCGCATCACGACCCGGGCCACGCCCCGTGGGCTCGATCGGACGTGGTTCGCCCGGCTCGCGGAGCAACTCGAAGAACTGCGCAATCTCTACGTGGAAGGCGCGCTGTCGGTGGTGTTGAGCACCGTCAACCGCTACCGCAACCTCGGGGTCGACACAGCCGACCTGATCCAGGAAGGCAATGCGTCGCTGTTCCAGGCCATCGATGGCTTCGACTGGCGCCGCGACGTGCGTTTTCGGACCTACGCGCAGTACTGGGTGCACCAGGCGGTGCTGAAGATGCTCTACAACAGCTCGCGCACGGTTCGTGTGCCGATCTGGGTGCAGAAGATCCTCGGCAAGATCCGCCGCGTGCAGGACGAAGCCCGTCGGGCCGGCCACGAACTGTCGCATGCGCAGATCGCCGAGCGCATCGGCGTCAGTGCAGACAAGGTGGCGTGGGTGCTCGCGACGCGGCGCTACTCGGTCAGTCTCGACGCGGAGATCGCCGGCACCGACGGCGCCTCGCTGGTGCAGATGCTGCCAGACGAGAGCCTGCCGCCAATCCCCGAGTCGATTCCTGCAGGCGATCTGCGACAAGCCCTGGCGGACGCGATGGCCGACCTGCCCGAACGCGAGCGACACATCCTGCATCGCCGCTTCGGCCTCGACGGCGCCGAGCCGCAGACGCTGGGGGAGATCGCCACGGAACTCGGCATCACGGCCGAGCGCGTGCGTCAGCTGCAGAACGCGGCCCTGGGGCGCATCAAGCGACCGGCGAAGCTGCGGCAGTTGCAGGCCTTCGTGGAGTGAGCGACGCGCCCCGGCAGCACTTGCGCGCGGGGCCGCGCGCGCGGGATCCGAAGCAGGCGCGCCTCAGGGACTGAGAGAGAATCCTCTCGAAGTCTCTGCGCGGCTTCGAACGCAGCCGCCGAGCTTGGCTCCGAGAGGCCGAAACATGGACTGCTTCTCGGCCTCTCAGTCGTCTTGGTCGGGCTGGCGGGATTCGCAGCTCTGGGCCAGGGACTCGTCGTAGGTCTCCTCGAACAGCCGCCGATACACGCTCGGTCGTTGGTCCCTGGCGATCGGCAGGATCCTGCGCATCGTCCGATTCTTGCGGAGTTCGATGGTCGCGACGATCGCGCCGGCTTCGCCGGCCCCCGCGGCGAGCACTTCCCCGGTCGGGTCGACGATGCGGCCGTCGCCCGGGAACGCCATCGGCTCGCCGTTCCGGTGCGACGGTTCCTGGCCGGTGCGGTTGCAGCCCAGCACGAACATCTGGTTCTCGATCGCCCTGGCGCGCAGCAGCGTGCGCCAGTGCTGGGCGCGCGCCTCCGGCCATTGCCCTGGCACGAGCAGCAGATCGGCTTCGCGGTGGAAGTAGTACCGTGCGAGTTCCGGGAACCGGAGGTCGTAGCAGACCAGGATGCCGAGGCGGCCGAGTTCGCTGTCGACGACGCAGGGCGCGTCGCCTGCTGTGTGCATGCGGTGCTCGAGGTTCGGGCTGAACAGGTGGATCTTGCGGTACGCGGCGATGCGGTCGCCGCGCTGGTGCACGTGGGCGGTGTTGTAGACCCGTTCGTCCACGACCTCGATCGTGCTGCCGACCACCACGAGGCCGTGCTCGCGGGACAGTTCCCCTAGTTCGTGTTCGGCCTCTGCGGCCTCGGCTGCGACGCGGTCGTCGATCTGCCCGAGGAACGAGGTCGACCACAACTCGGGCAAGACGCACAAGCGAGCCCCGGCGGCCACGGCCTCCTCGAGTCCCGCTCGCATCGAGGCGCGGTTGGCGGCCACGTCCCCCGGGCGGACGTCGAACTGCACGCAGGCGGCGAGGAACTCGTCGGGAGGTTGGACCACGACCGGACGATAGCCGCCGTGCCGCATCGTGGTCACGTGCCGAGCGGCCCCGATTCCCGTGCGCGGCCGACCAGGGGCCTGGAATGCGCGACGGGGAGGGAGCGCGTCTCGCGCTCCCTCCCCGTCCTCGTCCATGTCGTTCCCGACGCGGCTCAGCCCTTGAACAGGATGTCGTCGGTCGGCAGCCCGGCGGGGCGCTTCTGGCGCGGCGCCGCGTTGGTGCGCGTCTCGACGATCAGTTGGTCACTCGGCTTGAAGATGATCGTCTCCTTGTTGGCGACGTCGATGCTCTCGCCGGTCAACGGGTGCTTGTAGGCGCGGCCCTTGCGGATGCGCCGCTCGAACGTGCCGAAGCCCTTCACCGCAACCTTGCCGCGACCCCGCAGCAGATCGCTGACGGCGTCGAGCACGGCGTCGAGCACGCGCGCCGCCGTTCGGCGCGGCACGTTGAGCTCCTCGGCGACCTTGTCGGCGAGGATGCCCTTGTTGGCTTGCCGGCCGAACGCGTCCTCGGCCGATGCCGCGAGCTTGTCCGTCCCCTGATCCATGCGATCCATCGCATCCTGCTTCGTCGTGCGGGTCATCCCTGATATCCCCTGTGTTCCCGGTTGGCTTTGCGGGCGATGCCCGCCTTCCCTCGTGTGTCCCTTGCCCCGTCAGGTCTTCGCCGCCTGCGTCGTCGGCTTCGTGTTCCCGAGATAACGCTCGAGTCCGGAGACCAACTTCGCGAGGTAGCGTGCAGCGACGCTGCCGGGGAAGACTTCGCTGAAGGGCGCGCGCTTCAAGACGGCGCCCTCAACGGAGCTATCTTCCGGCAGCAGGCCGAGCCAGTTGAGGTCGAAACCCAGAAAGCGCTCGGTGCAGCCCTTGAGCTTCAAGAACACCTGCTCGGCCTCCTCCGGCGAACGCACACGGTTCACGACGCAGTGGATCGGCCGCTGGTAGCCGTCCTGGACGACGACCTTGACGATGCCGTACGCATCGGCGATCGCCGCGAAGTTGCTGGTGGTGACCACGATCGTGTGGTCCGCCATGCTGACGAAGTCGGTGACGCCCTTCGACACGCCGGCCCCGGTGTCGAGGATGACGACGTCGCAGAACGGCGCCAGTTCCTCGATCGCGACGCAGATGCGGGCTCGTCCGTTGTCGTCGAGATTCGCCATCTCCTTCACGCCGTTGCCGCCGCTGATGAACTTCACCTTGCACGGGCCGGGCTCGATGATCTCGGACAGTTCTGCCTTGCCTTCGATGTAGTCCGACAGCGTCTTCGTCGGCTTGATGCCGGCGAGGATGTGTGCGTTCGCGAGCCCGAGATCGGTGTCGACGATGATGGTCCGGTGACCTCGGCGGCTGAATTCGCACGCGAGGTTGACCGACAGGGATGTCTTGCCGACGCCTCCTTTGCCGGAGGTGACCGCGAAGATCGTGGCTCGCTTGCCGGTCTTCTCCGGCGGATTCGGTTGCTCGACCATGTTGGTATCGACTCCGTGCGATGCGGAGTGTCCGGAGCATCGGCAAGGCGAGCCTCCGTTCTTGCGTCCAACTGCGGGACGCCTTGGCGCCACGCCCTCAACGCGCCCCTCGAACGAGCCGATCACGGCCCATGTCGAACGAGCGCAGCCGAGGTGGTGTGCGCCGGGACATGGCCTTCTCGGACGGAGGGTGGACGTGGACGCGATGGCAGGTCTTTCTGGGGGGCGCTGCGTTCGTCTCGGGCTGGCTGGGATGCGCTGGTCCTTCGTCGTGATCGGGGTGCCCGTCGTCGCGTTGTTGGTCGGCTTCCTCGGCCTCCTGCTCTACTGTCGCGGTCTGCTGCAGTCGGCCGCCGAAGGACGCGAAGTGGTGTTCGGGGAATCGGCGGCGTGGCTGTCGATCGGTGGGTTCCTGGTCGCCTCGTTGATGGTCTTCCTGGTGCAGGTCGTCCGCCTGACGCAACTGGTCGAGGGGCCGGAGCATCGCTTGCAACAGAGCCTGCGGCGGATCCGCGGCGGCGACCTGTCCTTCCGTGTCTCCCTGCGTCGCGGGGACCTCCTGCAGGGCCTGGCGCACGAGTGCAACGAAGTGCTCGAGTGGCTCAACCGGTGTCCTCCGAACGGTGCACGCACCGGTGGCGACGTGGTCGCCGTGGCGGAGCAGGAAGAGGAGGGTGAGCCGTGATGTGGATCCCGCCGGAGAGAGGCGAGCGCCTGTTCGTCATCGGCCTGTTGGCGGTGGTGACGGCGAGCGCCCTGTGGATCCGTGAAGCGGCCGCTGCGGCCGAAGCGGCGACGATCCGGCGCGAGCACCTGCTGCAGACCCTGCAGCACCAGCGGTTCGAGCCGAACGCGGCCAGGCAGCTCGAACCGCGCCGGTTCGACGCTCTGTTCGACGGCCGACACCTCTGCTGGGAGGACGGTCCGGGGGGCCGCTACCTGGCCCTGCGCACCCCACCGGAGGTTCGGTGATGAAGAGGCTGCGCGACGTGTGGGGGACGTTCGTGCGCGGCTCCTTGTCGCCGCTGGCGCTCGCCGGGGCCGCGGTCATGTGCGTCGGGCTCGGGGTCCTGCACGAGACGGCCCGGGTCGTGCGGCGGTCCGCGGAGGTCGGCGCGGCGACGGCTCGGGCGGCCGACGAGATCGTCGCCGAGGCCGCGATCCTGCGCTGCGCTGCCGAAGAGCGGACCGCTGCACAGGACGAGTTCCGTGGTCGCACGGTCGAGGTGGTCGGCGACGCGAACGGGTGGACGGCGCAACTGCGTGGGGCCGGCATGTCGCCGCGCGCGTACTGGTGCGAGCGGCTGCCCGGTGCGGCAGCCGTAGCGTTCGCCAGCGCGTGCACGGTGCGGATGCCAAGCCTCGCCGAACTGCTGCCCACTGCCCGCGTCGTCGCAGCAGCGGGTTTCCCGCGGCTCTCCGAGGATGCGATGGCCGCAGTGCAGCGTGGCGACGGTGCGGATTGCTTCGTGCGCGATCCCGGCGTGGCCCTGGCCATCTGGTCGGTCGGCACCGACGGGCCCGATTTCGTGCTCGGACCGTTCGTGGGCCAGGCGTGGAACGCCGGTGCCGACGTGTTCGTCGTCCCCGGCCACCTGTGGCTGCCTCCGCACGCGGAGCCCGTGACGGTCCGGCTGACCCACGACGTGCTGGTCGTGGTGCGCGGCAACCTCTACCTTGGCAACTCGCTGCGCGTCTACGGTGGCGGTCGGTTGGTGTTCCTCGTGCAGCCTGGGCCCGACGCGATCGCATTCGCCGACCGCGATGGCAACGGTCGCTGGTCGGCCGGGGATCGCGCCTGCGATCCCGCCACCGCGTTCTCGGGACCGATCGAAGGTGGCGGCAGCGCCTTCCTCGGCCTGCCGGGTGCGGATGCGCGCCTGTCGTGCGAAGCTGGACTGGTGGTGGAGGGCGAACTGCACCTGCGCGCTGCGGTGACCGTGTCCGGCCCGCTGATCCTCGGTTCGGGCGTGACCCGGAACGCGCCCGACGGGCGTGTGCAACCGACCGGGGTCTGGGCGTTCGACGTCGAGCGCGAACCTGTGCCGGGCATGGCCACGACGGGGTTGCCGCGCCCTGGACGGTTGCGCGAGCTCGAGTGCGACGACGCAGCGAAGCGTGAGCAGCCTCTTTACGCGGCCTCGCCGGCGCGCTAGCCTGTCCGCCCCCAACACTGCGGGGTCGTAGCTCAGTTGGTAGAGCGACGCGTTCGCAATGCGTAGGTCAGGGGTTCGACTCCCCTCGACTCCACCAGTTTCCACCCTCGGCCGTGGCGCCCGCTGCGACCGAGGGTGGTTCGTTTCTCGGCGTCGATTGCTGCGGGGCAGCTCCTTCCTCGGCGGCTCGCCCGGTTGCCTGTGCCGCAACGTCCGGCCACCGTGGTGGCCAGGATCAGGTTACGCAGGATGGCTGCTTGGCGGTGGCCGAGCCCGCTTCTAGGATCTTCGCCCCTCGAAGCCGGCGAACGACATTCCGAGCGCTCGCCGGCGTTGCCCCCGCTCAACCCCCAGATCCGCGAGCACCAAGATGGGCCGTCCCGTGATCGTCTCCGCCTGCCGCACCGCGATCGGCAAGTTCCAAGGTGCTCTGGCCTCGTTCTCCGCCCCGCAGCTCGGCGGCCTCGCCGTGGCGGAGGCGCTGCGGCGCGCCAAGGTGCCCGGCGACCAGGTCGAAGAGGTGCTGATGGGCAACGTTCTGCAGGCTGGGCTCGGCCAGAACCCGGCTCGGCAGTCGCTGCGCCTGGCTGGCGTGCCGGACAGCGTGCCGGCGGTGACGATCAACAAGGTCTGCGGGTCCGGCCTGAAGACGGTGATGCTCGCCGCCCAGGCGATCAAGGCCGGCGACCTCCAGGTCGCGGTCGCGGGCGGCATGGAGTCGATGTCGAACGCCCCGTACTATCTGCCGGCAGCGCGCGGTGGGGCCCGGCTCGGCCACACGCAGGCGCTCGACGCCATCGTGTGGGATGGTCTCTGGGACCACTACAACAACTTCCACATGGGCAACACGGGCGAACTCGTCGCCCAGAAGTACGGCATCACGCGCGCCGAGCAGGACGCCTACGCGGTGGAGAGCCACCGCCGCGCGGTCGCGGCCCAGCAGGCCGGGGCCTTCGACGCCGAGATCTTCCCGGTCGCGATCAAGCAGAAGAAGGGCGACCCGCTGCAAGTGAAGGCCGACGAAGGGCCGCGCGGCGACTCGACCTTCGACGCACTCGCCAAACTGCGGCCCGCCTTCCAGCCGAACGGTGGCACGGTGACCGCCGGCAACGCCAGTTCGATCAACGACGGCGCCGCCGCGGTGGTGGTCGTCGACGAGGACTACGCCAAGGCCCACGGCCTGAAGCCGCTCGCCCGCATCACCGGCTACACGACCGGCGGCCTCGCTCCGGAGTGGGTGATGATGGCTCCCGAGGTCGCGACGCG
>Ga0075160_10002383_pt1 | contig 11222 bp, 10 predicted proteins | sample JI91814C2DNA_FD_70969 | JGI IMG/M metagenome (GOLD analysis project Ga0075160, IMG submission 70969) | Wastewater effluent complex algal communities from Wisconsin, to seasonally profile nutrient transformation and Carbon sequestration -... | ecosystem: Engineered > WWTP > Effluent > Algae...
TGATCGTGCCGCGGAACTGCGTGTCGCGAAGTGCGCAAGCACCAGCAACACGCACGAGACCAGCCACGCGCCCAGCGGAATCCGAACCCGCGAACGACACCGTCCCGTCACACGGCGGTGTCTTCGCATGCGCACGTTGCCTCCCCCTTGCCTCTTCAATCAACTCGCCGCCTTCGCGTGGCGAGCAGGCCGCCGAGGGCGAGCAGCGTCGCCGCGCCGGGAGCGGGGATGATGTACGTGATCGTGACCTGGCCGTTGTTGCTCGGGACGGCGTTGCCGCCCGCGATGAGGGTGGTGTTGAGGGCGCCGGGGTCGACGTACGAGCCGCCACCGCCGCCGAGGAGCCCTGCGCCGCCGCCGCTGTATCCGCCGCCGCCACCGCCGGAGCCGCTCCCGCCACCGCCGCCGCCGCCAAAGCCGCCTCTGCCCCCGCCGATCTGGGGCACGCCGCCCAAGCCGCCATTGAGGAACGACAGGCCGCCATTCGCGATGTTGGGCAGGACGCCGAACGAGGCGCCGTCACCAAAGAACCCACCGCCGCCACCGGCATCAGGGAAGGAGGCGCCGCCGAGCCCGTTGATGCCGCCGAGTGCGCCGCCGCTGCCGTTGCCGCCGAACGTCGTGGTGAGCCCGTCGCCATTGAGCGCAGAACCGGTGCGGATGCCGCCGCCGCCGCCCGCGACGACCAGAGGCGTGTTGGGGCCTGAGAGGACGACGAAACTCCCACCGCCGCCGCCACCGCCGTACGAGGAACTCAATCCAGCCGCGTTTAAGCCGCGCTGCCCGACGAGGATGGAGAGTGTGGTGCCCGCGGTGAGGAAGAGGTCACCGCTCGCGACGGCACCGCGTCCGCCGTTGCTGGGGCCAAAGGTCGAACTCCCGCCGTTGGCGCCCGTGGCGACGATGGCGTACGTGCCGCTGGTGGGGACGACCCATGACTGGATCGCGCCCGAGTAGTTGAACGTGGTGGTCTGGGCGTGGGCGGCGCCCGCGAGCGCAGCGATAACGGATAACGCGAGGATCGGCTTCATGGATGTCTCTCTCTCCGGCCCGTGCTTCAAAGCGAGCGCGTTTCAACGCGACCGCCCGACCAAAGGCCGCGGGCAGTATACCGAAAACGGCGGGTTGTGCCGGTCAATTCGCGGGGAATCTTGCCTTGGCGAACCTGGGCAACGGGGCGGGGTGCCGGAGAAGGGCCTAGTGGCTGGTGCCCCGGATCGAGTCGATGGCCGCCAAAACGGCCTCTTTCGCCGGGTTCTCGACGACGATCGCGGTGCGGTCCTTCGTCGGCACGATGAGGCGGAGAGAGCCGCCGACGGCCTTCTTGTCGTGGGCCATGCGGGCGAGGATGATTTCGGCCGGCGGGAGGCCGCGGACCGTCGTTGGAAGATGCATCGCGCGAAGGAGCGTGGTCACCCGAGTCGGGAGGTGTGGTTCGCAAACGTTGATCGCGACGCCGAGGTGGGACGCGGCGATGAGGCCGAGGGCGACGGCTTCGCCGTGGAGGAGCGGGCCGTGCGTGATTGTGTCGCCAGTCGTGAAGGAGAGATCGGGGAGTGTCTCGATCGCGTGCGCGAAGGTGTGGCCGAGGTTGAGAAGGGCTCGGCCCCCGGTTTCACTCGATGCCTCTTCGCGTTCGTCGTTCGCGACGACCTTCGCCTTGATCGCGACGTTGCGGGCGATCAGTTCGGCGAGTGAGTCGTCGGGCCAGCGACTCTTTCCTATTTCCTGATTTGCTGAGTTGTTGCTTTGGCCATGTGCTTTCGCTTCCATCCACTCCAGCAACGCTCCTTCGCCAAAGGCCCCGCCCAGCAGCGCATGCTTCACGCACTCGGCGAGCCCGGCGTTGAACTCACGCGCGGGGAGGGAGTCGAGAGTCGCGAGGTCGGCGATGACCGCGTGTGGTTGGTGGAACGCGCCGAGTGCGTTCTTGAGGAGGGCGATCGTGCTGCCGCTGGGGATGGAGAGGTTGACGCCGGTCTTGCCGCCGACGCTGGCGTCGACCATGGAGAGGAGCGTGGTCGGACATTGGATGACGGGGCAGCCGCGGCGGTGGATGGCGGCGGCGAAGCCCGCGAGGTCGCCCACGATCCCGCCGCCGATCGCCACAACTGGTTCGGTGCGTTCGAGTTTCATCGAGGCGAGGAAAGACGAAAGTCCCTCGAGCGTGCGGAGTGATTTCTTTTCTTCGGTCGCTTCGATGCTCACGCGCGCGACAAAGAACCCCGCGCGAGAGAGGGAGACATCGGCGAGGGAGAGGAGGTCGCTGGGGACGTTCTTGTCGGCGATGATCGCGGCGCGCTTGGCGGGGGGGCCGACGGCAGCGCGGGTGATGGCGCCGAGGGATGAAAAGAGGCCACGTCCGATCGTGACGTCATAGCGGCGTGAGGGCGTGGTGACTGTGATTGTGGTGTGGCCGAAAGGGCCAGTCGATGGGGTGGAGGCCGACGGATTGGCCACGGGACACCTCCGTCAGGCATGGAGGCCGGCGCGGTCGCGTTCCAACTGATCGGGGCGTTCCCACGGGAGGCGCTTGGCGTCGGGCCATAGGTTGTCGAGGTCGTAGTGGGCGCGGGTGTTGGGCTCGAAGAGGTGGACGACGACATCGACGAAGTCCGCGAGGACCCACGACGCGCGATCGTCGACGTTCTGGCGGTAGGCCTGAAAGCCCTGCTTCGCGCCGAGTTCTTCGACATGGTGGAGGATCGAGCGCATCTGGCGCTCGCTGGTGCCCGAGCCGATGACGACGTAATCGGTGATCTGGCTCATGCCGCGGACGTCGAGGAGGACCACATCCTCGCACTTGTCATCGCGGATGAGGCGCGCGGCGTCGAGGGCGAACTCGTAGGACTTGCCCTCCGGCGTCGGGCGGCCACGCCGGACCTTGGGGGCTTTGGGTGCCGCAGGCTGGACCGGAGCGGAGGCCTTCGATGAAGGCTTGGAGCCCTTTGAAGTCTTCGGTGCGGACTTTGGCGATGATTTCGACGCGGGCTTACGCGCGGGCTTGCTCTTGGACGAGGCGGACGAGGCCTTCCTGGTGACTTTGGGGGCGGCCTTCTTGACGACTTTCTTTGCTGATTTGGGGGCTGGCATGCGGCCCAAGCGTAGGGATGGTCACGCGGGGACGTGTTCGTGGCTCGAAAGGGCGATCCACGGCGTCGGCCGATCGTGGCTGGCGAGGGTGACGGCGTAGGGCTGGCCGCGGTGGCCGACTTCGGCGAGCGTGGGCGTGTTGCACTGGCGCGAGAGATGCAGGAGAACGACGTGCTTGCGTGGCGCGATGAGGCGCGTGGCCTCGACGCATTCGCGGTTCGAGAGGTGGCCGCTGCCGCCGGTGATGCGGCGTTTGAGGAAGTCGGGGCGAGCGGACTCGGCCTGCATGCGCGGGCAGTAGTTGGACTCGATCGCGAGTGTGTGGACGCCCGAGAGGTGGCGGATGAGTTCCTCGGTGGGGCGGCCGACGTCGGTGGCGAAGCCGAGGGAGGTGGCGGGAGTTTCGAATCGGAAAGCAACGACGCCGAGTTCGTCGTGGCTTTGGAGGATGGGGCGGACGGTGAGGCCCTCAGCGAGTGCGAAGGCGTGTTCGTAGATCTCGCTTCGGCCGTAGAGGAAACCGGCGCGTTCGGCGCGGGAGCGATGGCGCTTGTGGAGGTGGAGGCAGGTGAAGTCGGAGAGGTGCCCGGCCCAGGCTGGGTTGCAATGGTCGGTGTCGAGGTGGGTGAGGAGCACACCCGCGATGGGGATGTGCTCGAGGCCGACGTCTCTCAAGAGTTGGCGCGTGCGGCGTGGGGATAGACCCATGTCGATGAGAAAGAGTGAACGCTGGTCGCCATGCGTGTGCAGGAGTGCGGAGCAGTTTCCCGCGGAACTGCTGGAAAGGACGCACAGAGCAAGAGATTGATGGTGCGGCGTTTCCAACCTGGCTCCGAATGTGACGAGTGGGCGACGGAGTGCGCTCGCGGAACGCTTAGGCCATCTCGACTTCTTCGCCGGTGACGTTCTTGGCGCCGTAGCAGATGCCTCGCTTGGAGGCGGCGACGAAGTCGGCGAGTTCCATGACGGGCGGGCAGTCTTTGCCGAGTTCCTTGAGTCGCGCGATCATCTCGGGGCGGGGGATGTTGAGGCGGAGGACATCCCAGAAGGCGCGGCGGACGAGCGTGATGTGGTCGCGTGAGAAGCCGTTGCGGCGGAGGCCGACGAGGTTGATGCCGTGGATCTCATTGCGGCCGCCGACGACGCAGAAGGGGGGGACGTCCTTCGTGCAGATGAAGCCGCCGCCGACGAAGGCGAATCGCCCGACGCGGCAGAACTGATGGACGGCGGTGTTGCCGCTGAGAGTGGCGTTGTCATCGATGCGCGTGTGGCCCGCGAGGAGGCAGCCGTTGACGAGGATGACGTTGTTGCCGACGGAGCCATCGTGCCCGACGTGGCTGTTGGCCATCATGAAGACTCTGTTGCCGAGCGTGGTGGGGGCTTCCATCTTGCTGGCGGCGTGGACAGTGGCACCCTCGCGGACGATGCAGTCATCGCCTATGACGACGCCTGCGGTGTCCATGCCGGGCTTGAACTTGTAGTCCTGGGGTGCGAAGCCGACGGCGGCGCCTGGGTACATGGTGAAGTTGTCGCCGATGGTGGTGGGGCCGTTGACGTGGGCGCTGGCGATGAGGTTGGCGTTCTTGCCGATTGTGACCTTGCCGGTGATGACGCAGAAGGGGCCGACGGTGGAGCCTTCGCCGATGTGAGCGGCCTTGTCGATGATGGCGGTTGGATGGATGTTCGTCGTCACAATCTGACTCCCGGGAATGCGGCAAAGTTGCGGACAGGATCGTACGCTCCTGATCGGATGAACAGCGATATTTCCAGTTTGGAGACCGACCCGGTGCTGGCGGTGCAGGACCTGGGACGGGTGGCGTATGCCCCTGCGTATGCGGAGCAGGTGCGTCGGCACGAGCGGGTGCTGGCGGCGCGGGGAAGTGGCGGGGTGCTGATTGGCGAGATTTTGCTCGTAGAGCACGAGGCGGTGGTGACGATCTCGCGGAGGCCCGCGGCGCGGGAGCATTTGGTCGCGACGCCCGAGATGCTGGCGATGCATGGCGTGGCGGTGGAAGAGACTGATCGGGGTGGGGACATCACGTACCACGGGCCGGGGCAGTTGGTGGTGTATCCGATCATCGATTTGGAACGGACGGGTTTGGGCGTGCACGATCATGTGAGGCTGATGGAGCGGGCGGTGATCGAGGTGTGCGCGGCGGCGGGGATTGATGCGAGGCGCGATTCGACAGCGACGGGCGTGTGGGTGAATCCGCCGGGCTTGGAGGACACGCATCATCCCGAGGGTGTGCATCCTCGCGCGGGGAAGATCGCGGCGATGGGTGTGCGCGTGCGGAAGTGGATCACGCTGCATGGTTTGTCGTTCAATGTGGAGCCGGATTTGGCGCACTTTGGATTGATCGTGCCATGTGGGTTGGCAGGGAGGCCCGTGACATCACTTGCGAAGGAGTGCGCGGCTCGTGGGCTTGCGAGCGTCGGCATGGAGCGCGTGAAGGTGATGATGGCGACGCGGCTTCGCGAGTTGTATGTGGAAGCGGCGAAGTTGCGACGTGCGAAGACGGATCAAGCACGAGCGACGACGTAAACGACCCAGTCGCGGTCGATCGGTTCTTCGGGATCGGGTTTGGAGACGTAGAGGTTGCCATCGGCGTCGATTGCGTCGCCGAGGCGTTGGTGGCATTCGACGTCGCGGAAGCCGGCTTCGTGGAGCGCGTCGGTCAGTTCGGGAATGGACCAGAGGCGCCAATGATAGGTGAAGGCGTTGCGGATGGTTTTGGTGCGGCCTTTGGTGTCTTTGAACTGAAAGTGGATGGCGTTGTGGACGAGGCCCGACACGGCGTTGGCGTCGATCTGTTCCCAGATGTAAGTGAAGCGGCGGCCATCGGGTTCGGGGAAGGTGCGCTTCGTGGTGGAAGGCTCGAAGGCGGACGCGCCGCCATAGAGGTCTGCGAGGAAGAGGCCACGGCGGTTGAGACGGCGGCGGGTGGCGCGGAGGTAGGTGAGGAGATCGTCGCGCGTGTGGAAATAGCCGAGGGGGAAGTTCGTGGCGGCGATGATGTCGGCCCTGGCGGTGTTGGTGGTTGATTCGAGGACGTCTTTGGCGAGCATGCGGAGGCGCGGGGCGTTGGTGCGTGCGTCACGCTTCGCGCGGGTGAGGACTTTGGCGTCGTGGTCGACGGCGATGGCGCGGTGCTTGGGTGAGAGCGCAAGCCAGGCGCGGGCGAGGGCGGCGGTGCCTGAGAAGTCCTCGCGGAGGGTTGTTGGTGCGGCGGGATGAAGGGCGCGGCAGAAGCGCGCGAGCATGTCGGCGTTGGTGACGGCGAGTTCGTAGAAATGGAAGCGGTCGCGGGGCATGGTGGTTGGACGAGACTCTGTCAATGAGTTGCGCTGCTCCGACGCCCGGGCTTGCGCCCGGGCCTCTGATGGGGGATTTAGGCCATTTTGATCCAGCGCCAGAGGGTTTTGAAGTTTGGCGGCTTGCCGTACATGAGGGCACCGACGCGGAAGACCTTGCCTGCGGCCCATCCTGCGGCGATGACGGACGCGATGCCGACGGCGATGCTGACGGGGATTTGCCAGGTCGGGACGGGTTCGCTGCCACAGAGGCGGATCATCATGACGAAGGGATTGGCGCCGGGGATGAAGGAGAGGGTGGTGGCGAGTGGAGAGTTTGGCGCGCGCTGGATGAGGAACCAGGTGAGCCAGGGGATCATGACGATGACCATGACTGGCGCCATCATGGCCTGGGCTTCTTTCATTTCGTTGACGGCGGCGCCGATGGCGGCCATGAGGGAGGCGATGAGGAAGTAGGCGATGGCGAAGAAGATGACGAGGTAGACGAGTTGCATGGGCTCGATGATGTCGAAGAGGGCGAAGGCGATGAGGCCCGCGATGCCCAGGGAGCCATAGAGGAAGAGGACGAGGAGTCCGACGGCCATGTAGCCGAGGATCTTGCCGGTCATGAGTTGCATCGGCGAGACGGCGGAGAGGAGGACCTCCATGACGCGGTTTGATTTTTCTTCGACGGTGGAGGTGAGGAGGTATTGGCTGGAAGTGAGGACGGACATCATGAGGAGCATCATGAAGCCCATGGGGACGAGCATCTTGAGTTGGCCCTTGTCGGTCTTGTCGCCGCCGACGGTGACGGTCATGGCGTCGGCGGAGGGCTGGCCCATGATCTTGCGGAGTTGCTCGGAGTTGAGGCCTGTGGAAGCGATGCGTTTGTCGTTGGCGAGGCGCGTGTCGACGACGGCTCGGGCGACGCGGCGCTCGATTCTGTCCTTGACTTGGAAATCGAGGCGGTCGGCGTAGAAGGTCTTGAAGTTGGGATAGTCGCCCTTCTCATCGCCCATGACGGTCGAGGGTTCGATGACGACGAGGGCGATGCGGGAGACGTCGGCGCGGCCGGCTTCTCTGCGGCGGACTTCGGCGGTCTCGAGGGGTTTTTTCGCGTCGTCGTCCTTGGTGTCTGCGGGGAGGAACTCGAGGGAGAGGAGGGGCGCTTCTTCAATCGGGGGTGTGGGCATGCTGCCGATGGGCAGGGCATTGGGATCGATGTTGGTGCCCTTGGTGGCTTCCTTCACGATTGTCTTGGCACGCTCGCTGTCCGCGTCCAACTCCTTCTTGACGGCGTCGTCGGAGAAGTTGGAGATGATGCGGCTTTCAAGGAGGTTGGAGCGGTCGATGATCGCGACGGAGCCCACGATCTGCGGGCCTTTCTGTTTCTTCATGAGCGTGATCGCGCCGGCGACGATGGCGAGCATGACGGGCGTCATGACGATGCCCATGATGAAGCCCTTGGTGAAGACGGTGGCGGCGAACTCACGCCAGGCGATCGAGACGATCTTGTTCATGACTCGACTCCTGCGGGTGATCGGCGGGGAAGAGAATCGGTTGATTCTTCAGAGGAAAGGCCATCGAGTTCGGCCTTTAGGGCGGCGGCGTCGCCACCGACGAGTTCGACGAAGATGTCTTCTACGCTGGGGCGTCGGATCTCGATCATGCGTGCCGGGATGCGGGCGGCGACGGCGGAGACTGCGGCGGCGGCATTGGCGTGCGGATGCAGGCGAAGGTCGATGCCGGTGGTGGTGGTGACGACGTTGACCACGCCCTCGATCCCCGCGAGTTTTGCGGCGGCTTCGTCCACAGAGCCGAGCGGTTCGACGTGCAGGATTTTGGGGTCGTACTTCTTCCACACGTCGGCGAGGGGGAGGTCGAGGACCTTGTTGCCCTGGTGGATCATGAAGAGGTGCGTGCAGAGTTGCTCGGCCTCGAACATCGCGTGGGTCGAGAAGATGAGGGTGCGGCCCAGTTTGTGCTGCTCGTCGATGAGGGAGCGGAGGAGGCGGCGGTTGATAGGGTCGAGGCCGCTGAAAGGTTCGTCGAGGATGATGAGGTCCGGCTCGTGGATGACGGCGGAGATGAACTGGACCTTTTGCTGCATGCCTTTGGAGAGTTCCTCGCACTTCTTGCGGTAGACGTCGGCGAGGCCGACCTTGTCGAGCCAGAACTTGACCTTCTGCTGGAGGCCTGCGGAGTCCTGGCCCTTGAGTTTGGCGATGTATTCGAGGAAGGGACCGACTTTCATTTTGCGGTAGAGGCCACGCTCTTCGGGGAGGTAGCCGATGCGGTCTTTGCTTTCGATGGCGGAGGCCTTGCCGAGGACGGAGAGGTTTCCCGAGTCGGGGAAGATGATCGACATGATCATGCGGATGGTGGTGGTCTTGCCCGCGCCGTTGGGCCCGATGAAGCCGTAGAGGGAGCCTTGGGGGATGATGAGGTCGAGGTTGTTGACGGCGAGTTTGGAGCCGAAGGTCTTGGTGACGCCTTTGATTTCTATCGCATTGGTCAAGGCACTCTCCGGATGGGGTGGGTGAGACGGTGATTATTGGCGGGGCGAGGGTCCGGCTTTCGCGAAATCGCCTTGGATGGTTGGCAAGGTTCCTATCCTCGGGGCATGTCGAGTGTTGAGGAGCAGGGTGTCGTGTCCTTTGCCCCGCACGTGCCGCGGCGCGTGTGGGAGAAGTTGCGCACTTTGGATGTTGAGGACCAGCAGATCGAGGAGATGCTGGCCGACCCGTCCGTGGTGACGGATCACAAGAAGGTGCGGGAACTGTCGATCAAGAAGCGTGCGATCGCGCCGGTGGTGGAGGGGTATCGGCGGATCATGCGCCTCGAGCGGGATGTGAAGGAGTTGGAGCAGGCGGCGAAGGGGAGCGACGCGGAACTGGCGGCGATGGCGCGAGAGGAACTGCCAACGCTTCGCAAGGATGGCGCGGCGGCGGCGGAATCGGTGCTGTCGAGTTTGGTCACGAGCGATGATCGCAAGGTCGGGTCGGTGATTCTCGAGATCCGCGCGGGCACGGGTGGAGATGAGGCGTGCATCTGGGCGCGTGACATCATGGAGATGTACCAGAAGTACGCATCCAAGCGTGGCTGGTCGTTCGAGGTCATGGAGTTGTCGAGCGAGGCGAGTGTGGGTGGTATTCGCAGCGTGACGATCAACGTGCGTGGCGAGGGCGTGTGGAGCGAGATGAACTTCGAGGCGGGCGTGCACAGCGTGAAGCGTGTGCCCGCGACCGAGGCGCAGGGGCGGATTCATACGAGCACGGCGACGGTGGCGGTGCTTCCCGAGCCTGAAGAAGTCGATGTGAAGATTGACTGGGCGAACGATGTTGAAGAAGGCGCGACGCGGGCGCAGGGGCCGGGCGGGCAGAACGTGAACAAGGTCGAGACGGCGTGGCAACTTCACCACAAGCCCAGCGGCATCATCATCAAGATGATGGAGAGCAAGAGCCAGCAGCAGAATCGCGACAAGGCGCGGCGGCTGCTGCTTGCGAGGTTGTACGAGGCCGAGCGTCGCAAGCAGCATGAGGCACGGTCTGCGGCACGCACCGCTCAGATTGGCGGCGGAGATCGCAGCGAGAAGATCCGGACGTATCGCTGGAAGGAAGGAATCGCTGCGGACGAGCGGTTGCCCGGCGAGTATCAGTTGCGCGACTTGCTCGCGGGTGATTTCTCGGAGTTGTTCAAGGACCTGGTTGAGCAAGAGACGCGAAAGCGGCTGGCGGAACTGTGAGCGAGGCGTTTGAAGCGGTGATCGTGGGGGCGGGGGCCGCCGGGCTGATGGCGGGGGCGTGGGCGGTGCGCACACGCCCGGGTGCGAGGGTCCTGCTGCTCGATGGGGCATCAAAGATCGGGGCGAAGATCCTGGTCGCGGGGGGCGGACGCTGCAACGTCACGCACGATGTTGTGGATGAGACGGCGTACGCGGGATCCTCGCGGAACGCGATTCGCAAGGTGCTTCTGCAGTTTGGTGTGGAGAAGACGGTCCAGTTCTTCCGCGAGTTGGGCGTGGAACTGAAGCGAGAAGAGACGGGGAAGTTGTTTCCTGTGACGGATGATGCGCACACGGTGTTGCGGGCGCTGCTGGATACGGTGCGACGAGGCATCGATGGGCACGGGGCCGAGATTCGCCATCCTGCGCGTGTGACGGATGTTCGACGGCGCGAATCGGGCGGGTTTGTGGTGCGCGTGGGGGACGCGGCGAACGAGATCGTGGCGCAGCGCGTGATCCTCGCGACGGGAGGCATGAGTCTGCCCAAGTCCGGATCGGATGGCTTTGGATTCACGATTGCAAAGTCCCTCGGGCACACGATCACGCGGGATGTGTTTCCGGGGTTGGTGCCGCTGGTGATTCGCAAGGGGCACTGGCTGACGGAGTTGTCGGGCGTGACGATCGACGCGGAGTTGTCGGTGCACTCGGCGAAGGGGCAGAAACTCTCCTCGTTCGCAAACTCCACGCTGATCACGCACTTTGGATTGTCTGGGCCGAGCGTGCTGGATGTGAGTCGATATTGGACGTACGAAGTGCTGACCGCGGCGCGAGAGGGGCGAGGCACGCCGTCGCTTCGCATCAACTGGATCCCCGGCGAGACTGTGCAAGGACTCGACGAGGCGATGGTGGGTATGGGGAGGCAGTCTCCCGTGTCGTGGATTCAATCACGCAGCAAAGGGAGCATTCCGGAGAGACTGGCGTCGGCCTTGGTTGCGCGTGCGAACGTGCCTCAGGGAGCGACGGGGGCGAGTCTCACGCGGGAGCAGCGGCGGGCGCTGGCGACGTTGGTGGCGGCGATGGAGGTGCCGATCTCGGGCGATCGCGGCTACAACTT
>Ga0075160_10002385_pt1 | contig 11214 bp, 9 predicted proteins | sample JI91814C2DNA_FD_70969 | JGI IMG/M metagenome (GOLD analysis project Ga0075160, IMG submission 70969) | Wastewater effluent complex algal communities from Wisconsin, to seasonally profile nutrient transformation and Carbon sequestration -... | ecosystem: Engineered > WWTP > Effluent > Algae...
CAGCGCATGCTGGCCCCGCGCGTCGAGGCCCGTCTGCTGCAAGAACTGAAGGTGGCGCGTCATGAGAAGGTGCTGGAAGTCGGCACCGGCAGCGGCTTCATGGCCGCGCTGCTCGGTCACCGCGCTCAGCGCGTGCTGAGCCTCGAAATCAATCCCGAGTTGGCCGCCCAGGCCACGCTCAACCTCAAGCGCGCCGGCGTGCTCAACGTGACCGTGCAGGAGCAAGATGGCTCGCAAGGCCTGGCCAAGGAAGCACCCTTCGACGTGATCTTGCTGTCGGGCTCGGTGGCCGAGGTGCCGTCTGCGCTGTTGGCTCAGCTCAAAGTTGGGGGCCGCTTGGCTGCCATCGTGGGTGAAGAGCCGGTGATGCGCGCCCAGCTGATCACCCGCGTGGATGACAAGAACTACCGCACGACTGAGCTCTTCGATACCGTGGCACCGCGCCTGCACGGCTTCGCCGAGCGCAGCAGCTTCCAGTTCTGAGATGCTTCAGCAGCTCGCCGTCTCCGACTTGCAAGCCTTGTGTGCGGCAGCCGCACCGAGCTCGGGCAAGCCAGTGCCGCTGTTGCTGGATGTGCGCGAACCCTGGGAGGCGGCCTTGGCGCGTATCGAGTGCCTGGGTGTGCCCTCGCAGCTCATCCCCATGAATCAGGTGCCTGATCGCTTGCAGGAGCTTGATCCCCTGCAATCCATCGTCTGTTATTGCCATCACGGCATGAGAAGTCTGCAAGTCGTCGCATTTCTGCAGCGCCAGGGCTTCAAATCCGTCTATAACCTCGCCGGAGGCATTGATGCGTGGTCGCTGCAAGCGGACCCATCGGTGCCAAGATATTGAGTCGGGCGGCCCGTTAGGATCTGCCCACAGGAACAAACCAGCCACAGGCTGACAAGGATGCTCATGCGTGACCCCCGTGCTTTGAATTCGCGCCATGCCACCGCTCAAGGGCCTGCCCTGAGCCGCCTCGGCATGGCTCTGGCGCTCCTGTTGGCGGGCGCTGGTGCCCAGGCTCAGAGCCTGCAAGAGCTGTACGACGCGGCCCGCGCTTTCGATGCGCAATACCTTTCGGCGCGCTCGCTGGCCGATTCGGCCCAGTACAAGGCTGCGCAAGCCGAAGCGCTGGGTCGTCCCAGCCTTGGCTTGGGGGTGACCGCCAAGCGCGATGAGACCGACCCACCGAACGTCGGCCGAGTGGGCGCCAGCACTTTGAGCGCCGGGCTGCAGGCCAAGTACGCGCTGTACAACCCGGGCAACAAGTTGACCATGGCCCAGGCGCAACTGGGGCTGACGGTGGCTCAGGCCGATCTTGAAAGCGCCGAGCAAGACCTGATCGTGCGAGTGGCGCAAGCCTATTTCGATGTGCTGGGCGCCCAGGATGTGCTGAGCACCGCGCGAGCCAGCAAGGCCATGATTTCCGAGCAACTGGCTTCTGCCAAGCGCAATTTCGAGGTCGGCACCCAGACCATCACCGACACTCGCGAAGCACAAGCCCGTTATGACTTGGCTTTGGCCACCGAGATCGCGGCCGAGAACGACCTGCGCATCAAGAGCGTGACGCTCGATCAACTCGTCGGCCGCAACGGTGTGGCGCCCAAGCCCTTGGCGGTGCCTGTCGCCTTGCCGGCAGTGACGCCGTTGACCGTGGACCCTTGGGTCGCGCAAGCTGAAGAATTGCATCCGCTGATTCGCAAAGCTCGCATCGGCCTGGATGTGGCCAAGCTCGAGATCGGCAAGGCCCGCGCGGCCGACGGCATGACGGTCGATTTGAACGGCAACCTGGGTGCCCAGGATGCCCGGGGCGCTGGCGCTCAGCTCAAGGGCACGACCGCGACGGCCAGCCTTGGCGTGACCCTGAGCTTGCCGCTCTACACGGGTGGTGCCACGCAGAACCGCATCAAGGAAACTCTCGCCCTGGAAGAGAAGTCTCGCAACGACCTCGATTACGCACGCCGCGCCGTCTCCGAGGGCACCAAGCGCGCCTTCTTCGGCGTGCAGTCGCTGACCGCCCAGGTCAAGGCGCTGGAAGCGGCCGAGTCTTCGTCCAAACTGGCGTTGGAAGCCACGCAGCTGGGCTACAAGGTTGGCGTGCGGGTCAATCTGGATGTGCTGAATGCACAGACCCAGCTTTTCAACACCCAGCAGAACCTGGCCAAGGCACGTTATGACGTGGTCATGACCAGCTTGCGTCTGCGCCAGGCCTCGGGTCAGCTCAAGCCTGAGGACCTCAGCGCTGTGAATCAATTGCTGGCCAAGTAAGTACGTCGAGAGATTTCGGCCCGATCGGCCCGCTGGAGCTTGGCTCCCGCGGGCTTTTTCATGGGTGCTGGGCGAGAATAGTGACCATGCTTTATTTGCTTTCTCCTGCCAAATCACTGGACTACGAAACTCCGGTTCCCGAGACTCTCACGCCACTGATCAGCCAGCCTCAGTTTGTGGCTCAGTCGAGTGAGTTGATCCAAGTTCTCAAGACTCAGACACCGGCCGACATCGCTCAGCTGATGGACCTGTCCGAGGCCCTGTCTGAGCTCAACGTGGCGCGCTACCGCGCTTGGCGTCCGCGTTTCACCGATAAGAACAGCAAGCCTGCAGTGTTGGCCTTTGACGGCGATGTCTACGATGGCCTGCAGGCCAAGACCTTGAATGCCGAGCAGCTGCAGTGGGCGCAATCCCATGTGGCCATCCTCTCCGGCCTGTATGGCGTGCTGCGCCCCATGGATTTGATGCAGCCCTACCGGCTGGAGATGGGCACGCGTCTGGCCAATCCGCGCGGCAGCAATCTCTACCAGTTCTGGGGTGACCGTCTGGCCGAGCACCTCAACGCCCGCGCGGCCTCCAGCCAGGTGCCGGTGATCGTCAATCTGGCCTCGCAAGAGTATTTCAAGGCTGCCGACCGCAAGGCCTTGCAGCCGCGGGTGCTGGAATGCGTGTTCGAAGACTGGAAGAACGGCCAATACAAGATCATCAGCTTCTTCGCCAAGCGCGCGCGTGGCCTGATGGCACGCTTTGCCATCACCGAAGGCGTGGACACGCCGGCCGGTCTGCTGGACTTCAATCTCGACGGCTACCGCTACCATGCCGAGGTGTCGACACCCGAGCGATTGGTGTTCCGGCGCCGTCTCGCCTGAACCACCCCTATTCACGATTCACCCATGAGTGCCCAACAACTGATCACCGCCGACTTGCGCCAGTGGATTGCTGCACAACTGGCCCAGGGCTGCAGCCAGGAACAATTGCTCGCCGCCATGCAAAGCAGTGGCTGGGACGCCTCGGTGGCGGCGAGTGCGTTGGCTCAGACCCTCGATCCCTCCCTGGTGCAACCCATGGCGCTCGGCATCAGCCAGGCGGTTCGCGACGCTGCGGCCGGCAGCCCGGTGCCCGAGCCAGACTTGAGTCGTGGCGCGCCGCTGCTGCAGATCGGCGATCGCGCAGTGCGTGTGCTGTTGAGTTTGCGTCACCCCCGTGTGGTGGTGTTTGGCGGCTTGCTATCGGACGAAGAATGCGACGCCATGGTGGCGCAGTCTGAGGCGCGCCTGGCGCGATCGGAAACCGTGGCGGCCAAGGACAGCGGTAGTGAAGTTAATGCGGCTCGCACCAGCGAAGGCATGTTCTTCGAGCGCGGCGAGAACGAGTTGATCCGCCGCATCGAAGCCCGCCTGGCTGCCTTGGTCAACTGGCCTGTCGACCATGGCGAAGGCCTGCAGGTGCTGCGTTACCGACCTGGCGCCGAGTATTTGCCGCATTACGACTACTTCGACCCCGCCATGAGCAGCACGCCCGCCATTCTCAAGCGCGGAGGCCAGCGGGTCGGCACCCTGGTGATGTACCTCAACACGCCCACGGCGGGTGGCGCCACCATTTTTCCGGACATCGGGCTTGATGTACTTCCAGTCAAGGGCAATGCGGTGTTCTTCAGCTATGACCGTCCCTTGCCTCAGACCCTGACCCTCCATGGCGGAGCTCCTGTACGCGAAGGGGAGAAATGGGTGGCCACCAAATGGATGCGCCAGGGTGTGTTTGTCTGAGTCGCAACGAAATCACTGAATCGCGTAGGAATTCCAAGGCATGAGCAAGAGCAAAAAAAGCAAGAAATTCGTTCTGATCCTGAGCATCGGTTGGTTGGCCGGTTTGGGCATGACGCCGGCTTTCGGCCAGATCGCCAGCCAAGGCACGGTCATCCAGACGCCGCAGCCAGTGGCGCCGGCGGTGGTGGGCCTGCATCAGATCGAGGACGCGGCCCTTGCTGCCAAACCCGTCGAGAAAGCAGGCAAAGCGGCCACCAGCGCGGTTGCTAAGGCCAGCGTCAAGGCGGGCGCAGGCAAAGCCAAGGCTTCAAAAGCCAAGTCATCCAAGACCAAGTCCAAGGCAGTCAGCAGCAAACAGGCTGCCAAGGGCAAGAAAGCAGCCGCCGGCAGCGGCAAGAGCGGCCAGAAGAAGTCTCAGCAAGCCGCGACCAAGCGCAAGAAGGCACGCTGAATGCGTGGGCTTGCCAGCGAGGATCTGGCAAGTTCGGACTCTGCACCATGAATCAGCTACGCAGGGGCAGCTGGCTTTGCTTCAGCTGCCGCAGCACAAAGCTGGACTTGCTGTGGCGTATGCCTGGGATCTTGTAGAGCCGCTCGCGCAGCAGGCGCTCGTAGTCGCGTGTGTCCGACACAGCGATGCGCACGTAGTAGTCGTAGTCGCCCGAGACCAGAAACGCCTCCAGCACTTCGGGGATCTGCTCCAGGGCCCGGCCGAATTCGAACAAGGCCTCGTCGGAGTGGTTGTCCAGCGTGACCTGCACGATCACCGTATCGGCCAGCCCGATCTTGGCGGCGTTGAGTCGCACGGCGTAGCCCTCGATCACTCCGGCTTCTTCCATGCGCTTGATGCGCGCCCAGCAGGGCGAGCTGGTCAGGCCGACGCGACCGCTCAACTCCTGCAGGCTGATGCGGGCGTCCTGCTGCAAGCAGGCCAGGATGGCGAAATCAAATTTATCGAGCTTCATGCTGTGTGAGTTTATCTTTGCAGCAAGATTTGCTTCTGTGGTTTGTATTTGAGGAAAAAATCAGAAGCCTTTGCTGCGTGTTCTTGGGCACAGTGCTGGCATGAGTGCATTGCCCGAAACCTTGTTCGACGCGGCGCCGGATCTGGCCCCGGTGTGTCTTCAGCCCTCCATCCCACGCAACGGCGCGCAGGCCTTGATTGCCAGCCTGCTGGCCTTGGGTGTGGACACGGTGTTTGGCTACCCCGGAGGCGCCGTGCTCCCGCTGTACGACGCCTTGCACGCCGAGCCGCGGCTGCGCCATGTGCTGGTGCGTCATGAGCAGGCGGCGGTGCATGCCGCCGAAGGTTATGCGCGCAGCACCGGTCGGGTGGGCGTGGTCTTCGTCACCTCGGGACCGGGCATGAGCAACACCACCACCGGTTTGCTGGACGCCTTGTGCGACAGCATTCCGGTGCTGTGCATCAGCGGCCAGGTCGCGACCACGGCGATTGGCACTGATGCGTTTCAGGAATGCGATGCGCTCGGTATCTCCCGGCCGGTGACCAAGTGGAATGTGCAGATTCGCGCCGTTGAACAGGTGGTGGCCACGGTGGAGGAGGGTTACCGGCGCACGCGAGAGGGCCGGCCGGGGTCGGTGTTGATCGATTTTCCAAAGGACATCCAGCTCCAAGCCTTGCCGGCGGCAGCGTGGCAGCCGCCGGTACACCGCGTGCCGGCGCCCAGCCAAGCTGAAGCATCTGTGGTGGAGGCTGCCGTCGATCTCTTACAGGCCGCACAACGCCCGGTGTTTTACGGTGGCGGCGGCCTGATCAATTCGGGTGCGGCCGCCTGCGCCAGCTTTCAGCGCCTGGTTCATGCCACCGGTGCGCCTTGCACCTTGACGCTGATGGGCTTGGGAGCCTTCCCGGCGGCCAGCCCGCAGTGGCTGGGCATGCTGGGTATGCATGGCAGCCTGGAGGCCAATCTGGCCATGCACCATGCCGATGTGATCGTCTGTGTCGGTGCGCGCTTTGACGACCGGGTCACTGGCCGTCTCGACAGCTTCTGCCCGGGCGCCAAGATCATCCACCTGGACATTGACCCGCGCTCCATCGGCAAAGTGGTGCACGCCGATGTGGCCTTGCGGGGCGACTGCGCCGCTTCGCTGGCGGCGCTGGAGCAGGCTTGGCAGGCGCGAGCAGCGCGCCTTGATCTGCAAGCCTGGTGGTCGCGCATTGAGCGCTGGCGCGCCGCGGACAGCTTCGGTTTCGAAGACGCTGGCACTGGCGACATCGTGCCGCAGGCCCTGATGCACCAGCTGCAGCGGGCCATTGCCCAGCGGCGGCCGGAGCAGGGCGCCATTGTCTCCACCGATGTGGGCCAGCATCAGATGTGGGCGGCCCAATATCTGCAGTTTCAGGCGCCCAGGCGCTGGCTGACCTCAGGTGGTGCTGGAACCATGGGTTATGGCCTGCCCGCCGCCCTGGGTGCGCAGATCGCGCATCCGGAGGAGTTGGTGGTTTGCGTCAGTGGCGACGCTTCGGTGCTGATGAACATCCAGGAGCTGTCCACCGCCGTGCAGCATCGCCTGCCGGTCAAGCTGGTGCTGTCCAACAACGGGCGCATGGGCATGGTGCGGCAGTGGCAGGAGCTGATCCACGGCGGCCGCTACAGCCACAGCTACACCGAGGCGCTGCCCGATTTCGTGGCCCTGGCCCAGGCTTTCGGCTGGCAAGGCTTGCGGGTCGAGCGGCGTGAAGACCTGGACGCGGCGTTGCATCAATGCCTGGCCAGCGCGGGGCCCTTCTTCCTCGATGTGCAGGTGCGGGCCGAGGAAAACTGCTTCCCCATGATCCCGGCCGGCGCCGGGCACCAGGAGATCTGGTTGGGCAAGGAGCGGGCTTATCTCGAAGAAGCCGAGCTGCCCTCATCCTTAGGCTGAACGGACTTGGACATGGGCAGCTGGATGAAGCTGCTGCTCAACCAGCGGATGTGCAGCGGCTCGCCCGCATCCGCGGCGCTCTCCTCGCTGACCGGCTTGCCGGTGCCGTGATTGACCTGGGCGCCACTGTTTTTGTTGACGTTGACCTGCAGCACCAGGCGACTGCCCGCTTGCAAGTGGCGGGCCACCATGCGCGTGCGCTCGAAGGGGATGCGCTGGACCCGTCCGGGCGTCAGCAGCCGGCGCTGGCTCATGTCGCGGGCATGGCTGGCGCGGCCGAGGAAGTAGGACAGGTGAAGGTAGTCCCCTTGCGCCGTCAGCTCGTAGAGCACAACGCCCAGATCGACGTCCCGCTTGTTGATCACCAGGTGCAACTCGCCGGAGAAGCGGCCGGCCAGATTCATGGCCTGCTTCAAGGGGGCGCTGACAAAGGTGTAGCCGCTGCTCGTGTCCAGCTCGCGGCGCAGGATCGGGGCAGGATAGTAGTCGGTGTTGCTGCTGTGCTGGCGATCGGCGAGGTCCAGCGTTTGTTCAAAGCCGTGAGCTCGCTGGCGGCGGTCTGGGGTCAGCTCCGTGCTCCGTCCATTGGCCGACAGGCCTAGGTACAGGCGCTGGTTCTGGCGGTGAAGCGCTTTCAATGACGGCGCATGGAGCCAGCGGTTGGTGCCCATCACTTGGTAGTTGATGCGGTTTTTGAGGAGGGCTGGGCGTGGCCCTCCTTTCAGCTGGTGATCCAGCCACTGGAAGGTCAGCTCCTGGGTGTCGAACTGTGCAACCGGGTCGATCGCGTAGCCGCGCAGCACCGGTGCCTTGAAGGACGATTGCGCGCCGCCGTGGTCGTAGGGACCGATCAGCAGCACATGGTTCGGCCGCGGGTGGTGGGTTTCATGCTGCCGTAGGTATTCGAGGGCGGAGATCTGCCCGTCGTCGTAATAGCCGGTGATGCTGAGCACAGGGATGTCAATGCGCGCATAGTCGCGGCCTTGCGGCACCATGGACTGCCAATACCCGTCGTAGCTCGGGTGTTGCAGCCAGCGCTGCAGCCAGGGGTTGGCTTGTCCGTCGATCTGGTCGATGTCTCGGTGGGGGCGGCCGCTCTCAAGCCAGCGATCCGCCAGGCGGTTCCAGCGCTGCGAATCGAAATAGCTGGTCTTGTCGAGGTAGGCGTGGTTGCCCACATAAAACGCCCAGCCGTAGTTGGCATTCAAGCCAACATTGTTCTCCATGGGCAGGCCCTGCCCAGGCATGGCCGCGACATAGGGCACGATGGTTTTCAGGGCCGGGTGTGGGCGCTTGAGGGCTGCCCATTGGGCAAAGCCGTCGTAGCTGCCGCCGAACATGCCCACCCGGCCATCGCTCCAGGGTTGCCGGGCCATCCAATCGATCACGGCATTGACGTCACGGTGTTCAAACTCGTAGGGCGCGATCGCATCCGGGCTGCCGGCCTTGCCGCGCGAGTACGCCGCCACGCCCACATAGCCGCGCTGGGCCGCGTGGCGGGCCTGGCGCCACAGATCCTGTTCATCGGCGTAGATGCTGAAGACCAGAGTGGCCGGCAGGCGAGCCGGCGCGTTCCTGGGGCGCATCACACAGGCGGCGAGCGTGGCGCCGTCGGGTCCGCGCACCTGGGCCTGTTCTCGCAGGTAGCGGCGTTCTTCCTCGGCCTGCAGCAAAGGTGGCATCAGGGGTAGCACGCTGCGGAACACCATCCAGGGTTGGTAGGCGCGAACCCGTGCCTTGATCTGTTCCGGCGTGAGGTGGACCGAAGCATCCAGCGGCGCATCCTTCAGTTGAGTCCGCCAGTCCTGCTCGCCGCGCTCCAGGCTGTAGGCAAAGCTGCGTTCCACGCGCATGGCTTGCAAGTCGCTGAGTGCATGCAGGACCTGCTTGTAGGTCGAGTTGAAGGCTGCAGCAAAGCCCGCACTGCCTTCGGCCTGGCTCAGGCGCAGGGCGCGGGCGTAGATCTCGTAGTTCAGATAGCTGAGCTGGGGTTCCGCCTGACCTTGGCGCACCTGGTCTTCGCGCAGGCGGCGCAAACTGTCGAGAGCGCCGGTCGCGTCCTCGGCGACGAGCTGCAGCCGCATTCGGTTCAGCCAATCGACCCCGCGGGCGGCATTGCCCGGCCCTTGGGGTGATGGAGTGGTGCTGGCTTCAGGATTCGGGCTTTCGGTCAGCACCCTTTGTGCCCACGCACGCATGGCTGCCATCTCGGGAAGTTGTGTCTCTTCTTCTGCGGCCACAGCGCGCACGGAGGGCTTGGCCGCCGAAGGTGCTTGGGCCCAGGCGGTGGCGCTCATCAGGGATGCCCAACACAGACCCAGCATGATGATTCGCCCGGAGGGCCCGAAAGGTCGCCTGCGCGCGCTTGCTGCTGATGTGTCCTCCATGCTCCCTCCTGCTGGATTGATCTGGCATCGGGGGCCTTGTACCAGCAGGTCGCTGGAAACACAAAAGTCAGCCTGAACGGCTCGACACCAGACGGGGTGGGCGGCTGCCCGCTGCGTGCGCCGGGTTTCGTCCGGGCGAAAAAAAGCCAGTCGGCGTGAGCGGACTGGCTTTGTGTCTGGCGAGCGTCTGGGCCGGGAGGGCCCAGGCATCACGTCCTCAGACGCGCTTGCGGTACTCGTGCGTGCGGGTGTCGATTTCGATCTTGTCACCTTGGGCCACGAAGATGGGCACAGGGATTTCGAAACCGGTGGAGATCTTGGCGGGCTTCAGGACCTTGCCCGAGGTGTCGCCCTTGACGGCCGGCTCGGTCCAGGTCACTTCGCGCACCAGCGAGGTGGGCAGTTCAACCGAGATGGCCTTGCCGTCGTAGAACACCACTTCCACGGGCATGGAGTCTTCCAGGTAGGACAGGGCGTCGCCCATGTTCTCGGCTTCGACTTCAAACTGGTTGTACTCGGTGTCCATGAACACATACATCGGATCAGCGAAGTAGGTGTAGGTGCAGTCCTTCTTTTCCAAGATGATCTGGTCCATCTTGTCGTCGGCCTTGAACACGACTTCAGTGCCCGAGTTGTTCAGCAGGCTCTTGAGCTTCATGCGCACGGTGGCTGCATTGCGGCCGCCGCGGCTGTATTCGGTCTTCAGCACGACCATCGGGTCTTTACCGTGCATGATCACGTTGCCGGCGCGGATTTCTTGAGCAATCTTCATGAGTGTTCCGATTTGGAGAGAAGTTCTTCGGGGTGGCCCGGTGGATCAAGCACGCTGCATGCACGATCGATTCGGGGCCCAGGCCATTGTTCGAACTTCGGTCAAAGAACAAGTGCCTGCTGTCTTGAGAGCCAGGTTTTCAAGGTCAAACAAGACCTCAAATACCCGACCGGGGTGCTGCGTCCAATGCTTGCGGCGCGACAAAGCCCTCAATTTTAGCCCGATTTGGCGGCCAAGCCGAGCAACTGGCCGCACAAGTCGGGCTGTGGCAGCAATTGCGCACGCCAATTCAGGCCTTGAACAGCCGCTTCTGCTGCCGGCGGCAGCCGCAGCGGGCCGTCCTCCAGCTCGTTCCAGCGGCGCCAAAATTGGCGGGTCGCACCGGTTAGCTCGGCGGGGGCGCCTTGCAAGTAGAGATCGAGAAAAGCGTCGAGCTTGGGACCATGCGCGCCGTCGTCCTGGCGGTAGATCTGCCAGACCATGGGCTTGCCCGCCCACTGGGCCCGCACAAAAGAGTCCTCGCCGCGCACCAGGTTCAGGTCCGCCGCCCAGAGCAGGGCGTCGAACTCCGGCTGGCTGAGGAAGGGCAGGGCATGCGGGCGCAGCCGGGCCGGCGGCTTTCGCTGCAGCAGCTCGGCCTGCACCGCGCCAGGGCAGACCAGCAGCAGGGTGGGCTGATCGGCCAGGGCGTCCAGCAGATCGCCCAGCCTCGGGTTGGGGTAAGCGAACAGGCTGACGATGCGCTCGCCCGGCTGGCGCTGCAGGCCTTGCGATGCCAGCCAGGCCTTCGCATCGAAACGGGCCTGCGCCTCCAGCAAGCCCGGCTCGCGCAGCAGGCCGCCGGTGCGCAGGCTGAAGCCGGGGTAGAAAAACCGCTTGCCCAGGCCACGGCCCGGGCCGCTGAACTGCGGCGAGCTCAGGCCATGGCTGCGCTCGACATAGGCCTCGGCGCTGAGGTATTCCAGGTTCAGCCAGAGCGGCGCCGACTGGCGCGCAGCCATGCGGCTGACAAAAGCGGGCGGCAGCTCGCAGCCAAAGGTCTCGATCACCACATCGCCCGCTTCGAGCTCGAGGCCCTGGACTTCGGCTTCGCGCCAGTCATGCACCGAAATGCCAGCCGGCCAACCGCCCGGCGCCATCCAGCGCAGC
>Ga0075160_10002386_pt1 | contig 11214 bp, 9 predicted proteins | sample JI91814C2DNA_FD_70969 | JGI IMG/M metagenome (GOLD analysis project Ga0075160, IMG submission 70969) | Wastewater effluent complex algal communities from Wisconsin, to seasonally profile nutrient transformation and Carbon sequestration -... | ecosystem: Engineered > WWTP > Effluent > Algae...
TCACCCTGGTCATGGGCTCCAAGTGGTGGAGCTTCAAGCAGGCGCTGGGCATCGCGGTGGGCTGGCTGGCCCTGCACCTTCTATGGGACGTGGCGCTGCGCTCGGTCCTCCGCGGTCGCCCGCAGCCGGTCGCCGGGCTGCCCTTCTACCTGCAGCCGCTGCGGGTAGGGGAGGGCAGGTACTTGATCTTCCTCCTCCTTATGTCCGGGTTCTGGACCTGCTTCAACCAGCTGGCGATGACGCTGCCCGAGTACATCCGAGACTACGTCGATAGCAGCGACCTGGTGCGGGCGCTGGCGCCGGTGGCTGCGCTCGTGACCGCGCTGTTCGAGCGGCTCGGCATCGACACCGCGCCGTGGGCGCGGGCGGTGCTCGATCACGGCCAGGTCAAGCCAGAGCACCTCATCAACCTCAACTCGCTCGGGATTATCTTTCTGCAGGTGCTCATCTCGTACCTGGCGCGCCGGCTGCCGCCGCTCGTGACGATCCTCGGCGGCGTGCTTCTGACCGCCGGCTCATTCCTTCTATATATTCCGGCCGGACGGCTGGGGACCGGCTGGCTGGTGGTCGGGGCGACGCTCACCTTCTCGGTCGGCGAGATGCTGGCGAGCCCCAAGTCCAAGGAGTACGCCGGCCGCATCGCTCCCCCAGACAAGGTCGGAATGTACATGGGCTACTTCTACCTCAGTGTAGCGCTGGGTAACCTGTTCGGCGGGCTGCTCTCCGGCGTGGCCTATCAGAGTCTGGGCAAGCGGGGCGCGGATCGCCCGGACCTGCTGTTCGGACTGATCGCCGCGCTGTCGGTGCTTACCGCCGCGGCGCTGTTCATCTACGACCGCGCAATCCGGCGGACTTCGAGCTCCGGCTGAGCCGCGCTGCGCGGGCCGGCAAAGTCTGTCCTACTTCCCTACGCGGGACGATACTCGTACGCTTGTATCCTTTTGTGCTCGGTTGAAGTCTCTCCTAAGGTTGCAGTAGTGCGGTCGCTCCCGTCGAGGCTACTGTAGCTGTTTGTGTACGAAAAATAATTGCAGCGCGAGCTAGTGCGATTCGTCACTCCCCTGCTAAAGTTCCTAGGGGAGGGAAGCTTGTTGCACTTGAGTCACCTCATGGTCAGCACCGTGTTCTGCTCACCTGACCTGCCGAAGCGGAGCCGTGCCGAGGGACGCAAGATATGAATGAAGCGCGCTCCGGGCCGCTGGAAGCTACGACCGTTGCGCTGCGTCCGAGCGCTGCTGAAGCGGGGAAGCCAGGCGCCAAGAGTCGCCGCTCGGACCTTACCATCAGTCTGCTGCCCCTCTCTCCCTCTGTAGAGCCTTGTCGGCGCAAGCCGCTGGAGTCGTACCCGCGCGGCAGCGCCCCTGCGGCCGCGGTCGGCGCCGGCCAGGTCGCCTGGGTCGAAGAGGCTGCCTATCGGTACCTCTTGCGGGTGGTCGCCAATCAAGGGCTGCAGACCGTCGCCAGCTTCGACGCGCTGTTCACCAGGAAGGTGCCGTACGCCGGCCTCCGGCAAGCCATCTTGCGCAAGCTCGGTGTCGACATCGGCTTCGATGCGAGCAGCGAGTGCTTCTCATCCATGCTGGCGGTGAAGCTGCTGCCGCCGGGCCGCCGGGCCGCGGCGCGCGCGCTGTGCGAAGCGGTTACGCCCCAGTTCAAGGAGATGCACTGGCAGCTCCGCTACCGAATGTTCCGTACTCCCGGGATCTTTGCCGCCGACACCGACTGCAGCTCGGTCGCGCTCGCCGCTCTGTATCAGGCCGGCGAGCTGCCCGGACCCACCCTGGTCCGGGGCGCCATGGAGCTGCTAAGGAGCGCCGCGAGCGAGACCTTGAGCCCCGCGCAGAACATTGATCCGGCGACCGGCTGCTCAAACGGACAGCTGCACGCGGGGGTCGTGATGACCTACTGGGAAGACGGCGCCGAGCCGGACGTCAAGCCGCGCGGCAAGAAGCATGACCCTGCGGTCGCCTGTAACGCGCTCTTTGCGCTGAAGCTCGCGACTCGCGAAGGACTGGCCGATCCCGCCGGGGTCATTCACTACACGCTGAAGTATGTAGAGCGGCACCTGGTCTCGGGTGAGTACCGCAACGGCACGCGCTACTATCCATCGCCCGACGTATTCCTCTGCTACGTCGCGCAGCTTTGCGCCCGCTTTGACGACTGCCGGGAGCAGCTTGGATCGGCGCTGCTGGCCGCGCTGCGCGATCGCAACCGGTGCCCGCCGCGGCCCGGCCGCCCCGATGATCCGGGCACCGCCCTGAACCTGGCCCAGCGCATCCTGACGGCGAACCTGCTGGGGGTGGAGCTGGGGCAGGCCGGCCAGAAAGAGCAGCTGATCCAGCTGCAAGGTTCCGCAGGGGTCTGGGGACCGTGTCCGCTGTTTTCTCTGGGTAAGCGGGCGGTCTACTTCGGCTCCGCGGCGCTGACCACGGTGTTCGCGCTTGCCGCGCTGCAGTCCTGACGCGCGGTCGCGGCGAGCGGCGCCGGCACAAGCGGTCCATACTCTCCGATTACAGAAGCGGTGGGGCGTAGCGGCTCTGGTTATCTCTGTAGGCGCTACGGCTGCCTTTGATCGTGTGGTCCAGGTAGTCAAGATAGCGCAGGACCCGGTCGGGCAGCGGCCGGCTGCGCAGGTCCTGTGCAGCCGCCGCGTAGCGCCGCACGGCGTCATCATACATCTGATTCACTTCGGCGACTGCTTCGCCCCGCGAGCAGCCGCGCTCGCGCTGGCGCAGGTGCACAAGATTGGGCACGAAGCCCTTGTCTCTGTCTACCGAGTAGACCTCGTTTAGAAAGACGCTCGAGTCGATGGCACTCTCGGCGGCGCGCTGCAGGCCGGGGCTTAGCCGATCTTCCTCGGTCAGCTGAAAGCCTTCCAGAATCGCGAAGAGCTCCATCCACTGGTCGACGAAGATGGTGGTCCGGCGGAGGCCCAGGTACTCGTCGAAGCTGAAGCGGTGGTCGCGGCGATTTCGCGCCGCAATGCAGTGGATGTAGCGCTTGCGGCCGCTCAGATACCTGCTGGTGTCGCCGGAAATCGCTTGGACATCCCTGATGATTTCCCCATACGCGCGCAGGCTGCCTGAAGGCTCATCGGGTCGCCCGCCAGGCCCGCGATCGAGGATCCGCAGGCAGTCAGCGAAGAACTGTTCTTGACCGCTCTTATTGCAGTCATGGTCATCGATCGATGACAGCCACAAGGTCAGATCCTTACAGACCATGATCTTGCTGTGCCGAGATCCGTCCGCGGGGGCGCAGTGCTGCAGCCAGCGGGCGGCGCCGCGGGCGGCCTGGTGCAGCTCTGCCGGCAGACCGTGCGATCGCAGCCAGCCGTCGACGGCCGCCAGGATGTCCTCAGGCTGTCCTGCCTCCAAGATCTCTCCTTGGTGCCGCTCGGCTTGCTCACCGGCAGGCGGCCGAGAATTTCCGGCGCGGTGGCGAGCGCTCAGGGTCGCTTGGCGCGCTGGCGCTGCATCCAGGCGCGAGCCTCACTCTCGTTGCTGAAAAAGGCGACCTCGACAGGGGCCTTGCTGAAGAGGAAGCTGGCGCGCAGCGCCAGGATCACGACGGCGCGCAGCGTCAGCGACGCTCCGAAGCTCGCGATGGCTTTTATATGCTGGTGGACCGGATGCTGGCTGAACTGCTTTCGCACCACCGGCGACACATGGCCCAGCCGACTCAGGTCGGCAATGATGTCGATCGGCCCGACTTTGGCGGCCTGAGTCACTACGAGGTCAGACAGCCAGATGACATCATCTACGGAAGCATCGCCGGTGTGGCGCAGATGTAGCAGCGTTCCCTCCCATTGAGCAGTATAGCAGCCGTGCTGATACTCCATACTGTTCAGTATACTCTTTTTTGGACCGCTTGGTACAGATCTGCTTCGCCGCTTCGCGCTTACGCGCACAGTAATAGGCCCGCCTTGTCGGGCGTTCCAAGTTCGTTATAAGATATGAGCCGACAAGCTGGGAGTGGACGCTTTGATCTACTACAACGAGCGCTGGCTGACCATTTACTGGGAGGAATCAACGCAGGCGGTGTGGATGGAGTGGAAGTCCTACGTAGAAGGAGAGGAATTCCGCTCGGCGCTAGACGCCGGCATCTCGGTCATTCGTCAGAAGCGGGCCAGCCGGTGGCTCGCCGATCTGCGGCGCCTCGGACCGATCCGGCAGGTAGATCAGCAGTGGACCAATGAGGACTGGTTCCCGCGCGCGGTGGCGGCCGGGGTGCGCGCGATGGCGCTGGTCTCACCGACGGCGGCGGTGTCGCGGATGTCGGTCCAGCAGATTATGAGCCGGGTCAAGGAGATCGAGCTGGTCACCGCCTACTTCGACGATCTTGAGGAAGCGCGGACCTGGCTGCGCGGCTTCACCGCTAAGCCTTCCCGGTAAGCGCGGACCGCGCCTGCAAGGCCGCTCGTCAGTGACGATCGAGCTGCGGCGCCAAGGCGGCCACTTCGAGGTTCGGGTCGGAGATTGCCGAGTGCGCGAGCAGCGCACGCGGCGACTCCTGGCCGCTACGACGGGCAAAGAGCAGGCTGCGCACGCGCACCTGCAGTAGCTCCAGGGTCGGTGTCTTGAGGGCGACATCGTCAAAGCCGGCCCCCATGATGTCCTGGCGCAGGGACGGCGCATCGCTCGCGGTGACCGCGAGCACCAGGACGTCGCGCCCGTTTGGCAGCTGGCGCAGCCGCTGGCAGGTCTCGATGCCGCTGATACCGGGGAGCGTCAGGTCGAGGAGCACACAGGCAAACGACTCGACGGCGAGCAGGGCCAGCGCCTCCTCACCGCTGTGGGCCAGGACGACCTCATGGCGATCGCGGCGCAGCTGCTGCGCTGCGGCGTGGGCGAATGTCACGCTGTCGTCGACGACCAGGATCTTCTTGCCGATCACCTCGCGCCGCGAGACCGGCGGCGCCGCGGGGTCGATCATATGGCACATCTCGCGGGCGACGCGAGCGAGGAAGTCGCGGTCGTAGGGCTTGCCGATGTAGCGATCGGCGCCGCTGGCAAATCCCTTGATGCGCGACTGGACCTCGACCTCCGTGGTCAGCAGGATGGTCGGGATCGACATAAGCTCGGGATCTTCCTTCATCTTCTTTAGCAGATCGATCCCGTTGCCATCGGGGAGCTGGATGTCCAGGACCGCCAGGTTGAAGTGCCCGCTCTTGAGCGTAGACCACGCCATGGCCTTGGTACTGCAAGCCACAACCAGAAACCCCGCCTTGGACAAGGTGGCGCGGAGGTCCATGCGAACGGTCAGACTATCGTCGACAATAATGGCTCTTGCTCGCACGTTGGATCCTTGCGTTTGCGGCTTAGTCCGGCTGTTTCACCCCACTTGCAGCCAGCCAGCAAACCACGACGACTCATCGGCTGCAGGATCGGTAACAAGCGCCGAAGTCGGCGTCCCCTACACAGAGAAGCCTGACCGAAAAAAGCCACGGTGCCGGCAAAATCTGCAGGGTGCGCGCTCGCTGCGGGTAAAAAAAAACACCGCCGCGGTGAGCCGAGTGATCTCCGGCAGTTACAGAGGCGCGCGTTTTTCAGCTGCTGCCCGCGGGGCCGCGCGTCATCCTGACCAGCGCAGGTCCGATCTCGGGCAAGGGCAGCACATGCTCCGCCGCTCCGAGCCGGATCGCTTCCCGCGGCATGCCAAAGACCGTAGAAGTTGCCTGATCTTGCGCCACCGTGGCCGCGCCGCGCTGACGCATGAGCAGCAGCCCCTCGGCGCCGTCGCGGCCCATGCCGGTCAGCAGGCAGCCGACGGCGCGCGGGCCGAGGTGGTTGGCGATGGACTCGAACAAGTTGTCGATGGCGGGGCGGCAGGAGTTGCGCTCTGGCGTGTCGCTGAGCCGCAGCCGCCCGTTGTGGACGACGAGGTGGCGATCGGGCGGCGCCACGATCACCCGCGCGCTGCCGGGCAGCGGCAGCGGCAGCCCATCCACCGCTTCGCAGACCGGCATCGGCAGGACCCGCGCCAGCCAGTCGGCGAGCCCCACCGCGAACGGCTTGCCGATGTGGATGACCAGCAGCACCGGGACCTGCGGCGCGTGGCGGAGGACCTCGACCACCGCGCTCGGACCGCCGGTCGAGGCGCCCAGCGCGATGAGCTCGCGCGAACCTCCGGCACCCACCGGCGGGCGTATCCCGGAGTCGCTCGCCTCGTTGCGGGCGCGGCTCTTGACCGCGGGGCTGCGCTCGGGCTCGCGCAGGCCGCGCAGGCCGCGCAGGCGCGACCGCGGGTGGGTGATCACCTTGATGCGCGCGGCCAGCTTGAGGGTCGAAAGGAAGCGGCGCTCCCAGAGGCCCGGCGCTTCGTGGCCGGTCGGCTTCTCGATCGCCTCCACCGCCCCGGCGGCCAGCGCCTCGAACGTCTGCACGAGCTCACCGCGATTAAACGACGCCGACACGATGACGATCGGGGTCGGGCAGTAGGCCATGATGTGCTCGGTCACATTCAGGCCGGTCATCTCGCGCGCCAGCATCAGATCGAGCGAGATCACATCGGGGCGCAGCGCGCTGCACAGCCGCACCGCGGTCTCACCATCGGCGGCTTCGCCCACCACCTCGCACTCCGGGTCGGCGGTGAGGGTGTTTATCAGGCGCGCCCGCACCGTAAGTGAGTCTTCGACAATGAGGACCCGGAGTCTGCTCATGAGCCTTGCGCCAGCAGCGCGACCTTCTCGATGAAGCGACCCTGATCGAACTCACTTTTGACTATGTAGGCTGAAGCGCCGGCGGCCAGGGCGCGCTCCTGGTACGCCGGCGAGGCCAGCGAGGTGACGACGATGATCGGCACCCGCTTGAGCTTGTCGTCGGCGCGGGTGCGGGCGGTAAACTCCACGCCGCTCATGCCCGGCATCTCGATGTCGACGATGAACAGGCCGTAGGCGCGCTGCTGCGCCTTGCTGAGCGCCGCCTCTGCCGAGTCGGCCAGCTCGACCTCGTAGCCGGCGGCCTCCAGGATGCTCTGCTCCAGCGTCCGTGTGGTCAGAGAGTCATCGATCACCAGGATGGGGAGCCGCGGCGGACGGACCGGCGCGGCGGATGGCGCCGGTAACAGGCCGCTTATCCGCTCGATCAGGCCGCGCGGATCCAGCACCAGCAGCGGATCGCCCTGCGCGTCCAGCGCCGCGCCGGTGAACAGCGGCTGCGCCCCGGCGGCGGAGGGCAGCGGCTTTATGACCACGTCCTGCGACCCGTCGATCCGATCGGCGCCGAGCGCCAGCAGGTGTGCGCCGGCCTGGGCGATCACGACCGACCACCGCGCCCGCGGCGCGACCGGGACACCGAGCAGCGCGCCGAGCGATACGAACGGAATCGCCTGGCCCTCATATAGAATGCCTTCGCCGCTCGGCTGCGCCACGAGCTCGCCGTGGGCCAGGCGGCGCGCCCCGCGCACCGCGTCCAGGGGCAACAGCACCGTCAGTCCTGCGAACGACATGCTCAGCACGGACAGCGACGACAGCGAGATCGGTACCGTCATGCCGATCGTGGTGCCGCTGCCGACCTCGGACCGGACGCTGACCTCGCCGTGCAGGCGGGTCGCCAGCTCGCGCACGACATCCAGGCCGACCCCGCGCCCCGACATCTCGGTGACCGCCCGCCGGGTGCTGACCCCGGCCTGGAAGATGAGCTGCAGCGCCGCCTGGGCCGACAGCTCCGCCGCTTCTTCTTCGGTCAGGAAGTGGCTGGCCACCGCCGCCTCGCGCACTGCGGCGGCGTCGATGCCGCGGCCATCATCGCTGCACAGGAAGGTGACGCGCCGGCCGCGCGGCTGCACCACGATGCGGATGTGGGCGACCGGATCCTTACCGAGCTGCAGCCGCTCGGCCGGCGGCTCCACTCCATGATCGACCGCGTTGCGCACCATGTGGAGCAGCGCGTCCTGCACCGCGGAGAGGATGTTGGCCTCGACGCGGACCTCACCGCCGCGCAGCTCCAGCGCGACGCTTCGGCCCAGCAGCTGCGCGGCGTCGCGCGCGGCCAGCTCCAGGTGCGCCAGCATCGTGCCCACTGGCACCAGCCGCAGCGTGCTCGCCAGCTCGTGCGCCTGCAGGAGCTCCTGCTCGGCGCGCCCGAGCCGCGACTCGCTGTCGCGCTGGGCGTGCAGCAGGGAGTCGCGCAGCTCATCGAGCGCCGCCTGCTGGCGCTGGCCGTCGGCCGCGGCGCTGGGGCTGGCCGCGCCGCCCGGACCTGGGGACGCGAGCAGGACGGCGGCGGCCCGCTGCGCCCGCAGCAGCTGCTTGTGCACGCCGTGCAGGCCGCGCAGCTGGGCGCGCGCCTCGGACAGCGCCGCCAGCAGGGCGTCCATCGCGGTCAGCTCGACCCGCACCGTCGTGAAGCGCTCGGCCGTCAGATCCGGCGCGCTGCGGCGCTCCCCGGGGGCGGTTGCGACCGGCCGCTCCAGATCGCCGCGGATGCACTCCAGCACCTTGAGCAGATCGCTGACGCAGTCCGGCTCGATGGGATCGCCGCTCTCGCGATAGGTGGCGAGCGTCTCCTCCATGGTGTGCGCCAGCTCGCTCACATCGGTGCGCAGCACCGTGCGCGCTGCGCCCTTCAGGGTGTGCGCGAGGCGGAAACACGTGGCGATGAGGTCCACGCGGTCCGGGTCCTTCTCCAGCGCGAGCAAGCTTTGCGTCAGTCCGCTTACCAGCTCGCTCGCCTCGAGGCGGAACATCCTCTCGAGATCGTAGGCCATCTCAGGCTCGCTCGCTGCTCCGGATCAGCTTGATGAGCTGCTGCGACAAGGTCGCCAGCTGGTTCGCGGTCTCCATCGTCTGACCGGAGCTGGCCTCGGTCTCGCGCGCGGTCTGCGCCACATCGGTGATCGCCGTGCTGGCCTGCTCGACGGCGGTAGTCTGCTGCTTGGTCGACAGCTCGATCTCGCGCGCCGCCTGCGCGGTGTTGCCCAGCAGATCGACGATGCGGCGGAAGCTGGCCGCCACCTCACCGAACTGCCGCGCGCTGGCGTCTACCGCTTTGGAGCCGTCCTCGGTGACCATCACCGTGGTGGTGGCGGCGGCGCGCACCTCTTCGATGAGGCTCCGGATCTCCTTGGTCGAGCCGCCGACGCGGTCGGCGAGCTTGCGGATCTCGTCGGCGACCACCGAGAAGCGCCGCCCCGACTCGCCGGCGCCGGCGGCCTCGATGGTGGCGTTGATGGACAGGATGTTGGTCTGCTCGGCCAGCTCGTTGATGATGTCCAGGATGCTGCCGATCTCCTGGGTGCGCTTGCCCAGATCGAGCATGTGGGCGACGATGCGGTCGACCTGGCGCTTGACCTGCTCGACCGCCTCCTGCGCGCCCTGTACGGTGTGATCGCCGGTGCGCGCCGCCGCGGTGGTGTCGGCCGCGACGCCGGTGACCCGCTGGGCGCTCTCGGCGATCTGGCGCGAGGTCGACACCAGCTCGCGCATGGTCGTCGCCACCTCGGTGGCGGTGGCGGCCTGGCCTTTGGCCCCCTTGGTCTGCTGCCCGGCGGCCGCCTGCAGCTCCGCGGCCGAGCTGCGCATGTGCTGCACCGCGGTCCCGAGCTGGCGACTCAGGTTGCGGCTGATGAACACCACCGCCACCACCATGATGCCCACGCAGAACGGCACGCACAGGATCGGCAGCAGGATCGCCCGCCTGGAGGCGATGGCGTTTTCGTTGCTGCGCTTCTGCAGCATCTCCTCTTCGGCGGTCGTCATGCTCGTGGCGAGCTTGCGCAGCTCCTCGATCGTGTGCGCGCCGCGGCCTTCGTTGTGGACCTGCAGCGCCTGAGTCAGACCCTGGCGGCGGCGCGCCTCGATCATCTCCAGCGTCTCGATCTGCTTTTCGCGCACCAGCGCGCGCATGGTGTCCAGGCGCTGCTGCTGGTCGAGGCTGTCGGCGGTCAAGCGGCGCAGCTCCTCGAACTTCTTGTCCTGCCCCTCGGAGAGGGCCCGGTAGGCGGAGACGAACTCCTCCCGGCCGGTGAGCAGGTAGTTGCGCTGCGCGATCTCGATGTCCTTGCCGTTGGAGACCAGCTCACTGACCCGCAGGATTACCGTCTGGGCGTGCGCGACGTTGCGGCTGGTCTCGCTGACTGCCACGGCGTTGGAGTACGAGATCGGGCTCAGGGCGAGCAGGAGAAGCAGAAAGGGAAGGAGGACTCCGGCGGCGATCTGCTGACCGAGCGTCAAGGACCTGAACATCTAAGGCTCCTTTGCGGAAGGCGAGGCGGTGGCGGGCCGGTTCACCGCAGCGACCAGCGCGGCGAGTCCGAGAAGCGGGCGGGCGCTGCCCTGGTGGACCAGGAGCTCGGTGCAGAACGGATTCTGCAGCTCGGCTCGCAGGGAAATGGGGAAGATCTCCGCGCTGAAGACCTGCAGATAGGCGTCGATGTTCTCGACCGCGAAGCCGATCTGCTCATCGGCGCGGGCGACCAGCAGCCAGCGCGGCGGCGCCGCCTGGTGACCGATCCCGAGCAGCGCCGCCAGGCGATAGACCGCGAGCAGCCGACCGCGGACGCCGGCGATGCCGAGCAGGCCCGCCGGCGCCGCCGGCAGCTCCACTATCTTGGGGCACACCTGGATGCTGGCGCACTCGGCCAGCGGCAGCGCGAAGCGGCCCTCGCCCGCCTGGATGGCGAGCAGCTTCTGCGTGGGCGCCTCGGTGACGGCCAGCGGCAGCGCGAACGAGGTGTCAAACTGCTGGCGCATCGTCAAAAGGCGCTGGGCCAGGCTGTCCAGCGGCTCCTTCATGGCTCTCCTCCGACGCCGCGCAGCTCGGCGCGGCACAGCGACAGCAGCGCTTCCCGCTGGAAGCCGCCGCCGAACAGCAGGATGCGCTCGCTCGGTTCGTGCGCCAGGAACTCCAGCGCCTGGCGCAGCGCGGCGCGTGCCTGCTGGCGCTGCCCCGCGCGCCGTAGGAGGATCCCCACATGCAAGTGCGCCATGGCGAAGCGCGGGGCGCAGCGGATCGCCTCGCGCTGACTCTTCTGCGCGCGCTCGAGGTCGCCCTGATGCTCGTAGCTCAGGCCGAGCAGGAAGTGCGCCTCGGCTACATGGTGCCCGCCATCGAGCAGGCGCTGGGCGGCCTGCTGCGACGCGGCGCGGCGCCCCTGCCCGCACAGGATCGTGGTCGCGATGAGCGTCGCGGTGGCGCTGTGCGCGAGCGGCGGCGGCAGCTTTTCCAGGAGCTCCAGGGCGCGATCAAACTGCTCCGCGGCGATGAGCTGGAGGAC
>Ga0075160_10002387_pt1 | contig 11210 bp, 6 predicted proteins | sample JI91814C2DNA_FD_70969 | JGI IMG/M metagenome (GOLD analysis project Ga0075160, IMG submission 70969) | Wastewater effluent complex algal communities from Wisconsin, to seasonally profile nutrient transformation and Carbon sequestration -... | ecosystem: Engineered > WWTP > Effluent > Algae...
CTTCAGCCGTCGGGTCTTCAGGGGTCGCCTGGTATGTGTGGGTGACCGTCCTGTCGGTGGTCTGCTCGATCTTCGGGGTCCAGTGGGACATCTCGTGGCATCGCTCGATCGGCCGCGACACCTTCTGGTCGCCGCCGCACCTGGTCATCTATCTGGGCGCGGTGCTGGCGGGCCTGGCCTGCGGCTACCAGATCCTGACCCTGACGTTCGGCCGGCAGCGCGACGCGGCGGCCACCGTTCGCATCTGGGGCTTCCGCGGGCCGCTCGGCGCGTTCATCTCCGCCTGGGGGGGAATCGCCATGCTGGCCTCGGCGCCGTTTGACAACTGGTGGCACAACGCCTACGGGCTCGACGTGAAGATCCTGAGCCCGCCGCACTCGGTGCTGGCGCTCGGCATGCTCGGGGTGGAGCTCGGAGCGCTCATCTTCCTGGCCGGGCTGATGAACCGGGCGAGCGGGCGGACGCAGGCGCTGCTGCGGCTCCTGTTTCTCGCCCTCGGGGCCTTCGTCCTTATCGGATTTCTGACCTTCCAGATGGAGTACATCCGGCGCTCGGCGCAGCACAGCGGGTTTTTCTATCGCGTCATCGCGACCTGCGCGCCGCTGTGCCTGTGCGCCACCGGCCGCGCCTCTGGACACCGCTTCGGGGCGACGATCGTGGCCGCGGTCTACACAATCGAGATGCTGCTTATCCTGTGGCTGTTTCCGCTGCTCCCGGCCACGCCCAAGCTCGGGCCGGTCTATCATGTGGTGACCCACATGATCCCGCCGGGCTTTCCGCTGCTCCTGATCTTTCCGGCGCTCTGTCTGGACCTGCTGACTCCGCGGCTCGCCGGTCATCCGCCGTGGCAGCAGAGCGTGGTCCTGGGGGCGGTCTTCCTCGGCGCCTTCCTCGCCGCGCAGTGGCCGTTCGCCGAGTTCCTGCTGTCGCCGGGCGCACGCAACTGGGTCTTCGGCGCGCACTACTTCGGCTTCTCGACCCGCAGCACCTTTCCCGAGTTCCGCCATGTGTTCCTCGACATGGACGGCTCGCTCGGCTTCCGCCGCCAGCTGGGACTCGCCGCGGTCGCCGCGCTGGTCAGCGTCCGGCTGGGTCTTGCGGCGGCGGGCTTCCTCCGCGCGGTGAAGAGGTAGTCATGCGTGCAAGCTCGCTCATCAAGCTGGTGATCCTCGGCGCGGTGCTCGCTGCGCCGGCTCGCACCGCTCTCGCCCACGTCGGCAGCCCGGACGTATTTTACGAGGGCAAGGCGGGGCCCTACGCGCTGTATGTCACCGTGCGCCCGCCCGAGGTGATCCCGGGGGTCGCCGACCTGCAGATCCGCGCCGCCGACCCCGACATCGAGCGGCTGCGCGTGGTCCCGCTGCCGCTCAGCGGAGACGGCGCGGTGTTCGCCCCCACTCCCGACCTGGCGACCCGGGACAAGGAGGATCCGCAGACCTTCGGCGGGCACCTGTGGATGATGACCGCCGGCTCGTGGCAGGTGCGGATTCTCGTCGATGGGAAGCGCGGCAGCGGGGAGCTCGCGGTGCCGGTGCCGACCCTGCCGCAGCGGACCGCGGGGATGCAGGCGGCGCTCGGGCTCACGCTGCTTGTCTGCCTGCTCGTCCTGATCGCGGGCCTTATCAGCATCGTCGGGGCCAGCAGCGGGGAGGCGCAGCTGCCGCCGGGGGCGGCGCTCACCGGCGCGGTCCTTGGGCAGAAGCGGCGGGCGCAGCTGGTCGCGGCGGCGCTTATCGGGCTGTGCTTGTGGGGCGGCGCGCGGTGGTGGCGCGAGGAGGCGGGCCGCGCCGCCCAGAGCGTCTACCGGCCGCTGGGCATGGACGCCCGGGTCGACGGCGGCACGCTCACCCTGCAGCTCCAGGGCTCGGGCTGGCAGGAGCAGCGGCTGGACGATCTGCTCCCGGATCACGACCACCTGATGCACCTGTTCATGCTGCACGAGCCCGAGCTCGAGCAGGTCTTCCACCTGCACCCGAGCGAGCGCGCCGCGGGGCTGTTCACCGTCGAGCTCCCCGCCGCGCCGGCCGGCCGCTATCGGCTGTTCGCCGACGTCGTGCACGCCACCGGCGTCCCCGAGACCCTGGTCGCCGAGCTGACGCTGCCGGCCGCGCTGCCCGGGGTGCAGCTTGGTGGGGACGACGCTGCCGGCCGCGGTCCGCCGCTGCGCGAGGCCGATCCGACGCGCACGAGCTCGCCGCTGTCCGGCGGGGCGCAGCTGGTCTGGCTGCGCGAGCCGGGACCTTTGACCGCGCGCACTCCCACCCTGTTCCGGTTCCGCGTCGAGGCGCCGGCCGGCCAGCCGGCCACCGACCTGCAGCTATACATGGGAATGCTCGGTCACGCCGCGTTCGTCAAGCGCGATGGCAGCGTCTTTGCCCATGTCCACCCGTCGGGCTCGGTGCCGATGGCGACGCTCGGCCTGGTCGCCGGCGCCGCCCAGGAAAAGGGGGGCGCCGGACCCGCCGGTCACGCCGGTCATCAGGCTCCCACCGGCTCGCTCCCCGCGGAAGTCGGCTTCCCCTACGGATTTCCCGGTCCGGGTGACTACCGGATCTTCGTCCAGCTCAAGCGCGGCGGCCGCATCGAGACCGGGGTCTTTGACGCTCACGTCGTAAAATAGTACCGATGCCGCTCCCTCCGTTCAGGGAGTGCCGCGGCAGGTGACCGGCGCCGCCAGCTTGCACGCGTGCGCGGTGTCCGGGGCCTTGCCGGCGAAGCGGTCGCGGAGGAAGTCGACCAGCTCGGGCAGCGCCCACTGGGTCGCCTTGGTGTGGCTGGCCCCGGCGCACTCCAGGAACTGCATCGACATCCCCTGGCTGCACAGGGTGGTGAAGCTCTGCTGCTCGGTCGCCGGATCGACGAGCGTGTCGGACTCGCCGAGGACGAACAGGATGTCGTAGCCGGGCGCGGTCGGCAGAAGGCGCTTCACCGAGGTCGTCGGCAGGCCGTTCTCGGTGATCAGGCACCCCCAGGGCATGAGGCCGCGCAGCCCGTCGGGCGCCGCCGCGGCATCGAGCAGCGGCTTGGTGAACACCGCCGCCAGGTCCTTGTTCTTGAACGAGCTGCCGGGGTCGCAGCTCGCTGCGAGCTCGGCCGGGATGTCCTTGTCGAGCGGCGGCACGAACACCTCGCCCAGGCGCTGGCGGACGCCGTACCAGTCGCTGGCGGCGCCGAAGAAGGCGGCCATGTTGGCGCTCGCCGGGACCTTCTGGCGCAGCGCCCGGGTCGCCTCGGCGAGCAGATCGGCCGGCGGCACGGTGGCGACCACGCCCACGTGCTGCAGCTCCTGCGCGTAGTACGGGGCCAGCCGATCGACCCACAGCGCGGCGTGCCCGCCCTGCGAGCCGCCGACGGTGGCAAAGCGCGTGGAGGCGCACACGGGAACCTCGCCCTGCGCCACCAGCCGGGTCGCCGCGCGCACCGCGTCGAGCGCCGCCAGGGCCGTCGGCTGCCCGACCAGGTACGGGTGGAGGAAGCCGGTGGGACCGTCGAGCCCGCGCAGGCCGAGGTAGTCCGGGGCGACGACGAGGTAGCCGAGCGAGGCGAGCGCCGCGGCGAGCGGCCGCGCATCGCTGGTGCTGGAGGGGGCGCAGCTGTCGGTGAAGCCCGCGGTGCCGTGCAGCACCAGCAGCACGTCGATGCTGGTGCGGGTCTGGAAGTCGGCGGGGTAGGCGACGAGCGCGCTGGCCTCGATGGGCTTGCCGCGATCCTGCGTCAGGTAGGCGATCTGGTCGAGGTCGACCTCGTGCAGGGGGCCGCTCGGGGTCACGTGGCTGAGCGCCAGGAGCACGGCGAGGCTCTCGGTGGTGAAGTGATCATGGATTCCCTTTTTGACCACCTTGCCGAGGTCGGTGCTGGGCAAAAAGGAAAACGCCGGGACCCCGCAGTGGGCGGCGGCGGCGGCGAGGTCGCGGGTCTCTGCCGTGCCGCCGAGCCGCGGCGGCGGCGTCGTACACCGCTCCGTGGCGCCGGCATCCGGGGCCGGCGCCGGCTCGAGCGGCGGATCGGCGGCGGAGCAGCCTACGGCGAGACAGAAGAGGAGAACGGCGGGAATCTTGCGGGGGAATCGGGCTTGGTTCATGGGGGGACGCAGTATACTGGCTGCGCCCGTCCCAAGGAAGCATTCAGCGGACCCACGCGGCGGCCGCGCGGGCGGGTTCAGAAATCGTGATCCACGAAGTTCTGGATCTGGGCCGTCTCGACAAAGCCGAGGCGCAGAAGGACCGGATGCGAGAGCGCCCCGGCCTGGGTGATCAGATAGGGCGTGCCCTGGCGCAAGCTCTCCTGCCAGCGCGCCCACACAAGGGCCCGGTAGACGCCGTGCCCGCGGGCGTGCGGCAGCGTCGCGCCGCCGAACATGATGACCCCCGTGTCGGCCAGCGCGGCATCGGCGGCACCCACCGCCTGCTCGCCCCGCCAGGCGAGGAAGCAGCGCCCGGTCGGGGCCTGGACCAGGCGGCCAAAGTCAACCTCGACCGCGGCCTGGGCGGCGTCATCGGGGGGGAAGTTGAAGCAGCGCCAGTAGATCTCCTGGGCGAGGCGGAACTCCGCCAGGGTGGTGACGCGGGTGACGCGGACGTCGGCGGGGAGCTCGCCGACCGCGGGCGGGCGCGCCGGCAGCACCATGCCCGCGGTCTCCTTGAACGGCGGCGCCGCCGGCTTCATGCCAAGGGCCACCAGCTCGGCGCCCAGCGACGCCGGGGTCGCCGACGAGCCGACCTCCCAGTCGGCGCTGGTGCGGCCCTCGGCGCGCAGGAGCGCGCGGATCTCGGCGACGGTGGCGGCGACCTCGCCCGGGGCGAGGCGCAGGCGGGTGATGACCGTGCTGCGAGCGCCGGGCGTGAGCCCCAGGCTGACTACATAGCCGGGGCGGACGAGGCGGCGGTCGCCAGCGCGAAGCGGCGCGTAAGCAAGGGTGTCTTCGGCAAGCTCGCGCACGGGCGCGGGAATGTTGAGCATGCGCTACCATAACTTACAGCCTGCGCTAACATTCACTATGTAATCCCTGCACAGGTAACGAAGTCACGGGTGTAAGGCGCACGCATGCAGATCCCGACCGAGCCGAACGGAAGCACGTCCCAGCCCCTTGAGCAGCGCGAGGCGAGGGCCACCGATAGCCAGCGCACCTTGACCCGTTGCGCAATGCTCGCGGCTAGTTGATGGCGGAGCACGACGGACAAGAGCTCGGGCGTTCGATTGCGCTTCAAGATGCGCAGAGCATCCTCCGGTCCCGCCAACAAGCCGAGGAGGCGCTGCGCAAGCAGGCGGAGTGGCTGCGCATCACCCTGGCCAGCATCGGCGACGGCGTGATCAGCACCGACGCCGAGGGTCGGGTGACGTTCCTCAACGGGGTGGCCGAGGCGCTGACCGGCTGGCCGCAGGCCGAGGCGGCGGGGCGCCCGCTGCCCGAGATCTTCCGCATCATCAATGAGCACACCCGCCAGCCGGTCGAAAACCCCGCCCTGCGCGCCCTGCGCGAGGGGACGGTGGTGGCGCTGGCGAACCACACGCTGCTCATCGCGCGCGACGGGACCGAGCGGCCGATCGAGGACAGCGCCGCCGCCATCCGCGAAGGCGCGGAGGCGCCGCTGGGCTCGGTGCTGGTCTTCCGCGATGTCACCGAGCGCAAGCGCGACGAAGTGGCGCGCGCGCGGCTGGCGTCCATCGTCGAGTCTTCGGAGGACGCGATCGTCAGCAAGTCGCTCGACGGCATCATCCTGTCGTGGAACGCCGGGGCGGAGCGGCTCTTCGGCTACCTCGCCAGCGAGGCCATCGGTCAGTCCATCACCCTGATCGTTCCCCTGGAGCGCCGCGAAGAGGAGCGCTTGATCCTCATGCGGCTGCGCCGCGGTGAGCGGGTCAAGCACTTCGAGACGGTGCGGGTGGCCAAGGACGGCCGCCGCCTGGACATCTCGCTGACCATCTCACCGCTGCGCGACCGCTACGGCGAGATCATCGGCGCCGCCAAGGTCGCCCGGGACATCACCGAGCGCAAGCGCTCCGAAGCGGCGCTGCGCGAGAGCGAGGGGCGGCACCGCTTCCTCGCCGCCCTGGCCGCGGCCACCCAGCCGCTGCGCGACCCCGATGAGGTCCTGCACGTCGCCGCCCGCCTGCTCGCCGAGCACCTGGGGGTGGACCGCTGCGCCTACGCCGAGATCGAAGACGAGTCGATCTTCGTCATCACCGGCGATCACACGGTGGGCGTGCCGAGCATCGTCGGCCGCTGGCCGGTGGCGAGCTTCGGCGCCGAGTGCGCCCGGCTCATGCTCGAAAACGAGCCCTATATCGTTGAGGACGTGGACGCCGACCCGCGCATCGGCGCTGCCGATCTGCCGGCCTACCGGGCGACGACCATCGCGGCGGTCATCTGCGTCCCGCTGCACAAAGGGGGAAAGTTCGCGGCGGCGATGGGCGTCCACAGCAAGGTCGCCCGCAAGTGGACGCCCGCCGAGGTCCAGCTGGTGCGTACCGTCGTCGGCCAGTGCTGGGAGTCGCTGGAGCGGCTGCGGATGACCCGCTCGCTGCGCGCCAGCGAGGCCCGCTACCGGGCGATCGTCGAGGCCACGCCCGACTGCGTGAAGCTGGTCGCTGCCGATGGGACCCTGCTGCAGATAAACCCGGCCGGGCTGGCCATGATCGAGGCCGATGAGCAGCAGGCCCTGGGCCACTCGATCTACAGCGTGATCGCCGAGGAGCACCGGCAGCGCTTCCGCGAGTTCAACCAGCGCGTGTGCAGCGGTGAGAAGGGGCAGCTGCAGTTCGAGCTTATCGGGCACCGCGGCACGCGCCGGCACATGGAGTCGGCCGCCGTCCCCCTGCCCGCGTCCGAGGGCGGGTTCAACCACCTGGCGGTCACCCGCGACATCACCGAGCGGGTGGCGGCCGAGCGGAGCCTGCGCGAGAGCGAGGAGCGCTACCGGCGGGCGGCCGCCGAGGCGGGGCGGGCCGCCGAGGCCAACGCCAAGTTCCGCGCCTTCTTCGCGCAGGGGACCAACTTCGCCGGCGTCCTCGCCCTGGACGGCGCGGTCGTCGAGGCCAACCGGCTGTGTCTGGACGGCTGCGGGTTCACCCGGGAGGAGGTCATCGGGCGGCCGTTCTGGGCGTGCGGCTGGTGGAACCGCTCGGCGGACCTCATGGAGCGGGTGCGCGCGGCGTGCATGAAGGCGGCGGCCGGCCAGCTGTTCCGCACCGAGACCAACTACTTCGTGAGCAGCGGCGCCGAGCGCATCGTCGACCTCGTCCTGGCCCCGGTCACCGACGAGACTGGCCGCGTCCTGTTTGTCGCCGCGACCGGCTCCGACATCACCGATCGGCGGCAGCTGGAGGACTCGCTGCGCGCCGCCGACCGCAAGAAGGATGATTTCATCGCGCTCCTGGCCCACGAGCTGCGAAACCCGCTCGCGCCGATCCGCAACGGCCTGCAGGTCCTGCGGCTCGCCGGGGCAAACCGTGAGGCGAGCGAGCGCGTGCAGGCGATGATGGACCGCCAGCTGTCGCACATGGTGCGGCTGATCGATGATCTATTGGACGTCTCGCGGATCAACCGCAACAAGATGGAGCTGCGCCGCTCGCGGGTGGCGCTCGTCGACGTGGTGAGCAGCGCGGTGGAGACCGCCCGCCCGCTTATCGACGAGAAGGGGCACGAGCTTGTGCTGGCGCTGCCGCCGGGGCCGGTCTACCTGGACGCCGACCTGACCCGGCTCGCCCAGGTGTTCAGCAACCTCCTCACCAACAGCGCCAAGTACACCCCGCGCGGCGGCCGCATCTGGCTGGCCGTCGAGGCGCGCGGCGCCGAGGTGGAGGTGGCGGTGCGCGACACCGGGATCGGCATCCCGGTCGAGTCGCTGGCGAGCATCTTTGACATGTTCGCCCAGCTCGACCGACCGCTGGAGCGGGCGACCGACGGACTCGGCATCGGACTGGCGCTGGTCAAGGGCCTGGTCGAGATGCACGGCGGGTCGGTGAAGGCGCACAGCGGCGGCCCGGGCCAGGGCAGCACGTTCACCGTCAACCTGCCGATCCTGCCCGCGCTGGCCGAGGCGACCGACCCGGCGGCGACCAGCCGCGGGCCGGAGGCGGCGGGGCCGCGGCGGCGCATCCTCGTCGTCGACGACAACCGCGACGGCGCCGAGACGCTCGCCATGATGCTGCGCCTCCTTAATAACGAGGTGCGGACCGCGCACGACGGCATCGAGGCGGTCGAGGAGGCCGACGCCTTTCGACCGCACGTGATCCTGATGGATCTTGGGATGCCGCGGCTCAACGGCTACGACGCCACTCGCCGCATCCGCGAGCGTCCCTGGGGGCGCAGCATGACGATCCTCGCCCTCACCGGGTGGGGCCAGGAGGGCGACCGCGCCCGCTCCCAGGCCGCCGGGTGCGACGCGCACCTGGTCAAGCCGGTGAACATGGCGGAGCTCGAGCGGCTGCTCGCCGGGGTCGGCCCCCCGGCTGCCGAGGACTGACGCCGGGAGACCGGCGCTGACCGGCCGCCGGTCACCGCTTATTGGGGAACCAGAGGGTCTCCAGGTTGGGGTAGGCCGGGGCCACCGGGGCCGGGGCCACCGGGGCGCGCAGCCGGGCCACCAGCAGCCAGATCACGAAGCTCACGCCGCTGAGGAAGAAGAAGCCGAACACCGAGAGGACACCGATGAAGTGTCCGAGCTCGTCCGGCCCGCGCTCCTCGGCGTGGGCGAGCAGCGGCGCGACCCCCAGGAGCACGGCCAGAGCGAGGCGGGCGATGGGGAGTAGGGGCGATCTGCGCATGGGTACCTCTTGGAGCGCGGGGATAAGCAAGGGGCGTGCCTCGACGAGCGGCGCGGTGCCCGCCGCGGCTCCGTCGCGGTCGCTGGGCGGGCCCGCGGCCGGCCCGCGGCGCTGACTCAGACCATTGGTCGACGCACCAGCGCGACGCACCAGTGCGACGCACCAGCGCGACGCGCCAGCGCGACGCGCCAGCGTGCCGCGCCAGCGTGCCGCGCCAGCGTGTCGCGCCAGGGCGCTGCGGCAGATCGCCGCAGCCGATGGCGCCGCGGGCGCATTCGCGAACCTGCTGGCTGCCCGGTTCGCGCTGCGTGCCGGGGCGGCGGCGGCGGGCGTCCCGGGCCAGCTCAGTCGTGCGCGCCGCCGTCCACCATCGGCGGGGGCTTGATCGGCGGGCACGCGCTCTCGGGGATCGTCCGGTTCACCGGCTTGAGGCTGCGCAGGTAGGCGACGAGGTCGGCGGCATCGCTGTCGCTCAGGTTGGTAAAGTGCGGCATCGCCGGACACAGCTCGTCGCCTTCGTCGTCGATGCCGGTGCGCACGGCGGTGATGATCTGGGCTTCGGTCCAGTCGCCAAGGCCGGTGTCCTTGTCGGGAGTCAGGTTCGCCCCGTAGGCCATGGTCCCCTGGCGCGGCGTCTGCTGGCCGGACAGGACGCCGTCGGCCGCGCGCTCGGGGTTGTGGCAGGTGCCGCAGCTGTACTTGCTGACCACCGCCTCGCCGCGCTGGACGGCGGTGAGGGTCACTGCCGCATCGTCGGGGCCCGCGGTGTCCGGCTGGTGGGTGCAGCCGATGGCCAAGGCGCCCGGCGCGAGCAGGGCGAGCACGGACCGATAAAGGAGAGAAGACAGGCGGCTTTTTCGCATGGGACCTCCAGACCGTAGGCGGCTTGATGAAGCGGGCGCGGTGGAACGTGGATGAAGCGGCGCTTGGCCGATGACCCTTGGCTTATAGCGTGGCGGCGCCCCAATAGCGACCAGACTGCGACCAAGCTGCAAGCAGGTTCCGGGTGGACCGCTGCGCCCGCTGGGGCGGCCGGGCCGCGGAGTAGTGATTCCTCGACGACAAGGTGATAAAATCGGCCAGCTACAACGCTGATTGGGGGACTCATGGCACGTTACCTGTTTCCAGTTGCGCTCTTGGCGCTCGCGACGTTCGCCGGCTGCGGCGGCTCGGCAACCGAGGACACACCCGCGGACCTCGGCGGCGATGGTGGCGGGCCCGGCACGCCCGATCTGGCCGCGCCTCCGTACCCGGTGTGGAGCGCGCAGAGCCCGGCGATCTGCAACCAGACTCCCTACAGCTGGCTGCCGGCCACCAGCGTCGGCTCGGTGCTGAGCTACTCGCGCAACCTGCTGCCCGAGCCCAAGTTCGTGATCCAGGGGCTGGAGGCGGCGGCCTACCTGGGCGCGCAGCTGAACGTGCACCACGCGGTGAACTACGACGTCCAGACCGCGGTGGTCCGCTACCAGACCCAGGACCGCGGCAAGCTGGTCGACGCGACGGCGATGGTGACCTGGCCGCTGGCCAGCGGCAAGCAGTTCCCGATCCTGCTCTTTTTGCACCCGACGCTCGGCTATACAGACGGCTGCGCGCCCTCGCAGAAGGCGGCCAGCCTGACCGCGCCGATGACCATCTTCTCGCTCATCGCCGCCTCGGCCGGCTACATCGCGGTGTTCCCGGACTACCTCAATCAGAAGAGCCTGGGCCAGGCCTCCACCCAGGTCACGCCGTACCTGCTGATGGAGCCGACCGCGATCGCGTCGCTGGACGCGGTGCGGGCGGCCCAGCGCTACGTCGCCAGCCGCGAGTCGGTGACCGGCAGCAACGATGTCTATGTGTGGGGGCACTCGCAGGGCGCGCAGGCGGTCGAGTACGTGACCGCGCTGCAGCCCTTCTACGCTCCCGAGTACAGCCTGCGCGCCGCCGCCGCGGTCTCGCCGCCGAGCGATCTGTCAGCCGCAGCGCGCCTGAACTTCGCCGGCACTGCGCCGACCTACAACCTGGGGGAGGCGGTCGCCTACGCGTGGAGCGACTACTACGATAAGAGCGCGCTCCCCGCGGCCCTGCTGCCGCCGTGGGACGCCATGGCGCTCACCGAGCTGCAGAACTACTGCGTGACCAACTACACGGATCCGATCAAGGCGGTCACCGACCCGGCCGAGATCTTCCCGGCGAAGTTCCTCGGCACCCTGCTGAGCGGCGACAAGATGGACCCCTGGAGCTGCTGGCTCTACTACAACAATCCCGTCACCATGGGACCGCCGATAAACAAGAGCGTGCCCATGCTCTACGTGACCGGAGACCTCGATACCACGGTCTACCCCGCGGCGAGCGACCCGGCGAGCGCCAAGTGGTGCAGCGAGGGAGTGAAGATCCAGTACCTGCAGTGCGCCGGCGCCGACCACGTCCACTCGGTGGCCAACTCGGTGGATGACGTGCTCAAG
>Ga0075160_10002390_pt1 | contig 11201 bp, 5 predicted proteins | sample JI91814C2DNA_FD_70969 | JGI IMG/M metagenome (GOLD analysis project Ga0075160, IMG submission 70969) | Wastewater effluent complex algal communities from Wisconsin, to seasonally profile nutrient transformation and Carbon sequestration -... | ecosystem: Engineered > WWTP > Effluent > Algae...
GGAAGCGCAGCCGCGCCAGTGCATAGGCGGCGGTGGTGGACAGCAGCAGCGTCACGGCGGCCGACATCAGCGCCACCTTGATGCTGTTCCACAGCCACAGCAGTACCGGCAGGTCCGGCAGGATGGGTTTGCCGTCCGGCCCTGGCACGGACAGGCCCAGTACATAACGCCAATGTTCAAAGCTCACACTGGCCGGGATGAGCGAGCCGCTGGCGAAGTTGCCGGGCCGCAGGCTGACGCTCAGCACGATGAGGAAAGGGAAGAGCACAAGCCCGCACAAGAAAAGCAGGAACAGGTGCGCGCCCAGCAGCTTCCAGCGCTGGCTCTTGGATTGGACGATGGCCATCTCAATGCTCCTGGAACGGACCAAGCTTCCCGCCGTGGAACCGGCTCTGCCGGGCCACTGGCGGACGGCCCCCTTGGGGGGTACCGAGCGAAAGCGAGGTTGGGGGCTTCATTTCTGCGTGTAGCGCATCTGCACCAGCGTGATGGCGGCCACGATCAGGAAAATGACGGTGCTGATGGCGCTGGCCAGGCCGAACTGCTGGCCGCTGTCCTGGAAGGCGATGCGCCAGGTGTAGCTGACCAGGATGTCGGTGGTGCCCGCCGGCAGGTTGGAATCCAGCTGGTCCGGCCGCCCGCCGGTGAGCAGGCTGATCAGCACGAAGTTGTTGAAGTTGAAGGCGAAGGCGCTGATGAGCAGCGGCGTCAGCGGCTTCAGGATCAACGGCATGGTGATGGCGCGGAAATTCACCCAGGCGTTGGCGCCGGCCACGGCAGACGCTTCATACAGGTCGGCCGGAATCGCCTTGATGAGGCCTGTGCACAGCACCATCATGTACGGGAAGCCCAGCCACACGTTGACGAACACCAGCATCAGCTTGGCCAGCCAAGGGTCCGAGAACCAGGCGGGTTTGATGCCAAAGAGGCTGCCCAGGATGAGGTTCACCTCGCCCAGGTTCTGGTTGAACAGACCCTTGAACACCAGGATGCTGATGAAGCCTGGCACCGCGTACGGCAGGAACAGCACCAGGCGGTAGGCGCCCTTGAAGGGCAGTGCTTCCCAGTTCATCAACACCGCCAGCACCAGGCCCAGGCCCGCGGCGCCAGCCACGCTGAGCGCGGCGAACACCACGGTCCAGATGAACACGCTGCCGAAGGGTTCGCGGAACTTGCCCTCGGTGAAGATCTGCTGGTAGTGCGCCAGGCCCACGCCCACGCGGTAGCCGGGGGTGAGGCGGTCGCCGCTCTCACTGGTGTAGAAGCCCGTGTTGTCGTCGGCGCGGTAGGTGGCGCCCGTGAGTTGATCGGTGAGTGCGCCGTCCGCCGCCGCGCGGTACAGCGGCTGCATGACCGCCACTTCGCGCAAGCTGGTCACGGCCAGCACCTCGCCGCCTGCCGTGCGCAGCGACAGTTGGCGCAACGTCGGCAGCAGCAGCACGGTGTCCTTCAGCGCCACCGCAGCGCCCGGCGCTGCAGCTGCATCGGCCACCGCCACGGTCTGCGCTGCGGCTGCGGGCTTGATGGGCTCGCTGAGCAGCGCAGCGCGGCCAACGTCCGCCGGCAGCCAGACGCGCAGCGCAGCGCCTTCGCGCAGCAGTTCAAACGGCCGCGCGCTGCCGGGCTTCTGCACCGCCTGGTCCTGCAGGTAGGTGGTGGCCGCGGCCTTGTCCAGCAGGTTGCTGGAGCTGTAATTGGTGAAGCCAATGCCCAGCGTGTAGAGCATGGGGAAAATGACAAACAGCACCGCCGCAGCCACGCCGGGGAACAGGTAGCGCAGCGCGTACGTGCGGCCGGAGCTGTAGGTCCACAGCGCAAAGGCGGTGACGGCCAGCAACGTGACCGCCAGCAGCGCTTCACCGGCTGCGTGCACGCGCATCACGGCCCACAGCGACGCCAGCGTGGCCACGGCCGCCAAGGCGCGGCCGGTCCACGGGTTGGTGTTGGGCTTGGGCTTGGGCTCGGGCTTGCTCTTGTGCGTGGCGATCGCTCAGCCCCCCTTCATGCGCTGGGCCGCGCCCTGCAGCGCCTGCGCCGGTGTCTGCCGGCCTTCGGTGACGTTGGTCAACGCGGACTTCATGGCCGACCAGAAACGAGACATCTCCGGGTTGCTGGGCGTGGGCACACCGTCGCGCGCCGAGTCCACAATGCCCGCGATGCGCGGCCCTACCACGGGGTCGGCCAGCAACTCTTTCAGGTACGCCTGGCTGGCGGGGGCGCCGATGGGCTCGGCGCGGTCGATGTTGCGCAGGCCACGCAGCGACAGCATGTGCTTTTCCAGGAACTCCACCGCCACCTCGCGCTGCTTGGTGGCGCGGCTGATGAGCACACCCTTCACGCCCACGAAGGGCGCGGCGGCCTTGCCGCCCACGGCAGGGATCTTGGCCACGCCGAAGTCCACGCCCACGCGCTTCAGGTTCACCCATGCCCAGGGGCCGTTGATCATCATCGCCACCTTGCCTTGGGCCACGCCGGCTTCCATTTCCGCGTAGCCGCTGCCCACCGGCATGACACCTTCGCGCACCAGGCGGTTCAGCAGCTCGGCGCCGGCCAGCGCACCGGCGTTGTCCACACCGAAGTCGCGTGCGTCGTAGGTGCCATCAGCGCGGGCCTTGAAGGCGTAGCCACCGCCGGCAGCCAGCAGCGGCCAGGTGAAATAGGGGTTGGTGTAGTCCCACAGGATGGCGCCCTTGCCTTCGGCCTTCAGGCGCGTGTGCAGCGCGAAGACCTCGTCGAAGCTTTGCGGCGGCGTCTTCACCAGCGCCTTGTTGTAGATGAGCGTGACGGCCTCCAGCGCATACGGGTAACCCCAGACGCGGCCGCGCTGGCTGAAGCCCTTCCAGGCCAGCGGGTCGATGTCGGCGCGCAGCGCGCGGCTGGGCTCCACGGCGCTGAGCAGCCCCGAGGCCACCCACTCGCCCAGCCGGTCGTGAGCGTAGACAAAGAGGTCCGGCCCCTTGCCGGCAGCAGCGCTTTGCTGGAAGCGGGAGGTCACCTCTTGCGGGTCAGGTGTTTCCACCACCAGCGGCACGCCGGTCTCCTCGGTGAAGCGCTCACCCAGGGCGCGCACGCCCTTGGCACCTTCCACGGTGAACCACACCACCAGCGGGGTCTTGTTTTGCGCCCGCAGGACCGCGGGCGCCGCCAAGAATGCGGCAGCTGGCGCCAGTTGCAGCAGCAGCCGCCTGCCGCTTGGCTTCAATTGCAGCTGTGGCCTTGATGGAGGGGGCCGGATGTTCTTCACGCGAGGCAGACGCTCAGGCCCCTGGTTTGGACGAACAGGGCCGCATCGCGCTCTCTTTCAGTCGCGCGTTGGGGCGGCGCAGTTCCTGGCGATGAACTCGGCGTGGTCGGGCATCACTTCGGCACACCGACCGATGAGTTCATGCACGCCCTGAAGGTAACTTGCAATCTCGGCCTCGCTCAGGCTGTCAACCAGCGGGTGGTAGGACTGCGGCTCCAGGTGTTGCCCTTCCATGACCTGCAGCCAGGCCACCTCTGAAAAGAGCTCGTTGTTCTCGCGCACGATGCGGCCATGCGTCTGGTAGAGGCGCAGCTTGGCTTGCAAGGTCTCCGGCACCGGCATCTCACGGCAGGCCACCCAGAACGGGGTGTCGCTGCGCTGGTTGAGGTGGTAGTGCAGGATGACGAAGTCGCGGATGCGTTCAATCTCGAACCGGCTTTGCCGGTTGTATTCGTCGATGTCTACCTGGTTGAAGCCCACCGATGGAAAGAAGTCGATCAGGCGCGCAATGGCGGTTTGGATCAAGTGGATGCTGGTCGACTCCAGCGGCTCCAAGAAGCCACTGGACAGGCCAATCGCCACCACGTTGCGGTTCCAGCCCAGCTTGCGCCTTCCCGTGGTGAAACGCAGCGTACGCGGCGGCGCCAGCGCTTCGCCGTCCAGGTTTTGCAACAGCACGGCCGTGGCTTCATCTTCACTGATGTGCTGGCTGCTGAAGACATGGCCGTTGCCGGTGCGGTGTTGCAAAGGGATGCGCCATTGCCAGCCGGCGCCGTGCGCGGTGCTGCGCGTGTAGGGCGTCATCCCTGGGGCTGTAGCGCAGGGCACGGCCACGGCTCGGTCGCAGGGCAGCCAGTGTGTCCAGTCTTCATAGCCGGTCTTCAGCGTCTGCTCGATGAGCAGGCCTCGAAAGCCAGAGCAGTCAATGAAAAGTTCACCCTCGACCCGCTGCCCGCTTTCCATTCGTAGGGCTTCGACGTGGCCAGTCCCGCCGTGCAGCGTGACATCGGCCACCTTGCCCTCGAGACGCACCACGCCTTGGGCCTGGGCATAGCGGCGCAGATAGCCTGCATACAGGCCCGCGTCGAAGTGATAGGCGTAGGTGATGTCGTTGAGTGGCGAGTTCTGCACCTCGCTGGGCGGCCGCATGAACTTGTTGCGGTAGGCCGCCACTCGTGTGATGGCGTACTCGCCCAGTGGGGCGGCTTGTCCGGCCTGGTGCATCTTCAGCCAGTACTGGTGAAAGGGTACGGTCCACAGGTCTTGGCCAATCCGGCCAAAGGCATGCATGTAGCGGCTGCCCAGCTGCCCCCAGTTCACAAATTCGATGCCCAGCTTGAAGCTGCCCTGGGTCTCGCGCACAAACTCAGCTTCGTCCAGTTCCAGCACGCGGTTGAATAGCTGGATCATGGGTATGGTGGCCTCACCCACCCCTACGGTGCCGATTTCTTCGCTTTCAACCAAGGTGATCGACACCTTGCCACGCAGCACCTTGGACAAAGCAGCGGCTGTCATCCAACCGGCCGTGCCACCGCCGACGATGACTATCCGTCTGATCAACTCGCCTTGGCTGTTTGGGGCATTCATGTTGCGGCGGCTGGCGTTCAGGGCTGGGCTCGCCATGCAAACAACCCCGTTGGCCTGGCGGCCGCTGGGGTTGCGGTTTTCGTCTGCGGGTCGAACGGCCCGGTGCAGGCCGTCCGCTTTGCTTCTGCTTAGAACTTGTAGTTCACACCCAGCAGGTAGGTCTTACCAAACCGCTTAGTGTCAGTGGGGTTGTCGCGGTTGTCGGTGTACTGGCGGAACAATTCGTCGGTCACGTTGTTAGCCTGCAGCAGCACCGACAGGCCCTTCAAGAAGCTGCGCTCGGGGAAGGTGTAGCCAATCTGGGCGTCCACCACCGTTTCGCCACGGATGAAGGTGATTTCGACATCGTCCTTGTAGTCGGGATTGATACCCAGGAAGTCAGACCGCTTGCGCGAAGCCACCGAAACCTGGAAGCCGTGCTTTTCGTAGTAGGCGCGGAAGTTGGTGACCTTCTTCGAGAGACCCGGCAGCGGAATGGTGATGGGCGTGGTGATCAGGCCAGCCAATTGACCCGGCCCGATGGTGATGCTGCTGCTGGTGTCGCTGTGGTTCACCGAAACCCCGAACCCGTCCAATGGCGCCCACAGCAGGGACAGCGGGATGTTGACCGCCAGTTCAAAGCCATGGATGCGCCCGCCCTTGCCATTGGTGGGCCGGTTCAGGAAGCCCACCGTGCCGCCTGCGGGCAATGTGGCATTGGCCGGCAGCACGCTGGCAAAGTCGTACAGGCTGGGCAGGTTCAGGACATAGGTATCGATGTCTTTGTAGAAGCCAGCCACACTGACATAGCCCTTGTTACCAAAGTACTTCTCAACCGAGAGGTCGTAGGCAGTGGCGCGGAAAGGCTCGACCTCAGGGTTGCCGCCGCTGGCGACAAAGCGCTGCGGCGTCAGCGGTGGGTTGGGCAAGCCGGGTTGGTCGATGCTGGCGCGCATGTCGCGCATGGTCGGACGCGACATGGTCTTGCCCATGCCAAAGCGGGTCAGCAGGCTGTTGCCTAGGTCCATGGTCAGGTTCAGGCTAGGCAATACGTCGGTGTAGCTCTTGCCGCCAGACTGGCTGACGCAGCTGGCCGCCGTTGCGCCCGTGCAGCGACCCGAGTCGTTGACAAAGCCGGTGGAGCGTTGATCGGTGTTGACGAACTGCGCGCCGATGTTGCCGCTGACGTTGCGCCCAAAGAGTTCGCCGTCGAGGTCAAATTTGGCGTAGCCCGTGGTGACCTCTTCAGTGACCGACCAGTTGCGGTTGATGACCGTGCCGTAGACGTTGGGACGCAGGCTGTAGGTGGTGCCAAGTGAGCCACGCGGGTCCCAGATGGCGATGTTGATGCCGTCCACGGTCAGTGTCTCGTTGCCAGGAATGGTGACGCCGGCAAAGGGCCCGGTGCCGCCACTGATGACCAGGAAACCTTCTTGCGTGGTCGATGTCTTTTGGCGCTTGGTCGCGAGCAGGCCAAAGTCCACCCCGTCTACCCAGCCCCACTTCAGGTCGCGCTTGGCGCCCAGGCGCAGGTTATTCAGTTCGTCGCTGACCGCAGGTGCAGCCACATAGCCGGCCTGGGGCGTCAGCGTGCCACCGCCCCAGCCCATCACGTCGGTCAAGACCACGGTGCTGCGGTTGGCAAAGTCGGTGGTGCTGGTGAACTTCAGGTCACCGTGGTTGCTGCCAGTGAAGCCTGTCCAACTGATGGTGCCCGTGGCGCCCGGAGTGACGGCAGCGCCATTGGACTGCGTGGGGTTGCCGTTGCCAGCCAGGCCAGCGGTGGTTTCATAGCGGGCGCTGTTCTTGGTGACCTTGGAGTTGGCTATGTCGCCCACCATTTCCCAGACGTTGAGCTTCCACTTCGCGTTCAGGCCCATGGCATTGAGCTTGTCGTCACTGCCTTCGTTGTGGTTGCGGATAACACCCTTGAAATTGTTCACCGTGCCGCTGGTGGCGATGCCGTTGGACACGGTCGCGTTGCTCAAGGTCGGGGAACCTCGGTAGTTGTGTGGATCCGAGTTGCCACCGATGAAACCTTCGATGCCCTTCTTGAAATTGGCCTGTTTGCCCTTGGACTGGAAAACATCCAGGGTGGTCTCGAAATTCTTGTTGGGCCGCCACTGCAGCGTCCCCATCAGGGCGTCACGCTTCTGGTCGGAAAACTCGATGTCGCGACCGAAGCCGCCGGGTACACCGGCGCAGGTGGTGGGCTTGACCCAATTTCCCACCGGGTTGGGTGCTTCACAGGCAGCGCCGGTGCCGGTGACGGTGTCGAGTTCGCGTGTCCAGCCGCCCCAGGTGTTGGCGCGCAGTTGACTCGAACCTTTTTCTTCAAACTGTGTGGCCCCCAGCGCAATGCCCAAGGTGCGCTCAAGAAACTGGTCCACATAGGCAAATGACAAGCGGTCGCCCTTGCCTTCACCATTGGGCACGCCGTTGTCCACGCCGGTTTTTTGCTTGCGATAGTTCAGCGCAATCTGGCGGCTGGACGAACTCAGCGGCCGGATGGTGTGCAGGTCGATCGACGAAGAAATGCCGGTGGTGGACAGCGCCGCATGGGGCGTCTTGAAGATGGTGACGCCGTTGAGCAACTCGCCGGGGTAGAGGTCGAGGTCGACCCCGCGGCTGTCGCCCGAGGAAGCCACCTCGCGGCCATTGAGCATGGCGCCGTTGAAGTCGGGCGACATGCCGCGCACGCTGATCTGCTGTGCCTTGCCGCTGCCTTTGTTGCGCTGCGCTGCCACACCGGGCAAGCGAGAAATGGAATCGGCAATCGACGGGTCCGGCAGCTTGCCCAAGTCTTCCGAAGTGATGGCCTCGACGATGGTGCTGGCCTCTTTCTTGACAGCGATCGCAGACTCAATGGCGCGCCGGATGCCGGTGATGGTCACCACGTCGCTCTGCGCGGGCGCAGCGGCCTGCGCAAACACGCCACCGGGGGCGCACAACACGGCGGCCACGGCAGCGGCAACCGGCGTGACCTTGGCAAGGGTGCGCGAACGGGCGCGCGCGGGGTTCGAATTCTTCATGCTTGTCTCCTGAAACGCGTCGGGACTGACAGAACTGGGCGACCGGCGCAGGCGGCGAAGCGCGGCCGGACGGGCGACTGGGAATGCTCAGCGACACGAACTTTGTACCAAAACTAGATGCACCGGATACCTGCGGAAACCCTAGATCAGTGCAACACCGCCTGGCGGTGCATGCCCGCGCACGACGGCCACAGCGGGTTCTTTCGCTAGGGAAAGCCTTGCTGACCGCACCAAATCAGGGCCAATCGGCTTGGTGCAAATCGCGTCGATGTAGCGAAACTACTTTGCACGAAAACAACAAGCCCCTGTCAGGCTTCGGTCAGGCCCGCCCTACACTGCGCCGCCATGGAACGTCTGGAACCGAGTGGGTGGCGCCGGCTGCGGCAGGCCGTCCGAGCCCTGGCCTGGCCCCTTTTTGCGCTGGGCGTCTGGCCGGCGTTGGCTTGTGCGGGGCCAGCCGCGCTGCATGTGCCATCACCAGACTGGCGCGACCAGATCCTGTACTTCGTGATGACGGACCGCTTCGCCGACGGCGACCCGGCCAACAACGACCAGGGGCGCAGCGAATTCAAGGCCGGCGACGCCACGCGCTACAACGGCGGCGACCTGAAGGGCTTGCGCCAGCGGCTGGACTACATACGCGGCCTGGGCGCTACGGGCGTGTGGATCACGCCGCCCGTGGCCAACCAGTGGCTGGACCCGTCTGGCAGCTATGCCGGCTTCCACGGCTACTGGGCCGAGCACTTCATGCAGGTGGACAAGCACCTGGGCACGCTGGCGGACTACCAGGCGCTGTCGCGCGCCTTGCACCAGCGCGGCATGGTGCTGGTGCAGGACATCGTGGTGAACCACACCGGCAACTACTTCAGCTACCGCGACCGCTGGAAAGCCGACGACCCCGAACGCGCCTGGCGCGGCTGGGAGGCGCACGACCAGTCCCCGCCGGCGCCGCGCCCCAGCCAGCCGCCCTTCAACCGCAACGACCCGCGCGACCCCGCCCAGCGGGCCGCAGGCATCTACCACTGGACGCCTGACGTCAAGGACTACCAGGACCCGGTGCAGGAGGAAAGCTTCCAGATGTCCGGCCTGGACGACCTGAACACCGGCAACCCGGTGGTGCGCCGCGCGCTGCGCCAGAGCTACGGCCACTGGATACAACAGGTGGGCGTGGACGCCTTCAGGGTCGACACCGCTTTCTACGTGCCGCCGGACTACTTCGCGGACTTCCTGCACGCCCCGGACCGCGCCGCGCCCGGCATGGTGCGGGTGGCGCGCGCCACTGGCCGCCGTGATTTCCTGGTGTTTGGCGAAGGCTTCGGCATCGACAAGCCCTTCCAGGACCGCGAAGCGAAGAAGATCGAGCGCTACATGACCGGCGCCAAAGGCCAGCCGCTGCTGCCGGGCATGCTGAATTTCCCGCTGTACGGCGCCTTGGGTGACGCCTTTGCGCGCGGCCGGCCGACGGCGGAACTGGCGCACCGCATCACACAACTGGGCCAGCTGCATGCGCGCCCGCACCTCATGCCCAGCTTCGTGGACAACCACGACGTGGACCGTTTCCTGGCCGGCGGCAGCGTGCCCGCGCTGCGCCAGGCGCTGCTGGCGATGATGACGCTGCCCGGCATACCGGTCATCTACTACGGCACCGAACAGGGCTTCACGGAACAGCGCGGCGCCATGTTCGCAGCCGGCTTCGGCTCCGGCGGCCGCGACCGCTTCGACACCCAGGCGCCGCTGTACCGCGACATCGCCGCCATGGCCGCGCTGCGTAAGGGCCACAAGCTGTTTTCACGCGGCACGCCCAGGGTGTTGTGGTCGGAAGCCGCCCAGGCTGGCGGCGTGGCGTGGGTGATGCGCCACGGCCAGGCGCAAGCGCTGGTGGCCTTCAACACCGCCGGGCACGATGCGCTGCTGCCGGCCCTGGACACGGGCCTGCCGGCCGGTACGGTGCTCAAGGGCCTGTACGGGCTGGACGGCAGCCCGGCCCCGTTGGTGGTGGGCCGCGGCGGCCGGGTGACGCTGACGCTGAAAGCCGGCGCCGGCGTCGTCTGGCTGTCCACGGCGCAGCGCCAGCCCGTGCCGCAGGTGGCGGCGGTGTCGCTGGACGCCCTGCCCGCACAGCCGCTCACGGGCGACTTCACGGCCAGCGGCACGGCCGGCCCGGGCCAGGCCGTCCAGCTGGTGGTGGACGGGCAGTTGCACCGCGCCCAGCACGCCACCGCCGACCCCCAAGGCCGCTGGCAGGCACGCGTGGACACCGCCGACCTGGTCGACGCCGACGCTCGCCACAGCCTGACTGCCTGGGTGGCCGGCGGCGGCACCTCGCCCAGCGCCCGCTTCCAGGTGCAGCGCCGTTGGCAGCTGCTGGCCGAGGCCAGCGACCCCGCCGGCGACGACTCCGGGCCCGAGGGCCGCTACACCTACCCCACGGACACCAGCTGGGGCCCGAACCGCCAGATGGACATCCGCGGCGTCAAGGTCTGGGGCGCGGGCGGCGCGCTGCGGGTGGACGTGCAGACCGCCGGCATCACCACCGTCTGGAACCCGCCCAACGGCTTTGACCACACCCACTTCACCGTCTTCATTGAGCTGCCCGGCCGCGCGGGCGGCGCCACGGTCCTGCCGCTGCAGGACGGCAAGCTGCCCGCCGGCATGCGCTGGCACCTGCGCCTGCGCGCGGGCGGCTGGTCCAACGCGCTGTTTTCGGACGACGGTGCCACCGCCACGTCCGAAGGCCGCCCACTGACCCCCGGCGCCGCGCTGCGGGTGGACGCCGCCACGCAGACGGTGAGTTTCACGCTGCCGGCGTCGGCCCTGGCGGGCAGCGGCCCGTCGGGCGTGCGGGTCTGGGTCACCACCTGGGACTATGACGGCGGCTACCGCGCCCTGGGGCCGGTGGCCCAGCCCTATGCCATGGGTGGCGGCGCGGCCGGCCTGCCCAAGGTGATGGACGCCTCGTCCGTGATCACGCTGCCCTGAGCGCGGACGCCAGGGCTGGGCCCAAGAAAAAAGGCAGGTGCATGGCACCTGCCTTTTTCGTAGAGAACCGAAGAATTACTTCTTGGCGCCGCTGGCAGCGGGCTTGGCGGCTTCAGCCTTCTTGTCAGCCTTCATTTCGGCCTTCTTCTCGGCCTTCTTGGCGGCGCTGGCGGCGGGGGCAGCGGCAGCGTGCGAAGCGGCTTGGGCAGCGGTCATGGCGAAAGCGGCCAGGATCAGGGCGGTCAGGGTCTTGGTCATGAAAGTCTCTCTCAGTGTGGGGTGAAACAAAAGCTCATCCTTGGTTTGCACCTTGTTGGGGCGTACCCGTGAGGTGGACTGGCCGCGAATGGCCGGCCTGCTGCACACATCTGACTGCATGC
>Ga0075160_10002392_pt1 | contig 11193 bp, 7 predicted proteins | sample JI91814C2DNA_FD_70969 | JGI IMG/M metagenome (GOLD analysis project Ga0075160, IMG submission 70969) | Wastewater effluent complex algal communities from Wisconsin, to seasonally profile nutrient transformation and Carbon sequestration -... | ecosystem: Engineered > WWTP > Effluent > Algae...
AAAAACAGGAAGACCACACCAGTTTAAAATTGGAAAAGTAGCGATAGATATTTTAGAGAAATACTGCAAAGAAGGAGCTGATAATGAGGATTTCATTTTCCCAGTGATAGAAGACAAAAAAGGATATGAAAGAAGTGAAAGCTTACGTTACTTTTACACAGCCAAGTACAATAAACTAGCCAATTGGCATTTGAAGAAATTAGGAGAAAAAATGGAATTACCTTTCAAACTATCATTCCACTTGAGCCGTCATACATTTGCTACTAATGCTTTAAACAACGGAATGAGAATTGAGCACGTTTCAAAACTAATGGACCACCGAGACATCAGCACAACCCAGGTATATGCAAAGATTATTTCGGAAGAATTAGACAAAGCGGTTGACAACTACATCTACTAAAACAGAACGAGAATAATTACTTCAAAAAATTACTCTCGTTTTCTTTTTCGAAGGTAATTTTTATCATTTTTTACTCCTGAATTTCAAAACCCTAGCAAAATCAAGCCTTTTGCATTTTGTTAAAAACTTGTGCGAAAATCAAAGCAAAGTGGTACTTTATTTGTTCTAATTTTAGGCATCCAAAAAATCAGTTTTCACCAAAAATCATATTGAAATTTACATGAAGTATAGTCGTACTTCATGCTTAAATTAGATTGTAACAAACAGGTTTTAAACAGGATTAACCAAAATACCAATAATGAATAAACTTAACACCGGCAAGAAACGTGAATTTGAAAGGGCAAAACATCAAAAAATCTATGTTCTCAGAATGGAGAGCAGTCGACACATCACAAAGTGCAGCTTCTATTTTTGACATCACACACGACCAGGAAACCACACTGGAGAATTATTGCATTGCATTATTAGAAAAGGTATTCACCATACCACAATCCCAATTGCCCGAATTTATTACCTACCAAATTCAGCTGAATACCGATGGTACAACATGGCTAAACAAATTCGAAAAACTATTAGCCAACAATGAAGAACTATTCATAACCCAAAAGGCGTTGAGTAGATTCAATAAATTGTACAACATCATCGAAAAAAAACGAACCGAACTGCAAGCTTCGAGCGTAAAAGAAATCAAACAACCTACGCCAAAAAGGTTAATCAATGCCGATGCTGAAGATCGTTACTTTTCGTTCTTTGAAGTAAAACAGCACGTTGAAAAAATGGAATCTTTCAATGATAAAATTCTGTATTTAAACGAAGAAATTTTCGAGTACCGACAAGCCGACATCATTTCCATCAACAACAAATTGCAGCCTTATGACCAGCAATGTGTGCAGTTAATTGAGAAATTACAAACACTTCGCAAAATGCGTTCGGAAATTGAGAAAGAAAAAGAACTAGAACAGGAGAAAAAGCAAACCATTAAAAAACTAAAATTCAACGGAAACCTGAACCAGTTAGTAGATATTTTCTACCAACTCAGTCGTGAATTATTTGTGGATGGAAAATCATTTATTGATGCTTCCAATGGCGACATCGTAAACATGATTGTCATTAATTTCATTGATAAAGACAACAACGAAATAAGTCCCCAAACAGTCGAAACCATCCTCAAACCATCACGAGGTGATAAACGACCGAAAACCCACAAACGTATTGACCTCGATAATTTCCTTTAAAAAATAATAGTCCCTTGGGACCCGATTGGGACTAAGGGACTTTTTTTTACTTCACAATTTTGCTCCATAAACTTTTAAAAACTACGAAAATGGAAGCAATTATTTTAACAAAAGACCAGTACAACGACTTAATGGCAAAATTAGATGCAATTCAAAGCCAACTAAACACCAAATCAGACCCTAAGAAAGAAACCTTTCTAGACAATCAAGAGTTCATTATGTTGATGAAAATCTCCAAACGCACAGCACAAACTTGGAGAGACGAAGGCAAAATCTCATTCAGTCAAGTAGGAAGTAAAATCTACTACAAACTATCTGATGTTGAAAAACTACTACAAGAACACTATAACAAATCATTCAAAGGAAAATAGTATGAAACAGTGCAACGGAACCTGCGAAGTCTGTGATTGCAATCACAACAAAATTTCCCATCCTCTGGAGGGGTGCCCATCGGGCGGGGTGGCAAAATTTAATTGTCATCCTGAGCTTGTCGAAGGAAGTCAATAAAAACTATTCACTAATCACTTTTCACTAATCACTCAAGCATGATAACAATCTTCAAAAACTTCAACGAAGTCATAGAACACAAAACAATCCCCGAAATCCTGCACGAAATCAAAACAGGAAAGTTTAGACCAGGGATAACTTATTTGCGTAAATCACTTGCAGAAAATAAAATGGAAGCCTATGAAAAAGCCAAAAAATCTTTACCTGCATTCACCCCTTCAGGGAAATTTGTTGGTGGTAGAAAAATGGAATTTCTGGAAGCATACTCCAATTTCATCATCTTAGACATCGATAAATTAAGTCAAACCGATTTACAAAACACAAAACATCTCGCCAACCAATGCGAATACACCTATGCTAGTTTCATCAGTCCATCAGGCAATGGATTAAAAATTTTGATAAAAGTAGACATCAAAAAAGAAGACCATAAAGAAACTTTTTTGGCCATTCAAAAACACTATGAAAACCTATTAAACCAAGAAATAGATAAATCCGGAAAAGACATAACCCGACTATGTTTTTATTCCTTTGATGATAACCTCTATCAAAATGAAGCTGCAAAGACATTTGTCACATCGAGCGAAGTCGAGATGAGTTTGAGTGAAACAACCTCAAACCAAACCAGTCAAGCTGAGCCTGTCGAAGCTTCAACAACCTTAAACTTGAAACCTGAAACTTCAAACAGCGAAGCTGTTTATAATCACTGCGTCCGCTTCACCGAAAAAAAAGTGCAATACGCGACAGGTAGCCGAAACGTATTCGTACACCAACTCGCGTGCAACCTAAACCGAAAAGGTATTTCATTAAACGAAGCACTAAGCTTTATACTAACAGACTTTGGATATGACGAAAAAGAAGTAACACAAACCATTCACAGTGCTTACGGTAACATTCACGAATTTGCTAAAGATTCCCATCCTCTGGAGGGGTGGCCGAAGGTCGGGGTGGCTAAAAACAAGTCTAAAGAAACTAGTTCAAACTCCCTCTCTTCTGGAGAGGGCTGGGGTGAGGCTGACGACGAAGATAAACCTAAACCCACACAAATTGACCGATTAGAACTATTTCTATCAACAAGATATGTATTTCGGCATAACATGGTTTCAGGAAAGTTAGAGTTTCAATACTTCGGTAAAAAGAAATGGCACGTAATGAATGACTTTATAGAAAACTCAATGCTTCGAGAATGTTTAAAAGGAAGAATCAAAACAAACCTTTCTTCTTTGCGAAACCTATTGTATTCTGATTTTTGTGAATTGTACAATCCATTCGAAGATTACTTTTATAATTTACCAACTTATGATGAAAAAACAGATTACATTTTAGAATTAGCAAACACGATAACCACTACAAAACAAGACCTTTGGAGAGAATGTTTTAAGAAATGGATTGTAGCTATGGTAGGTTGTGTTCTGGACGACAAAGTAATCAATCACACGGTAATTGTGTTCAGCGGAAAACAAGGATTAGGAAAAACCACTTGGGTTGAAAAACTAGTACCTCGTAAATTGAAAGAGTATTTGTTTTCAGGAACTATAAACCCTAACAACAAAGATACCTTAGTGCAGCTCTCAGAATGTATGTTGATTAACCTGGATGAATTAGAAAACCTGAACCGTTCCGAAATTGGAAGCTTAAAAGAAATCATTACAAAAACCCAAATTAGAATGCGAAGAGCCTACGGACATAACAATGAAACCATGCCAAGACGCGCCTCATTTGCAGGGAGTGTAAACACAGCCCAGTTCTTAAACGACAGTACAGGCAGTCGAAGATTTCTTTGCTTTGAATTGGAGGGCATCCAATACCAACACGAAGTGGATATTGACAACGTATTTTCTCAAGCTTTGTATCTATTCAAAACAGGATTTAGATATTGGTTCGACCAAGAAGAAATTAAAAACATCACCGAAAACAACGAACAATACCAACTACGAAGTCCAGAAGAAGAATTGCTTTTAACTTGGTTTGAACCTTGCGATAGAGAAAATGCCACCCATTATTTAAACGCTTCTCAAATAGCAGCAAAACTAGCCGAAAGAGCAAAAATTACCATCACCGATGGAACCATAAATAAAATTGGAAAAGCGTTAAAAAAACACAATTTCACAAGACTAATTCGAAAAGGCAGTCCAGTTTATGCAGTAAAAGAATTTACCTACGAAGAAGTAGATCAAACCAACCGCCAATCCGAAATCTAAACCCAAAATAAAGAAAAGTGGAAACTAAAAGTTTTCACTTTTTTTTCTGCCAACTGACCACCGAACACTGAACACTCCACCAAGGGTGTAAGGGGTGTAACCAAATTTCCACACAAACATTTTGAGTTTTTTTACTTTTCAAATTTTCTAGCAACATCGGCACAATCAAAAGCAAATCAATAAAGTACTAAGTTAGTTTTGCTTCCAATTCCTCAAATAAATCCGTTTTTTTTAATTCCGAAAAAATAAAAATCTTTTACCTGTTTTTTCCTTACACCCTACACCCTGCGTAAAATTGCACTATTTTTCTTCTTTTTAATCATAAATACGGATTTCCACATTTTTATATACCCACCTTTTTTCTATATTTACAAATTAAACTACAAAGACTTAAAACATCAAAAAAACGCTTTAAAGCAATAATATAGACATGAGCCTGAATACCCAAAATTTACAACCCATAATCAACTTCATTTGGACTGTTGCCGATGACGTTTTAATCAATAAATTTTTAGAAAATCAATATCAGGATGTAATCCTACCTATGACGGTTTTGCGCCGTTTGGATTTGGCTTTAGAACCATCTAAAGACAAAGTTCAAAAAACATTTGATGATTTCAAGGATAAAATAGATAATCTTTCTGGTTTACTGACTAGTGAACAACACGGGTCTGGTTTAGCTTTTTACAATACTTCTAAATACACGATGAAGAAGTTATTGGCAGACCCTAAAAATATTGATGACAATTTTCTAGATTATCTTAATGGATTTTCTGAAAACGTTCAAGATATAATTACAAAATTCAAGTTTAGAAACCAACTTGAAACCTTTCAAAGTACAGGTATTACATTTTCTTTAATCGAAAAATTCTGTAATCCTAAAGTTGAATTAAGTCCAGATAAAATTTCCCCTATGGCTATGGGATATATGTTTGAGGATTTAATTAGACGTTTCAACGAAAAAACAAATGCAGCAGCTGGACGACACTTTACACCAAGAGAAATCATAGAATTAATGACGCATTTGGTTTATTTGCCAGTAAAAGAAAAAATTCAGCAAGGAACTTTTCTAGTTTATGATCCTTGTGTAGGTAGTGGTGCTATGTTAACACAGTCAAAATTATTTGCTACAAATCCAGAAGGTGAAATAAAATCAAAAGCATCTTTTCATTTATATGGTCAAGAAAATACTGGGGAAATGTATGCTACTTGTAAATCGGACATGTTGTTGAAAGGCGAAGACCCAGACAAAATCAAATTTGGTTCAACGCTAAGTGAATATGGATTTGATCCTGATTTAAAATTCAATTTCATGTTAACCAATCCACCTTATGGTACAACTTGGAAACAAGATATAGAAAACTTAAATGTTGGTTCTGGTAAAAAAATAGAAATAAAAGATACACGTTTTAATCTTCCTATTAAAAATTTTAAAGGAGAATTAGAAACAACATGTTTAACCTCTCGTAGTAATGATGGGCAATTAATGTTCATGTTACACATGTTGTCTAAAATGAAAGCTCCAGAAGATGGTGGAAGCCGAATTGCTTCTGTTCATAATGGTTCAGCATTGTTCACAGGCGATGCAGGAAGTGGCGAAAGCGGAATAAGACAATACTTAATTGAGAATGATTTGTTGGAGTGTATTGTGCAATTGCCCAATGATATTTTTTACAATACAGGGATTGCAACTTATGTGTTTTTTGTTACCAATACAAAAGAAGAAAAACGCAGAGGAAAAGTACAACTCATCAATGCTTCGTCGGACAGGTTTTATAGCAAAATGCGTAAATCGTTAGGTAGTAAACGTAATGAGTTACTTACTGAACATATCGAAGCGATACAAGATTTATTTTTTACTTTTCAAGATACTGAATACAGCAAAATATTTGATAACGAAGATTTTGGATATTATCAAATTACGGTAAATCAACCCGAGAAAGACCAAAAAGGCAACATCATCAAAGACAGTAAGGGCAAACCAAAGCCAGATAGCAGCTTAAAAGACATTGAGAACGTGCCGATGCGTAAAGACATGAATCATGGCATCTTAATAGATGAATATTTCGAAAAAGAAGTGTTACCTTTTGCACAAGATGCTTGGTACGATAAAACTAAAATAAAAGTAGGTTATGAAATACCTTTTAATAGATATTTCTATCAATATGAAGGTTTACGTTCTTTAAAAGATATTGCTGCTGATATTTTAGTTTTAGAGCAAGAAACAGATGGGTTATTAAAAGAAATTATTGAATAATGAAAAATAAACCATATAAAGAATACAAATCTTCAGATATAGCTTGGTTAGGAAATATACCTAAGCATTGGCAAATTCTATCATTTAAGAATATTTTAAAAGAACGTAATGAAAAAAACAACCCAATCAGAACTAAAGAAATTTTATCACTCTCTATTGATAAAGGGGTTACTTTATATGCCGAGAAGACTACAAATTTAGACCGTTTTAAAGATGATTTTACCCAATATAAGCTAGCTCATAAAGGCGATTTAGTTTTTAACAGTATGAATATGATTGTTGGAGCTGTTGGAGTATCAAGATATTTTGGTTGTGTAAGTCCTGTTTATTACACTTACCATGGAGACTCTAATAATTTACACACTACTAAATTTTATGAATATTTATTTAGAAATAAAACTATACAAGGTATGTTGTTTAGTCTTGGAAGAGGATTGATTGCTATAGATAGAGGTGATGGAAAATATAATACTTTAAGATTAAAAATTTCAAGAGATGATTTACGATCAATGAAATTGCCTTTTCCAAATCCTGATGAACAAACCGCAATTGCAAAATTTCTAGATTACAAAACCGCAAAAATTGACCGTTTCATTCGCAAAAAAAAGCAATTAATTAAATTGTTACACGAGCAGAAGGCAGGTATTATTAATGAGGTCATGACCAAAGGTTTGGATGAAAATGTTAAAATGAAACCGTCTGGCATAGAATGGTTAGGTGATATTCCAGAACACTGGGTAGACTTTAAGCTTAAATCAATTGGATATTTGTATGGTGGTTTGACTGGAAAGAGTGGAGAAGATTTTAAGATTGAAGACGAAACCAATATTTTACCTTATATCCCATTTACTAATATTGCAAATAATCTAATTATAAATACAGATAAATTATCTTACGTTAAGGTTTCTGAAAATGAGAAGCAAAATATAGTCAAAAAGAATGACTTACTTTTTTTAATGAGTTCCGAGAATTTTGCTGACATCGGAAAGACAGCATTATTAAATGATCACGTTGATAATTTGCTTTTGAATAGTTTTTGTAAAGGTTTTAGAATAACTGATAAAAATATATTACCAATTTTTTTAAATTATATGCTTTCAGCAAATATTCATAGGAAAAGGTTAAGCATTCAAGCAAGAGGTTTTACCAGGATAAATTTAAAAATAGGCAAAGTAAACGATTTGTTGTTATTTGCACCTAAAGAAATTCAGGAGCAAACTGAAATTGTCTCTTACATAATAACCGAAACAAAGAAGCTTGATAAAGTTATATCTACCATAGATAAGGAAATAACTTTGGCACAAGAATACAAAACGGCATTAATAGCCGAAGCCGTTACTGGTAAAATTGATGTTCGTGATTATGTAATTCCTGTTCTTGATGAAGAGGAAACTTATGAAGATTTAGAAGAAGATTTAGAAGAAGAATTGGATATGGTGGCTGAGGATAGTGAGGAAATAGAAATGGAGTAAATGATACAAAGTCAGGAAATTATAAAAAAGGCACAACAACAGCTTTTGCAGACAAAAGAAAAGCTAAATACAATTGAAATTATTCCATTTCATGAAAAAATATTGTGCTCTAATGATTTTAGAAATATAATTTCTTTTAATGAAAATGTTGTTTTTCCAAAAAGTAAACATCCATTAATTTATACAATAGAACTAACAGAAATTGAGAAAAGAGAAATGCTATTAAACACTTTTTCAAATTTCAGTAGGCTCAATAAAACTAAAACTAAAAACGTAAATCGTATAAACCATTCAAAAGATAATATAACAAATAATAATTCTAATATTTTATATGTTGGTAGCTCTACTAGAGATTTTATTGGCAGATTAAAAAATCATTTAGGAGTTAGAGATAGTGTTAGAACCTATGCACTTCATCTTTCAAAATGGGATAATAATTTAGAATACAATATAAAAATAGTTGTTTATCAACTAAAAGATAATAATGAGGATACCATCAATAACAATGTAGTAGAATTAATAGAACAACAAATTTGGGATAAATTCAAACCGCTTTTTGGCAAAAGAAGTGGACTTTTATAAAGTGATTTAATGAATAATTTAATAAAACCTTTCAAAGATATTTTTAATTTAGACTTGCCTTTAGCAATTCATAAAAGTCAGCGTCCCTATGTTTGGGATATTGAAAAAGTGAATCGTCTAATAGAGGATTTAGAAGATTTTAAAAAAAGATGTTCAGATAAAGGACTTTCTAATTTGTCCTATTACATGAGTACCATTGTTTTATATAAAAATACAGAAGGTAAAAATCAATTAGAAATTATTGATGGGCAACAAAGGTTAACAACATTACTTTTACTTGACTATTTTGCAAATGAACAGCAATCTATTTTAAAAACGAGTCCCCAAAGTGTAATTTTTGAGTTTAGCTCTTCTATTTCTGAACAAAATATTCAAAGAGTAAAAATATTTTTAAAGCAAAACGATGTTCGAAATAGAATTTCAAATATAAAAGAATTTATTCAAAATAGATTGGTCTTTACTGTTGTTGTAGTTCCAACAGAAGACGAAGCATTTACTTATTTTGATACACAAAATAATAGAGGTAAAAAACCAAGTATTGATGTAGTTCTTAAAGCGGTTCATCTTCGTGGAATAATAAATGATGCAGATTTACAAAAACAATGTGCAGAAAAATGGGAAAATATTGAAAGATATGCTTTTCATGGTATTACGATTCCTGGAAATAATGAAGGCTTTTTATATCCATTTATTAAATTTATTTTGTGGAGAGCAAGAACATGGAAATTTAATAAGGCATCATTTGAAAATGAAAATAAGATTGAAAATATATTTAGTAGGTATTTAACAATCTCTGATAGTAATGGTATATTTTTTTATCCACAAAGTTCAATAACTAATAATAAAGAATTTGAATATATAGATGGTGAGTTGTTTTATACACCAAAATCTATAAATCTTACGGAGTTAAATCAAACTATAAATCTACCTTTTCAATTACGTCAACCTTTAAAGAAAGGATTACCATTTTTCCTTTATCTAGAAAAGTATGCTTTAATCTACAGGCTTTTATTCGTCGATAATAATACTAATGATTCAAAAGAAATGACTGATTTTAGGGCTTTTTATAAAAAAGTATATCATCAGCATTCAGAATACATGAAGCAATATTTTATACTTTGTATGATGATGTTTTACGATAAGTTCAAAGAAAACAATTTGTTGAATTTTGCTTTAGCATTAGATTATTTAATTGGAGCAGAACGTTTGTCAAATTATTATATTTTCGATGTAAAATATGTAAACGTAAACAATCAAAGTAATGTTTTAGATGCTATACAAATGGCTTATTGCCCAAAAGAAGTATTAAATTTTATTATTAATAATAAAAGCATTCAAGAGAAAAAAGTTGGTGCTATTAATAAAGTTATAACTGCTTATTTATATGAAATAGAACATTATTATAAAGGAGGTAACAAGAAAAATGTTCCTCATAAAATAACAGAAAAAGAAACAAACGATAAAAATGAAATTTCAAAAACAAAGTTACTAATAGATTTGAACCAAATTGTTTCTCAGAGAAAAGGATGGTTACTTCAAAAAATTAATGCATAATGATGGAATTCAAATCATTTAAAAGTTCACTTTCTAAAATTGTTGAAAATAATTTACAATTTAATATTCCCATATATCAGCGATTATATGTTTGGGACAACGAGGTTGTAAAAGTGTTTTTAACCGATTTAAAAAATGCTTTTACAGAAGACAATCAAAAAGATTATTTTATAGGTAGTATAGTTTATGTTAAAAATGATACTTCTATTTATGATTTAATTGACGGTCAACAACGAAATACAACTTTATGGCTAATTAGTAATGTTTTAGGAAACGATTTAGATAAGTTTGCCTTTGTTGATGATAAAAAAATGAGATTAAATTTTTCTATCAGAACGAAAGTAACGGAATATTTTGAATTCTTGAGAAAGACTAGAAATGGAAATAATTTAGAAGTTTTTGAGGATGAAGAAGATTTAATAAACATTTCAAAAGCGTATATACAAATAAAAACTTTTATTGAAAATGAGGAAAACAAGCTTTTTAACAAGAAGAGAGAATTTGCTGCATACATTTTTAATAAAGTTAAATTAATCTGTACCGAAGTACCTCAAGAAACCGATTTAACAAAATTGTTTGAAGTTATCAATGCTCGAGGTGTTCAACTAAGACAAGATGAAATATTAAAAGCAAAATTATTAGCTAACATTAATTTAGATAGTAATCATAAACATAAGACTCGCAATATTGCAAAGATATGGGAGGCTTGTGCAGATATGAATGGTTATGTAGCTTTTAATTTAAAAAATCAATTAAGTACAAATACCACTTGGCGTAATTTATTAGTAAATCAAGAAAGTGTTTCAGCAAGTAATGAAGTACAAATTAGAAAATTTGACATATCTTTTTTCAAAAAATTCACCAACGAAACGAATGATTCTTCATTTGAAATTAATAAAACATACAATTTAATAACCTTATTAGAAAATGAAGTTGATGAGCCAAATAAATCAACTGAAAGTGAATATCAACAACATGAAAGTATAAG
>Ga0075160_10002394_pt1 | contig 11188 bp, 7 predicted proteins | sample JI91814C2DNA_FD_70969 | JGI IMG/M metagenome (GOLD analysis project Ga0075160, IMG submission 70969) | Wastewater effluent complex algal communities from Wisconsin, to seasonally profile nutrient transformation and Carbon sequestration -... | ecosystem: Engineered > WWTP > Effluent > Algae...
CAAACTATTTATGTTATTTTTATAATCATTCGGGACATGAGCCATTGGTGAGAATGATAAATAATAAATAAGAGCATACTGCTTGGAAAAGAGGTAAGGAGAATATCCATTTGAAAGTTATTATTATGAAAAATATTGTTCAATTGCTTTTATTGTTGTTTCTCATTTCTTGTCAAATAAAGACGGATAAACGTATCAATGAAGAAGAAGTTAAGTTATTAACGCAAGAAGATACCACATTGAGGCATACATTATTCTTCATTGGAGATTTTAATAATAATCGCCTGCTAATTCTTGATAACAGAGAAATTGTTAGAGATAAAATTTTGGGAAAGGACGAGTGTGTGGCTTATTCAACGAACTCAATTAATGTTAATGTACTTCTTTTGGAAAAGAAAACTTCATTTGACTCTACTTTGAATTTAAACCACTTCGGGAAGTATATTGTTCTAATCAAAGAAGATAGTTCTGTAGTGATAAGTAGTACAAATGACCTAACTCGAATTCAAATACGATAGCTATTGGCTGTTGATGTATTCTTCTTATCCTCTGCTTTTGTTGGTCGCCTGACCAACAAATAACGAAGTGCAGATCCCCGACATTTGTAATGTAGACTTACAATTACACTTGTTGAGATTCCCGTTTGCACGGGAATGACGTACAAAGAATAATTTTCTATACCAGCACAATGCCGCGTGAAGGATGCGGAAGGCTTGGTGCGGAACGCAGTGGAGCACGGTAGCGCAGCGAACCCTGTAGCAGCCTGACCGAAGGGCACGCCCAAATTAAATAGACTATTGTGTGGCTTCGCTTATACCAAACGCTGCAACTCTTTTTTCAATAATAAAATAAGCAACGAGCTTTTGATGCTTGCTTCTTGGCTGTCGATGGTTTGTTGCAATAATGCAAATTTCTCGCTGCGTTGTTTTTTAGAGGTGAGTCCGCAAATCTTATAAAACTTATGGAAACAATCGGCTGCAAAACTTTCAATACGCACCACAGGTTCGTTGTAATGTGTGCCTTTTATAATGTTTTCGGTTTCGCGTAAGGCAAATTCGTAATTTTTATCGCTGTAGTGGATAACGGATAAAAGGATACGCGAATACATTTGTGTAAAGGGTTCTTTGCCTTCCGCCAATACCGCTTGCACATCAGCAAAAGCCTTCTCTTCCTGATGTCGGAAGATTAAGCTAAGGGCATAAATTAAGCGGATGCGATTAAAAAATACGGAGGAAGTTTCATCAGCATTTTTTACTAAACCGTATAGTCGATCTACTTCATCGTACTTTTCTAATTGCAGTTTATTCGAAATGGCGGTGAGAATAATCACATGTCGGGTCCTGGTTTCTGCTCCTTCAAAATAATGATTCACAAAGTGCATTAGATAAATGTCGGCAAGTTCGTAATTGCCAATGGTGTAGGCTTCAACGCCCATGTTGACTACCGCTGCTCTAATCAAATGATGGAGATAGTTTTTGTGTAGTTTAATTTCAGGCTCCAATTGCAACATGCGTTTCACGGCTTCTTCTTTTTTAGCAATGTTGGTTTGCTCAAAAAAATCGAGATAGCTTTTTAATAACTGACTTTGTCGGCTGTCTTTCCCACCGGCAGTTGATGTGCCTCGCACTTCTATGGTACTTTGGCCTGTGCGTTGACTGAGGTTGTTGATGAACGATTGGTAATACAGTAAGCTAAGTTCTTGTTCTTGCACATAGTGTTGAAGAAATCCATACGCTTCTTGCATTTGCAATTTCATTTCATCTAAGCGTTTCACGGAAAATTCTTGCTGATACAAGTATTGTATTTTCACTTCGTGGAGAAACGATAAGCCAAGCATGTTTTCTGCCGCCTGAAATTCACTGTACATTAAATTCCATTCTTTTTCAAACAGGTCGAATGCTTTGCGTTTTACTAATTCCTCTAAGTACAATTTAGTTTCCAGTGCTGTTTGCGGTTGCTTGGTTTCTTTCCAATATTCAGCAATAGCATTTCTGCAAAAGGCAAAGAGTTGTGTTTGCAGGTTGCGAAAAACACCATCTTTCTTTTCTTCGTAGGGCACACCAAACACTTTCCGAAACAGTTTGGCTTTTTCTTTTTTAAAAGAGGCTTCATCGTGTTTTCGAATTTCTTTAAAGAGCAGCAACATGCTGTCGTTTTCCGATTTCAGCGCACTTTCAATATGTTTGAGTTCATCGGGTTGTAAAATCGAGAGGAGTTCTATTAGTTTCATTTAGCGTTGATATTCATTGAGTTATAGGCTATGTCGGATTTTTCCGCATTACAAATCTACTGAAGTTCTGTTGAATTGTAGGGCTATTCGTGCATTCTTTGTTTCAACAAAAAGCAAAGCTTATGAAAACAGTACATCGCATTCTTCAACTCTCTTTTTTCTTACTGCTCATGTCGGCCTGTAAAAAAGATAATCCTAAAACCATAGATAATATTCCTGTTGTGCCCGGAGTTGTTGGATTCGAAGGCATGGCGGCATTCAACAATTTGAGTGCTACAGAAAAAGATAGAATTAAATCGTGGAATACCCTCTTTGTACATCAATCGGTTGGTGGCGATTTAGAAGGTGGCTGTAACGATAACGGATACGGATTTGATTATATAGAAGCTTCCGGAACAATGGTACAAACAGGATTGTACGGTGGTTTGTTTTCTTCCAGTAACGGTAATCCATTGGGGAAGATAGCCGAGTTTAAAAATCGTGTGGCATTGAATCCCGGGAAAATACGCGTGGTGTGTTTCAAGTTTGGTTATGCCGATATTGAAGATGCAACACTAACAGATGTGCAAAATGCATACAAACAAATGGTAGATGATTTTCGTGCGAAGGGCATTCGTGTTTTGCATATCACACCGCCTTTGGTGTATGATGTAAGTTACAACAGTCCCAAAATGCAAATGCGCACCTGGATGTTACAAACCTTCACCAACGATATGATTTTTGATTTGCAAGATATTGAAAGCAGGAACCTGAATGACGGTACTCGTTGTGAGCAAAGCGGAGTGTGGCAAATTTGTTCCACCAATCGTTCCACTGCTGCATGCCCAAGTGCGGAGCAAGGAATCGATACGCCTCAACAAGGCCATTTATGTTCGGTAGCGGCTACAAAAATTTCGAAAGCATTTTTGTATGCTATTTATAAAGCGGGCATATAAAGCAATTCACTCATTCGATAACAAACAAATTAAACGTTAAGACCATGAAAAAAATAAGTATAGCCGTATTAACCATTGCCTTTTTTTTGCATTCGTGCAGTAAAGAAAAAGAGATTACCCAAACCGGACCGTTGGGGTATAAAGAAGAAATTAGTGTACCTGATTTTTACAAAATGGCAGGGTTTGATTCCATTGTTACACCTACTTTATTTCAACCCGATTTTGAAGTTGGTCTCACCTTTATGCCATTAGAATATGGAACGCTTAACGCAATCACCATAAAGCTTCCGAGCAACTTTAATCGGAATCGAATTACACTTTGGGATAAACAAACCGGTGCTGTTATTCAAACATGGAGAGTTCCAATTCTTTCCAATGCAACAGCCGGAATTGAATACGTTATTCCACTTACAACCCCATATGCTTTAACCAAAAATAAAGAATATATTTTGTCGATGAATGTCAACAATTGGTATCTCCGCAAACGAGGAACAACAGATGCTCCTTACCCATTTACTGTAGGCTCCATTCAAGTTTTGAATTATGTTGAAAGTCCTACCGGTACTGCTCAAATTATGCCAACCGATTTGTATTTGGATTATGTAGTTGGCGATTTAGGGTTCAAATTTAAACGCTTATAATCTTACGAAAATGAAAAACACTATTGCATGTCTTTTGCTGTTGTTATCAGCGCCTCTTTTTTCGCAGCAATTGTCTTTAGTAAAGGATATAAATACATCGGGTATCAACAATTCTTTTCCAAGATATTTAACGAGTTATAATGGAAAAATGGTGTTTGTGGCGGGTGATGGAGTTGGGCATAAATTGTATGTCTCAGACGGAACAACTACCGGCACTCAACTCTTAGGGCCAACAACAAATTCGGCCGGTGTTGTTTGGTATTTGAGGGTATATAAGGGCAAATTATTTTTTACTTATGATGACGGAATTCATGGGTTGGAACTTTGGACAAGCGATGGCACCACTGCCGGAACAGTTATGCTCAAAGATATTTGGACTGGAACAAATGGAGGCGGAATACCCTACAGTAGCGCTCCGAATTTTTTTACGGAATGTAACGGATTGTTATTTTTTCAAGCGTCAACAGCCACACGCAATCAAGGGCTTTGGGTAACCGATGGTACCTCAGCCGGAACGCAAATGCTCGGGAATCAGTATTCCAATATTTTTGGATCGATTAGTCAATTTATTGTGCTTAACAACAAGATTTATTTTCAAGGCAATGCAGGATCGGGGTATGGCATGTGGGAAAGCGATGGAACCACCAGCGGCACACAACTTGTTAAAGCAGGTCTGGTAGGCGCTAGTGCCGGTAGCCATGCTGTTTGTAACGGGAAGTTTTATTTTATGAATGATGATGGCTCAAACGGTGGCGAATTGTGGGAAAGCGATGGTACAAATGGCGGTACTGTTTTGGTCAAAGATATTTACGCAGGAATTCAAAGTTCCTCTCCCGAAAAGTTAATGTGCCACAATGGAAAAATTTATTTCACTGCAAACGATGGCACTCATGGTAAGGAGTTGTGGGTAAGCGATGGCACAAATGCCGGTACAAAAATGGTACTCGATGCGCAATCCGGAACGGGTGGTTCTAATCCTGAAAGTATGATTTCGTTAAATACCGATTTGTTTTTCTTTGCGAATAATGGTTCATCCTCAACATTATTTAAAACGGACGGCACAGTTGCAGGTACACAATCATTGAACACTATGCCCGGTATTGTCGCTGTTCCTTATGTTTACCCGTTTAATGGGAAGCTCTATTACATGGCCAGTAATGTGATTGGTGGTGGAGCAACCACTATTTTTGAGAGCGATGGAACAGCGCTTGGCACCCAACAAATTACACCCATGGTTACGTCTTATTTCGATTATAAAGACGAAGGATTTTTAGGCTATAACTCCAATTTGTTTTTGCCTGCTAATTTTGGAACGCAAGGCTTAGAGTTCTGTAAACTTAGTTTGCTGCATACAACAGCCCTAAACGATATGCCGAATGCTATGCCCCGTTTGATTGTTTTCCCTAATCCTTGCAGCAATCAATTAAATATTGTTCAATCAAATTTCGAGTCAACTTCTACCATTGAAATAATAAATAGCAATGGGCAAGTAATGCAAGAAGGAATAGTTACCGGTGAAGACATAACACACATCGATGTTTCGAGCCTAGCACCGGGTGTTTACATTATTGAAATGGCCGATGAGAAGAGATGGGCAAAAATGAAATTTGTCAAAGAGTAAAGATTTTGGCCGTGTCCCTGCTAAGAAGCACGGTCGGGCTTTCCGCTTCAATCTTATCCCGCTCTTTAGCGGGAAAAGGATTTTCGCTCCATCCCTCACGGGGCATTTCGTTTCATTGTTATTTACAATGCACCAATGTTCGGAGTCTGAAGGTAAGAGACCACGGACAGTAGTTGAAATTAATGTTTGAGAAATTCTTTGTTTTTTGTTCGAAGTTGGAGGGCGAAAACTTCAACTCGTAAGGTTTGTGTACTCATAAAAACGTGACAATAGAAGGAGAATTCAAAACTTGTCCAACTTAGTCACATGTGTCGATTCTTAATATAATATTTTTTTAATGGATGTTTTCCTTAAATTACTTAAAAATTACTCAGATGCAAAAACAATCTCTACTCTTAGTTTTTCTCCTTTTACTATCAGCCCAGCTACTTAATGCCCAATCAAATTTCATAACAAAGTGGGATATGTCTAAAGCGGCACCCCAGCCTACTCAATTATCATTTGGTACTGCTACAAGTGGAACGGTAAACTATTCATGGCAAGAAATTTCACCGGGTACTGCATCTGGGTCTGGAACATGGAGTGGCAATACACTTACAATCGCTGGTTTGCCTGCTAATGCAATTATTCGTTTACAAATAGAACCTACAAATTTTCAAAGAATCAACATAAATAGCGGCTCCTACCGAGCTAGACTTCTCGAAGTGGAGCAATGGGGGACCACAGCATGGACAAGTATGCAAGGTGCATTTTATACCTGTCCCAATTTGCAAGTAACAGCTACCGATATACCCAATTTAGCAGGGGTATCGGATATGAGCAATATGTTTACTGCATGCACTAATTTAAACTCACCAACAAATATCAATTCATGGAATACTAGCACTGTCACAAACATGCGTTTACTATTTTATGGCGCAGCTGCATTTAATCAAAATATTGGATCGTGGAACACAGGCAATGTAACTGATATGTCGGGTATGTTTACAACCGCATTTGCATTTAACCAAAATATCGGAGCATGGAATACAGGGAAAGTCACTAATATGAGTTCTATGTTTTATAATGCAAAAGCATTTAATCAAAATATTGGTGCTTGGATTACTGATTCTGTGACTGATATGTCCAATATGTTTTACCTAGCGGGTGCATTTAACCAAAATATTGGGACGTGGAATACAGGAAATGTGAAGAATATGGCCTTTATGTTTAGACAAGCAAGCATATTTAACCAAAATATTGGAACATGGAATACTAGCAATGTAACTAATATGTCAGGTATGTTTAACTTAGCTTCTGCATTTAACCAAAATATTGGAGCGTGGAACACAAGCAATGTAACTGATATGTCATTTATGTTTCTCGTAGCTTCCGCTTTTAATCAAAATATTGGGATGTGGAACACCGGCAATGTTACAAACATGTCATTTATGTTTTCCAGAGCTAATGTCTTTAATCAAAATATACGAGGGTGGAATACAAGTAATGTGACTGATATGTCCAATATGTTTTACAATAATATTGCATTTAATCAACATCTTGGAACATGGAATTTAAATGCAATCAGTAACATGCAAGATATGCTCAGTATTTGTGGCATGAATTGTGAAAATTATTCTTCAACATTGATTGGATGGAGTATGAACCCAAACACACCATCGGGCATAAGTCTTGGAGCTACTGGCAGACAATACGGCACCAATGCAGTTGCTTTAAGAACCAACCTGACTGGAGCTAAAGGCTGGACTATTAGTGGAGATGCTGCATCCGGAAGTGTTTGTGGCGATTATGTGTGGCTAGGCAACACAACCCAATGGAGTACACCAACTAACTGGAGCGGAAGTGTAGTTCCTAACAGCTGTGCTGCAAACGTATTAATACCGTCCTCTCCATTAGGTGGCTTGTTCCCTTTGATTGATCTAGCACCATATTCTGTTGGGAATATTACTATTGAGCAAGGAGCAACGCTTACGCTTAATAACCTAGGGCAGTTATTTGTTTGCGGAAACTTCGTTGGAGGAGTAAGTGCTTCGGCTGATGTTTTAGGAACCAATGGAAAGGTAACTTTGCAAGGTAGTGGCACAAAAACGATAACCGGAAAAATAAACTTCAGCACATTAATCGTAAAGAGTGGGGCAGGAACTTATACTAATACAGGTGATATTACTATAGCAAAAATGTATGTGCCACAAACAGGTGTATTTACCAACTCAGGAACGATGACTTTCTTGAGTACATCACCAACGGATATCGCCACTATCGATTTGACAACCGGCAACACAGGAACATTGACAGGCAATATCGTTGCTCAGCGTTTTGTACCCGTATCGGGAAGCAATCAGCACTATGTATCTACTCCGGTTGATAACCTACCCCTTACTCAACTTGGTGCAAGCGGAACAGCCGGTTATGTGGTGCCTACTGGTACTTGTGATGAAACAGTGCTTGCTTCAGGTTCTCCTTATGGTAGTGTGTTTAGATACAACGAAGACAACGGAGCAAGTTGCTCTTTAGCGGGTTGGGAAGTTTTAACCGGTGGAAATGCTGAAAATGCAAGAGGCTATTCCGCTTATCTTACAGGCGCAGGCGCTCCACTAGCACTTACCGGAGTTGCAAACATGAACAACAGTTATACAAAAGCGGGTAATACCAATAGCGGATGGACTAATACCACTTTACAAGGAAGAACGCAAAACGCAGGTTGGGCTCTTGTAGGGAATCCATATTTATCAACAATAGACCTCGCTTCTAAAACGGCAACAGGTTTTGATAACCAAGCACAAGTATGGCAAACTTCCGGACCCTATACAGGTACTTACCAACCAGTGATTATGGGAGGCGGCTCTGCCTTTGTAGCACCATTCCAAGGCTTTATGGTACACAAAACAGCAGTAGGAGGTTCATCTACCTTTGGTGTAACTAGAAATGAATGTGTGAACAGTACATCCACGTTCTACAAAACAGGAAACGGCAATGGAACTTTAAGTTTGAAAGTGTCCGGCAATGGCTTTAATGACATTACGAAGTTGACTTTTGATGATCAAGCTACCAACCAGTTTGATATAGTTATGGATGCTAACAAACTACCCGGTAGATTGACTCAACCGATGATAGCTACGAATGTAAATAACATCTCCTACTCGATTAATAACTTAGCGTCTATCGAAACAAATCCAAGTGTACCTGTAATGTTTATGGCAGGAACGAACGGCAATTACACCATCACGGTAGACGATATTAATACATTTGACCCAACGGTGATGATTTACTTAGAAGATAAAGTAACCAATGCCCCATGGATAGATCTACGTCAAAACAATGTTTATACTTTTGCAGGTACAACTGCGCAAACGAAAGATAGATTTGAATTGCACTTTGGCCCAGCCGCATTTGCAGTTGCTAAAGCAGCAGATTGCAACAGCTTAGGTGCAATAGCGCTTGAGCAAGAAGGCAACACAACTTGGTCCGTTAGCGTGAAAGAAATAGCGACCTCTACGATCAAAGGAACTGCACCATTGGCAAGTACAAGCCCAATGACTGTCGCAGGATTACAAACCGGAGATTATGAAGTAACGATGGTACACAGTTCAGGATACACCGTAGTGAAGACGTTAACAGTAACAGGCAGCAACCCACTTACCGCAACCTCTGTGAGCAGCAACGCTACTCCTAAGACGAACGAAATGGTAAGCTTTACAAGCACCATCAACCAGCCAAATGCAAACGTAAGTTGGGATTTTGGAGATGGTACAACTAGCACTCTAGCGAACCCAACACATAGCTACAGCACCCCAGGGAAGTACATGGTATTGATGACCGTTACAAGCGCACAAGGATGTGAGGCGACAAGTGTTGAAACAATTACTGTAAGCGCAGATGTTGCGACTACAAGCATCAATACTATCCAAGATGGAAAAGTAGTAGGAGTGTACAGCAAAGATGGGAATAAGGTGATGGTTAGCTTTGACGGTTACAAAAATGCAATTGCTACGATTGGCATTTACAATATTGTAGGACAAGAATTGTATTTCGGCAAGCACAATACGAATACACTATTCGAGCATTCGATAGACAAGGTTGAAGCACAATATATCATTGTAAAGGTGACAGTAGAAGGCAAGTCCATTTCTAGAAAATTGATATTAACGAATTAAATAAACCCCCAAGAAAGAGACAACAAATATGAAAAACCACACTAAATATTATCACCTTACATTGACTGTGTTGTTCATCGCATTTTGCACTACGATAATAGCCCAGCCACCACCGCCACCACCACCACCTCCACCACCTCCAGGTGTTCCAATAGATGGAGGTGTCTTGGGTCTATTAGGTGCTGTATTGATGTACGGATACAAGAAGTACTTAAGTAAAAAGTAAATAGTTACCCCAGTGTTTGGTGTTCCGCCATCAAACAATGTGCGAAGGAACTAGTATCAATGTATACAGTAGCTGAAAGTTAACGACAATCTTCGTGATGGGTCATCACCCATCGGAAATCAAATTTCAATACCAGCACACTGCCCGCGTGAAGGATGCGGAAGGCTTGGTGCGGAACGCAGTGGAGCACGGTAGCGCAGCGAACCCTGTAGCAGCCTGACCGAAGGGCACGCCCTGATTTATTTTCCTTTGTTGTATGCTTCTATTCCAAATTTCAAGCACTCCACGGCTGCGGTTAAGTCATCGGTGTTTAGCACATAGGCGATGCGTACTTGCTTTTTGCCGAGTTCGGTGTGTTTGTAGAAGCCGGTGGCAGGCGCCATCATCACGGTGGCGTTGTTGTGGCGGAAGTGTTCGAGCATCCATTGGCAAAATACATCGGCATCGTCAATAGGCAATTCTGCCACTGCATAAAAAGCTCCGCCCGGAGTTGGGCATTTCACGCCCGGTATGGCATTGAGTAAGGTGACCAATGTATCTCTGCGCAATTGATATTCTTTTACAATACCGGCATAATAATCGGCTCCTAAATCGAATAATGCTTCACCGGCTATTTGTCCGAGTGAAGGCGGACTCAAACGCGCTTGTGCAAATTTCATCACCGTTTGTAACACCGCTTTGTTGCGGGTAACCACTGCACCAATTCGTGCGCCACAAGCACTGAAACGCTTTGAAATCGAATCGATCACGATAACGTGTTCGTTCATGCCTTCCAGGTTCAAGGCCGAGAAATAAGTTGTGCCGCCATACAAGAATTCGCGGTACACTTCATCTACAATTAGATACAAGTCGTATTTCAAGGCAATGGTGCGGAGGGTTTCGAGTTCCTCTTTGCTATATAGGTAACCGGTAGGGTTGTTCGGGTTGCAAATGAGAATGGCTTTTGTTTTTTCGGTAATGCTTTTTTCGAAGTCTGCAATCGATGGCAAAGCAAAACCATTATCGATAGAACAAGAGATAGGTTTTACGTTGATGTTGCCGGCAGTGGCAAAACCAATATAGTTGGCATACATTGGCTCGGGAATGATCACTTCATCGCCATCGTTCATGCAACTGAGCATCACAAACGAGAGCGCTTCGGACCCTCCATTCGTAATCAGGAAGTTAGTCGTATCGACCGCTATACCTATATTATTATAGTATTTCGCGAACTGGGCTTTATAACTTTCAAACCCATCGCTCGGGCAATAGGCGAGCACCTTCATATCCATGGTGCGAAGTTTCTCCCAAAATTGTGGAGGGGTTTCCAAATCGGGCTGACCAATATTTAAGTGATATACTTTTGCTCCGGTTTTTTTAGCGGCCTCGGCATAAGGAACAA
>Ga0075160_10002397_pt1 | contig 11174 bp, 10 predicted proteins | sample JI91814C2DNA_FD_70969 | JGI IMG/M metagenome (GOLD analysis project Ga0075160, IMG submission 70969) | Wastewater effluent complex algal communities from Wisconsin, to seasonally profile nutrient transformation and Carbon sequestration -... | ecosystem: Engineered > WWTP > Effluent > Algae...
CAGTTTGAAGTCGTGTGGTCTTCCTCATCAAGAACCGCAGCGAGAGCATCGAGGCCCTGGACGGCGAGATCCTGCGCGGCATCCACGGCATCGACGCCAGCCATGCAGAGCGCCGGATCGGCGATGCAGACATCGGCGACCGCAGCGTAGGCGTCGCTGTGGCTAAGGCTGACGGCCTCAGCGGCGACCTGGCGCGCACCGCCGGTCAGGCTGTCTGCAGCCTTGTCGCCCGGCATGAAGAAGGCGACGACCGCAATCCAGAAGCCGGCGCGAAGAAGGAACACCATCGGAAACAACACCCTGCGTATTCGATGGCGTGAACATGCCCGCAGGAGCCTGAATTGCGGTGAACTGGACCGCTAAATTTGCAAGTAGTTTTGGAAAAGTCCGCTGTTGAAACAGTATAGATAGGATTTGATCGCGAACTATGTTAGAATTATTGGATTATTTTCATAAAAAATGCGATGAATGAGCGCAAAATTTCGCTCAAATACGATCTATTTACCTTAGTAAATCGACAATGAACTTGCGCTTGATTCAGCCATCCTTAACGGCGGTGAGGCATTCCTTACCTCCCAAGAAGGTGGGTGAAGCCAGAAGTGGCGGTTTTCCGGCAAATATCAGCGATGCTCGGCGCGGCGCCGCGCCGCGTGCCGGATCGTGGCTTCATGACGGGGCAGCTTCTGGGCGGGGCGGCCGGGTTCGCCGCCCTTGTGGCCTATGCGCTGTTCGTGGCGGCACCGGGCTGGGCGGAGACCATCGCCTTTCTGTGGCTGACCGCTCATGCCGGTTTCGCGTTCCTCGCCGCCAACCCTGAACGCGACGCGGCGGCCAAAGCCGGGGCGACGGCCAGCCTCACTTTACTCATTGCGTATCTCTGCAGTCTGACGGGCGGACTGACCTCGCCCTTCCTGCCCTGGCTGCTGGTCCTGCCGGCTGATGGCGCGCTGACGCGCCAGCCGCGCATGATCCTGTGGAGCGCCGGGGCGACAGCGTTCGGCATCATGACCCTGGCACTGATCGCGCCGATGGGCCTGACGATGGCGCCGCTGCTGCCGGCCGCCGACACGGCGCTGGTGCGCACGCTGGTGGCGCTGGCGGCGGGCGCCTATGCGGGCGCGGCGATCTGGTCGGTGACACGGGCGGAGCGGAGCGCGCAGGCGGCGGCGCGGCGCGGGGCGCTCGTGTTCCAGGCGGTGACGGAAGGGGCGGGCGACCTGATCCTCAGGATGACGCCGGCGGGTGAACTGCGTTTCGTGTCGGCGGCGAGCGCCGGGCTGCTGGGGCATGACCCGGCTGCACTGACCGGGCGCAGCGTGTTCGATTTCGTCGCGCCCGGCGACCGGGCGGTTCTGTCGGAGACGCTGCTGGATGCGGCGCATCTGAAGCGTCCCACCTCGGCCGAAGTGCGCATGATGCGCGGCAGCGGCGGGCTCGCCTGGATGGAGTTCCGCTGCGATCCCGTGAATGACGGCGCGTGGGGCCATGAGGTCGATATCGTCGCGGTCGGGCGCGATACCTCGGTGCGGCGCGCCTTTGAGGACCAGCTGGCGCGGTCGCGCGATCTGGCCGAGCGCGCGAACTCGTCGAAGTCGTCCTTCCTCGCCAATATGAGCCACGAACTGCGCACACCGCTGAACGCGATCATCGGCTTCTCGGACGTGATGCGGCAGGAGATGTTTGGCGCGGTCACGGTGCCGAAATACAAGGAGTATGCGGGCCTCATCCACGACAGCGGGCGGCATCTGCTGGATCTCATCGGCGACGTGCTGGACATGTCGAAGATCGAGGCGGGCAAGTTCGAGCTGACGCCGGAGCCGGTGGATGCCGCCGAGCTGATCGCGAAGTGCCTTGAGACGGTGAAGGTGACGGCCGAGAAGAAGAAGGTGACGCTCACCGCGAACCTTGCCGCCGCGCCGGGCCTTGTGGCCGACCGGCGGGCGCTGAAGCAGATCCTCCTGAACCTCCTCTCCAACGCCATCAAGTTCACGCCGGCCGGCGGCACGGTGGAGATCGCGACCGCAACCAAGGCGGGCTGGTTCTGGCTGGGTGTCGCTGACGACGGCGTCGGGATCGGCGAGGAAGACCTCAAGCGCCTCGGCAAGCCGTTCGAGCAGGCGGCGGGCGCCTATACCCGCGAGCATGAGGGTACGGGCCTCGGCCTCAGCCTCGTGCGCTCGTTCGTCGAGATGCATGGCGGGCGGCTGGAGATCGAGAGCGCCCTTGGCGAAGGCACCACCGTGCGCGCCTTCCTGCCGATGACGCCGCAGGCGCTCTACGCCGAGGCGGCGCAGTAGCTGTTACAGACTGAAAGATTCAGTGATGGGCGCAGAGGCGCTTTGTGACGGCTGTGGCCGCATACACGCCCCATTTCGTTCATAAGCCGTAAATGTAGAGGCCTCTAGATCATGAGGCTCCGCTGAGCAGAAGGCCCGCTATGATTCGCCAAGTTGTTTACCTGAGCACCGCCCGCAATCCTGGTTCCGACGCCGATCTGACGGCGATCCTCGACACCGCCCGGGCGAAAAATGGCGACAAGGGCATTACCGGTCTTCTGGCCCACGGCGGCAACCTGTTCCTCCAGATTCTGGAAGGTGCGCCCGAGGCGATCGACGCGCTGATGGCGAACATCACGTCCGATGCCCGTCACCGGTCGGTGCGCGTGCTGCAGGACGTGATCGTCGACGAGCGCAGCTTCTGCGGCACCACCATGGCGGCCCGCACGCTGGACCCCGATGCTGCCCACCTGATCGCTGCCCGCGTCCGCAACGGCGCGATGCCTGCAACGACCATCGCGGCGGTGCTGGGCGATGCGGCTCAGGCCGCGTTCGGCACACAGGTGCTGAAGGCCGCCTAAGGTTTATCCTTCGTAAACTTTGCAAGGCTTACGCTTTGTCCCTGCTTCAAGGGGACGAAGCGAATGATCCGCCAGCTTTGCTATCTGTCGACCGCTGCCGATCCGCTGGACGCGCTGAGCCTTGCGCATCTGGCCGAGAGCGCGCGCCGTTATAACGCGCAGATGCAGCTGACCGGCCTGCTGGCCGAGGGCGGCGGATACTTCTTCCAGGTGCTTGAAGGGCCGCGCGACAATGTCTGCGCCGCGTTCGGCCGCATCTGTCGCGACCGCCGCCACCGTGACATCCGCCTGTTGCAGGACGATGAGGTGAGCGGACGTGATTTCACCGGCATGAGCCTGGCGCTGGCTGAACTGGACGTCGCGCGCCTGACGGCCCCCGAGCGCATGTTCGACGCGAGGGCGATCCCGATGCTGGTTTCGGCGCTAAAGCACACGCTGCCGATCAGCGCACGCACCCACCGCGTGGTCGCGGCGGCCTAGTCAATCGCAAGAATGATCATCCCCGGGATCCGCTGCGCGGACCCGAGGATGACAGCCGCGGTTTCAGACCGGCTTGCCGTTGCGCGTGACAGCCATGTCGGCCCGGAGCTGGCGGATCTCGGCCAGCAGCGCCGCGTTGAGCTCGCGCTCCACCTCTTCCAGCTTGGCTTCTTCTTCCTGCGCGGTTTCTTCCATCGCGTTCACGATGACGCCGAGGAGCAGGTTGAGCACCATCAGGGCCGTGATGACGAGGAAGGGGATGAAGAACGCCCAGGCATTGGGATGCACCTCCATCACCTCGCGGGCGAGATCGGGCCAGCCTTCGAGCGTCATGACGGTGAAGAGGCTGAACAGCGACTCGCCCAGCGTGCCGAAATATTGCGGGAAGGTGGGGCCATAGAGCTTGGTCGCGACGACCGCGCCGATGACGAAGAGCATCGCCATCACCAGCAGCACCGATCCCATGCCGGGCAGCGCACGGATCCCGGCCTCGACCACGCGGCGCAGGCTCGGGATGATCGAAACGATGCGCAGGACGCGCAGGATGCGCAGCGCACGCAGGGCCGACAGCGATTCCGCAGCGGGAACCAGCGAAATGCCGACGATGATGAAATCGAACCAGTTCCAGCCGCTCCTGAAGAAGTCGAGACGGTAGATGACCAGCTTGGTGACGAGTTCCGCGACGAAGATGCCGAGGCACACGTGGTCGATGATCTCCAGGACGTGAAGATAGGACCCCATGGTGGCGGGCGCCGTTTCCAGCGCCAGCGTTGCGGCATTTACAAGGATCACGAAGATGATGAAGTTCTGGAAGCGCGCGCTTTCAACAAAAGCGCGGGCCGGCGCGAGCGGCCCCGGACGGAGCGGCAGTTCGCGTTGCGTAGCAGCCATGATTCTCAATATCCCCCGATAGAATCGAGCGGAAGCTATAGAGGTTCCATGACCGGTCAATGCGCCAAGTGGCGCGGGCCCGAGCCCTTGCGCGCGATTGCATTCTGAGGTCCCGCGCCGTAAGTCGCGCGTTCCTGCGCCGCTTGGCTGGCGCGGGTTGGGAAGGCTTTCAGATGGTGAAGAAGGTTGCGGCTGCCCCGGCGCTGGCCCGTCTCGACAAGGTCGGCCCCAGCGGTCCGAAACGGTTCCCGTCGGTCGCGCGGGCGATCGAGGCGCTGAAGCCCGAATTGCCGGTCTATGCCCTGTTCCCCAAACGCATCACGCGCGCGGTGAAGACGTTCATGACGGGCTTCCCCGGCGAGACGCTGTATGCCGTGAAGGCCAATCCCGCCCCGCCGCTGCTGGACCTCATCTACAAGGCGGGCCTGCGCCATTTCGACACCGCCTCGCTGCCTGAGGTGAAGCTGATCGCCGATCGCTACAAGGACGCAACCTGCCACTTCATGGCGCCGATCCGCATCCGTGGCACGGCCGGCGAGGCCTATCGCAAGTATGGCGTGCGGTCCTTCGTGATCGACGATGAGCGCGAGTTGCGCCGCATCGACGAGGAGACCGGCATCACCCTGCCGGCCGAGCGCAAACAGCTGAAGATTTTCGTGCGCCTCGCGACCCCTGTGGACGGTGCTTTTCTGGAGCTGTCGTCGAAATTCGGCGTCGACTATGCGCAGGGTGCGGAACTGCTGAAAAAGGTGGCGGCGGCCGGTTTTACGCCCGCGCTGACCTTCCATGTCGGATCGTTGTGCATTCGTCCGATGGCCTATCGCCAGGCGCTGGAAATCTGCCGGGACGCGGTGAATGCGGCCGGCGTGGAGCTGCATGGCTTTGACGTCGGCGGCGGTTTTCCTGCGCCCTATCCCGGCGTGCCGGCGCCGCCGATGGAGACCTATTTTTACGCGATCCGCGAGGCGCGCAAAGTGCTGAAGCTTGCCAAGAACGCCCAGTTCTTTTGCGAGCCCGGGCGGGCGCTGTGCGCCGAGGGGATCTCTGTCATCACGCAGGTGATACGCCGCCGCGACGACCGCCTCTACATCAACGACGGCGTCTACGGCTCGTTCGATGAGATGACGCTGCCGGACTGGAACATCGACTATCCGCGCCGCGTCTTCATGCGCACCGGCACTAACAAGGTGGTGGAGGTCGGCGGACCGCGCCGTCCGTATCGTATCTACGGTCCGACCTGCGACACGCTGGACAAGATGCCGAGGCCTATCCTGCTGCCGCACACGCTGACCGACGACGACTATATCGAGTTCGGCATGGTCGGCGCCTATTCCTGTGCGCTGAGGACCGCGTTCAACGGTTTCTACCCCGACCAGTGGGTAGAGGTCCTGGAACCCTGACGGGATTGAAAAGTCGCGGTTAACCGCGACTTTCGGAGATCGTTCCAACGCTTTCTTTACACACGTGACCTAATTTCGGGGCCGTTCCGCCATTGCCGAAATAGTCATTATGTCCGCACCACACAGCAATCTGACGCGCCTTGTCGGTCTCGCGCGCGAGACTTCGAGCGAAAAGCGCCGTGAATTGCTGCGTGAGATGACCGACCTGTTCATGGCCGGGCCGGAAACCTATTCCGAAACCGAAAACAACCAGTTCGGCCAGATCCTGGGCACGGTCGCCCGCGAGATGGAGATGGAGGTTCGCCAGAACCTCGCCACGCGCCTCGCCAATGTCGCCAACGCGCCGCGGAGCCTGATCGTGCAGCTGGCGAGCGACGAGATTTCGGTCGCCGCCCCGGTGCTGGCGCGCAGCCGTTCGCTGCAGGATGCCGACCTGATCGCGGTCGCCAAGCTGAAGAGTCAGGAGCACCTGCACGCCATAGCCGGGCGCGTGGAAGTGTCGTCGGCGGTCTCCGACGCGTTGGTGGAGCGTGGCGACGACAAGGTGCTGGTGCGCTTGGTGTCGAATGCCGGCGCGAAACTGTCGGAAACGGCGATGGAGACACTGACCGACAAGGCGCAGACCGTGGAAGCGCTGCGCCGCCCGATGGTGACGCGCGCCGACCTGCCGCCGCATCTGCTGAACGAGATGTTCTTCGCCGTTTCGGCCGAGCTGAAGCGCGTGATCATGAACCGCATGACCGATGTCGACCCGGCCATCATCGATGGCGCGATCCGCCAGACCGAGCGCCGGATGAAGATGCGCGCCAATGCGCCCGACCCGGAGCAGGCCAAGGCTGATGCGTTCATGGCGCAGCTGGCGAAATCCGGCCCGGTGACGGAGAGCATGCTGGTGAACCTCGCCAAGCAGAAGCGGTCGACGGAAGTGTCGATAGTGTTCTCCAAGCTCGCGGGGCTGGACCTCGTGACGGCGAAGCGTGTGCTGAGCGATCCGAACCCTGAGGCGCTGGCCATTGCGGCCCGCGCATGCCGGTTCGACCGCCAGACCTTCTCGACGCTGGCGCTGAGCCGCGCCGACGAGACGCGCTCGCTGTCGGCCGCCTATGAGCTTCTGGAGCTCTACGACAAGGTGCCGGTGGAAGCGGCGCAGCGCGTGATCCGCTTCTGGCGCGTCCGCAACCAGACCGGCGACGCCCAGGCGGCGTAATCCGAGCGCCGCGTGACGGCCTCCACAGTCTTTGACATGCGGTGCGGTTAGACGGGCGGTATGGAACCGCCCCTTATCGCCCTTTCGCTTGCCGCCAGTCTTATACTTCCCGCCGGGGCGCAGTGTGCCATGAGCCCGGAGGACAAGGCCTGGGTGGAGGTGTCGCTGTCCAACTGGCGCGTGGCAGAGCGCGAGCTGCTGCGTCTGGAGCCGGCACCGATGCCGCTGATTTTGGTGGCGGATGCGACATGCGTCTATCAGGCATTGCCTGATGCCGATGGCAGAGCGGACTGGCGCAGTGAACCACATCACGGGGCGGTCCCATTGCCCGGCGGCGAGCAAGTGCCGCTGGGGCCGTTGTCATTCGCGGCCCCGGCGTCGGGCGATGCGGCTGGGTTCTTCGTGATGACACTGCCATCGGTGTGGCGGGCTGCGGGCGTCGATAGCGAGATCGGCCTTTCTGCGCTGATGGATGGCATGATGTTGCACGAGATCATGCATACGAGGCAGTTCGAATTCATTGCGCCAAAGCTTACGGCGCTGAACGCGCCGGATGATCTGGATGACGACAGCCTGCAGGCGCGCTGGAAGGACAATGCGGCCTACGTCGCGGCGTTTGAAGCGGAGCGCGATGCGTTGTTTGCGGCGGCTTTGGCGAGCGACGATGAGGATGCGCGAGCGAAGGCGGCCGAAGCGCTGAGCCTGATGCGGGCGCGGCGGGAAAGGTTTTTTGTGGGCGCTGACGCGACATGGGCGGCATATGACGACATCTTCCTGACCATGGAGGGTCTTGGCCAATGGATCGCCTACGCGTGGTATGTCCGCACACGGCCTGAAATGACGCCTGACGCCATTCGTGCCGTGGTGCGGCGCGGCGGGAAGTATTGGTCACAGGATGAAGGACTGGCGTTGTTTCTGGTGATCGACCGGTTGGTGCCAGGCTGGCAAGCATATGGCTTCGCAACCGAGCCGGACTTTGCCGAGGCTCTGCTGGCGCGCGCCGCTGGTGAAGTGAGGCTAGCCCCCTAAGACAGAGTCACTTCAATTTCTGCTGAGAAGATCGCGCTGGGATCGCCGAACTCATCGATTGTAGCAAGGATGACGGCTTCTTCGCGCTCGGCCATTCCTTCAAACAGCGTGTCGCCTTCGGGCGTGACGACGCTGACCGGTTGATCGAGATCGAGCATGTCGTCGTTGAAGCGGACGAGAACCGTGCGGCCGGGCGGTCCTGAGAGCGTGATCGTCTGGCCGTCGCGTTCGGCGATGATTTCATCGTCCATCTGCGCGCCGTCCTCGGGAGCCGCCAGCCAGTAGAAGCGGTCTTTCAGAACACCTGTCTGGCGCCAGACGATGCGGGCGGCAAGAGCGTCGCGCGTGAACGTCTCCATCCAGGGCACGGCGATGCGGTCATCGCCGTCCATCCAGTGACCCTTGCCGGCGTGGATTTCGGTGAAGTGGACATAGCCGTCCGGGTCGGCCTGCTGCAGCCTGTCAAGGATCTCGCCATACTGGCGCGCGACGTTGGCGCGGTCATAGGCGTCGTCGAGTTCGCCGACCTGGATGGAGAAGGGCAGGTTGCGGAGGCCGACGAGCGAGATGCCGTTCGGGTGACCGGCCATCATCGAGGCGGCGGCGAAGCGATCCGCCATGCGGGGGCTGAGGGCGTAGACGCCATCGCCGCCCGCCGAATAGCCCATCAGGTAGACGCGGTCGGGATCGACAGTGCCGGAGGCGACGAAGGCCTGGATGAGGCGCGCGAGCAGCAGGTCGACTCCCGCGCCGTGCCAGCAGTTCCATTCATTGGTGGGCGCGCGCGGGGCGAGATAGATGCCGTCGGCTGGCGCATAGGATTTGGCGAGGGCAATCTGATTTTGCCACTGCTCGTCGTTCACTTCTGCCGCCGTGCCGCCGCCGCCGTGCATGGAGATGAAAAGCGGCTGCGCCTCGCCAGTTTCCGACGCACAGGGCGCTGTACACGGCGTGCCGGTGTGGTTGGCGAACAGGACGATCCTGAAGCGGAGCGTCTGGCCGCCAGCCACTACGGCCTCGTTGGCCAGTTCGTCGGCGGTTTCCTCGACAAAGGCGTCGGCGTAGTCGTTCCAGGCCTTCTGCGCGACGGCCTCGGCCTCTTCGAGCGTTAGACCTGCATGCGCTGGCGCGGCGAAAGCGAGGGCCGCACCTAGGAGAAGGGTTCGGGCGGCCGCCATGCTCATGTTTAGCCACGTTCCTTGGTGGCAGTGAATTTCACCGCCGGATATTTGCCGGCCGAGTAGTTCAGTTCCCAGACGGATTTGGCGAGGAACACGGGCGCGCCGTCGCGATCTTCGGCCATGTTGCCCTTGTGGGCGTCCATGAATTTGCGCAGGTCCGCCTCGTCGTCCGCCTTCACCCAGCGGGCGGTTTCGAAGAGGCCAGCTTCGAAGGCGACGTCGAGGCCGTATTCCTGTTTGATGCGCTGGGCAAGCACGTCGAGCTGGAGTTGGCCGACGACGCCGACGAACCACTGGCTGCCGAGCTGCGGCTTGAAGACCTGCGTGACGCCTTCTTCCGCAAGGCTTTCCAGCGCGCGTTGCAGATGCTTGGCCTTCAGCGGATCGGATAGGCGCACGCGTCGGATGATTTCCGGTGCGAAGTTCGGGATGCCGGTGAAGACGAGATCCTCGCCTTCGGTCAGCGTATCGCCGACGCGCAGCGTGCCGTGATTGGGAATGCCCATCACGTCGCCGGGCCAGGCCTCATCCACGATCTCGCGATCGGACGCGAAGAAGAGCACCGGATTGTGGATCGACATGACCTTGCCGCTGCCGGAAGGCTTCAGCTTCATGCCGCGTTTGAAATGGCCGGAGACCATGCGCATGAAGGCGACGCGGTCGCGGTGGTTGGGGTCCATATTGGCCTGGACCTTGAAGACGAAGCCCGAGACCTTGTCTTCCTCAGGCTCCACCATGCGCTTGTCGGCCTTCAGCGCTTTCGGCGGCGGGGCATAGGCGCCGATGGCGCGCAGCACCTGTTCTACCGAGAAGTCCTTTAGCGCCGAGCCGAAGAACACCGGTGTCTGGTGGCCTTCGCGATAGCTTTCCAGGCTGAACGGCGTGCAGACGCCGCGAACGAAGTCGAGGTCTTCGTTCATTTTGGCCAGTTCCTCTTCGGAGAGGAGCTGGCTGATCGAGTTGCCTTCAAGCGGGATGGCGGCGCCGTGCTCGCCCTGCTTGGCGAAAGGAAGGAACGTTTCGGTTTCCAGATGCGCGACACCGCGGAAGTTCTGGCCCATGCCGACCGGCCACATCAGCGGCGTCGTTTCCAGCTGCAACTTGTCGGCGATCTCATCCAGCGTCTCCATCGGATCGCGCGCTTCACGGTCCATCTTGTTGACGAAGGTGACGATCGGAATGTCGCGGAGGCGACAGACCTCGAAGAGTTTGAGCGTCTGAGCCTCGATGCCTTTGGCGGCGTCGATGACCATGACGGCTGAATCCGCCGCGGTGAGCGTGCGATAAGTGTCTTCCGAGAAGTCCTCGTGGCCGGGCGTATCGAGCAGGTTGAAGGTGTTGCCTTCATACTGGAACGTCATGACCGCCGTGGTGACGGAGATGCCGCGTTCCTGTTCGATCTTCATCCAGTCGGACCGGGCGCGGCGGCGTTCACCCTTGGCCTTCACCTCGCCGGCGAGGTGAATGGCGCCACCCTTGAGCAGAAGATGCTCGGTGAGCGTCGTCTTGCCGGCGTCGGGGTGGGAGATGATCGCGAAGGTGCGGCGCTTGGCAGCTTCGCGCGCGGTGGTCTCGGACATTTTGGGATCTTTCAAGAAAGCGGGCAGGCGTGCGGGCGGGAACAGACGGGTGGTCTGGCCCAGCTACAAGCGGATGGCTGCGAAGGCTTTCATGGGGCGGATATGCGGGCGTTGGGCCGGGAGGTCAATACTCGTCCAGAAACGCCTCGCCCGTGCGGCTTTCCACGGCGATGAGCCAGACATCGCTGTCGAATTTGACCTGCTTGTCGATCGCGGCCTGCACCGTGAGGGCGTCAGCCCAGTCTGTAAGCGGAGCGAAGACGAGGGCGCCTGCGCCGTCGCGGGCGCGGCCATAGAGCCGACTGGTGCGGTCGAGACGGTCGATGACGATGAGGATCGCGCCGGCATCGGGGTCGCCCTTGCGGGTGACAAAGGCAGGGCAATTCGCAGCGTGGCAGCGGCGGACATAGGCCGCGACCCAGAGTCCGGATTTGACGCGCGCTTCGGTCAACGTGCGCGCTCGCCATGCCAGCGGCGGAGCAGCATCCATTCGATGAAGGAGAGGATGAGGTAGATGGCGATGCCCATGAGCGCGAGCAGGATGAGGGC
>Ga0075160_10002398_pt1 | contig 11174 bp, 6 predicted proteins | sample JI91814C2DNA_FD_70969 | JGI IMG/M metagenome (GOLD analysis project Ga0075160, IMG submission 70969) | Wastewater effluent complex algal communities from Wisconsin, to seasonally profile nutrient transformation and Carbon sequestration -... | ecosystem: Engineered > WWTP > Effluent > Algae...
ACATCGGTGGCGACCTGGTCGTTGCGGCTGCGGCCGGTGTGCAGGCGCTTGCCGGCCAGACCGACCAGGGCGGTCAAGCGGGCTTCGATATTGAGGTGCACGTCTTCCAGATCGAGCTGCCAGTCGAACTGGCCGGCTTCGATCTCGCTCTTGATCTGGGCCATGCCTCGCTCGATGTCGGCCAGGTCCTGGGCGGCCAGGATGCCCTGGGCATGCAGCATCTCGGCATGGGCCAGGCTGCCCTGGATGTCGGCCGCCCACAAGCGCTTGTCGAAGAACACGCTGGAGGTGTAGCGCTTGACCAGATCGCTCATGGGCTCGGAGAAGAGCGCGGACCAGGCTTGTGCCTTGTTGGCGAGCTGGTTGTCACTGGGCTGACCGGGGGCTTGGGCGGAGGAGGACATGGGCAGGAGGGCGCTTTGCTGCTGAAGAAGAGGCTGGGGCCCCCGAGTGCTGACGCACAATCCGAGGGCGCCCGATTCTATCGAGCCGCACCGGCCGCAGCCCCGCGCGGCTGGCTTGACTTCAGGAGCTGTGTCCCTCGTGTCCTCGCCTCGCCCCAAGCCTTCCTCCACCGATGCCGAAGGCGGCACGCCCAGCCGCGTCAGTGTCTGGCCGGACACCACCAGCCTGACCAGCATTCTCGGCCTGCCCACCCAGCCGGCCGAAGAGACCGAGGTCCTGCCTCTGTTCGACCCACAGCGGGTCTTCGATGTCTGCCATGTCGGCCTGGTGCTGCGCGCGGTGTTGGGCGTGCAGGGGCTGCTGGGCCTGGGCCTGGCGCTGGCGGCGCGCAATCTGGACGAATGGATGAGCTGGGTGGCCAGCGGCACGGTGGTGACGCTGTCGGCCGTGTTGCTCTGGTTGCTGCTGGTCTGTGCCAGCAAACGTCTGCTCGCCCGCTTCAGCGAACCCGCGCAATGGCTGAGCTTGTTGAGCTTGGGCGGCCTGTGTTCGTCCATGGGCTGGCAGCTGCTGAGCTTTGCGGCCTTTGAAGCGAGCACGCTGTTCCGCCTGGTCAGCATTTTCGTGGCCGGCGCCGCCGTGGCTTCCCTGATGTTGGCTTGGATGAAGCTGCGCGAGCGCTCGCAGCGCCCGGCCGACGCCCTGGCCCAGCTGGTCGAGCTGCAGGCTCGCATCCGCCCGCACTTTCTTTTCAATACCTTGAACAGCGCCATCGCCCTGGTGCGCCTGGACCCGCTCAAGGCCGAGGGTTTGCTGGAAGACTTGAGCGAGCTGTTTCGCGTCGCCCTGGCCGATGCCACCACGGTGGTGCGCCTGGATGAGGAGGTCGAGCTGGCTCGGCGCTACCTCGACATCGAGCAGGTGCGCTTCGGCGAACGCCTGCGCCTGCACTGGGACTTGGACCCTGCCGCCAGCGGCGCGCGCGTGCCGCCGCTGCTGCTTCAGCCGCTGGTCGAGAACGCCGTGCGCCACGGCGTGGAACCCAATGACGAAGGCGGCGATGTCGAGATCCGTACGATCCGGCGTGGCAGTGAAGTGGAAATTTGCGTCAGCAACAGCGTGGGCCGCGTAGCGCAAACATCTGGTCACGGTTTGGCCTTGCGCAATGTGCGCCAGCGCCTGCGCCTGATGCATGATGTCGCCGCCAGCTTCGAGCTGAGCCCTGCGCCGGGGCGCTTTGCCGTGCGCATCGTCCTGCCGATCTGATCCACCCGACACGTTTTTTTTGCAAGCCATGCAGCCCGCCGCCCTGACTGTGCTCATCGTTGATGACGAACCGCTGGCGCGTCTGCGCCTGCGCAGCCTGCTGGAGGCTTGTGTGGACCCGCGTGCTGTCGTGCTGGCCGAGGCTGGTAGCGCCACCCAGGCCCAGCACTGGTTGCGCGAGCACAGCTGCGACCTGGTCTTGCTCGACGTACAGATGCCCGGCGCCGATGGCCTGCAGCTGGCTGACAGTCTGCAGCAGATGGCGCAGCCGCCGGCCATCGTTTTCGTCACCGCCCACGCCGGCCATGCCCTGCGCGCCTTCGACCTGGAGGCCATGGACTACCTCACCAAGCCGGTGCGGCGCGAGCGCCTGCAAGCGGCACTTGGCCGCGTCGCCCAGCGCCTGGCCGAGCGTTCGGCCCTGCAGTCCTTCCAGGCTACGCAGCCGGGTGAGTTGGAGGCTGAGCAGCCGGTGATCGTGGTCAGCGACCGTGGCCGTCTGATTCGCGTGCCGCTCGGCGAGGTGCTGTATCTCAAGGCCGAGCTGAAGTACCTGACCCTGCGCACCGCCACGCAGAGCCTTGTCATGGATGGCAGCCTGTCCGAGCTGGAACCACGCCTGGGCGATCGCTTCCTGCGCGTGCACCGCAATGCCTTGGTGGCCAAGGCGGCGGTGCGCCAGCTGGAGCGCCATGCGCCCACCCATGCCAGCTCAGAGGAGGGCGGTGACACTCAGCTCGGCGGCCTGGATCCGGTGAACGCCGAAGTGGCCGATGGCTGGGCGGTGCGCATCGCTCACGTCAATGAGTGGCTGTCGGTTTCGCGACGCCAGGTGGCCGCTGTGCGGGAAGCACTGGCCGACCCGGGCAGCTGAGCCTCGCCCCTATCATCTGCGTCCCGACTGAATAGACAGAGGGACCCGGGGAGGGGAACATGGCCACAGAGCCTGGCATTCGAATTCATCGTCATCCATTTCGTCGCCGCCCTTGGCTCGGCGTGCTGGCCGGCTTGGCCGGGCTGGGCCTGAGCGGCTGGCTGTGTTGGCCCGCGCGCGCGCCGGCTGAGGCTGAGTTCACTGCTCCTGCACCGACGATCCAGGCCGCTGCGGCTTCGGGCGCGTCGATCAGCCCTTTCTGGAGCCTGGCTCGCGAAGCCGAGGGCCAGGTGCTGGCCGAGCATTACCGCCGGGCCGGGGTGGCCACGCTGACGCCGCCACCGGGCTCGCGCATTGGCGCAGCGGAGTGGGAAGCACGGCGGGTCGACGCACGCTGGTGCGCCGATGAGGCTTGGCGTCAGGGCGAAGGCGAGGACGCTTCAGCCGACGGCAGCCGCAGTCGGGCGATGCGTCGCTTGGTCGACGAGTCGGCGCGGCAGCTTCGTTTGCGGGCTGATACGCAATCTCAGGTGGTGGCGGAGTGGCTGCAGTTTCGCTACCCGGCCGACGAGGCCATGAAATCTCGGGCCCAGGCCCGGTTGCAAGAGCTCGCGCTTCAGAGTCGCCAGCCCTTCGCCGTGTATCTGGCCTTGCAGGCGCATTGCTCGGGCGTGGCGGCATGTTCGCGTGTCCCGGCGTCCATGTGGCCGGAGGTCGAGCCGGACAATCGCCAGGCCTGGCTGGCGGCCTTGGGAGAAATCCCCACGGCGAGCGCCCAGCGTGCGGCCTTGAAGCGGGCTGTACAAGCGCCCCGGTCCATCGAATACGGCCGCCACGTCTTGCAGTCCTTGCTGAGCCTGCCTCTGATTCAGACTCCAGGCCTGCGCAAGGCGGCGCAGCAATCGCTGTGGGTGCTGTTCGCCGCTGACACGGGACTGTTTCAGCGCAGCGGACTCATGCGTCTGTGCAAAGCGCAAGAAGCTGCGGCGGATCTTGAGTTGAAGCAGGCCTGCTCGACCCTGGCGCAGCAACTTTGGAAAGAGAGTGAGGACCTCGGCGCACTCGCCATGGCCGAAGCTCTCGGCAGGCGTGCGGATGGCACCACGCCCGACTGGATTGCTCGTGGGCAGGAGCGCTTGGATCTTCAAGCCGGCGCACTTTCTGAAGCTCGAAAGCTCTACGAAGCCGCCGCGGGCCAGCCGCTGGAATGCTCAAGCCGGCCCGATTTTGTGCAGTACTTTGCCGACTTTGCGACCCTGGGCGAACTGCAGCTTCTACAAGCCCGCAAGCTCGCCGCTACCCAAGCCGAAGCCCTGTCGCTGACGAACAAAAAAAACCAGCCCTGAGTTCGCACTCCGGGGCTGGCGGAAGTTTCACTCGTCAGGGATTCATCATCAAGGCTGGTAGCTGACCGTCAGCTTGTAGGTGCCGGCGGCGTAGCCCTTGAGCAGCACATAGACATCGCTGTTGCCCGTCAAGGTGATGCCGCAGTCTTCGCTGGAGGTGCTGCCGTCGGACTTGCAGCCATAGCTGGTGGTGGTCGGTGCTGAACCGGCCTTCACATAAAGGTCGATGTCACCTTCGCCGATGGTGTTGGCCTTGAAGCTGCCGGCCTTGGCCTTGAAGGGACCGAGCAACTGGCTGGCGCCGGTGGCCAGGCGACCCTTGAACACCTCGCTCTTGTCGCTAGGCACGCTGCTGCCCGGGGCGTCGCTGCCCAACTCCACAGCGTAGGACAGACCCATGCGCGCGAACTTCAGCGAATGATCGGCCTGGTTGCCGGTGTTGGCATAGGTGTCGTTGGCGGTGTGGATCTTGGGGTTGTCCTGGTTGAATGCCGCTTCGAAAGGCATGGAGGCGGCATAGCCCTGGGCGGTCCAGGAGGCATGGTCCGAGCAGGCGTAGCCGCAGACATCGGTGCCGACCGTCAACTCAGGCTGGTAGGTCTGGATCAGCTGGGTGACAAACTGGTTCTGGGCCGGGTCGGTGTAGTCGGTGTAGATGTAGATGTCTTTGGGCGAGCCCTTGTAGTTGGTCATGTCCAACTGCATGACGCCCACCACATTGGCACCCAGGCGCTTGTGGCTCTTGGCGATTTCTTGCGAGCCGCGCAGACCCACTTCCTCAGCCGCATAGGCCATGAACTGGATCGTGCGGCGTGGCTTGTAATTGTTGGCCATCAGGGTGCGCATGATCTCGGTCAGGCTGGCCACGCCCGAGGCGTCGTCGTCAGCACCGGGCGCCACGGTTGTTTCGGTCGTGCCTGCGCCGTTGATGGAATCGAGGTGAGCGCCCAAGACGACGATCTCACGACTGTTGTCTGTGCCCTTGATGGTGGCGATGACGGACTTCTGCGCCCAGCTGGGATGGCTGAACTGCACGACGGAGACGTCGCTGCGCCCGGCCCCCAGAGCAGCCCATTGCTGGTGAATCCAGTTCGAGGCAGCGATGCCCGAGCTGGTCTTGTAGTAGCGGTTGGTGAAGCTGGACAGATCGACAATGGTCTGGCCGATGCGGCTGGCCTGCATTTGCGCCAGCATCGGGGTCACCAGCGCCTGTTGCTTGATCACATAGTTGGGGCGGGAAGACAAGGCGCTGCGGCCGGCGCTCGCCGTGCCGGACTTGGCTGCCTCGCTGCTGTGTGCCTGCAAGGTGGCCAGGCCATCTTCCAGGCTGGCGTGGAACATGAATCCGCCGCAGCGATGCAGCTCGTCATGGATGGAGCCCGACAGGGCACCCAACAGGTCTTCGTCGATCTGCACCAGGTGGATGGCCTCGCCCTTGGCGGAGATGCTGGCCGTCATGCCTGGGCGGCGTGTGGTGCTCAGCGTGGAATTGCTACCGGCCCCGGTCAATGCGCTGTTCACGCTCAAGGTGGGCCGAGCGCTGTCGCTGTGTTTTTGCAGCTGGGCCAGGGCGGCATCACCCAGGCTGATCCAGATCTTCTCGCCAGCCAGGCTGGCGTTGCTCAGGGCGGCCAGGCTGAGGCCCAGGGCGGCCAGGAAGGGCTTGTTCAAGGGCTGTCTCCTCGTTTTGGTTTTCGCAGAGCGCACGGATCTGCTTTCGAATTGGCGATCTTAGAAGCCTGCAAACGCAGAATCGACAGGGTTTTCGTGTGCAACTTTGCTCAATTGTTTCGCTGGACCTTCGGGTAATCCCTTGTTTTGTGCGTGAAAAGAGGAATCAACTGACATCGCGCTGCCACAAATTTTCCTGAAAAACCAAGGGTAGACCCAGGTGTGGCAACCGCGCATCCCATGAATTGGCTTCGCGGAAACCATGGGTTTCGCTGCCAGAATGCGGCCCGCGTCAGCAGTGGAAGCACCAGATCGGGAGCAACCGGCAGCGTCCAGGGTGGCTGGCTGCGCATGTTCGAGTTCACGTAAGCAACAAAAAAGCTGTGGCCGCTTCGTCCGGCCCAGGCAGCGATACAGAGGGTTTCTCATGTCCCGTTACTTCAAACGCCAGGCCCCCGTGGCCCTGACCGGCATCGCCTTGGCCAGCGCCCTGGCTTGTTCTTCCGCTTTGGCCGCCGATACGCAAACGCTCGAGCGGGTCGAAATCATCGGCAGCCACATCAAGCGCGTGGATGCTGAAGGCGCTTCGCCCGTGGCCGTGTTCCGCCGTGAGGACATCGCCAAGAGCGGTGTTGCGACCGTGCGCCAGTTGGTTGAGCAACTGGCCGCCAGCTCTAGCAGCTTGAGTGATCTGGGCGGCAGCAACAGCTTCGCCGGCGGCGCCTCTTCGGCTTCGCTGCGCAACCTGGGCAAGCAGTCCACCTTGGTGCTGCTGAACTTCCGCCGTGTCGCCAGCTACCCACTGGCCGATTACAACCAGACCTTCACCAACATCGACTCCTTGCCCATTGAGGCTATCGAGCGCGTCGAAGTGCTGAAGAGCGGCGGCTCCTCCATCTACGGCTCGGACGCCGTGGCCGGTGTGGTCAATATCGTCACCCGTCGTGATTTCCAAGGCCTGATCGGCAAAGTCAACCGCGAGGCTTCGCTGCTGAATCGCCAGTTCAACGACAAGGGCCTGACCCTGACCGGTGGCTACGGTGACCTCGCCCGCGACCGCTTCAATGTGCTGGCCAATGTGGACCTGTACAAGCGCAATGGCGTGATGTGGAACGAGGTCGTGGGTGACTCCAATCCGGCCTACGCTGCTTTCTCGACGGGCTTTGGCACGCCCTCGACCTACGCCTACCCGGGCAATGTCATGAGCAAGGGCAGCAATGGCAAGAACGCACTCAAGCCCTTGGCAGGCTGCACGGAGGCGAACCTGATCGGTGGCCTGTGCCAGTACGACCGCTACGAGCGTTTCGAAGCCACGCCCAAGGCAGAGCGCGTAACCGCTCTGGTCTCGGGCAAGCTGCAGATCAATGAAGAGCTGCAGGCCTACTCGGAAGTGTTGTTCTCCACCACCAAGACTCACTACGAAAGTGCCTACAACGCTTACGGCACGGCTCTGGGCACGACCGTCTGGGGCGACCCCCAGACCAATGGTCTGAAGAGCTTCAGCAACCGTGGCCTGCCTGCCGAGCACCCCCTGAACAACACGGGCGCCGAAGCTGAGTTCCGCTATCGCTTCTCCGATTCCGATGCGCACAAACTGGTCAAGACCGATCAGTACCGCGTCCTGGCCGGCCTGAAGGGCGTTTGGGGTGCTTTCGACTGGGACACCGCTGCAGGCGTGATGGGTGGCAAGACCCGGGCAGACCAGCGCGGTGCCTTCAGCGAGACGGGCTTCAAGGAAGTCATCGGCGACTACACCAAGACCAAGCTGGACGCTGACTTCTTCAACAAGGCCAATGGCTACAAGATCGGTCAGGCCAACTCTGCCGCTGTGCTGGCCAAGCTGTTCCCGATCTTCGGCTATGACGCCGAAGTGAAGCAGTTCTTCATTGACGGCAAGCTGAGCGGCGAATACGGCAGCCTTCCGGCCGGCGCCATCAACGTGGCCTCGGGTTTTGAGCTGCGCCGCGAAGAGGTGCAGATCACGCCCACTGGCGGCCTGGAGCGCGGCGACATCGTCGGCTACGGCTCGGTTCGCTCGAATGCTTCGCGCAACTACGGCGCGGTGTTCGTGGAAGCCAATCTGCCCATCGTCAAGAGCCTGGAACTGCAAGCCGCAGGTCGCGTGGACAAGTTCCCGGGCTTCGGCGCGCACTTCTCGCCCAAGGTGGCCCTGCGCTTCCAGCCGAGCAAGGAACTGCTGTTCCGCGGCACGCTGGAAAGCGGCTTCCGTGCCCCGAACTTGACCGAGAACGCTCCTTCGACCAAGTTCGCTTTCAACAACGGCATCAGCGATCCCAAGCGTTGCAACCAGGCCTCGGCTTACGCCAAAGACCTGAAGGCACAGGCGGCTTCGCTGCCTGCAGGGAACCCAGACAAGCAGTTGCTGACGGCCCAGGCCGACAATGTGCTGGGCGAATGCTCGCGCGGTGTTGCCAGCATCGTGTCCTACAACCCCTCGTTGAAGCCGGAGACCAGCCGCACCGCGACCCTGGGTCTGGCCTTCTCGCCGGTCAAGGACCTGAGCGCCACGATCGACTACTGGCGTATCGAGCGCAAGGACGAAATCGGCCTGAAGAGTGTCAATGACTTGCTGAACATCGAAGACACTCTGGCTTCGGGTGTGATCGGACGTGGCGATCTGACAACTGACCAGATCTTCGACGCCGCTGCGCGCGCCAAGTACGGCGTGACCGCCGGTCGCTTGCTGTCGGTGACTTCGACCTTTGAGAACCTGTTCCGCACCAAGACTTCGGGCTGGGATGTGACCATCAAGGGTCAGGTCGCTACGGAAGTGGGCAAGTTCGGCGCCGATCTGGACCTGACCTACACCACCGATCTGTACTACTGGAGCGCAGCTCGCAAGGGTTACGGCGACAACATGGCCGGCCGCTACGGCACGCCGCGTTGGAAGTCCAAGCTGACCCTGAGCCACAGCGTGGGTTCGGTGGCTCAGGCCTTGACCTTCCATTACCAGAACAGCACGGCTTTGAATGGCGACTTCAATGCCCCGGCTTGGACAGTGGCTGACTGCGCCAAGACCAAGGCTTTGAGCGCTGATCAATGCCGTTATGGCGTCTATTCGCGTCTGGACTACAACGTCAGCTACAGCCCGATCAAGGCTCTGAAGCTGAGTGCCAACGTCCGTAACATCCTGGGCACTCGTGCCCCGGTGGACTACCGTGGCTTCGGCGTCGGTGGCGTGATCCCCCCGGATCGCGAAGACGTGCAAGGCCGCATGCTGCGTCTGGGTGCCGAATACACCTTCTGGTGATCTGAGCTGCCCTGAGGGAATCTGGTTCGAGTCGCCCCGCAAGGGGCGGCTCGGATTCCGAATCCTTCGAGCATGAATCTGAGAGGCCGGCTTGATGCCGGCCTTTTTTCATGCCTGCCTTTTTACGGTTTGCCGGCTTTCGGCACTGAGCCGTCGTTCGCGGAGAAGTTTCAGCACGCAGAGTTCGCAGAGGACCGCAGAGGACGCTGAGAACACAATCCTCGCTCTTCTTCTCTCTCTGCGACCTCTGCGAACCTCCGCGCACTCTGCGTTCGTATTCAAATCTCAGCGAACGACGGTTCTGTGCCGAAACCCGCTGTCAGCTAGCCTTGCGCCAATGCCGCCTCAAGCTGCTGCTTCAAAGCACGCAGCCGCTGAAGTTCTTGCTCCGGCGCTTGCAGCGCGGGCCAGAGCAGGGCGACCAGATCGCGGGCGCTGGCGTCGGTGTCGATCTGGCGGCCGGTCAGGATGACTTCCCAGAGCATGTGCTCCATGGGCCCGAAGACCAGGGAGCGCAGCAGGCGCAGCGGGATGTCGGCGCGCAGCTCGCCGCTGGCCTGGCCGCGGGCCAGCAGGTCCATCAAGGGCGCTGTGTAGCGGCGCTGCAGCTCGACAAACCCATCGCCGAGCTTGTCGTCGCCGCTGCGCCGGCCTTCCGAGAGCACCAGGGCACACAAGCCCGTGCCCTGGATCAGAAACAGGCGCAAATGGGTGTGAACCATGAATTCCAACTGCTCGCGCACCGAGGCTTCTCGCGGCAGGCCGGCCTCGATCTCGCCAATGATCTCGTCGTACCAATCGGCGATCACCCGCATGCACAACTCCCGCTTGCCGCGGAAGTAGGTGAACACCGTGGCCTCGGACACGCCCAGGCGCTCGGCGATTTCGGTGGTGGTGGCGCGCTCGAAACCGCGCTCGGCAAACACCTCGCGGCCGACGCGCAGGATGTCGCGCACGCGCTGCTCGGCCTTGGCGCCGGCGGGGGCACGGCGGGCGGGCTGCGTGGCCGCGGCTTTGGTGATGGCGGCGGCGGGGGAGGGCGTTGAGGCAGTCACGGCGCGATTCTGCGCAATAATTGAGTGAAACTCAAGTCGGACTTGCCAGCCTTCCCGGTCTGGCCTATTCTTCGCGCCTCGTGGCCTCTCGCAATTGGTGCGCGAGGCCCTGAGAAGAATTTGAGTTGAACTCACCCGTGGCCCTGGCGTTGTCGCTGCGGGCCGCTGTTTTTCGGAGACCCCATGGCCCAGCTGACCACCAAGCTCAATGCCCGTTCGGCAGATTTCAAGTCCAACGCCGAGGCCATGCAGGGCCTGCTTGAGGACTTGAATGCGCGCCTGGCGCAGATCGCGCAGGGCGGTGGCGACGCGGCGCGCGCCAAGCATGCGGCCCGGGGCAAGCTACTGCCGCGCGACCGCGTCGAGATGCTGCTGGATCCGGGCACGCCTTTCCTTGAGTTGGCGCCCTTGGCTGCGCTCAATATGTATGACAACGCCGCGCCTGGCGCCGGCATGATCGCTGGCATCGGCCGCGTCTCGGGTGTGGACTGCATGATCGTCTGCAACGACGCGACGGTGAAGGGCGGCACTTATTACCCGATGACGGTCAAGAAGCATCTGCGCGCGCAGGAGATCGCAGCGCAGAACCGCCTGCCTTGCGTCTATTTGGTCGACTCGGGCGGCGCCAACCTGCCCAACCAGGACGATGTCTTCCCGGATCGCGATCACTTCGGCCGCATCTTCTTCAACCAGGCCAACCTTAGCGCTGAAGGTATTCCGCAGATCGCTGTGGTCATGGGCTCTTGCACGGCCGGTGGCGCTTACGTGCCGGCCATGAGCGACGAGACCATCATCGTCAAGAACCAGGGCACCATCTTCCTGGGTGGCCCACCGCTGGTGAAGGCGGCCACCGGCGAGGTGGTGACGGCCGAAGACCTGGGCGGCGGCGATGTGCACACCCGGCTCTCGGGCGTGGCCGACCATCTGGCCCACAACGACACCCATGCCCTGGCCCTGGCCCGGCAGTCGGTGGCGGCGCTGAACTGGCGCAAGGAAGGCGCGCAGCAGCAGCGCCTGCAAGCGCCGCGCGCGCCGCTGTTCGACGCGGCTGAGCTGCACGGCGTGATCCCCACCGACACGCGCAAGCCTTTCGATGTGCGCGAGGTCATCGCCCGCATCGTCGATGGCTCCGAGTTCGACGAATTCAAGGCCCGCTACGGTGCCACCTTGGTCTGCGGCTTTGCCCACATCGAGGGCATGCCGGTTGGCATCGTCGCCAACAACGGCATCCTGTTTGCCGAGAGTGCCAACAAGGGCGCGCATTTCATCGAGCTCTGCTGCCAGCG
>Ga0075160_10002408_pt1 | contig 11146 bp, 9 predicted proteins | sample JI91814C2DNA_FD_70969 | JGI IMG/M metagenome (GOLD analysis project Ga0075160, IMG submission 70969) | Wastewater effluent complex algal communities from Wisconsin, to seasonally profile nutrient transformation and Carbon sequestration -... | ecosystem: Engineered > WWTP > Effluent > Algae...
CTGTACGGCTATCCGTGCCGCGCGGGCAAGGCGGCGGCGGGGCCGCGCGGGCCGGAGCCGACGGTCCCGGCGAAGATCCCCAACACGGCGGCGTCGGCGGCGTCGGACTTCATCACGCCGGGCTCGCTGTCGCAGGCGGTGATCGACGGGTTCGTGGCGGCGGCGCTGCAGGCGGACCCGGTCAAGGCGGACTGGCGCGGCGGCGGTGAGTGGGAGGTCCTCGATTTTTCGAAGTTGAAGATGCCGGTCCTGGTGATCCACGGGGAGCGCGACCCGGTCACCCACCGGCGCTGCATGGCCGACAACTTCATTAAAATTGCCGGGGTGGATCGGCGCTGGGAGATCCTCGCGGGGGGCGACCACGCGGCGCACCTCGAGCGCACCGCGTTCACGCCGGCGGTGGTTGGATTCATCCTCAGTCGACGCGCTGAATGATGTGGAAGCCGAAGTCGGTCTCGACGACCTTGGTGGTCTCGCCGGGCTTCTTCAGCGCGAACGCGGCGTCCTCGTAGGCCACGGCGAACATGCCGCGGCCGATGTTGCCGAGGTCCCCGCCGCGCTCGGCGGAGCTGTCCTCGCTGTACTTCTTGGCGAGCGCCGTGAAGTCTGCGCCGGGCTTTTCGACCTCGGTGAGCACCTTCTCGGCGAGCTTCTGCGCGGCGGCCTTGTCGCGCTTGATGTCCTTCTCCGCGTTCTTGGCGCCCTTGTAGCGGATGAGGATGTGGGCGCTGTGGATCTTCTCGACGGCGCAGCGCCTGGCGACGACCCAGCCGAACGGGAGTTTTATGGGGTCGGTCACCTCGCCGACCTGCAGGGCGAACAGCGGGCCTTGGAGCGGGGCGTACTTCTCGGGCCACTTCTCGCGCTCGAACGTGCCGAGGCCGCCGCGCTTGGACCTGGTCTTGGGCTCGTCGCTCTCACCGGCGAGGGTCGCGACGTCGGTGCCCGACTGCAGCTTGCCCTGCAGCTCCTTGGCGCGGGCCTTCGCGGTCGCCTCGTCGCGGTTGATCGAGGCGTCGCCGCCTTCGGCACCGACCCACGACACGACGAGGATCTGCGCGCAGGCCTCTTTCTGGTCGGGCAACGGCTTGACGGGCTCGGCCTTCACGGGCTCGGGCGCAGGCTTCGGCTCGGTCTTCGCGGGCTCGGCCTTGGCGGGTTCGGTGGGCGCGGGGTCACACGCGAAGACGAGGGACAGCAGGGCGACGGCGGGGCGCAGCATCACTGTCAGGGTATCGCAGATCCGACGGCCGCGAGCACGGCCTCGACGACGAGGTCGGTGAGCACGGCGAGCGAGGCGTGGCCCTCGTCGGCGGTGGCCGCGGCCGGGTCGCCGCAGTAGGCGCGGTCCATGCCGCACTCGGCGAAGTTGCGGGCGCCCTCGCGGATGCGCTGGGCCAGCGGGACGACGTGCGCGGGCAACTCGCCAGCCAGGTCCTCGCGCACGAGGTCGGGCCGCAGCGCGAGCACGAGGCTGGTCTCGTACTGACCGGCGTGGCACGAGCCGCTCTGGTACTCGGGCGTCAGGCGGGCCGCGAGCGCGCGGCGGGTGGTGTCGGGGAAGATCAACGCGGCGCCGGTGTCGGCCTGGTAGCGGCGGGTCACCTCGCGCAGGCTCGCGATGTGGTCCGGCTCGAGGTGGGCCGTGAAGATCGCGACATGATTAAAACCCATCGCGCGGGCGGCCTTGCAGGTGTGCAGGACCAGGGCGATGGCCGTCTCGGCGGGGATCGACAGCGAGCCCGCGAACGCGCCGGCCCAGTCGGTGACGGCGTAGTGGATCGGCGGGAAGTGCAGGGCGACGAGCTCGCGGCGCGCCAGCTCGGTCGCCGCGCGGGTCGCGACGGCGTCGCTGATCAGGCTGTCGGTGCTCAGCGGGAGGTGCGGGCCGTGGGCCTCGGTGCTGCCGATCGGGAGGATGGCGACCTTCGGCCGGGGGTCGGCGAGCAGGGCCTCGACCTCGGGGTAGGTGAGCTCCGCGAGGGCGAGGGTCACGTGGCCTCGGCGTGCGGGGCGAGGGTGTTGGCGAGGGTGCGGAGCTCGGCGCGGCGGATCTTCCCGGTGTCGGTGCGCGGGAGCTGGGCGACGAACTCGACGCGGCGCGGGGCCTTGAATGGGGCGATCTGGGCGCGGGCGAACGCGACGATGTCGGCGGCCAGAGCCTCGTCGCCGGTGTGGCCGGCGGTCAGCTCGACGAACGCGACGGCCTTCTCGAGGCCAGCGGCGTCGCGGTAGCCGACCACGCCGGCCTCGTGCACGGCGGGGTGGCCGAGCAGGCAGTTCTCGACCTCGACCGGCGAGACGTACACGCCGGAGCACTTGAGCATGTCGTCGCCGCGGCCGCAGAACCAGAAGTAGCCGTCGTCGTCGACGTAGAACTTGTCGCTGCCGGTGACCGAGTCGCCCTGGAAGGTCGCGCGGCTCTGGTCGCGCATGCGCCAGTAGCCCTGGCCCGCGGACGGGCCGGTGACGACGAGCGTGCCGATGTCGCCCTTGGCCACGTCGCGGCCCTCGTCGTCGATGAGGCGGTGGGTGTAGCCGTCGACGATGCGGCCGAGGCTGCCCTCCTTCACGTCGCCGGGGCGGTTGGTGATGTAGACGTGGAACATCTCGGCGGAGCCGATGCCGTCGTAAATTTCGACGCCGGTGGCCTGCTTCCACGCGCGGTGGATGCGGGCGGGCAGGGCCTCGCCGGCGCTGACGAGCGAGTGCAGGGCGCCGAGGTCGTGCTGCGCGGCGAGGTCGACGCGCTCGACCATCTTGGCGATCGTCGTCGGCACGGCGACGAACTGCGTGACCTTGTAGCGGGCCATCAGCTCGAAGTACTGCTCCGACGGGGTGCGCTCGGGCAGCAGCACGCAGCTGCCGCCGACGCTGAACGGGAACAGCATGTTGCTGGCCAGCGCGTAGCCGAAGAACAGCTTCGGCGCGGACATCGTGATGTCGGTCTGCTTGATGCCGAGCGTGCGCTGGGCGTAGGCGATCGTGTTCCACACGAAGTCGTGGTGCATGTGCACGACGCACTTCGGCTTGCCGGTCGAGCCGCTCGAGCTGAGCCAGGTCGCGAAGTCGTCGCGGTAGGTCGACTCGGTGTGCGTCTCGCTGCGCTGGCGCGCGAGCTCGGCGTACCAGTCGAGGGTGCCCTGCGGCGTGACGTTGCGACTGCGGTCGACGACGACGACGGCCGGCGGATAGGGGGCGCTGCGCCACACGGGTTCGAACTGCGGATAGACCTCGGCGTCGACGAGCACGACCTTGGGTCGCGCGTACTCGAGGTAATAGGCGTAGTCCTGCGGCGTCAGCCAGGTGTTGGTCGGGATGGCGACGCAGCCGGCGCGCAGGATGCCGAAGTAGGCGTGGACGAACTCAGGGGTGTCGAGCAGGAGCAGCTGGACGCGGTCCTCGATGCGCAGGCCGAGGTTGCGCAGCATGTTGGCGACGCGGTACGACTCGCGGACGAGCGAGAGGTAGGAGATCTGCTGGTCGCGGTAGTAGACGGCGGTCTTGTCGCCGAGGCCCTCGGCCAGGCGGGCGTCGAGGAACCACTCGGCCATGTTGAGGCGGTCGGGGACGACGATCGGGGCGGCCGGCATCGCTGCGACGGTCCCACAACCGCGGCCGTAGGCGGGCCCGGGGCGCGGGTGCGGGCCCTCACACCGACGGCCGCTGCGGCCTGTCCATGCGGGCCTCGGCGGGCCCGAGTAGAGTCGCCCGCGTGACGCTCGTCTACCCGACCCTGCGCATCGATCCCGAGCGCGATGCGTTCGTCGTGTGGGTCCGCTGGGTCTCGTTCGAAGCGCCGGCCTCGCCCGACAGTCCGCCCGCGCAGGGCGTGCGGGTCGAGCTGATGCTGAGCCGCAACACCGTGCTCGGGCCGACGATCGTGTACCGGCGCGACCTGACCGCGCCGGTGTTCCTGCAGGCCGCGCGCGTCCGCGTCGGCGAGGTGCTGCGCTCGGCGGCGCAGTCGGGGCGACTCGACATCCAGCTGGTGATCCACGGGTCGATCGCCCACGCGCCGTGGGCCGGGCTGTTCGTCGTCCGCGATCCTCCGGGCGAGTCGATCGGCGGCGGCGAGCTGCCAGGCACGCCGCTGTTGCAGGTGCAGCCGTCGACGCCTGCGGACCGCTGGCACGTCGCGGGTCAGGCGAACATGCGGGTCACCCTCGAGCTCGAGGGTGAGCACCGCCATCTCCGTGTGCTGCGCTGACGTCCTCGGCGAGGCGCGTCAGGACTTGCCGCTGGTGAGCATGTCGCGGAGCTCGGGGATGTCGCCGAGCAGCGGCATGAGGATGATCTCGATGCGGCGGTTCTGGGCGCGGCCGTCCTCCGAGCCGTTGTCGCCCACGGGGTCGAACTCGCCGTAACCGGCGGCGCCCATGTTGCCGGCGGACATGCCCTGGGTGATGAGGTACTGGACGACCTCGACGGCGCGGGCGGTCGAGAGGTCCCAGTTGGTCTTGAACTTGGCGGTCTTGATCGGGACGTTGTCGGTGTGGCCGGCGACCAGGTACTCGCGGTCGCTGAGGCTCTTGAGGGCGGTGGCGAGGTTGGTGAGGGCGGTCTGACCCTCGGGCTTGAGCTCGGTCTTGCCGGAGTCGAAGAGGATGCTGCTGGCGAGCTTGACGACGAGGCGGCCCTTGCGGAACTCGACCTTGATCGTGCCGGCGTCGGCGAGCGCCTTGAGCTTGCCGAACAGGTCCTTGTAGACCTGCAGCTCGGCGAGTCGCTTGGCCTTCTCGGCGCGCAGGGCCTTGAGCTCCTCCTGGGTCGCGCCGGCCTTCTTGGCGAGGTCGTCGTTCTGCTGCTCGAGCACGGTGATCTGCGCGTTGAGCTTGCGGATCTGGTCCTCGAGCTGGGCGATCTTCTGCTGCAGCGTCTGGTTCTCCTCGGTGAGCGTCTTGTTCTTGGACTTCTCGCCGTTGAGCTCGCCCTGGGTCGCCTCCAGCTTCTTGTTCGCCTCGGCCAGAGCGGCCTCGAGTTCCTTGCGTTTGCAACCGGTGAGGACGAACGAGCACAGAAGTACGGCGACGGCGAGCTTGCGCATGGCGTAGAAGGTATCCCAAGCCGGCCGATTTTTTGATCCCGAAGTGACTCGTTTGTAGGATGCCGCAGAGAATAGGCCGGCAATTTGCCAAGGTCCTGATCTCTCAGGGAAAAATGGCCAAGAACCGAGACCGTCAAGAGTCCGCGCGTGGTGCGCGAGCGCGCGAGGCCCAATCCGGCTTGCCGCGCCCGTGGGGCGAGTTCCTCGGCATCGCGCTGCTCGCGATCGGCGTGCTCATGGTCGGCGGACTGTGCTCGTATCAGTTCGGCGGCGGCACGCTGATGGGGCCCGTGGGGCGGCTGGTCGCCAGCGCCCTGTACGCGACGCTGGGCATGGGCTCGTACCTGCTGGCGCTCGGCGTGATCGGGCTCGGCATCAAGTCGCTGCTCGGCGACGCGATGGAGGTGCGCGCGGGCGAGGGCCTCGGGTTCGCGGGGGCCACGATCGCCGGGTGCGTGCTGCTGCACGTGACGTTCCCGGAGTATCGCACGCACGGGCTGACCGCGGGCGGGCTCACCGGGGAGGTGCTCGGGGAGATCGGCCTCGGCCTGTTCGATCGGGCAGGTACGTACCTGATCGCGCTCGCGCTGCTCATGGTCGGGCTGTTCGCGTCGACGCCGCTGTCGGTCGAGCACCTGGTCCTCGGGGCGCGCCTGGTCGGGCGCAGCTGCGTCGCCATGGGCGCGTACCTGTGGGGCGGGCTGCGCGGGCTGGTCGACGCGTTCCGCGGCAAGCCGGCCGAGGAGACCGGGGAGCTCGAGGAGGAGGTCGACGAGGAAGAGGAGGACGTCGAGGAGGACGAGGAAGAAGTGGAGGATGAGGAAGAGGAGGACGAGGCGCCGAAGCCTCGCCGTCGGCGCGCGCGCAAGGTCGAGGCGCCCGTCGCCGAGGCGCCGGCGACCGCGGCCGAGCCGCGGAAGAATCGCAAGCTGAGCAAGCCGCTCGAGGAGCTGCCGGAGATCGTGACCGCGGCGCCGGAGCTGCCGGGTCCGGGCAACAAGAAGAAGAAAGACAAGGCGACAGAGAGCGTGGCCGCGGTGCCTGTCGAGGCGCCGCCTGCTGCCGATGCGACCGCGCCGAAGCGGCGGCGCAAGGCCGCCGCGCCGGAGATCACGAGCGACGAGGACGTCGACGCGGCGACGCCCGAGGAGCGTGAGCCGGAGGATGAGCCGGTGGCCGCGCCGCCGCAGCGCGTGGCCAAGAAGCCGCCGCCGCGGCCGCAGGAGCTGCTGCAGGCCGCGAAGGCCGAGATCCCGATCGTGCCGCCGGTGCAGATGCCGTTGCCCGCGCCCGCCGCGGCCGAGCCGAAGCCTGCGCCGGAGAAAGTTAAAGCGATCCCCGGCATCGTGCGCTTGACGGCGGGGCCGTACCTGCTGCCGCCGTCGAAGCTGTTCGAGGCCGCGGACCACAACGTCGTCGAGGTCGACAAGACGTTCGTGCTCGAGCAGGCGGCGCGCATCGAGCACGCGCTGGCGACCTTCAAGGTCACGGGCAAGGTGACGAAGATCCACCCGGGTCCGGTGATCACGCGCTACGAGTTCAAGCCGGACCCCGGGGTCAAGCTGTCAAGGATCGAGAGCCTGGAGAACGACCTGGCGATGGCGCTCGAGGCGATCTCGATCCGCATCCTCGCGCCGATCCCCGGCAAGGCGACGGTGGGCTTCGAGGTCCCGAACGTGACCCGCGAGACGGTGGCGATTAAAGAGATCCTCGAGAGCGAGGGGCTCGGCAACACGCGGACCCACAAGCTGCCGATGGCGCTCGGCAAGAACATCACCGGCAAGCCGATCGCCATCGATCTGGCCAAGGCGCCGCACCTGCTGGTCGCCGGCGCGACCGGGTCCGGCAAGTCGGTCGGCGTCAACGCGATGATCTGCTCGCTGCTGTACGCGTGCACGCCCGAGGACGTGCGCATGATCATGATCGACCCGAAGATGCTCGAGCTGAGCATCTACAAGGACATCCCGCACCTGCTGCTGCCGGTCATCACCGACGCGGAGGCGGCCAACCTGGCGCTGCGCTGGGCGGTCGACGAGATGGAGCGGCGCTACGCGATCCTCAGCGACGCGCAGGTGCGCGACCTGGCCGGCTTTAATAAAAAGCTCCCGCAGCTGCTCGAGGAGTGGGAGGGCGAGAAGCGGATGATCGAGCACGAGTCGGAGCAGGCGAGCGCCGAGGCGAACGCGGACGGCGAGGACGACGTCGCGGCCGAGTTCCTCGGCGGGGTCGCGTTCAACGCCGCGGGCGAGCCGATCGACGTGATCGGCGGCGAGACGATGGGCATGAAGCTCGGCGAGCGGCCGGAGAAGATGCCGTACATCGTCATCATCATCGACGAGTTCGCCGACCTGATGATGGTCGCCAGCAAGGAGGTCGAGACCAGCGTGGCCCGCATCGCCGCCAAGGCGCGCGCGTGCGGCATCCACCTGATCCTCGCCACGCAGCGGCCGAGCGTCGACGTGATCACGGGGACGATCAAGAACAACTTCCCGTCGCGCATCGCGTTCCAGGTGACCAGCGACATCGACTCGCGGACGATCCTCGACACCAAGGGCGCCAAGCAGCTGCTCGGCATGGGCGACATGCTGCACATGGACCGCGGCGGGCAGCCGCAGCGCGTGCACGGCTGTTACGTGTCCGAGGAAGAGATTCTCAAGGTCGTCAGCTTCATCAAGAAGCAGGCGCGGCCGGTCTACAATCATGCGATCGCGGCGAAGCGCGAGGAGGACCTCGAGGACGAGCCGAACGACAAGCGGGCCGACTCGCTGTACGACAAGGCGGTCCAGGTGGTCGCCGAGACGCGCAAGGTAAGCACCAGCATGATCCAGCGGCGGCTCAACATCGGCTACAACCGGGCCGCGAAGATCGTCGAGATGATGGAGGCCGACGGGGTCATCGGGCCCGCGCGCGGGACGGCGCCGCGTGAGGTCTTCGTGCAGGCCGCATGAGCGAGGCGACCACGGCTCTGGCGATCCGCCTGCGGGACGGCGAGCTGAGGCCGCCGCGCGGGCGCATGCTCGGGCTGTGCGGGGCGCTGGCGGTGCTGGGCGCGCTGTTGACGGTGCTCGCCGAGGGCGATGCGGCGCTGGTGGTGTTCGGGGCGGTGGTGTCGGTCGTCGGCGTGGTGATGACGCTGCTGTTCGCGCTCGGCTGGCAGGTGCCGCGCTGGACGTGGCTGGCGCGCGAGGGGGTCGTGTTCGAGACGGCGACGACGCGCTACCACGTGCCGTGGGACGCGATCTCCCGGATCTCGCTCGCCGGGGTGTGGGTGCTGTCGCGGGTGCAGCTGACCGTGCGCGACGTCGAGGAGGTCGTGCAGACGGTGCGTCGCAAGCGGCGCGGCGGGAAGCACGGGGCGATGGCCCGCGTGCGGCGCACCCTCGGCTTCAACTTCAAGGCGGGCAAGTGCCACATCGAAATTCTGACGATCGGGTTCGGCGTCGACGCGGAGGAGCTGCGGCTGGTGCTCGCGGGGTACGTCGCGGGCGCGGACAGCCGGGCGGAGCTGCGGGCGCTGCCTGTCCCCGAGGACACGTCGGGATGACCGGCGGCGCGGTGAGCCGGACAAAATTTCGGCGTTCTCGGCCTGAATTCACGCGGGGGCGTGCAGGGTCGTACGCGGCGGCTCTGGGCGGAGCCGGCAAACCGTGCTACGTGAGGCGGGTGCCAGCGGCGTTTCGGGCAAGATCGCGCGGAGACGCGTGCATGCTTTTCGGACCGTTTACACCCCGGCACGCCCTGCATGGTCCCTCGGACCTGAATCGGATCCGCAGCCGGGGCGTCTGTGGACCCCCATGGGGCGTCGTCCCCAGGAGCGCGTCATGAAGTTCCTTCTCACTGTTGTCTCGTTCGGTCTCCTGTTCGCCTCGCTCGATGTGTCGGCCGCGCCGGCGCCGGCTGCCGCTGCTGCTGCGCCTGCGGATGGCACCAAGCTGTACGCCGATCTTCAGGAGGACGCGAAGCAGCCGAAGTCGGCCTCGGCGGTGCTTGCGACGGTGCAGGCGTTTTATGACGGCACGGTGGATCTGCAGGGGGCGTTCAAGCAGACCTACGTGCACCCGGTGTATGGCACGCGGACGGTCAGCCACGGGCAGCTGAAGCTGCGCAAGCCGGGGATGATGGTGTGGGACTACACGGGTCAGGCGGACCCGGACTTCTTCGTCGACGGGTCGAAGCTGTGGGTGGTCGAGCACGACACGCGGCAGGTGGTCAGCCAGAAGGTCGAGGGCAACTCGAACCTCGCGGGGGCGATGAAGTTCCTGTTCGGCGGGCAGAAGCTGATTAAAGACTTCAAGGTGCGGGTCGCGCCGGAGAAGCCGGCGAAGAGCTACGCGATGGCGGGGCACACGGTGATCGAGCTCAAGCCGAAGGAGCAGAACCCGCACTACAAGACGCTGCTGCTGGTGGTGGACGACGCGAGCGGGCGGGTGGACGCGTTCGTGGTGCGCAGCCAGGACAACAGCACCAACCACTTCGTGCTGACCGACGTGGTGACCAACAAGGCGCTCGAGGCGAAGGACTTCAAGTACAAGATCCCCAAGGGCTACGTCGAGACGAAGAACTGATCGTCGCGTCAGGGCTGTGGGCGTCGGCCCTCTACATCCGTGTGATGTGGAGGGCCGCGGTTATTTGGAGCGTCGGTGTGATCCGGCGCGCATAGGCGAGTTGCGTGGCTTGGCAGCGGACTGGTACCGTCCCGCGCCTACGGAGACGCGAATGTTACGACCGATCTGGACCTTGAGTGTGATGACAGCGATGGCGATGGTGGCTTGCGGCGACGACAAGGGTGAGCCGACGACCGACGGTGAGACGGGGATGCTGACGAGCACGTCGGACACGCCGACCGGCGGGACGAGCACGCCGACGTCGACGGACCCCTCGTCGACGATGGACGAGACGGGCATGACGTCGGTGGATCCCGACACGACCAACGGCGAGTCGTCGTCGACGAGCGGGCCGATCGGGGAGACCGCGGCCGACGGCGAGGCCTGTCTGGCGAACGGCGACTGTATGTCGCTGGGCTGCGAGAAGTACCGCGACCTCGAGATGGGCACGTGCGTGGCGGCCCCGGACGGCGGCAACACGCGGGTGATGGGCACGCTGGTCGACTTCATCACGCTGCAGCCGGTGCCCTCGACCGAGCTGCGGGTGCTCGGGGCGTTGACGGCGCTGCAGAACCCGGTCGACGGCGCGGCGGACCTGACGGCGATGGCGGACGCGAACGGCCAGGTCGACGCGATCTCGGCGGCGCCGTTCGCGGCGGCGTTCGGCGAGGTCGGCGTGGTCAAGGGCGGCAGCTACTACACGACGGCCACGGGCATCGCGGCGCCGCTCGACGGCGGCGGGTACGGGCCGATGAACGGCAACCACGACATCTGGGCGGTGCCGGCAGACAAGCTGACCGAGTGGTCGGGCTACCTGGCGACCGACCCGGAGTTCATGATCGCGGACCCGATGAAGGCGGTGCTGCCGCTCGGGGAGCGCGGCGGGGTGATCGGGTTCGTGCGCGACCGGACGACCGGGATGGGCGTGGCGGGCAAGACGATCGTCGGCGCCGACGACGGCATGACCGACGCGACGATCCGCTACCTGTCCGAGGACGGGATGAGCTTCAACCCGGACATGACGGGCAGCAGCGGCATCTTCGTGCTCGTGAACCCGGGGCTGGCGGAGGCCTTCGCGGTCGAGGGCACGATGACGGCGGGCTCGGCCGGCTCCGCGCTCAACGCGGCGTTCGTGCTGATCCTTTCGGTCGACCCGTGATGATGGGTCGATGACGACGCGGGATGCGCCGGTGCGGCGCACCCCGGTCGGTCACGCGTACTTGCCGGTGAGCGGGTCCCAGCGCTTCCACTGGCCGCCGATCTCCTTGTAGAGGTCGGGCTCGCCGGCCGCCACGCGGAAGCGGACCTGCGTGAACTTGCTGGCCAGGTCGGCGTCGTCCTCGAGGTCGATGTCGACGTCGGGCTCGGAGATCACGTGGAAGGTGGCGACGAGCTCCTTGCCGTCGAGCTCGACGGTGGCGAACCCGTTGCTCGACGAGTTGGCGTGGGCGAGGTGCGGGTTGACGCCGGTGACGAGGAACAGGTCGTCGATGCC
>Ga0075160_10002412_pt1 | contig 11140 bp, 8 predicted proteins | sample JI91814C2DNA_FD_70969 | JGI IMG/M metagenome (GOLD analysis project Ga0075160, IMG submission 70969) | Wastewater effluent complex algal communities from Wisconsin, to seasonally profile nutrient transformation and Carbon sequestration -... | ecosystem: Engineered > WWTP > Effluent > Algae...
TTGAGCCCCCAGATGGCGCGCTGGAGTTCGGGGCCGTATTTCAGGTTGAAGTAGTAGTCGGGGTTGGCCCAGCCACGGACGATCCAGCCCCATCGCCAGATGGGGTGCATGATGAGCGTGACGACCGGGAAGGCGATGAGGAGGGGGATCCCGAGTCGTCTCCAGCGGTGTCGCAGGAACTCGGCAGGTTCGTGACGAGAGAGTGACTCGCGTGCGAGGAACCCGGCGACCACGAAGAAGACGGGGAGGCGCACCGCGTGCACGATCCAGAAGAGGGTGTCGGGCAAATGCGTCGAGGCATACTGCTGGATGGGCATGATCAGGCCGCGGAGCGGGACCTGCATGTAGGGCGCGGCGGAGTGGAGCAGGACGCCTATGAGCATTGCCCCGGCGCGGACGGCGTCGAGGGAGTGGAGGCGGGGCGTGTTGAGTGGCTGTGCGTCGGGCACGGCTCAGGCTTCGCGGCGGAGGTGCTTCACATCGCCGTTCTTGGTCTCGATGAGCAGTTCCTGGCACTCGGTGAGGAAGAGCCCGTGATCGACGACGCCTGGGACGCGGTCGAGCAAGTCGGAGAGTTGTTCGAGGGGGCGCTCGGGGACGCGCATGTCGATGACGACGCCGCCGCCATCGCTGTAGAAGACCTCGCCGGTCATGGTGCGCCGGACGACGCCGACGAGGCCGAGTTCGCGGAGGGCGTTGCGGATGGAGGTGATGGTGAAGGGGATGATGGTGACGGAGAGGAGGGCCTGCGTGCCGAGGCGCTCGGTGAAGCGGTCTTCGGGGGCCATGTAGATGCGGCGCGAGGCGATGGCGGCGATGAGGCGTTGGCGCGTGATGGCGCCGAACTGGCCCTTGAGCATGCGGAACTGGTGGTCGGCTTCACTGGCTCCGTCGAAAAGGTGGTCGACTACTTCGACCTCGTCGGCTGGAATCACTGGCAGGCCGAGCGAGACGGCTTCCTGCTGGGTCGCGACGGAGGTGCAGACGCAGTCGATGTCGAGTTTCTGGTCGTGGATGCGCTGGGCGAGGGCTCGCATGGCGCGCCAGGAGGTCTTGCCGGTGCCGAGGCCCACGATCATGCCTGATTCGATGCCGTCGATCGCGGCTTGGGCGAGTTTGTCGAGGCGTGGGTCTTGCTGGACGGTCTCGGCCATGGGCGATTCTCCGCCGATCGGGCCCCATTGTGGGCAAGCCCGGCTCGGCTCAATCAACGCGAACGATTATTCGAACTTGATTCCCTGCGCGAGTTTGAGTTCCCCGCCGTAGTTCACGGTGCAGGTCTGGCGGCGCATGTAGGCCTTCCAGGAGTCGCTGCCGGACTCGCGTCCGCCGCCGGTTTCTTTCTCGCCGCCGAACGCGCCGCCGATTTCGGCGCCGCTGGTGCCGATGTTGACGTTGGCGATGCCGCAATCGCTGCCGCTGCCTGCGGGGGAGAGGAACGCGTCGCTCGCGCGGACGCTGTCGGTGAAGATGGCGGAGGAGAGGCCCTGGGGCACGTCGTTGTTCATCGCGATTGCTTGGTCGAGGTCGCGGAAGGTGAAGACGTAGAGGATGGGCGCGAACGTCTCATCTACCGCGATGGGGAGTTGGTTGCTCTTGGGGACGCGGACGATGGTGGGCTCGACGAAGAAGCCATCGAGGCCGTTGGGCTTGGTGGCGTTGCCGCCGACGATGACCTGGCCGCCCTGGGCCTTGGCCTCGCGAAGAGCATGGTGGAACTGCTCGACGGCCCGCGCGGAGATCAATGGCCCGACGAGCGTGCCGTCGGCGAGGGGGTCGCCCAAGCGGATCGTGCGGTAGGCGTTGACGAGTTTGATGAGGAAGGCGTCGGCGATGTCCTCGTGCAGGATCAGGCGACGAGTGGTCGTGCAGCGTTGGCCGGCGGTGCCGACGGCGGCGAAGACCACGGCCTTGAGGGCGAGATTGAGGTCCGCATCGCGATTGACGATGACGGCGTTGTTGCCGCCCAGTTCGAGCAGGCAGCGGCCGAAGCGCTGCGCGACGACCTGGCCGACGCGCTTGCCCATGCGGCTGGAACCCGTCGCGCTGATGAGCGGGAGTCGTTTGTCGGCGATGAAGCGCTCGCCGATGAGTTGGTCGCTGCCCATGACCACCTGGAAGACGCCCGGGTGGCCCATCGCGGTCGCGACTTTGTCCGCGATCGCGTTGCTGGCGAGGGCGGTCAGCGGCGCGAAGAGGCTGGGCTTCCAGATGACCGTGTCGCCACAGACGGCGGCGAGCATTGCGTTCCACGCCCAGACGGCGTTGGGGAAGTTGAACGCGCTGATGACGCCGATGGGACCGAGCGGGAGCCACTGCTCGAACATGCGGTGTTTGGGGCGCTCGCTGGGCATGGTGAGGCCGTACATCTGGCGAGAGAGGCCCACGGCGAAGTCGGCGATGTCGATGGTTTCCTGGACCTCGCCCAGACCTTCTTGGCGGATCTTGCCGACCTCGAGGCTGACGAGTTCGCCCAGCGCGTCCTTGTGCGTGCGGAACTCCTCGCCGATAGCGCGGACGATCTGCCCACGCTGCGGGGCGGGAACGTCGCGCCATTTCTTGAACGCGTCGACGCTGGTGGTCAGGACCTTCTCGTAGGAGCGTTCGTCGTCGAGTTTGACGGCGGCGAAAGGCCGACCCGTGGTTGGGTTGCGGACGACGCTGATGAGGGGGTCCCCCTCGACTGCGGCGTGCTCGCCCAGCAAGACACGGGGGTGTGCGTCCAGACCGAGTTTCGTGAGGCAATCGTGGGACATGGGGTGGACTCTAGGCGTTGGGACTACTCCAGTTCCGGCTCGGGGAGGGCCCGGAGGAAGGAAACCAGTCGCTCGCGGGTCGGGCTGGCGGCGTCGCGGACGTAGACGCCGCTGGTGGCGGTGCCGGTGGCGAGGCATTGTTCGAGCGGGAGTGAAAGTGCCTGCGCCAGGGCGAAGCCGGCGTTGAAGTGGTCACCCGCGCCGGTCGACAGGCGGGGCGTGGTGGTCGAAGGGCCGTCGAACCACGCGGCGTGCTCACGCGTGGCGGCGGCGGCACCCTCGCGTGGGTGGATGACGACCGTGTCCACATGCAACATCGCCCGCAGTTGCGAAGCGACGTTGGGCAGGTCGTCGGCGAAGACATCCGGGAGAAGTCTTGGCACGCGCAGGCCCACGGCTCTCGCGACGCGCTCAGCCTCGGCGAGATTGAGGCCCAACGTCAGCGAGGTGCCCCTGGTCTTGGCGAGGTCGCCCAGGAGGCACATGGCACTTGTGATGTCAGCGTCGGTGCGCTTGGCAGGGTCGGAGAGGTCGATGAATATGCGGCGTGTGCCAGTCACTTTGGGGAGTACGTGCTTGATGAGGCCACGCCAGATCCCGGGAATGCCCCCCAACAGCGACCAGTTGTTCATGCCAACAAGCGGCGAGGCCTGTACGAGCGCAATGAGTTGATCGAGGCCGACGACCTCGACGAGGCGATCCCACGTGACCTGCTGCACGGCTGACGTTTCGTTGAACATCAACTTGCCATCGTCAAACTCGGCGCAGAGGGTGCTGGAGGGTGGGGCGATGGCGATGGCCTTCTCGCACCACGATGCAAACTCGCGGAAGACGGGGTGGATGTGCTTGGGATTACCGGGGTCGGCGATGGCGCCAATGAAGGTGGTGTTGAGGCCCAGGCGTGCGAAGGCACCGGCGAGGAGGGGGCCGTTGCCGCCGAAGCGGTCTTGCAGGAGGACTTGCTCGATGTTGGTGCTTCGTCCGGCGGCGGCGGCGCAGCGCTGGGCGAACGCGGGGATGGTCTGCAGGCGCTGATAGCCGTTGGGGGACATGTCGTCGCGGCGATCGACCATGTGGACGATGGAGTCGATGAAGCCATCGAAGCCGACGAGGGCCTTTGGGAAGGTGGCGGAAGCAATGGCGTCGGCTGCGGCGCTGGCGGACAGTTCACGGCTGGGCATGGGCGGATTGTTGGAGGGGCAGAACGGCTGCGACGTGCCTATGTTGCCCCATGCTCGAACTGGTGGTCGCGACATCCAATCCGCACAAGGTCGAGGAGATCCGGGCCGTGCTCGATGGCGTGGATGGATTGCGCGTGCTGGGGCTCGATGATGTGGTGCGCGAGAAGTCGGGCTTGGTCCTGAAGGAGCCCGAAGAGATCGGCACGACGTTCGAGCAGAACGCGACGATCAAGGCGTTGTCGTACGCGGAGCAGACCGGGCGATTGTGCCTTGCGGATGATTCGGGGCTGGAGGTTGATGCGTTGGGTGGAAGGCCCGGCGTGATCTCGTCGCACTACTGCACGGACGGCCGCGAGGTTGGGATGTCGCGTGCTGAGCGCGATGTGAAGAACAACGAGCGGGTGTTGCGCGAGTTGGAGGGAGTAGCGGCGGAAAAGCGGACGGCGCGGTTTGTGTGTGTGATGGTGGTGGCGGACAGGGGCAAGGTCCTGCACTGTTCACGCGGCACGTTCGAGGGGCGAATTGGATTGCCGGGGGATGTGCCGCGTGGGGCGAATGGGTTTGGGTACGACCCGCTGTTTCTGGTGGCGGCGGATGGGTTCAAGAGGGCTGGTGCAGAACTCTCGCCCGACGAGAAGAACCGGCTGAGCCATCGGGGAATGGCGCTGCGCGGGGTGGCGAAGTGGTTGCGTGTTCAGCGTTGATCGTAGATGCAGGCACAACTGCGGAAATCAGGCTGTGATATCGCCCTTCGCGACATCGAATCTCGGAACGATCGGGAGCGTGTCGGGCGTGCTGCAGAAGTCGACGTCGGCGCCGAGGCCCATGGTGACGAGGGGGCGGCCGCCGCGGGAGGAGCGCATTGCTTCGCGCAGGCCGATGGACTTGGCGTGCTGGAACGCCGCGTGGGCGAGTCGGCCCGAGTCGTCGGAGATGAGTTTTCGTCCGGCGACGAGCAGTTGATCGACCATCGCGCCCGCTGGGAGGATGTCGTCCAGACTGATCTCATCGCGCGTGCCGGCGCAGAGGATGTGGACTGGGCGTGGGTCGTTCGCGACGCGCTGGCAAATCGCGGAGACGTTGGCGAAGGAACCAACGAGGATTTCTGCGGCGTTCTTGGCGTGCAGGAGTGCGGCGGTGCCGTTGGACGTGGTGAAGATGATGGTCTTGCCCGCAACGCGCTCACGTGTGTAGGAGAGGGGCGAGTTGTCGAGATCAAAGCCGGGGATGAGGACGCCGCCGCGTTCGCCGCCGAGGAGGGCGCCGAGGTGGCGTGGGGCTGCGGCCTTGGCGTCTTCGACGCTGAGTGCTGGGATGATGCGCGTCGCGCCGCTGGCGAGGGCCTGGGTAATCGTGACGCTGGCACGAAGAGCATCGATGACGATGACCACGCCGCCGGAGAGCGCGGCGGGATCGCAGAGTTTGCCGTGGAGATGGACGTGCAGCGGGCGCACGGACGCGTCGTGGGCGAGGGGGGGTGGAAGATCGGCCGGGCGGGTGTAGGACATGGTGCATCGTAGAAACAAACAGCCCCGACCGAGGTCGGGGCTTTCGAAGTACGTTTCACTTCAGGCGATGCGAGCCGAGCAGCCTTTGCTTACTTCTCGTCCTTCACCTTGAACTCGGCATCGATGACGTCGTCCTTCTTCGCGCCGCCCCCGCCACCAGCGTCGCCGGCCGCGCCGCCGGGGGCTGCGCCTGCGGCACCTGCACCCGCGGCCTCGTACATCACCTTCCCGAGTTCCATGCTCGCCTTATCCAGTTCGCTGATGGCGGCCTGGATCGCGGCCTTGTCGTCGGTCTTGAGTTTGCCTTCGAGGTTGGAGAGGGCGCTCTCGACCTTGCCACGGATCTCGGGGCTGACCTTGCCGCCGTGCTCTTCGAGGGCCTTGCGGATCTGGATGACCTGCGCGTCGCCGCGGTTCTTGAGGTCCACGGTTTCGCGGCGGGCCTTGTCCTCTGCGGCGTGGGCCTCGGCATCGCGTTTCATGCGCTCGATCTCGGACTTGTCGATGCCGCCGCTGTTGGTGATCTTGATGTCGGCCTTCTTGCTGCTGGCCTTATCGGTGGCGACGACGGTCAAGATGCCGTTGGCGTCGATGGCGAACTCGACCTCGATCTGCGGCGTGCCGCGGGGCGCGGGCGGAATGCCGGTGAGTTCGAACTGGCCGAGCGTGCGGTTGTCCTTGGCGAACTCGCGTTCGCCCTGGAGGACGTGGATCATGACGCTCGTCTGGCTGTCCGCCGCGGTCGAGAAGGTTTCCTTCTTGCTCGTGGGGATGGTCGTGTTCTTCTCGATGAGTTTGGTCATGACGCCGCCGAGGGTCTCGACACCCAGGCTGAGTGGCGTGACGTCGAGGAGGAGGACGTCTTTGACCTCGCCCATGAGGACGCCGCCCTGGATGGCCGCGCCGATGGCGACGACCTCGTCGGGATTGACGGAGCGATTGGGTTCCTTGCCGAAGATCTCCTTAGCGATCTGGGCGGCCTTGGGCATGCGCGTCGAGCCGCCGACGAGGACCACCTCATCGATCTTGCTCGCGTCGATCTTCGCGTCCTTGATCGCCTGGAGGCACGGGGCCTTGAGCCGCTCGAAGAGGTCGCCGGTGAGTGCCTCGAACTTTGCGCGGGTAATGGAGACCTGCAGGTGCTTGGGGCCGCTGGCGTCGGCGGTGATAAACGGCAGGTTCACCGTTGATTCCTGCGAGGTCGAGAGTTCGATCTTGGTCTTCTCGGCGGCTTCCTTGAGGCGCTGGAGGGCCATCGCGTCCTTGCGGATGTCGATGCCTTCCTTCTTCCTGAACTCCTCGGCGATGAAGTCGATGAGTTTCTGGTCCCAGTCGTCGCCGCCGAGGTGCGTGTCGCCGTTGGTGCTGAGGACTTCGAAGACGCCGTCGCCGACGTCGAGGATCGACACGTCAAAGGTGCCGCCGCCAAGGTCGAAGACGGCGATCTTCTCGTTCTTCTTTTTTTCGAGGCCGTAGGCGAGGGCGGCGGCCGTGGGCTCGTTGATGATGCGCTCGACCTTGAGGCCCGCGATCTCGCCCGCGTCCTTGGTGGCCTGACGCTGGGCGTCGTTGAAGTAGGCGGGGACGGTGATGACGGCGCGATCGACCTTTTCACCGAGGTAGTCCTCGGCGGTCTTCTTGAGGTCCTGCAGGATGAACGCGGAGATCTGCTGGGGCGTGAACTCGCCCTGGTTGACGCCGACCTTCACGAACTCCTCGGCCCCGCCCTTGACGGTGTAGGGGACGAGTTTCTCTTCGCTGACGACTTCGGTGTGGCGACGCCCCATGAAGCGCTTCACGGAGTAGACGGTGTTCTTGGGGTTGGTGACCTGCTGGTGCTTGGCGGGTTGGCCGACCAGGCGTTCGCCCTTGTCGGTGAAGCCGACGACGGAGGGGGTGATGCGGTTGCCGGTGCTGTTGATGAGGACCTTGGGCTGTCCTCCTTCCATCACGGCGACGCATGAGTTGGTGGTGCCGAGGTCGATGCCGATGATTTTGGATGCCATGTGATGCTCCCTATCGAAATGCTGACTCACCGTAGGTTGCAAGAGGTGTGCCAGACGCTGATTTGCGTTGGGAACGGGGAATAGGGAACTGTGACCTGAGAAACGGGAAGAAGCAGAGGGGTGTGGGGAGGAAGCACGACCGAGGCTGCCAAGGTGGCAGTTGAGATCATTGGTCTCGCGGGGCGAGGGGCTTCCAACCCCTCACATGTTCTCCGGAACCCCGGAAGAAGAGTGTTGTTGGGGGCTGAAAGCCCCCAACCCCGCAAGGCATTGAATCGCGCCAAAGATGCGCGATGCCTCCAAAGAAAACTCCCAGTCCCGCCAGTGTCGCCCGGTCGCTCGATCTTCCGGTGTCGCTGCTCCCCTTTGTGGGTGCACTGTTCGATGGGCTGGACTCTCTGGGCAGTGATCCCGCGATGGTCGCGCGAGCGTTGACAGGGATTCCCTCGGGCGCGTGCGCGATCGACCTTGCGTGTGGGAAGGGTGGGGTGGCGGTTGCGCTGGGGCGTCGGCTGCGGGTGACGGGGGTTGATGCGTGCCCCGAGTTCGTGAGGGCAGCGCGGACACTGGCAAAGAAACGGGGGGTGCGCTGCATGTTCAGAGTTGGGGCCGTGCGCGATGTGAAACCCTCGCCCACGTGGGACGTCGCGATGATGCTGGGGTTGTTTGGGGTCGAGAAGGCCGCACCACTGCTGCGGCGGTTTGTGAAGCCGGGCGGGGTGTATGTGGTTGATGATGCGTTTCGGGAAGAGATGAGGGGACGAGCGAGCCAGCGAGCAAGCGAGCGAGGGAAGAAGCGCGATCCGATGCGCGAGCTTTACCTGAGCGTGCCGACGCTGCGGGAAAGCCGAGCGGTGTTTGAGGGGTATGGGGATGAGGTGGTCGAGGAGATCGTGCCGACGCGGCGAGCGGTGCGGGAACTCAATCGCGACCTGTACCACACGATTGATCGCAATGCGCAGAGGTTAGCGAAACGCGAGCCGAAGTTGAGCCGCACGATCGAGGCGTTTCTCGCACGGCAGCGCGAGGGGAACAAACTGCTGTCTGGACCGATTCGGCCTGCAATGTGGGTGGTGCGGAAGGGGTCGGTGAGGGCGGGCGAACAGAGGCGGTGACGCTCGAAGCAGAGAGGTCGATCCTCCCACGCCGCTCGGAAGCGGCACCCCCTCCATGGGCCTGGAGGGGGATCGAAGAGGCGGTTGGCGCCGTTCCAAACCTTGTTCCTGCGACCCTACAGTGGCGTCCTATGGCGTGGACCCCCAAGACAGACTTCCCCATCCTGACCAAGCGCATCCCGACCTGGCCCTGGGCCGACCCGGCCAAGAGGCATGTCGTGAAGATCGACGAGTACCTCAAGACCGGCGGGTACGTCGGCCTGCAGAAGGCTCTGGCGATGAAGCCCGATGCCGTGACTGACGAGGTCAAGAAATCCACCCTGCGCGGGCGGGGCGGGGCGGGTTTCCCGACCGGGCTCAAGTGGACGTTCCTCCCCAAGTTGGCGGTGGACGCCAATGGAAATGAGGCGGACCCGGGGCAGCGGTACCTGGCGATCAATGCCGACGAGTCGGAGCCGGGCACGTTCAAGGATCGGTTGCTGATGGACTTTGATCCGCATCTCCTCTTGGAGGGGATTGCGATTTGCTGCTATGCCTGCCGCATCAAGACGGCGTTCATCTTCATTCGCGGCGAGTACCACCACCAGGCGCACGTGCTCGAGGAAGCCATCAAGGAGGCGTATGCCCATGGCGTCTTCGGCAAGCAGGGCTTGATGAAGGGTGCGGCGACGGGGCGCGGCGGGTCGTTTGCGGTTGAGTGCCATGTGCACCGCGGCGCGGGCGCGTATATCTGTGGCGAGGAAACTGGTTTGCTCGAAGCACTCGAGGGCAAGCGCGGGTGGCCCCGCATCAAGCCGCCTTTCCCGGCGATCAAGGGGTTGTTTGGCAAGCCGACGATCATCAACAACGTCGAAACGCTGGCGCACCTGCCGAGCATCGTGGAGTTTGGCGCGGACTGGTTCATGAAGCAGGGGACGGTGTCGTCCTTGCCGAACGGGCAGCCGTCGTATGGCACGAAACTCATGGGTGTGTCGGGGCATGTGAATCGCCCCGGCGTGTTCGAGTGCGACCTTGGCATTCCGCTCAAGACGCTGGTAGAGAGCAAGGACTACTGCCAGGGGATGCGTGGCGGGAAGAAGTTCAAGGGCGCGATCGCGGGCGGGATCTCGATGGGGATCCTGGGCCCGGATCAGTACGAGGCGGAACTCGATTTCGACATCGGCCGCAAGTACAACGTGCTGGGGCTTGGCACCGCCTGCCCCACCGTCTTCGACGAGGACACGGACATGGTGGCGGTGGCGCGGAACATCGCGCGGTTCTTCAAGCACGAGAGTTGCGGGCAGTGCACGCCGTGCCGTGAGGGGTCGGGGTGGCTGTACCAGTTGATGACGCGCATCGAGGGTGGGAACGCGAAGACGCGGGACCTCGACCTCGCGCTCGAGATCGCGACGAGCATGGGCTCGATGCCCGGCACCACTATCTGCGGCCTTGCCGACGGCAACAACTGGGCGATCCGGACGATCATGAACAAGTACTGGGAAGAGTTCGAGCGGCGCGTGAAGCCGACGTTTGTGCCGGTGAAGATCACGGTCGGGGCGGGTGCGCGGGGGTAAGAAGGCTCTTGGCCTGATCCGCACCTGTTTACCCGCACCGCTGCGCGGTGCAACTCGATAGATGAACGACTTTCCGTGGGTGCCGCTGCGCGGCGACCCACGGCTACTCACCTCCACGGCTTCGCCGTGCGGATGTGGCAATGAAGACTCTGAAGAAGTCTCAATGCAACGTCACCGTGTCCGCGTAATACGGCAGATCGACTTTGACATTGAAGCGTTCGCGGAGGAGATTCGCGAGGACGCTGCGCGGGTGGTCTTCGCCGTGGGTGAGGTAGAAATGTGGCTTCTTGCTGGCGCTGGCGAGTGGTTTGGCCCAGTTGAGGAGGCCGGTCTGCCCCGCGTGGGCGGAGAAGCCGCCGAGGGTGTGGACCTTGGCGTTGACGTTGATCTCCATGCCGTAGATGCGGACGGTTTCGGCGCGGTCGACGAGGCGGCGGCCGAGGGTGCCGTGCCCTTGGAAGCCGACGATGACGACGTGGGTGTTGGGGTCTGGGAGGCCTCGGACGAGATGGTGCATGATGCGCCCGCCGGTGGCCATGCCGCTGGCGGAGATGATGACGAGGGGACCTTCGCGGTCGTTGAGCAACTTGGATTCATCTGGGGAGCGTGTGTAGGAGAGGCCTTCGTAGGCGAGGGGCTTCATGCCGTCGGCGAGGAGTTCTTTGGCGCGTTCGTCGTAGACGTCTTTGTGCTTGGTGTAGAGAGTGGAGACCGACGATGCCATGGGCGAGTCGACGATGATGGGCATGCGCTTGAGTTGGCCATTGCGGAAGAACTCACCGATGTGGAAGACGATGTCCTGCGTGCGGCCCACGGCGAAGGCGGGGATGAGGACGCGCGCTCGTTTCGCTTGGACGTCCTTGAGGATGTCGAGGAACTCGGCCTTGGTCTCTCCGAGGGGGCGGTGGTCGCGGTCGCCATAGGTTGATTCGAGGATGACGGCGTCGATGTCGCCATGGGACGGAAGGGATGGATCGCGGAGGATGGGCGAACCGGTGGCGCCCACATCGCCCGAGAAGAG
>Ga0075160_10002427_pt1 | contig 11089 bp, 9 predicted proteins | sample JI91814C2DNA_FD_70969 | JGI IMG/M metagenome (GOLD analysis project Ga0075160, IMG submission 70969) | Wastewater effluent complex algal communities from Wisconsin, to seasonally profile nutrient transformation and Carbon sequestration -... | ecosystem: Engineered > WWTP > Effluent > Algae...
TATGTAATGGCAGGACTGCTCCTGATTTTTAGCCCGGTAGTATTTTCTCAGGCCATTTCCCCGGATACAAAACTGGCTGTCAATACCATTTCCGGTTTGTTGCCCCGGATGAAAGTGAACGAGAATTATACAAAGCCAATTGCGGCAGAGGATTTTGCCCGTGTTCGCCAGGAATGGGATGCTTTTAATGCACTTCATACTGAAGCGGTAAATGCCTGGAACAAAATTCCTAAAACAGCTTATCAGCAGCCGGAAGTTATAGCTATCCGAAAGCCATTATCAGAAAAGATTACCTATTTCCAGCAATGGACAACACAGTTGCAGTCTACGCAAAAAATGATTAATGAGAATCCTGCAGCTTATGCAGCACCTGCACCGGTTTTATCAGAAACCAGCCGGCTCAAATTAATTCAGGCCGCACCCTTACTTGCCGCCATTGAAATTAAAAAGGAATTTGCAGGAATTTTAACACCGGTTCAGTATGTGCCTGCCTGTGAATGGTACCTGAAAGTGAAAGGAAATTTTAATCAGGCTTCCATCCTTTTAAACTCACTGCAAAAAATTGAAAGACCTCATCCGGATGCATTAGTGGTGGAAGAAAAAATACTGGAGATCCAATCCATTTTTCTGAATGTACAAAATCAACTTAAAGCGGTAGGTACGGCACAGGCCGGCAGCGGGATCAGAAAAATGTGGTATGAAGATGTGGCAAAATATAAAGATGCTGTGTTGATTTTTGCAGATGTGCTGGGTATCGACCTTCCACAAAATACAAGTAACTCCCGTACATTATTCGAACTGACTCCAGACAATTATGAAAAAACGATGAAGGACCTGGAAGCCCTGGCAGGACTGATGACCGGAACTTACAAAGATGTGGTAGATAACCTTTCCAATCCTTTCCAAACACTCGATAATTCCCCTTGTGTATTTCGGCTGGTCTCCGTAAACCGTAAAGCGCTGCTTCCTGAAGCTGTAAAGCTATCTGCATTCCGTTTTATGACCAATGCAATGCATGGAGCACCCCGGATTGAGGATCTGGAAAAAGAGGAGGGATGGATGGATGGTGGTTTTACACCCGGAGAAAGTAAAAAAAAGCTGGCGGAAATCAAATCAAGATTTATTCCGGTTCTTAAAAAATCAGGTATATCAGAAACCGAGGCAGGTTTGAATCAAATGGACACTGCCTACAACGGATTTTGGAAAAAAGCAGAAGAACTGGCCCCCAAATGGACCTTTCCTTCAGACGCAGATGCGGCTGGTGATGCGAGAGCAAAGTCGCTGTTCACAAGAGAAATAAAGGCAGCCTACCCAGGAGCACAAATCATTAAACTGGGATTTGCCTGGGACGCCAAATGGACCGTTTACCTGGATGCCCGAAATCAACCTAAACACCGAACCATCGGTACAACAGCACTGATTAAACTCCCCGGAGAAAAATTCTACACGGCCTGGCGACTGTTGTTCAATGAAGACTATGCCGGAGGAGGACAATTCTCTGGTGGCCGGATTGAATGGCTGAAATGGAGATGGCAGAATAACAAATAACAAATAACAAAAACAAATTCATTCGATAAAATTAAAATCTACAACATGAAAATGCTGCAAATAACCTTTATCAGTTTAGGGATAGCTTTACTTTTTGGTTCCTGTAAATCCAACAACAGAGGCATGAAAAAGGGAGCAGAACTGAAAGGGGATGAAGCGCTTAGCTACCTGATGGGTAATGAAAAAAAATACTGGCAACTGGATGAAGGACACGATTACTATGAATATATACAATTGGAGAAAGCCGGAAAAGCCATCGGGCCCGGTGGTAAAGATTTTACCTATTCCATTAACAATGATGAAATCCAGCTAAGGGATTTCATCAATACAACATTTAAAATTGTTGAAATTGATAACGATCAGCTGGTAGTGACCAATACCGAAGGTCACAAACTTACTTATTTAAATATTGTACCTGGAAGTAAGCTGGAGAAGGAAAAGCCAATTCAGGCTGTAAATGCCAAATGGCTCAAAGGGAAACACGGCACCAGCTGGAAATTTTCAGAAGGCGGCAAAATTTATTCTTACATGAATAATGGAAATATCATTGAAGCCGGAACCCTGCGAAAAATTGCCAATTGGCGTTTGGAAGGAACCACATTATATTTTGGAGATAATAAATGTGTGGTTAGTCGTCTCAATCCGGTATTTTTTGACTATGATGCCATGGGCATACCTGTAACCATGAATTATTACAGTGAGGCTGCTGAAGATGGGAATCCGGTTAAGCATTAATCAGTTTTTTGCTCATTAACAGGTTCTTTACTCCATCTTCATCTCAAACAAGTGATGCATCTGAACCAGTCAATTCCTGATTTCATCAGGTCAAGGTAATTCTACGATTTTGACAAAGTATTTTTCATATAAAATTCGAGTACAAATAAGTATATGTAATATATTTTTTTAATATTAGTTTCGCCTTCCACCTGATCACAAGCCACCCCCTAAAATTCATGAAAATGAAAAACCAAAACATGGGGGGATTGCATTACTATTCCCGACTTTCTGTTCTACTTCTCAGTTTGAGTTGCTTACTACTGTATTGTAATAATATACAAGGGCAGTCACCAGCCATTGGATCCGTTCAGACAGGATTGCATGGGATGAACCAGGAACTGGAATCCCGGGTAAAATCAACCCTGAGAGAAAGCAGCCGGACATTGCAACTAATTGAAAATAATGGACAAGAAGGTTTGCCCGAAACAGTTATTGCTTATTTCAGTTCCCGGTATGAAACTGTATTTATACAAAGAGATCGCCTGAGAATTGTAATAGCCAGCCCGGTAATATCTAAAACCAAGTCTGTAGCCCATAATGAAAAGGCTGACCTGCAAACAACTTATAGATCCAATAGTTTTGAAATCAGGTTTTGCGGGGCTTCTATTGCCGGAAAAAATATCAGCACAGATCAATTTCCAACGAAAAGAAATTTTATTGCTGTCCGCAACCGGCAGATTATTTCGGTCAGTTCATCATCCAGTAGTGAAATCATCCTGCAACAGGTTTACCCGGGTATTGATCTCCGTTTATACAGCCAGCAAAACGGTCATCTGGAGTTTGACTGGATCATCTGGCCTAAAGCTGATGTTCGTAAAATCAGAATGAAGTTTTCTGGACAGAAAAAACTGGAGCGTTTAAAAAACGGGAGCTTGCGGGTTGGAATGGCAATGGGTGATTTCTTATTACGATTGCCGGAGAGTTACTATGTTACCCCGGCGGGGAAAAAAATGGCTGCTGTGCAGTTTGATATTCAGCATAACGGGTACGTTCGCTTTAAAACTGCTCAAGCTGTAAACAGTATTTATCCGCTGGTGATCGATCCTGATCTGCTTTGGGGAACTTTCTTTGATGGTGATAATACTGATTTTGATGAATATCTCTATGGGATTACCTATAGCCCTGCAGAAGGTAAAATTTATTGTGCAGGCGCTGCCAGTCTCCAGGTATCTGTTTTATATGCAGCTGCTTTATCCCATGCTTATGATAGTACTTTCGCCGCAACACCGGATGTATTGATTTATGCCCTGACCAAAGACGGGCAGTTCATTACACAAATTACTTACCTCGGGGGTGCCGGTGCCGATGTGGGAGTGGGCATCGCCCTTACAGATTCGCTGGTTTATGTATCGGGTTATACCAGTTCAGCGGATTTCCCGGTAACATTGGCAGCGAATGGCCAGATTCCCGCCTTCGATTCAGTGTATCATGGGAACACAGACGGATTTATTGCCGCCCTGAACCACGGACTGGACTCCCTGTTTTATTGCAGTTACCTCGGTGGCGACGGAATGGATAAGGCATTAACCATCCGGGCATTTCAGGATAGTACTTTTTATATTTCCCTTTCAGCAACTGATACCCTGCCACTTGCTTCTCCCTCATATATTGCCTCTTTCGCAGATGATATATTTGAAGGAAATTCCGAAGCCTGGATAGCCCGGTTCTCATCATTCAATCAGCTTGATTTTGGTACTTATATTGGTGGCAGCAGTGATGATTTGATCAACGATTTTCAGGTGCTCAGCGATAGTGATATTGTATTTGCAGGCAATACGCGAAACATTACTGAAATTAATGGCAGCATCCCGGATAACGGTACAGGGCAGGAGGCTCTATTTGGAAGAATCAATGTACCATCTTCAGGACCGGTGAGTTTTGATATATTGGATAAGATCGGCGGATCAGGCAGTGATTATGCCTGGGGAATCCTTTCCATGGGTGATTCTGTTTCAATATTGGTTGGACAAACCAGCAGCAACAATTTTCCATTAGGTACCGGGCCTGTTTTTCAGAATACGAGGGCAGGGCAGATAGACGGATTTATTGCAAAATTGTACAATGATGGCAGTCCGGGATATAAAGCCACATTCACTGGAGGATCTGATGATGAAATTCTTGTGTCAGTCAGACCTGTTGTAGTCAACAACCAGATCGCCTTACTCAGTTGGGGAACCACCGGTTCAACGGATCTCCAAACCAGAAACTTTAACTCAGGAACTTTTTTCAGTAATAGTAATGCCGGGGGATTGGATATGCTATTTGTGATCTGTGATTTCAACCTGTCTATAAAATACTATCTATCTTATATAGGCGGATCCCGGAATGATTACCTCGGGGCAACAGGAGCACCAGTGGGGTCCAACCATTTGTATTATAATGTTACCGACTCAGCCCTTTATCTCGGTACTACCACCCACAGCAATCAATCAACCCATATTCCATTATTTGTAGGAAGAGGACCAGCCGATTATTTAAATGATGGGGTACCTGTTTTTGATGAAACAAAAGGAAACGGGAATAATGATACACATGTGATCATCGCCTTATCCATGCGGGGCTTATATGGTATTCTGGCATCCGGTCAGATCAGTTTGTCCCTGAAACAGGAAAAGGATTGCAGCAGTTCATTGCAATGGAATGCGGAAGGGCAAACTTCACTTAGCAACTTTATCATTGAAAAAAGCAAAGATGGCCGTCTGTTTTCTCCCATCGGGTCTGTTCAGGGAAATGGCTCCGGACAATATCATTACGCCGATAAAACAGTGTCAGCTTCCGCCCACAGCTTTTACCGTATAAAATATCAAATACAGGGAATGTCAACCGGCTATAGCAACACTGCTATAGTACGGCCATGTAATCCGGTGACCGCCGACTACCGGATTTACCCCTCTGTTTTTAATAATAATATTACCGTATCCGGGTTACTGGCTTTTTCCGGAGAGCAGGTCATTGCCGAATTTTTTGATTCGGCTGGCAGGCTTGTCTTAACCCTGAGAAAAACAGTGAATGGTGGAAGTGAAATTTTTACTCTGCCTTCCAGATTGTTGCCCGGGACTTATTTTATCAGGTTAAAAAGGGGTTCCAATGAAGAGGTAATCTGCCAGCGAACTGTTGTGTCAGCGGGCTGACAATAAGCCGGATTTAGTTAGCGCTAATTTTCGCAAGCGGACATTGTATATCTTTGCACTGCTTTATAACAATAAATACAAGCAGTATGCAATTTGGAACTTTTTCTTACCCCATGCCGGTCAATGAAACTGTATTGTCATATGCACCCGGAAGTCCCGAAAAAAAGAGATTAAAAGAAGTACTGGCCGAGCTGAAGATGCAGGAAGCAGATGTACCCATGTATATCGGCAGCAAGCAGGTTCGTACCAATAAAAAAGTGGCCATACATCCACCACATGAATCCAAACATGTTTTGGGGTATTTCCATGCAGGGGAGGAGAAGCATGTCCACCAGGCCATCGAAGCAGCCCTCGCTGCAAAAGACAGCTGGGCAGCCATGAGCTGGGAAAACAGGGCGAATATTTTTTTAAAAGCGGCTGATCTGATCGCCACCAAATACCGTCCTTACCTGAACGGCACCACCATGCTGGGACAGAGTAAAAATGCTTACCAGGCTGAAATTGACAGTGCCTGTGAAATCATCGACTTCCTTCGCTTCAATGTTCATTTCCTTTCAGAAATATACAAGCAACAACCGATCAGCAGTCCGGGTATGCATAACAGAATGGAGTACCGTCCGCTGGAAGGTTTTGTGCTGGCCGTTACCCCCTTTAACTTTACAGCCATTGGCGGTAACCTGCCAACATCGGCAGCCATGTGCGGAAATGTAGTGGTTTGGAAACCAGCCAATACCCAGATCTATTCAGCGCAGATGTTTATGCGTATCCTGCAGGAAGCAGGTTTGCCGGATGGGGTTATTAATCTGATTTATGTGGACGGACCAACGATTGGCAGGGTTTGTTTCAATCACCGCGATTTTGCAGGTGTACATTTCACCGGATCTACCGGTGTGTTTAACAATATGTGGGAAACCATCGGTAAGAATATGGCGATGTACCGTTCTTATCCGCGGATTGTAGGTGAAACAGGTGGTAAGGATTTTGTAATGGTGCATAAATCGGCAGATCCGGATGTAGTCGTAACTGCATTATTAAGGGGTGCTTTTGAATTCCAGGGTCAAAAATGTTCGGCCGCTTCCCGCGCTTATATTCCTTCCAATATGGCAGAAGAAGTGAAAAAGAAACTGATTGCCGGCGTCAAATCGTTCAAAATGGGAAGTCCGGAAGACTTCACCAATTTCGTGAATGCAGTAATTGATGAAAAAAGTTTCAACAGCATCAAAAGGTATATTGATCATGCCAAAAAAGATCCTAAAGCAGAAATCTGGGTAGGCGGAAAATGCGACAGTAAAGAAGGCTGGTTTGTACAGCCCACCGTTATTCAGGCAAAGGATCCAAAATATGTGACTATGTGCGAAGAAATTTTCGGACCGGTGCTGACTGTTTATATCTATAATGCCAATCAGTTTGAAAAAACACTTGAACTGGTGGATAACACTTCTCCGTATGCACTGACCGGATCCATTATCGCACAGGATCGTTCCGCGGTTGAATTAGCTACCAACAAACTCAGGAATGCTGCCGGAAATTTTTATATCAACGATAAGCCAACAGGGGCAGTGGTAGGTCAGCAACCATTTGGAGGTGCAAGAGGCAGTGGTACCAATGATAAAGCAGGAAGTATCCTCAATCTCTATCGCTGGTTGAGTGCAAGGACGATCAAGGAAACGTTCAATCCACCAACTGATTATAAGTATCCTTTCCTGGCGGAGAAATAATGAAATGAAAATTGGTTTCTTAGCCACTTCTTTATTGTTGTTTGTTTCTGTTGCTGCACAGAATGGGCTGACTATTGTTTACAGCCATGTCAACGAAGAAGTCCCCGACTTTATAGATGTCGCTTCACCTGCACGTAAAAAAAGCGCAAGCCGATTGGTTTGTAATGATTCGATGTCCTACTCTTATGGAATGACTGGATGGAAAGATCCCATTAAAAGCAACAGGGATTATGGAAGCAGGGTATTGCATCATTCGGCAATTCTGGATTGGAGGAAGCAGATTATATATGGAGGTTCCGCCCTGGCCAGTTCCCCGAAAAAGCATTTCTACCTGGTTGATGATCTTAAGAAAGTGGATTGGATATTTGAAGATTCAATAAAAACAATACTGGGTTTTAGTTGCAGGAAAGCTTTTTTTACGACAAACACCTGGATACAGGCAGATACATCCTTTAAGCCACATGTGGAAATGACCAGTGTCTGGTATGCGGAAACAATCCAACTACCCTTTGGCCCGATGCAATATTATGGATTACCAGGCCTGGTACTGGAAGTTTACGACCAGCGTTATATGGGAAAACATATCAGGGCCGTATCAATCACCAATGAACCTGTGTCCATTCAGATTCCTGCACATATTAAAATTATGACCAGAGAAGAATTTAGGAAAAAGGGAAACTAGTGTCTATTTTTACACTAATCAATATATTCATGACAGTCCTGCTTTCAACCAACGACTTAGCAACAGCCATCCGGAAACTGGCCAATGATTTACATGCAAGTCACCGGGATCTTTCCTCAGTCATCTTTGCCGGTATACAGCAGGGAGGTGCCATACTCGGCGCAAGGATCATGGAAGTTCTTCAGACATTGAACCCCGATCAACAGGTGCAGTATGGTCAGTTGGATATTACATTTTACCGCGATGATATCCGTAAAGAAATCATTGCTCCGGATACCATGAATATGCCATTCAATATCGAGAACAAGACGGTGGTGCTGATTGATGATGTATTGTTTACCGGACGTACCATCAAAGCAGCACTGGATACCCTGCTTGACTATGGCAGACCCGATAAGGTAGAGCTTTGTGTACTGATAGACCGGAAAGAACATCGCCAGTTTCCCATACAGGCAGATTTTGCTGCCAAAATCGTGGAAACGGCCAAAACAGATAAAGTAAAACTGGTCAATGGAGAAGTGGTACTGATCCCGGGCCAGTCAAATTGATCAATTCGTTTTTTTCATTTCAAACCTATAACTTCGCTCTTTAATGCAACTATCCACTCGACACCTGCTAGGCATTAAAGATCTCAACCCGGAAGATATCTCCCTTATTTTATCCACGGCAGCACAATTCAAAGAAGTATTACAACGACCGGTTAAAAAAGTTCCTTCATTACGTGAAGTAACGATCGTGAATCTTTTTTATGAGAATTCCACCCGTACCAGGTTCTCTTTTGAACTGGCAGAGAAAAGACTCAGCGCTGATACCCTCAATTTTGCAGCTTCTACCTCCTCGGCAGCCAAGGGCGAAACCCTCCTGGATACCGTGAATAATATCCTGTCTATGAAAGTGGACATGGTGGTGATGCGGCACAGCGCCAGCGGAGCCCCGCATTTTCTTTCACAGCATATCCCTGCCGCCATCATCAATGCCGGTGACGGGATCAATGAACACCCCACACAGGCCCTGCTGGATGCTTTTTCAATACAGGAAAAGACCGGGAGTTTAAAAGGAAGAAAAGTGGCTATTATCGGTGATATCATGCACAGCCGGGTAGCCCAAAGCAATATTTTCCTGCTCAATAAAATGGGTGCCGAAGTCACGGTTTGTGGTCCGCCCACCCTGATCCCCAAATACATTGCCCAGGCACTCGGCGTTAATGTGAGTTATAACCTGAAAGAAACGCTTTCCTGGTGTGATGTGGCCAATGTGTTGCGCATTCAGCTCGAAAGACAGAACCAGGTACTGTTCTCTTCACTCAGGGAGTACAGTTTGGCATATGGCATTAACCGAAGATTGCTGGACAGTTTGCAAAAAGAAATTGTGATCATGCATCCGGGTCCGATCAACCGGGGTGTTGAACTGGATAGTGATGTGGCTGACAGTGGACAATCCATTATCCTGCAACAGGTGGAAAACGGTGTGGCAGTGAGGATGGCGGTTTTGTACCTCCTCTCCGGAAGGAAAACGGCCGGGAATTGAGTTTAATTGATCAATAATCATTAGCTTTTCAACCTAATCTTTTGCCATGCCCCGCATCTGCCTTTTTCCAGGGACTTTTGATCCCGTCACCTTAGGACATGTCGACATCATCAACCGGGCACTGCCCCTTTTTGATAAAATCATCGTGGGCATTGGATTAAACGCTTCCAAAACACCCATGTTCAGCGCCAGGCAAAGACAGGAATGGATAGAAGAGATTTACAAGGATGAAGAAAGGGTAGAAGGAGTGGTGTACGAAGGACTCACCATCAACTATTGTAAAATAATTGGCGCCCGCTTCATACTGAGGGGAATCCGCTATGTCAGCGATTTTGAGTATGAGAAAACAATCGCTGATGCAAACCGTACGCTGGACAGAACCATTGAAACCATTTTTTTAACGGGGGAACCCAAGTATACTTCGGTAGCTTCCACCATTGTACGGGATATCATTCGAAATGGTGGTGACGCCACCCCTTTTTTACCGGAATTAGTAGCTAAATCAGTTCTTAAATAAGCCTATGTCTATTTGGTTTAAAACAGAAATTACATTGGAGCAATTGCAGGAAACCGGCAGGGGCACCATGGATGAACATATCGGCATTGAATGGATCGAAATAGGGAGGGACTACCTCAAAGCAAGAATGCCGGTGGATCAGCGGACAAGGCAGGCTTACGGCTTATTACATGGTGGAGCTTCCTGTGTGCTGGCCGAAAGTATTGGCAGCATCGCTTCTGCCATGGTCATTGATCCGGCACAATACCAATGTGTGGGACTTGAAATCAACGCCAATCATGTACATAGCGCCACTGCGGGATATGTTACTGCCGTCGCCATGCCGCTTCACCTCGGAAAATCAACCCATGTATGGGATATCCGCATTTATAATGACCATGAAAAACTGGTTTGTGTGAGCAGGCTGACAGTTGCCATCATACCCAAAAGAGATTTCAGCAAGCCCCGCTCGCTCTGAATCAGCCCAGGTAGGCTTCCATTACATCAATCACGGAAGGAAAACACTCGGGATAGTAATCTCTGGCCTTTTCCCTGCTGACCCATTTTACCACATCAATACCCTCGCCGGTTTGGGGAACCAGTTGCTGTGTACCTTCCACTTTCATATGGTACCAGTAAGATTCTTTGAGTATATACTTTGACCCTTCGTGATAAGTATGATAAGTAACCGGCAGGGGAGACAGTAAATGAATTCGCTGCAGACCAGTCTCTTCTTCCACTTCCCTGACAGCACATTCGGAAAGCGTTTCTCCTTTATCCAGTTTACCTTTTGGCAGATCCCATTTTCCCCTCCTGAAAATCAGCAGTATTTCACCCTTTTCATTTTCCACCAGACCTCCTGCTGCCTGCACCAGGGTAAATTTTTTATAAAATGCTTTGCGGAGGGCTTCCAGATCAGCATGCAGGAAAACGCCGGCATGCACTTTTTCCAGCTGCATTTCATGTATCATGGACTTTACCGTATGGCTATCCAGCTCATCAATGAAAACAGCATCATCATGGTGAATAAAGGGTGTAATCACTTCATCCACGGAATCGCAGAGAAAAAGCGGTTTGTTATCGAAATATATTTTGATGTACATGCAGAAGGAAGGGGATTTAACAAGCCTGTTATCGTTCTAAGTTACAGCAAATCAGCTGAAGCTCATGAAGGACAAAAAGGAATAGCTGGCAGAACTTATGAACCGGG
>Ga0075160_10002440_pt1 | contig 11061 bp, 30 predicted proteins | sample JI91814C2DNA_FD_70969 | JGI IMG/M metagenome (GOLD analysis project Ga0075160, IMG submission 70969) | Wastewater effluent complex algal communities from Wisconsin, to seasonally profile nutrient transformation and Carbon sequestration -... | ecosystem: Engineered > WWTP > Effluent > Algae...
CCAATGACCCCGAACACAATGACCCTCGACGAGGTGCGTGACGAACTCTCGCGGCGGGATGGGTGGACACGCGAAGACCCAATAGAGAACACCGGCATTTACGTATGGTGCAAGCCGCACGCGAACTACGCGGTCAAAGAGTGGTGCAACTGCCACCCCCACCCCGCGACGCTCGACGGTGCCGCGGCGGCGCTGCGGAACGAAGGATGGGGGTACTTCATCAATCGCAGTTGGTTACACGGAAAGCTCAACGTGTATTGCGAGGCCGTGTTTATTCACGGTATGCCATGTCCGCTCGCGCGGGTGATGACCGAAGGCCCCGACGAACTGACCGCCCGCTACCGCCTTGCCCTTGCGTGCCGGATCGCGGAGGAGGGGAAATGAAAGAGCGACCGATTCCGTTCAGCGGCCCGATGGTGCGGGCGATCCTCGACGGGCGGAAGACGCAGACGCGGCGGGTGGTGAAGCCGCAACCGGTTTCCCACGAACAAGCCGAGCCCGGTGACGTTGTGTTTTACGGCGGCGTGCTGCACCGCGTGAGCGAATCTCGCGGGCGGAATAAGCGAGCGATGGGGCTCCTGAACGCTACCGATATTCCGTGTCCATTCGGCGTTCCTGGTGATCGGCTGTGGGTGCGGGAGACTTGGCGCATGACTTTGGGGGGCGAGTACGCGTACAAGGCGGACGATGAGTGGACACACACTACCTCGCCGTGGAAGCCGTCGATCCACATGCCGCGGCGGGCCTCGCGCATCACGCTGGAAGTGGTGAGCGTGCGGGTGGAGCGGTTGGCGGACATTAGCAACACCGACGCGAAGGCCGAGGGGTACGCATCCGCCGACGAGTTCCTCGGGGCACCGTGGGCCGTGTCCGTCGGGCCGAACCCGTGGGTGTGGGTGGTGGAGTTCAGGAGAACGGAGCCCAAGCCATGACCACCGCCGACGACGAACACCACCGCGCGACGATCCAAGTGCTCCGCAACGCGATCGTGCGAGCCGAGGCCACCATCCGCGGCATCACCGCGAAGACCGACACCGCCGACCCGCAACTGCTACGCGCGCTCGCGATTCTCGCCGACGCGCTGGCTTATACCCGAGAGGAAACACGATGACTCTTCCCCCGTCCCACCCGAACGCCCCGAACGAAACGTCAGCGCAAGCCGCCGCGCGCATAGCCAAGCACGCGAGGAGCCTGCGCGCGAAGGTGCTCGCGTTCCTAGTCAAACGCGGCAAGCGTGGAGCAACAGACCAAGAGGTACAAGAGGCTCTCGGGTTGGAGGCACAGACGCAGGTGCCCCGCCGCTGGGAGTTGGTCAAGTACGGCATGGTGGGCGCAACGGACCGCCGCCGCCCGACGCGCTCCGGGCGCGGGGCAACGGTTTGGGTTGTGAAGGGGGATAAGCGATGAGCGGCGTGTGGTCCGGTCCTGATTGGCGTATCGAGTGTGGCGATTGCCTCGAACTGTTGAAGACGCTGCCGAGCGGTAGCGTGAAGATGATCTTCACCGATCCACCGTACGGACACAGCAACCAGAACGGCGACCTGCAATCCGCACGCAAGCGTGACCGCGTGGAAGGCGGTTCGCTTCTTCCGGAACAACCCATCGCCAACGACACGCCGGAAGAGTTCCGCGCCGTGATGTCGGGATTCTTGGATGAGGCCGCGCGCGTTCTCGCGCCCGACTGCTGCTGCTGCTGCTGCTGCTGCTGCGGCGGCGGACCTTCCCCGACGTTCGCTTGGGTTGCGAACGCGATAGACGCGAGGCTCGCGTTCTTCCACGCCGTTGTATGGGATAAGACAGCACGCGGCCCCGGCATGGGATGGAGATACCGGCGCGACTACGAGTTCGTAATGGTGGCACACAGCAAGGGCGGGTCGCTCGCGTGGTCGCGTGACGGTGCGGTGTCCAACATCGCGAGGAGTGCGCCGCCGCGTGAACGCGAACACCCGAACCAAAAGCCCGTGGGTCTTGTAAGCGACTTCATACTCAACCACACGAACGCGGGCGACGTGGTTGTTGATCCCTTCATGGGCGTTGCGACAACCGGCGTCGCGTGCCTTCAGACGGGCCGCAAGTTCATCGGGTTCGAGCTGGACCGGAAGTATTGCGAGCTTGGCGCACGTCGCCTAGCGGACGTGGCCCCGTTGTTTAGGCCACCATCGGAACCACAGAAAGGCGCGGGCCTCTTCGCGCGGGAGGAAGCATGATGGGAAACAAGATCCGCATTTCACGACTGCGCGTAGGGGATGAACTCATCGTGTCCATCCCGTCCGATTGGTCAGACTCCAAGCGTGACGAGGTGATCCGGCAGCTGCGGGAAGCGAGCCGAAAGGCGATCGTGTTCACCTCGGACATTACGGTACAGGTGATCCGCAAGACGAAGAGAAAGGGCGGGCGATGAGAACGAACGAATACACCGCGGACCGGCGATTCACGCGGCAGACGACGTGCGACCGCTGCGAGCGGAAGGTCGGGCCGTACCTCCACTCCACGCCGCAGGTTGACGGCAAGCCAGGCCCGCGGGTGTGCCGCGAGTGTTACGATGAACTTGGGCACAATGGAAAGGAGGCGGTGCGATGAGTGACAATACCACCGAACGCAAGCAGCTGCCCTCCAAGCCCGACGGCTACACCAAGCGGATGGAGATGCACATGAGCTTCTCCGACAAGAAGCACGGGCGGTACGGCGCGGCGGTCTACACGATCCGCGACCCCGACGGCGCGATCGTGGAAGGGCTGACGTACGAGTACAACAGCCACCCCGTCGAAGGATATTCGGGGTTCTTCATCGACCGCAAGGGCGAGCCGTTCAAGACGTGGCCATCGCTGGTTGAGGCGTGGAACAGCGCGACCACGCGGCCCGCATAAATCCGATTGCTACCACTTGACACCGTTTGATATGCTGGGTAATCTCTCACCATGAACAGCGAAGCGACAAAGATCAGGGATGCAACCCTCAAGCGCCTCGGGGTTGACGCGGGGATATTGACCGCCGCCGGTTCAGCGGCGAACATCGACGCACGGCGCAAGGTGGTGGCGACGATGCGGGCGTGCAAGACGCGCAACACGGAGCAGCTCACGCTCGCCGAGGTGGCGGCGGCGACGGGGCTTCACTGGTCCACCGTTCGCAACTACGCGTCGGCTTGCACGGTGAAGCCGTGGCGGCTGTAGTCTCTCTCTCCTCCGCTCGGCGCGCCGCGGAAACGGTGCGCCGGGTTTCAACGAAAGGACAACGCATGGGTCTCAACGTATCGCACGGGTGTTGGAACGGTTCCTATAGCAGTTTCAACAGATTCCGCGAGGCCGTAGCCGCGGCTGCCAACATCCCGCTTCCGATCATGGATGGATTCCATGATGATGCCGTGGAGTTTCTCCGCAGCAACGACGGGGTGTTGGCGCGTGCTTTGGTGAAGTGTGTTCCGCTCAAGTGGGACACGCTCGCTCCTGACCCTATTCACGCTCTGCTCAATCACTCGGACTGTGACGGCATCATCGAAGCCAGATACACGCTTCCGCTTGCTGTGCGGTTAGAGGATCTGGCGACGGCGATGAAAGGGACACGGGGCGCGAACGATCTTCGCGACCACGCCGACGATGCGTTTGCGTTTGCCGCCGGATGCCGCAAGGCCAACGCGGCGGGCGAGTGTCTGACGTTCTCGTAACAACCGCGGCCAAGCCGCAGAAAGAGGTTCTCATGGTTCCGATCGGCGATGTTGTGATGTTGGTTGCCGCGGTCTACGCGGCGGTCCGGTTCTTTGTCGGCAGCGGGCCGGGGTAATCGCTCTTCGCCCAGGTGGCGAACGAGTACACGCTGCCGTCGCGAAAGTGGCGGCAGCAGCTTGGGTGCGGCGGCGTGGACGGTGACACGCAGTCGGTTGTGATAGGCGTTCGACCCATCGCATGTAGTCGGTGCGAGGGTGCTGGTGCAAGGGTGATGTACCCGAGGGCAACAGGCGCTACGGGAAGGCGAAAGCCACAAGAAGACGCGAGCAATCGCGACCCGGCAAGGAGCAACCGATGACGACAGCCCGACAGAGCCGGTTCGACTCCGGCCCGCACCATTGGCACGGGGCACAGCCCCACCGCCCGCCGGTTAGCGCCGACGGAGCGGGATTCGACGCGGGCGACCGCGCGGCGTCCCGGTTGCGGGACTTTGGCGGGTTGCGTGGCGGTACCTGTTCCGCCCCTTTTTAGACCGCCGTTGCTGGCTTGCGGCGTAGTGCCGCGGGCCGGAGTAGGAGAACAACGCATGAAGACCATCGAGCGGCTGAGACAACTTCTCGCGGAAGCGACACAGGGCGAGTGGTTCGACGACGGCGAAGACGTGTTCTGTGACGGCACAACCATCGCATACGACGGCAAGCCGCACAACACGAAGTTCATCGCCGCCACCCGCAACGCCCTCCCCGCGCTCCTCGCGGTGGTCGAGGCGGCGGAAGAGTTGTCCGACAACGACGACACACCGGAACCGAACTGTTCGTGCCACCTGTGCCCGCCATGTAACGATTGCGTGACGTACGCGGGAAAGCGTGAAATCATGGCGACCATGAAAGCCGCCCTCCGCGCGCTGGAAGGGGGGGAGTGATGGACGAAGCACACAAGTTGGGGTGTTTCTTCTGTCGGGATTGTGATGCCGTGCGGTGCTCCCCGGAAATCAAATCGAAACTGCGGAGGATCGCGGAACAGTCCGGGAAGCGTCAATGGTGGAACGTGATGGTGTACGTGTTTGAGCTTCAGCGAATGGTTTTGCGGGCTATGCACAGAGACATAAACATCGTCCACAATGAAGCGGAGGTGCGGCCATGATTCAGCGGTACACATGCAACATCGAACTGCTGGACGAGTGCCCACACTTAGAACCGTTGTTGAAGGACAAGGATGGCGGTTACGTCCTCCACTCCGACCACGCCGCGGAACTCGCGGAATGGAAGCAACGCGCCGAACGCGCCGAGGCGTCGCTTGCCGCAAGAATCCAGAACAACAAAGGTAGCGAACTGGTTTTGGAGACAGCACGCGATGCGTGGCGCACCAGAGCCGAACGCGCGGAGGCGTACGTCGCGGGCCAGGACGTGCGGAGCGACTTCCGGAACGCGGGGGAGATGCGGGCGGCGTTGGACGACTTGCGCGACACAATGAACATACTTGCCGCCGAGACACGCGCGTCTCGCCCGGTGATCGAGCGGCTTGAGCGGCACAACACCCTCCTCCGCGCGGAGTGCGAGGCGTGCCGATCACTCGACAAGGTGAGGGAGGACACATTCCCCGGACAGCCGCAGCGTTATGCGGCGCTAAGCGTGGTGCTTCAAGCCCGCGCCGCCACCGACGCGGCGGGGATTCTGAAGGGAGCGGGAACGTGAAGTACCAATTTCACTGGCCGAGTGTGGGGTTGGAACTGGGCACCAAGCCGTCCGACTACATCTCCGAAGCCATACGAGCCAAAGGCATCCGCGAAGTCGCGCGCCTCACGGGCCTGTCCCCAACGTGCGTAAGCATGTGGGCATCCGGCAAGTTCAAACTTCCGTGGGACTCGGCAATGGCGATCATGCGTGCGGTGGACATGGAGGAGTCGATGTGGTCCGCGACGATCTACGACCGCATGACGGCGGCGGAGAAGCTTGGATGGACATTCCACCCAGAGGACGCGACGACCAAAGAGGAGCGTGAGCAATGATCAGTTGCGAGAAAGACGGGCCGTACATTGGGTTCTCTCACTGTCCGGTGTGTTCGGCGAAGTACGCAACCGAGATGGGCAAAACTATTCGCGCGCTCGAAACCGCGCTCGCGGCGATGACCGCGGAACGGGACGCGCGGGACGTGGCGATTGGGGTGCTGGCGGGCGAGTGTTTCGAGTGGAGACTCGCCCACGTTTGTAGCCCGGTGTCTCTCATCGACGCACCGATCATCAGAGCACGCAAGCGAACGATGGAAAACCCCCTCGCCCGCGCCGCGGTGGAGGGGGAGAGATGAAACGCTCTAACCGCCCGTTCGCGGTGTTGTGCGCGGCCCTCGCGCTGCTGGCCGTAGCGATGTACCTCCGCGCGTGCGAGCGCGCGCAGAGGGTGGAGGTGATGCGATGAAACTTAGTAGACGCAAACGATACTGGTTGAAGTGGAACGGGCCGAAGTGGTCGGCGAAGTCCGCACGCTCGGCACGGGCGCAGATGGGACACGGCGACGAGAGCACCCGCGTGTGTGCCACGGCGTTCATGTGCCGACACCACGGGTCATTCCCGCGATCGGCGCGTGAGCTGCACCGAATAGCAGGCATCAACATGGAGCCCACCAAATGACGCACGACGAAACGCGGGACGAGCTGGCGCGGATGGATGGGTGGAACAAGCCGGGCGTGCTATACACCGAGGAAGACCGCGGCGAGAACTTCCCGCGTGATATGGCGCGCCGTTCGGTGTCGCGGTCACACTGGTGGCGCGTGACACCGAACGGAGAGTTTGAGTACCGGCTAGATGATCCATACCCGCCCACGCTCGACGGCGCGAACGCGGCGGTACCGGAGGGGTGGACGTGGAACCGTTGGGGCTGTCTCTATCGCGGATACCACGATGGGGCGGTGGTGAAAGTTAGCGACCACGGGCGCGGGCACGAGATGGACGACCTGTACGCGCTCGCGCTGGCGTGTCGCCGCGCGATGGAGGAACGGAAATGATGAAAGATCCTAACGACAAATGGGGCATGGCGTTCTTTGTGGCCGTGCTCGCCGCATTTGCTCTCGGATTCTTTACGGGTCGATCCGGAATCAAGGACCACGCCGCAGGCCGCTACGTTGTTGTGGCGATGCCGGACGGGACGACGCAGGTTTGCGAGGTGAAGGAGTCCACCGATGGCAAGTAAGAAGCCCAAGAACGCGAGGAAGACCGCGGCAACGATCCCCGCGTGGACGTGCCCGAAGTGCGGAGCAACGCACCCGATCACCGTGACCGTGTGTTGTGCGCCGCAGCGGCCGACCGGGATCAGGCTTCGTCCCCCGTTTCAGCCGTTCCAGCCGGGCATAATCCCACTCACGCCAAACCGACCGCTTGAGGAATGGCCTCCCGGTGCGCCTCAACGTTGGACGTGGCCACCCAACATCACTTGCACCGTGCATCCGTCGGCAGGACCGGACTACCAGAACTCAGGATTCCGTGAGGTGAACACATGAGCAAGAAGAAGCCCAAGCCCGCGACGGCGGGGGAGAAGATCGAGATGAGGCGGTGTGGCCTCACGCTTGACGAACTGCGGAGATGCGGCAACAGCATCGACGCCGCGAATGTAGACCGCGCCATAGCCCGCGCGGTGCGGAAGGAGCGGGAGAGCATGCAGGATCAATACGACTACGCGCTGTCCACGGAACGCGCAAGGTGTTTCAACATCGTGAACAGGCCCGATGTTCCATTCGACGTTCGCCGTGCTATCAAGTCCGGAGACACATGGTCTGTGTACAGCGGCAATGACAAAGAGTGGTTGCGTGGAGTGCGCCGATGAACCTCCCCGAAACGTACGCCGCGGTCTGCGCGAAGAGGCCGGAGCTGGCGGTGTTCGACAAGCATCGAAACGTGCTGACTTGGGCCGATGGTCAACCCGCGTTCCGCGTGGGATTCGTGGTGAGGGACTCCGCAGGAAACGTGAGCGAGGCCGACTGCCTTCGGTTTATTGACGACGAAACCGCCGCCGCCCTGATCCTCGCGCGGTGGGTGGAGGCGCTGCCGGTCAACTACTGGATTGGACACCTTCACAGCAAGGACCACATGCCTATAAGGTGGCAAGTGTGTGGGATAACGGCTCAAGAGATTATCGAAAGCCCCAATGCACCCACCCCGCTCGAAGCCCTCGCCGCGTACTACTTGGGAGATACGACATGAAGACGGCTTATTCCTTCCTCGGGCGCACCATCCGCGACTCGCACGGCCTGGACCTGTGGACGCCGGACAGCGACTATTGGATGATTGACGATGGGCATATCTCAGCCCTTCGCTACGGAGAGCCTCGCGGAAACTGGGGCCTCGTCAACACCGACGATGTATGGGTACAGGATCTTTCGTCGTGGGGGTTTGAACTTGCCAAATGTCCCCGCACCGTCATGCTCAACATAGAGAGGATGGACTGTTGGGCATGGTGCGTTCCCGCACTAACCGCAATCTGCGATCAACTCCGCGCCCTCCGCGACGACGTAACAATCTGCCTCTACGCCCACAACGACGAAGGCCACGCGACCGGCATCGTCGATTCCATCTGCAAGCCCGCGAACAACCTCGGCATCAACCCCGACGCGCCGTTTGACCCGTCGTGGATTCCGGTATTGCACCCCGCGAACCACGGCACCGCGAACACGCTCGCGGCAATGCGCGTGCTGGCCGAACGCGGATTTGGTACACTGCTCCTGTGGGAAGTGTGCGACTTCAACCGATACAAGTTCCGCGTTGGTGACCACGCCGAACTGAAACGATCTTGGACCACTTCGCGTTTCATTTGAAAGGACCGCCGATGGCCGCGACGAACAAGAACCGCAAGCGTCCTCGCAACACGAAGCCGCAATACTACGATGGCTACGCGTTGTGTATTCCGTGGAGTAACGACTTCGACGACGAAAAAAACGGGTGGGGACATGCACACCCCGATCTTTCCGTTCGGATTGACTACCCCGAAGACACTATGCCTGATTCCGACCGACCTGTTTCCGTCTGTGACCACATCACCGGACTTGAATACGCATAAGGAGATTCCAGATGCTGATTGCTCTCGCGATGATCGTCCCGATGACCTACGGACCGCTCCCCGATCCTGACCCGGAGCCGTGCCGCATGTGCGTCTGTAACGACACCTACGACGTGTGCATCGCGGATTGGATCGAGGACTTCCAAGCCGGGTTGCTCGACGGCGACGAGGCGCTCGCGCGGTATCAGGCGTGTACCGAATGGCTGGTCGAGTGCCAGCGCATGGCCGAGTTTCTGGACGGCATCGAGGACACGTTCCCGTTGCTGCCGAGTGTGATCTTCCCGCCGCCGTGGCCCGAGCTGGATTGAGCGATGACGTACCACAACGCGATATGCTGGGCGGTGTTCGTTGTGGTTGCCGGTATCGGGCTGGCGTGGTTGTACTACGCGACGGATGAGGAGTACGAGTGATGGGCTTCCACGTGAAGGTAGTGCGGTTCGTCCGTCTTCCGTTCGACTTCTTGGCCGGGTCCGATCCGCACCAGTACAAGGTGTTTGCTACGGCGTGCGACGAACACGGGGAAGAAAAGCGGATGAGCTACACCATCAGCACCGAGTTCTATGACGACATTATCGCATCGGGCCGCGATCCGCATTACGTACTGGCGGAAATCATCCAGCGAGAGTGCATCGAAACGAGGTGAAGCGTGGTCGTGATCCTTCTAACCGGCCTGTTGCTGATCCTGTGGGGCGGGTACTTCGTAGTTGAGTACGGGTGTATGTTCATAGAGGACCGCAATGCCTAAGCACAAAACGCGCGATACGTCTAGCTGCAAACTGTGCGGACACGATGTAGCGAATCACGGCGACGAAGGATGCTGTATGCGTCTTTGTTCGTGCACGCGCACCCAGCTACCGAAAGATCACCCGACGTACGCAGAACAAGCGGCTCGGATTAGGACGCTGGAAATAGCAACACAAACATTGATCCACGAACGTAACGACTTGGCGGCGCAGTTTGACGACGTGCTCAGGTGCATTGGCATGGACGCGCTCGGAATAGACGCGGCGAAATGGGCGCGTCGATCTGCGTGTGGTAGTGATCGCATCCGCCAATCGGTGTTGATCTGCAAGACCATCAAAGAAGTGATGAAGCGTGTTTCGTGTGGCGTGTCTACATCTGGAAAACTTCCTTCTCTTGAAGACCTGCACGCCATGAAGATCAACATTACCGGTGGTCAGGATGCCGCCGATTACGTCAACCAACAGCGGGCGAAAGACAGGTATCATCCAAGTGCCTAAGAAGACCAAACCAGTTACGAGCGGAGAGAATATCCTGATGAAGTGGGCGTTCCCCATTGATCTTGTGCGCTTTCGTGAGCGTGGTGTTAGGTTACAGGTTGGATCTGCGCTCGCCCGCCGCATTGATCGAGCCATCGCGCGTGCCGTAAAGAAAGAGCGTGATAGGTGTGCGTACGTGGTATTCGTAGCTAAGTGCAACCGCGAAAACCTTGAGTGGGTACGCGATTGGATCGAGTGCCCAAAATGCACAGAGAACGTGTTGCGTTGAGGAGTTTCTAGCGTGGTGCATTCCGTTATCGTCAACCACGAAGGCAAGCGGTACGAAGTGACGCTCCTTGTGAACGACCTTCGCCTGCTCGCCGAGTACAAGCCCGTCCGCGATGCGATGGTCCGCAAGATCACCAGCAAAGATAAACGGGTCTGTGCGTGTAACCGCGCGGTGGTCATTCTCGAAAGCAAGCCGCTTGATACTTGATCTTCCCTACCCGCCCAGCCTCAACCACTACTGGCGATCTTGCCGCGGGCGCACGTTCATTTCAGCCGAGGGGATTTCCTACCGCGCGCGGGTTGCCGCCGCGGTCGGTTTGGTCGATCAGTTCGCGGGCCGCGTCTCGGTGTCGATCCTCGCGACGATGCCGGACCGCAGAGCCCGTGACCTAGACAACTTGCTCAAAGCGTTGCTGGACGCACTGACGAAAGCAGGCGTTTGGCTGGACGACTCACAGATAGACCACCTCGCGATTACGCGCGGCCCGGTCGCAAAGCCCGGCGGCGTCCGGGTGGAAATCCTACCATGTTCGCAACCTTCTACTCCTGTCACGGCATCGCGTTCCCGATCATCGAAACGCACGCGCTCGGCCCGCTCGGCGTCGGCCTGCGGTTCGATACCTCCGGGCACCTGATCGCGATCCTCTGCGGGATCGGTCGGACCCAAGCCCTACTCGGTTCGCTGTCCGCCGCGCGCCGCGGTCGAAAGACCCGCGCGAAGTGGGATCCCGCAAAGTACGAAGTCGAAGGGGAAATGTCGATCGAGCCGCCGCCGCCCGCACGTTGGCCGTGCCCGCTGGGGTCCGCCGCTTCTCGGTACGCGGGCCAGGTATCGCCGTCGAAGGC
>Ga0075160_10002442_pt1 | contig 11048 bp, 7 predicted proteins | sample JI91814C2DNA_FD_70969 | JGI IMG/M metagenome (GOLD analysis project Ga0075160, IMG submission 70969) | Wastewater effluent complex algal communities from Wisconsin, to seasonally profile nutrient transformation and Carbon sequestration -... | ecosystem: Engineered > WWTP > Effluent > Algae...
GGACAAGGCACCGGGCCGCGGCTGGGCGTCACAGCCGGCGCGCAAGATGAGCGTGCGCCAGCTGCCGGCGCCTGCAACCGCCCCGGAGCCCACCCGTGTGGCGCCGGCGGCACCACCTGCGCCCACACCCGTGACGCCGTCCCCGGCCCGGCGCGCCCAAACCACCGCCCCGGCTGCTGCGCTCGCCGCCCCACCCGAGACCCCACCTGCCGCCACGGCCGCCCCCGCCGACACGCCACCCACGCCCGAACCCGGCGGCCTGCAGGTGCCGGTCTACCGCACGCAACTGCCGCAGGCCACCGTGCTGCGCTTTGAAAGCCGCCGCGGCGTGGTCAGCGGCACCGCCGAACTGGCCTGGCAAGCCGGCGCCAACGGCTACCGGCTCAGCCTGCAAGGCCAGGCCCTGGGTGCGCCGTTCATCAGCTGGGCCAGCGTCGGCGTGGTAGACGCCGCCGGCCTGGCCCCGCTGCGCTACACCGAAAGCCGCCGCGGCCGCGAGCTGCGCGCCGCCAATTTCCAGCGTGACTCAGGGCAGGTCAGCTTCAGCGGCCCCGCCGTGCAGTACCCGCTGGTGGACGGCATGCAGGACCGCCTCAGTTGGCTGATCCAGCTGCCCGCCGTGCTGCAAGCCAACCCGGCGCTGGCCCAGCCGGGCGAACAGGTGCAGCTGGCGGTGGTGGGAACCCGCGGCGACGCCGAGGTCTGGACCTTCAGCGTGCAACGCCGCGGCCCACTGGCCCTGCCCGGCGGCACCGTGGCCGACGCCGTGCACCTGCTGCGCGAGCCGCGCCGCCCCTACGACACGCAGGTGCAGGTGTGGCTGGACCCGGCGCGAGAGCACCTGCCCGTGCAAGCCTGGCTGCGCGTGCGCGCCACCGGCGAGGGCACGGAGCTGCGGCTGTTGGAGATGAGCACCCCCTGACCCGGCGGTAGGGGCTTGTCCTTGAAACCAGGTCCGCACGCCTCATGTCCCGAAGCAGGAGGTTCACCCATGCACATGCTCTACAACTCCGACAGCTTTGTCGTCGTGCAATTCAAGCTGCCGCAAGACGAGGCTTCGGACGGCGCCACGCCGGCCCCGTTGGCGCGCGGCGGCTTCGAGATCGTCGACAAACACGCCGGCCGCGAGATCTATCTGCAAGGCCTTGTCGCCGAAAGCTTCCAGCGCGGCGTTGAGGCCTTGGTGGAAGCCGGCCCCAGTGAAGAACAACTGGACGACTTCATCAGCGGTTTTGTGCAACTGGCCCAACAGCCGGTTGTGTTGCACTAGTTCCCAGGCTGGGCCAAGATCAACGCCCGCCCTGGCGTTGATTTCAGAGGTGTCCATGGCCCGTGCGTCCGCCGATTCGCGCCTGCTGCTGTCTCCTGGCATGGCCGACGCGCCCGTCATGGACGTGCTGTGCTCGCACTTCGTGCTGACGCTCACGCTGCACCAGGCCGGCCGATTCAACCTGCGGCGCGACTGGAACAGCCTGCTGTCCCTGGTGGGCCGCCACTTGGTGTGGCCGGTGCCGGTGCTGAACCGCGTGCGCGGCTTCCTGGCCAAGCGCTGCAAGGGCAATGCGCAATGGAAGGGCCACGAAGAGCTGGCCGACACCGCCTTCCTGGAACGCCACGGCCCCTGGCGCGGCCCGTATGAAGAAGGCACGCTCTTCTTCTACATCGACGAATACATCAAGGACGCCCCCAAGGACCTGCTGACCGTGCTGGCCAGCACCTGCGACTGGCTGGCGCGGCGGCTGAAGAAGGAGTCCACGCTGGTCGAGAAGAACATCGACGCGCTGGCCGGCCTGCTGCAGCTGAACCCGGCCGAACGTGCGCTGCTGCTGTACGGCACGCTGGCGCGCTATCAACGGGACCTTCGCGGCCTGCTGGTGGAATTCAAGGTCAGCAACGCCCACGAAGCCTACGCCGCGCTGGCCGCGGTAGCCGGCGTGGAAGCCACGGAGGTAGCCGAGGCGCTGCGTGCCGGCTCGCGGCTGGAACGCATCGGCATGGTGGAAAACCTGATCTCCGAACAGAACATCACCGACCTGGCCGACCTGATGAAGGTCAGCGAACAGCTGCCCACGGTGCTGATGCGGGAGTACCGAGTGCCGGGCGAACTGATGGCAGTGTTCACGCGGCCGGTTCCCAGGAGCGAACTGCAGGCCGCCGACTTTTCTTTCGTCGCCGATGACGTGGGTGTGCTCACCACGCTGCTGAAGAACGCCGCCGAACGCAAGGAGAGCGGCGTCAACGTGCTGCTGTACGGCCCGCCCGGCACGGGCAAGACCGAACTGGCCAAGGTCTGCGCCGCCGCGGCCGGGCTGACGTTGTACGAGGTGGAGAACGCCGACCGCGACGGCAACGCCTTGAGCGGACGCGACCGCTACCGCAGCCTGCAGATCAGCCAGGTGTTCCTCAAGGGCAGCCCGGGCGTGGCGCTGCTCTTCGACGAGGTGGAGGACGTGTTCCCGCCCATCAGCAGCGAAGCGGCGCAGATCATCGCCCGGCTGGACAGCTCCGACAGCGGCGGTGGGGGCATGAGCGGCAGCGTCAGCGGCAAAGCCTGGGTGAACCAGATCCTGGAGACCAACCCGGTGCCAGTGATCTGGGTGACCAACCGCATCGAGCAGATCGACCCCGCCTTCCGCCGCCGCTTCCAGTACCACCTGCAGTTGAAGAGCCCGCCGCCCGGCGCGCGCCAGGGGCTGGTGGCGCGCGCCCTGGCCGGCGTGCCGGTGAGCGAAGGCTTCGCCGCCCGGCTGGCCGAAAGGCGGGGCCTGACACCGGCGCAGATCCGCACCGCCGTGCGCTTCGCCCGGCTGGCCCAGCCCGAGGCGAGCGAGCCGGCGACCACCGAAACACTCATCGAGCGCCAATTGGGCAACGCCGACAAGGCCCTGGGCGGCGCCAAGGCCGAGCGCGGTGCGCGGCCGGTGGTGACGGCCTACGACCTGAGCCTCTTGAACGTGGAGACACGCTTTGAAGTGCCGCGCATCGTGGAGGCGCTGGGCCGGCGCGGCCACGGCACCTTGTGCTTCCACGGCGCGCCCGGCACCGGCAAGACGGCGCTGGCCGAACACATCGCACGCGAACTGCAGCGGCCGCTGATGGTGCGCCAGACCAGCGACATCGCCAGCAAGTACGTGGGCGAAACCGAGCAGAACATGGCGCGCATGTTCGAGGAAGCCGGCAACGAAAACGCCGTGCTGCTGCTGGACGAGGCCGACAGCTTCCTGCGCAGCCGCCGCCTGGCCGAGCGCAACTACGAGGTGACGGAAGTCAACGAGATGCTGCAGGGCATGGAACGCTTCGCCGGCGTCTTCATCTGCACCACCAACCTGTTTGAAGAACTGGACGAAGCGGCGCTGCGCCGCTTCACCTTCAAGGTGAAATTCCGTCCCTTGACCGCCGAACAGCGTGTGACCATGTTCACGGCCGAGGCCCTGGGCGGGCGGCGTGATGAGCTCACGGCCGAACAGGCCACCCGCCTGGCGGCGCTGGACCAGCTGGTGCCGGGCGACTTCGCCGCCGTGCAACGCCAGGTCGACATCCTGGGCGCGGCCTTCGAGCCCGACGAGTTCCTGTCCCAGCTGGAAGGCGAGCACCGGGTCAAGCCGGAAGTACGGCAACGCCGCGGCATCGGCTTCAAGACGCACTGAAGCGCAGGTTCAGCGCTCAAGCGGCGCGCGGCCGGGCCGATATGGCACGCATGGGGTCGTCTGCGTTGTTTGCCACCATTGCTGAGCCGTTTCGCCAGGGGGGAGCCCTGGCGTGGGTGCTGCTCGTGGCGGTCTTGCTGCTGGCGGGCGCTCTGGCGCAGGCTTGGCGGCTGGCACGCAGTCGCAAGCGCTTGAAGTCGCGCCTGTTCAATGCCCACTCCAAACTCGCAGAAGTGCGCCAGCAGGACCGCCTGACCGGCCTGATGTCGCGGCCGGAATTCGAAGCCGCGCTGGAGCCCATGATCCTGGAAGCCGACCGCCAGGACCGCGGCCTGTGCGTGCTGTACATCGGGCTGGACAATTTCCGCAGCATCAACGAAGCCTACGGTCTGCGCGTGGGCGACGGGCTGCTGGTGGAAGCCGCCCGGCGCTTGTCCACCTACGCCGCCCCGCGCCACCCCCTGGCGCGTGTTGCCGGTGACGAGTTCGCGCTGGCCCTGCCCTGCGACAGCAGCGAAGCCATCAGCCGTGCGTCGGACCTGCTGGGCGCCCTGTCCGAGCCCTTCATGGTGGAACAGATGCCGCTGCAAGTGGGCGCGTCGGTGGGCATCTCGCTGTACCCGGACCACGGCTCGCGGCCCCGCCTGGTGCCGCATGCCGCGCTGGCCATGCGCAGCGTGAAGATGGGCGGCGGCGGCGCCCACGCCTTGTACGACCCGGCCATGGGCGTCAGCCTGCGCGAGCAGGCCGACATGTTGCAGGACCTGCGCCAGGCCCTGGCCCGACACGAGTTCCAGCTCTACTACCAGCCCAAGGTGGACGCACGCACGCTGCAGGTCACGGCCGCCGAAGCCCTGCTGCGCTGGCTGCACCCCAAGCGCGGCATGGTGAGCCCGGCGGTGTTCATCCCGCTGGCCGAGCGCCATGGCCTGATCGCCGAAATCGGTCTGTGGGTCATCGAAGAAGCCTGCCGCCAGGCCGCGCAGTGGCGGGAATCAGGCTTGCGCATGCGCATCGCCGTCAACATCTCCGGCCACCAGCTGCGCCGCGACGACCTGGTGGACCAGATCCAGGCCTCGCTCACCCGCCACGGCGTACCTTCCAGCCGGCTGACCTGCGAGATCACGGAAACCGTGGCCATGGAAGACACCGCCGTCACGCGGCTGGCCTTCGAGCGGCTGGGTCAAGCCGGGCTGCACGTGTCGATTGACGACTTCGGCACCGGGCACTCCAGCCTGGCCACGCTGCGCCGGCTGCCGGCCAAGGAACTGAAGATCGACCGCGCCTTTGTCACCGACCTGGGCAACGGCGGCGAAGAAGCACGCAGCATCGTGCGCGCCATCGTGCAGATGGCGCACTCGCTGCAACTGCACGTGGTGGCCGAGGGCGTGGAGACCGAGCAGCAGCGCGACGAGCTGGTGCAGCTGGGCTGCGACGAACTCCAGGGTTATCTTTTCGCCAAGCCCATGCCCGCCGCCGCCCTGGCGCTGTGGGCCGAAGGCGACGGCCCGACCGCGGCATCGGCTTTTCGCCCATCGCTGTTCGACCCCACCGCACCGGCGCCGCTGGACTCCTGAGCCCCCAAACAGGCGGCGAATTCGGGAAGCAGCGACTTTTTCCCTCTTCGGTATGACCGCGCGAGCGGTTTCAGAGGGGGTGGTCGGTGCGATGATCCACCATGGCACCGTGTAACGACCTGACACTGCATGTCCTCCAGTTCTTTGGGTGATTCCTCGCTCCTCCTGTGGCTGATGGCCACGGTGGTGGCCGTGCTGGGTGCGTACCTCTTCATCGGCTGGGTGCGCCGCGCCCAGGACGCTGAACATTGGAAGCAGGCGCTGTGGCCTTCGGTGATAGGCGGCCTGTCGCTGGGCGTGGTGATCCCCTCGTCCATGACGCTGGCCCTGGCGGCCGAACCGCTGCCCTTTCCGCTGGGCTACCTGTGGGCGGCGGTGCCGGTGCTGTTCCTGGCGCCCATGGTGGCCTGCATCCCCGTGGCGTTCTGGCTGACACGGCGGCAGAACTGGTTGGCGCTGGTCGGCAGCGGTCTGGTGCTGGCGGCTATTGCGGTGGCGGTGCAGGTGGGCTGGGTCCTGTCCGCCGGCCTGCGCCCCGGCATACGCTGGCAGTTCGACCTGCTGGGTGGTGCCATCGCTGTCACGGTGATGGGGCTGGTGGCGGCGTCGTGGCTGGCCTATTCCGACGCCAGCGGCGACGGTGGCCGCAAGAGCCTGTGGCGCGCCGGCGCCGCGGCGCTGGTGGCGCTCACCCTGGTGGCCGGGCAGGAAGTGGTGGTGGCCGCCGTGGGCCTGCTGGGCCAGGTGGGTTCGGTCTACAAGCGCGAAGCCTCGTCGACCATCATGTGCCTCATCGGCGGCGCGCTGGTGCCCACGGTGCTGGCCATGGCCGCGCTGGACCTGGCGCTGCGCAACAGCGCCGACCGCAAGCGCTCGCGGCGCGGCGTGCAGTTGAACATCCCCAAGCGGCGCAAGCGCCGGCGCAAGTACCGGGCGCTCTGACGCACCCGCGCTAGAGCTGCTCCCAGGGCAGGCCGTCGTGCCGCCAGCCGTTCAGCCTGCCGCGCTGGAAGTGCTCGTCCAGGTCGCCTTCAAAGCCGTGCAACACGTTGATCACCTCTTGGAAGCCCGCCGCTTCCAGCGCCTTGCCAGCTTCGAGCGTGCGCGCACCTGAACGGCACAGCAGCAGCACCGGCTGATCCTGACGCCCGCCTTCGCGCCGCACCTGCACCACAAAGTTCTGCGGCTGGGCCTGCATGTCCGGATACTCGTACCAGGGCACGTGCACCACGCCGGGCGGGTGGCCCACGTAGAGGTATTCGATCTCCATGCGCACATCGACAAACAGCGCGCCGGGGTGCTGCAGCAGGAACTGCCAAGTCTCGCGCGGGGTGAGGTGCTTCATGGGCCAGGGATTGACGCGGTTCCTACAATGACGGGATGAACGCCTCTACCCAAGCTTCAAAAATAGCCAAGCAAGCACCCCAGGCCGCCTACACGCGGGGTGCGGCCCTGGCTGCGATTCTGCACGAGCGCATCGCCATCATCGACGGCGCCATGGGCACCATGATCCAGCGCTACAAGCTGGGCGAAGCGGACTTCCGCGGTGAGCGATTCGCCACGCACGGCAAGGACTTGAAGGGCAACAACGACCTGCTGGTGATGACGCGGCCGGACGTGATCCGCGAGATCCACGCGCAGTACCTGGCGGCGGGCGCCGACATCATCGAGACCAACACCTTCGGCGCGACGAGCATCGCGCAGGAAGACTACGGCCTGGGGCACATCGCACGCGAAATGAACGTCGCCGCAGCCCGCGTGGCCCGCGACGCGGCCGACGAATACAGCACACCCGACAAACCGCGCTTCGTGGCTGGCGCCCTGGGCCCCACGCCGCGCACGGCCAGCATCAGCCCGGACGTCAACGACCCCGGCGCGCGCAACGTGAGCTTCGACCAGCTGCGTGACGCCTACCGCGAACAGGCCGAAGGCCTGCTGGAAGGCGGCTGCGACTTCTTCCTGGTGGAGACCATCTTCGACACGCTCAACGCCAAGGCCGCGATCTTTGCGCTGGACGAGCTGATGGAAGACACCGGCGAGCGCCTGCCCGTGGTGGTGTCCGGCACGGTGACCGACGCCTCCGGCCGCATCCTCAGCGGCCAGACCGTCGCCGCGTTCTGGCACTCGGTACGCCACGCACGGCCGCTGGCCATAGGCCTGAACTGCGCCCTGGGCGCGGCCGTGATGCGGCCTTATATCGAGGAACTGTCCAAGGTCGCGGGCGACACCTATGTGAGCTGCTACCCCAACGCCGGACTGCCCAACCCCATGAGCGACACCGGCTTCGACGAAACGCCGGACGTCACCGGCAGCCTGATGGAAGAGTTCGCCAAGGCGGGCTTCCTGAACATCGCCGGTGGCTGCTGCGGCACGACGCCCGCGCACATCGCAGAGATCGCCAAGCGGCTCAAGAGCTACCGGCCGCGCTCAAGGCAAGATCCGCTGTTTGGCGCTTTGCTCGCTGCGTAGCAGCCGAGCCCCTCAAGCTTCCACCCGCGGAACCGGCTTCGCCGGGCCGCTGGGTGACGGCCCCCTCGGGGGGTCAGAGGGCCGCGGCTCCAATCCCGCCTGCGCGGGATTGGACGGCCCGAGGGCCAGTTGCCTCCGGCAACTGGCGGGAGCGCCAGCGAGCTCGGGGGCTAAATCTCCACCTTGGTGCCGAGCTCGACGATCCGGTTCGTCGGCAGGTTCAGGAAGTCAGCCGCCGCGGCGGCGTTGCGGTGCATGCTGGCGAACAGCTTTTCGCGCCACAGCGCCATGCCCTGGCCAAAGGTGGGTATGACGGTGTCACGGCTCAGGAAGTAGCTGGTCTCCATGTCGTCCAGCTGCACGCCGCGGCCCTTCAACAGCTTCAGCGCCTCGGGCACGTCGGGGTCGTTCTTGAAGCCGAAGTGCAGGCTGATCTGCCAGCAGTCGTGGCCCAGGGACTCGATCTCGCAGCGCTTGTCGAAGCCTATCCACGGGATCTCGTGGTGCTTCACCGTGACGAACAGGTTCTGCTCGTGCAGCACCTTGTTGTGCTTGAGGTTGTGCAGCAGCGCAAAAGGCGTGGAACCGGCCTCGGCGCTCAGGAACACGGCCGTGCCCGGCACGCGCAGCGGCGGGCTGATGAAGATGCTCTCGAGGAAGGGCTCCAGGTCGATGGCCTCGTCGCGCAGGCGCTCGGCCATGAGCCGCCGGCCGCCCTTCCACGTCACCATCAAGGTGAACATGCCGGCACCGATGAGCAAGGGGAACCAGCCGCCATCCAGCACCTTCACTGCATTGGCGGCGAAGAAGACGATGTCCACCACAAAGAAGCAACCGGTGGCCAACACGCACAGCCACAGCGGCAGGCCCCAGGCCCAGCGGATGACGAAGAAGGTCATGACCGTGGTGATGGTCATGTCGATGGTCACCGCAATGCCGTAGGCCGAGGCCAACGCGCCACTGCTGCCGAACATCACCACCGCGAACACCACGCAGCCGAACAAGGCCCAGTTGACGAAGGGCACGTAGATCTGGCCGGTCTCACGCACGCTGGTGTGCAGGATGCGCAGGCGCGGCAGGTAGCCCAGCTGTATGGCCTGCTTGGTGACGGAGAAGGCCGCGGTGATGAGCGCCTGCGACGCGATCACGGTGGCCAGCGTGGCCAGGCCGATCAGTGGGAACAGCGCCCACTGCGGCGCCATCTCGTAGAACGGGTTCTTCACGTTTTCCGGGTGCTGCAGCAGCATGGCGCCCTGGCCGAAGTAGTTCAGCAACAGGGCCGGCATCACCACCACAAACCAGGCCAGGCGTATGGGCTTCTTGCCGAAGTGGCCCAGGTCGGCGTAGAGCGCCTCCGCGCCCGTGACGCACAGCACCACCGAGCCCAGCGCCAGGAACGCGATGCCCGGGTGCGCCAGCAGGAAACCCAAGGCATGCTGTGGCAGCAAGGCCACCAGCACCTGCGGGTGCTGCACGATGTGGCCCACCCCCAGCACCGCCAGCACGCCAAACCACACCAGCGTGATGGGCCCGAACAGCCGCCCCACCACCGCCGTGCCAAAGCGCTGGGCGGAGAACAGCAAGGTGAGCACCACCAGCGTCACCGGCACGATGTAGCGGTGCAGCGCGGGCGCGGCCACCTCCAGGCCTTCCACGGCCGACAGCACGCTGATGGCCGGCGTGATGACACCGTCGCCAAAGAAGATGGCCGTGCCGAAGATGCCCAGCAGCAGCAGCCGGCTGCGCAGCACGGGGCGCGACTTCACGGCCTGCGAGGCCAACGCCAGCATGGCGATGAGGCCGCCTTCGCCGTTGTTGTCGGCGCGCAGGATCAGCGCCACGTACTTCAGCGACACCACCACCGTGAGCGTCCAGAACACCATGGACAGGATGCCCAGGATGTTCTCTGGCGTCAGCGGCACGCGGCCGTGGGCGAAAACTTCCTTCAGCGCGTACAGCGGGCTGGTGCCGATGTCGCCATACACCACGCCGACAGCAGCCAGTGTCAACCCGGCCAGGGCACCTGGGTTCGGGGAACGGGTCTCGGAGCGCATGCAGACGTGGGGTTGGCGCCGAAGCCCGGCACTTTGGTGCGCCGCAGCAAAAACGCTTGCAGCGAGGCGCAGTCTACTGCGTCACCTGCAGAAACTCACTCGTAGCTTTCCGCGTCCGGGTCGGTGGCTTCCAGTTCGTAGGCTGCGGCCAACATGGCCAGTCGGCCGATCACGCCGTACATGTAGAAGCGGTTGGGCGGGCTGGCGCCGGGCTTGGCGCCCGGGCGCGGCAACTGGCCGCTTTCGGCGAATGCCAGCGGCACATAGCTGGAGCCCGGGCCGCCCAGGTTCTCGTCGGTGCCGCGGCCGGCGTGCACGCGGTAGAAGCCGCCCACCACATAGCGGTCGATCATCACCACCACGGGCTCGGCCACCGCGCTGTGCATGCGCTCGTAGCTGGGCACACCCTCCTGGATGATGACCTCACTGATGGCCAGGCCGTCCTTGGCCAGGCCCATGCGCTGGCGCAGGAGGGTCGGGTCGTCCAGGTCCTTGGCGTCGCGCACGGTGACGACACCGTTGCCGAGGTTGCCATGGTCGGCCTTGACCACGACAAAGGGCTTTTCGTTGATGCCGTATTCCTTGTACTTGCGGCGCACCTTGGCCAGCGCCGCGTCCACGCCGGCCTTCACGCAATCCAGGCCCTGGGGCGACTCGAAATCCACCTCGCCACACTGCGCAAACAGCGGGTTGATGAGCCACGGGTCCATGCCCAGCAGCTTGGCGAACTTCTTGGCCACTTCTTCGTAGCTCTGAAAATGGCGGCTCTTGCGCCGCACCGTCCAGCCCGCGTGCAGCGGCGGCAGCAGGTACTGCTCGTGCAGGTTGTGCAGTTCGCGCGGGATGCCCTGCGCCAGGTCGTTGTTGAGCAGGATGGTGCAGGGGTCGAAATCCTTCAGGCCCAGGCGGCCGCGTGTGCGCAGCAACGGCTCCACCACCAGCTCGCTGCCGTCGGGCAGCGCCAAGGTGCGCGGGCCGGTGACGGCCGGGTCGGCCGAGCCCAGGCGCACGTTCAGGCCCGCCTGCGTGAACACCTGCACCAGACGCTGCACGCTGGTCATGTAGAACGGGTCGTCGGTGGCGTTGTCCGGCACCAGCAGCAGGTTGCGGGCTTCCGGGCAGATCTTCTCGATGGCCGCCATGGCCGCCTGCACCGCAAGCGGCAGCATCTGCGGCGTCAGGTGGTTGAAGCTGCCGGGGAACAGGTCCGTGGAGACCGGCGCCAGCTTGAAGCCGGCGTTGCGCAGGTCCACCGACGTGTAGAACGGCGGCGTGTGCTCCATCCACTCCAGCCGGAACCA